>Ga0114922_10000475_pt1 | contig 38464 bp, 34 predicted proteins | sample AartaG_FD_100975 | JGI IMG/M metagenome (GOLD analysis project Ga0114922, IMG submission 100975) | Deep subsurface microbial communities from Aarhus Bay to uncover new lineages of life (NeLLi) - Aarhus_00045 metaG | ecosystem: Environmental > Aquatic > Marine > Oceanic > Sediment | place... | reverse complement strand
TTCTGGTGTGGGAGTTAGGGAATATTACCAAAAGTTAGGATATACAAAAGATGGTCCTTACATGTCGAAAAGTTTGTAATTTGATTATCGGAATGTTTACAAAGCTAAACTTATAATTGCATCTTCTTGATGTTTTTTAGAAAGAAACTGTGTGTTAAAATATGTCTAAAAGCAATCGACTAGCAATACTATCCAATGTTGAACACATTCTCCATACAAACGGGTACACTATTGCTCAACTATCTCCAGGTAGTAAAGCTTGCTTTGATATTATTGCAAAAAAAAGAGACCAGTTAATGATTATTAAAGTTGAACCCTATATAGATAATTTCAACCGTGATATCTCTTTCGAGCTGAAGAACATCGCTTCTTTTCTCAACGCATCTCCATTGATTATAGGTGAGCGAGGAAGACGTTTCTCAGAAATAGATGATGGATTAGTCCTTCTAAGATATAGTATTCCAGTTGTTAGCAGTGAAACCTTCACTAACCTAGTTTCTCATGGAGTACCTCCTATTGTATATTGCAGTAAAGGAGGTTACTTTGTTCAAATCAATAGAAAATTACTTAGACAGGCTAGACTAGATAAAAATCTAAGTTATTCAGATTTAGCACATCTTGTAGGAGTTTCTAGAAGAACAATCTATGAATATGAACATTCAATAAATCCTACACCCACCACAGCTGCTAAATTGGAAGAAATACTTGACTCTCCTATAGCTCAAGGCATCAAAATCTTCAACATAGATATTGAAAAAGAGGAAAGACCTCAATATTCAACAGAAAATCTTTCAAGTTTTAAAGAGGAAATTTCTGCAATTCTTGAAGAGTTAGGTTTCTTTACTCAATTCTGGACTCGACAATCTCCCTTCGATGCTTTTGGAGAGCAAAAGAATCTTGACTTTCATAGTGGAATGAATGTTCTAGTATGTGTTGATGAAATTCAACAAAAAAACATCATAGAAAGGGCAATTCTAACTCAAGATATAGCTTCTTTAACTAAACGAAGAGCAGTAATGATTGTAGAAGATTCTGACAGTCCTTTAACTCAAAACATCCCTACTTTTACTGTGGATGAACTTAACCAAATGAAGAAAGCATTCGATTTAGTTAAGAACTGGGTTAAAAAATATGCAGATATAAAAGAAAGTTAGGTTGAGCAGTTATTTTTGCCCAACAATCATAATATGATCTTTTTCATAAGGTTCTAAATCAATTGTCTCAATAACTTTCAAACCAAAAGATTCAAGTTTGTCAATTACTTCTTTGTAAATAATCTTTGGATCTTTAGTAACATCAATACTTCTAGATTTTACAGCTAAAAAGTAGTATCCTCCATCCTTTAGATAGGTTTTAACATTAGTGTCAAGAATCTCTGCTTGAAATGGTTGAGCAACATCTTCATAGACAATGTCTACTTGTGATACTGTATTGCTATATTCTTCAGGGAATCTGGCATCTGCATGAAGAGGGATAATATTTTTTCTTCTTTCAGCTACAACTATAAGGTCTCTCATTGATCTTGCTGAAAACTCCACAGCAAAGATTAACCCTTCATCCCCCACTATATCAGAAACATGGGATACTGTTGTGCCTGATGCAGCACCTAAATACAAGATTTTGCTTCCTTTATTCAGAGGAAATGTTTTAAGTTTCTTGAAAATTGCTGCACCTAGTTTACTTTTGTAGGGATCAAAAGTTCTATACTCTACTCCTTCTTCATTTAGTAATCTCTCTGTATAAACTTTATTTCCAGGATCTGCGTTGATGGTTGCTAATCTCTTGTTTCCGTCTTTTGTTGTTAACCAAAACAGATTATCAAATTTGTGTTTTTCTGGGTTTGACATTTTTATTTCCTCTTTGGATATTGTTTTTTATATTGAGGTTTCCTTTGACCTCCTCTTTGACCTCCTCTTTGACCACTCCTCTGACCACTCCTCTGACCACCTGTATAACTACCTCGTTTTGGTCTAGGTTGTGATGGTTGGAAACTTCTGTCTACTGGGGGTTTTTTGCCTTCGGGAGGATTCTTATATTTCTCTTTAATTTCAACAATTTTTTGCTCAACTTCAAGTCGTAGTTGATCTCCAATGAAATCTCCTTGAAATGCATCTACTCTTGCTGCGATAGTTAATTTTCCAGCAATAGCTCTAGAAATATTTCCTCTCTGCCACCAGGAACAACTGTGTATCTCTGGCATTTGGTAGATAATTCCATGCTTTGGTGGTTTAGCTCCAGTTTTTAGTGCTCTGAATAAAGCTTTTTCTGCACCTAAAAGTTGAACAGTACTTGAAGGTTTCATTGCTATTTCCATCAGACCTCCAGCCAAAGCTATTAATCGGGCAGCAATTGCTGATCCTACTATAGCTTTCATGTTTGGAGCAATTCTTCCCATCTCTCTTTCAATCCAATTGTCTAAATTATCTCTCTCTTCATAGAGGTCGAGAGTTCTTTTTGTCATTTCTTGGAGAGGAAGAATATCTTTATCTTCATAATGTGCTCCCATTGAATTTGAAGCTAGTTGGGCTAATTTCTTACTTCGCTCAATGGAAAAACCATATTCTTTGAGACCATCTTCAGTAAAGTTTTGTCTAGTCCCAATTTCAGTAATGATTTTGCCCAGAGTAACATGATTTTGCACTTCCTTCAGAATTTCTGGGAAATGAACTCCATACCATTCTCTTATTCTAGATGTGAAAAGATTTGTTGTTTTATCTATGTCATCCATTGAGAGAATGGCATGTACAACATTTTTGTCGATTCTTTGAGAACTATAAGTAACACTTTTCTTTGAAATACTTATACTAGCTTCCTGTAGCAGTTGATTAAACTCTGCTTCATTCTTAACGTAATTTTTCTGAATAAGGATTTCAGGAATCTGGGAAATTAAACTTTGATAATTTTCTGATTTAGTAATCAGTTCACTCTTAATTCCTTTACTTCTAGAATAATTCCGAATATCAACGGAATTAGTCTCAATAAGTTCCTCCTTTAAGTCGGAGAATATATCGTCTAATTCTTCAGATATGTTATATTTTGATAAATTATGAATTTTTTCAGCTATTTTTTCAGGCTTCTTTTCATAAGCTGAAAACTTCATCAACTTATCTTGATTATCAAATACAAATATACCAGAAATATTAGCTATGATTTTAATTGTCATTTATCTCTCATAAAAATTGAGAAATAAGAGATAAAAAAGATTTTGATGTTTAAGCTAAAGCAATAACTCTTTCTTTACTTAGAGTTATTAGATCCTTTAAGTTATTATCCATCTCTGGATTGAGTCCTATTAATGATGATCTCATGTCCTCAAAATTAGCTCTGTTAACAAGTACTGTTCTCTCTAACAACTGTCTTACGGTGTATCTAATTGCTCGTGGCTTGGTCTCTAGTAAGCTGTCTATTATCTCTTTTTGAGTTAATGCTCCCTTGTCCTCTAATAATTCAATCACTTCAACTGATCCTTTTGGTAGTCTTTCCCTTTTCATTCCAATCACTTTTTTTGAGCGTGTGTGTAATTTAATTCCACATGTGTATATATTTTGCACACTATTTAAACCTTTCGGAAAACGCTGTGCAGAAGCCCACACACGCGAAATGAGAAAAAGGAGAGAAGGATAATTATGTCAGTATTTTCCTGAATCGATAGCTGATGACCGGGATCATAACTAAAGAAACAAGTATTATACCTATTACCCAGTTAACGATTGTTCTTATTGTATCTAATTTATCCCAAAACTGGACATTTACGAAGATTTCTATGCGACCATCTGAAGGAGTAAAACCAGAGAATTTTAGTGGAACATACAAAGTATGCAATCCATACATTTCAAATGCAAAGTCAATACTGTACTTACCAGTTGTGGAATTATACTCAAGTTCAAGATGTTCAAATACATGATTTGGATACAATAGAGTAGCATTTAATTTGTAATTTGCACTTATGTAAGAACTTCCGTTTGTAAATTTGACTTCTACACCAAAAGAAACCTGTTTTCGAATAAGTATATTCTCAGGAATACTCTCTACTATATACTTTGGTCTATGAGTATCAATAAGCCAATTGAATGTTTCATTTACCAATTGGGAGTTTTTCAAATCCAAACCAAAGATATCTTTGAATGAATTATCCAGTCCAGCTCTAGAAGGTTTATCTTCATAAGAATCGGGTAACAAGCCATGATCTGTAAATGGGTATCCAGAACCAAAAATCATTACCCTTCCATTATAATATTCTTTTGCTAAAGTTGCATTAAACACATATTCTACATCATCTATAACTGCCTCAAATGTTGCTAGTGCAGTATTGTTTTCATTTGGATTATCGTTGAAACCAACTGGTCTTCCCCAAAACATGAAAGAATCCACTTCAAATATATTACTTGTTTCAACAACCTGAGCTTCATATGGAATATAATCTATAGGGATTGCTTCTCCTACACTTGCACCAAATTGTCCCAGTAATTCATCACAAGCATAATAGTTACTTGAGATTAAAGGTTCATTTTCAATAGACTTCGCATCAATAAACCTGATACTATCAATTAAGAATAGAAGCGAACCTCCATTTTGAACAAAACTATGAATATCATCTAACTCTTTGGATGTAAAATTGAATTCTGGATCTGAGATAACTAATATGTCTATATCTGTAAATGAGTAGTTTCCTCGGTAATGATTGCGGATTCTAAATCCTCTATCCTTCAATATTCGAGTTAGGTAAGTATGTGTTCCTACTGACGAGGAAGCATCAAACCATCGATTTTCAGTATCATTTTCATGAGAGTTATCAAAAAGAATTGTTCCTCCCAAATATCTTGTTTGAATTGAAATACTCAAAGTTGTAGTGATACCATCTAAATTCTCAAATGAAATTTCTGCATTAATTTCTCTCATAGGTGTATCAAGAGGAATTGTGATGTTGAATGCAAAATGATTCCAACCAGTATAAACAGAAATCTGATCTGGTATTTCTATGAATTGTGAATCTCCTGCAACTGAAGTATTAATCTGTCCATCAAATGATGATATTAATTTAATGAAGAACTCCGATGTTTCCCCTTCTACACAAGAGTAAAAATACTCATTCACTGGAGAAATCCTTTTTGGTAATGTAGTAAAGAGGTCAAGAGTTCGAAGGTTCTCTAAATAATTATATGCAGCTAGTGGATTGATCATTCCATTACCTTGATAGACTATTGGAAAATTCATATCGATTGCAGTTTCTAAAATTGCTGATTCATATTTGTGCGTACCAATTCCAGGAAACGCTCCAATCAATAATGCAAAAACCCCACTAACTATAGGTGCAGATACAGATGTTCCAGATACCCATTTTGAACCTCCTGTTGTTGCATCACTACCTTGTATAGCAACTCCAGGTGCTAGTAAATCTATACCTACAGAGAAATTTCTGTTTAAACCTTTTGAAGTAAAAATTGCTAAATCATTCATGTATTCAGATGCACCAACGGAAATAACATGATCCCAAATTGCAGGAGCACCAATAGAAGATCCTGAAGGACCATAATTGCCAGCTGATGCAATTACAGGTATATCTTGTCTAGCAGCTTCATAGATCAGCTCTTCAATTGGATCACCCATCTCTGCAAACGTTACTGACGTTAAACTAGCAGAGATCAAGTGAGGATTGTATTGAATTGCTTCATCAAAACCGATTATTAACCATTCATCTTTCCCGTAACCAGTTCGATCTAGAACTTTTATATTGAATATCTTAGCATCAGGAGCAATACCATAATTATCAGTTATCTCAACAATACCATCAGCATCTCTATATTTGCCATTCCCTGCCAAGATTGAGGCAATGTGTGTTCCATGACCACTTAAATCATCAGAATCTTCAACTGCAGGAATCAGATTAACATCAATAGTAATCTTAGGTTCATCATAGTTTCTCAAACCATCTAAAGCTGGTGCAACTGAAGCATTTAAGCCACTATCTAAAATAGCAATATTAACCCCATAGCCTGTAGCACCAGCATCATGAATAGTATCTACTTCAAGAGCTTGACGAAGAACACTTAGATCCACAGATCCAGAAAAATCCATATCTACATTTTGAGGAATATAAAAATCATATGTACCTATTGGATAAGCATATTTCACTCTTAAATCATCAAATTTCAATTGTTGTAAAGCTACAACTTCATAGAAAAATGAAACAGCTGGTATTGACTTGAAAATTCTTTCAATTGTTATGTCACAATCAATGGAACTTTCAATAAATTTCTCTCTCTCTTCAAAAGAGAAAAAAGATACCATAACTCTGCCATTGAAGGCCAATAAATCACGGTAAATTTGGTTCTTAGACATTGGAACTTTCCATCTTTGAGCCTCAAGAACATTACTGGCTTCTGCTATTGAAAAACTAGTTTCATTTGAACCAATGTTTGAATTGAATAGTGTAGGATTATTTATGTGAGAAGAATTTGCTTGAATTAGCATTGGTAAGGGGAGAATAAGAAGCGAAACTAGAAAAAAGATGAATGGCTTATTTCTCATAGCTATAGGATGGTATTTAGACTTTTAGATTTTTCCCTAGTGTTAATCAATTTAAAATATATATTTGTCGGAATATTAAAAACCATAGACTTTGTTCTGTATATTCACTATAAAATGGAAAGTCTTATATTAGAACAATATGGATGATTTCCAAGGTGAAATAACACTATGCCATACCAATGGTTAAAACGCTCACGAAGGAAATTATCAGGTGGTCTTATCAGAAGAGCAGCCTCAAAGAAAAAGAGAGATATGGGAAGATATCCAGCTGAAACCCAGATTGGTCCAAGAGTTCTTAAACCAATCAGAACACGTGGTGGAAATCTTAAATATCGTACACTGAAAGAGGAGCATGCCAATGTTATAGATCAAGAAACAGGTATAACAAAGAAAGTTAGAATTATCAATGTTCTTGAAAATAGGGCTAATCGTGAATACGCTAGAAGAAGAATTATTACCAAAGGATGTGTAGTTGATACAGAACTCGGTAAAGCTAGAGTTACCAGCAGACCCGGACAACATGGTAATATTAACTGTGTGCTTATTGAACGAAAGGAAGAATAAGTTAATCTTCCAAATCTTTTAAAAACAATTTGAGTAAGGCTATATTATGTTACGCAAAAAGCGTTATTTTGTACTCTATCCAGAATATTTCGATAAGAAGCTTTCACGCAAACAGGGTAGAAAAATTCCTAGAAACAAAGCTGTTGAAGGATGTAATTTATCTAAAGTCGCATATGCATGTAAATATCTAGAACTTGAATATGAGGTTGAAAAAGATAGAAAATACTCAAAGAACTGGTCAGAGAGTGAAGGAAGAGTTGTAGTTAATCCAGAAGGTATAGTAAGCAAAACTGAATTAATACGAAGGGTTGCTAATGTATCTAGAAAACTAAAAAAAGTTGAGAAATCTGGAGATGCAAAAAAACCAAAGTCCAAGTAATTTGAGATTTTGAAGAAAATCAAGGTTGATTAAATTGGAGCGAGAAAGAATAAAAAAACTCGGTGCTGTAGAATATTTCACTGATTTAGGACATGCAATTGTTCATGATCCACCAAAATTACCTAAAATTGGATCGAATGTTGTTACTGAAAGAATGGAGCACATTGGAAAAATTGCAGATATTTTTGGACCAGTTAAATCTCCATATGTTAGCATTAGAATCAAACCACAATATAAAGAAACAATTGAGGTAGATACAACACTTTATGTTATTGATCGAAAACCACCTAATGTAAGGCAGAGAAAAAAATCCTATTCTCACAAGTATAGTAAAGCAATAAAAAAGTGAAGCTGAAAGAACACTAGTCTCACTATTTTTGTCGTAATTATTCAGTTAATTTTGTTTTTCATTTTTTCCTGAAATTATCATTTGAAATTGAACGGTATTAACACTTAAATATGCTAACAGAGAATGTATAATCAGACGATAACATCGTTGTTTGAGTCCTTCAGTTCATAGTCAAATGGTGAAGGGATTCGACTACAATTCGCTGGTGATGAGAATGATACCTGTTCAGAGAATAAAGATTGAGAAGAATTATAGTATTGCCTTAGGGGATGAAATTATAGAGATTATTGAAAGAACACAGACCAAGAATGTGCTCTATAGAGAAGTGTTAGATATGCTTGGTAATCATGAATCTATCGTTCTCAAACTAGATGAACTTTTATACACAAATCAAATTTTGAAAATTCCAATTAAGATTGGTAATGTCAAAGATTATGTTTTAACAATACCAAAGAAAAAAGAAACTGGATGGTTGACAATGGTGTGTCCTTGTTTTACATGTGACAGGACTAGTGAATGCGCAGTTAACAATCCAGTAAATCCAGTATCATGTAGATTGTACAACGAATGGTTAATTGAAGAAGATGAATCAAAGAAGATCCAACCCTTCAAATTTATTGAATATGATATACTGGATGATGATGATAAAATTAAAATTCCCTTGAAATAATCATAAAAAGGGAGAGAGGACATAATTTTTATCAATACTAGATTTTTATATTATTCAAATAACTCTATGTGATTACTTTGAGTGCTGACCCATATGCAAAAAAAGCTAGAGCAAGTGGATTTAGATCAAGAGCTGCTTACAAGCTTTTTGAAATAAACGATAAATTTGTTATTTTCAAAAAAGGTCAGCAAATCATAGATTTAGGAGCATCCCCTGGAGGATGGTCACAGGTAGCATCAAGAAAAATTGGAAGTAATGGATTAGTCATTGCTATTGATAAAGCATATATTCAAGAATTTAAAGAGAAAAACATAGTTATTGAATTTCAAGATATTTTTAAGAAAGATTTAGATACATTTCTACTTGAAAATTACGGAAAATCAGATGCCTTAATTTCTGATTGTGCACCAAATATTTCAGGAAATTATGATCAAGATCATTCTATTCAATCAATGCTTGCTCAAAGAGCTTTCGAATTATCTCAATGTGTTCTTTACATGGGTGGTTCTTTTGTTTGTAAGATATTCCAAGGAAGTGAAACTCAGGAGTTTGTAAAAAGCGTTAAGGAAAGGTTTAGAACAGTAAAGTTATTCAAACCAAAATCATCAAGAAAACAGAGCTCAGAAATATACTTGATAGCTAGAGACTTCATTTCAGATTCTGAATGATATACTTGAAGTGATAAGATGACAACAGATAGCTGGAAGAAAGTTAAAGAAGGGAAAACAGAATTTGAAATTATCCAAGATGCTGAAAGAATATATGATGCATCTGTATTTTATAATCCCAAAATGACTATTAACAGAGATGTAACCCTTCTTATGATAGAGACTATTTCGAAGATACAGAAAAAATCACTGATTTTTGTAGATGCACTTGCTGGAACAGGAGTAAGAAGTTTCAGAATATTGAATGAATTAAGCAAAACCACCATTGATCATTTATTCATAAATGATAAAAATCCAAAAGCAGTCGAGATTATAACTAAGAATATTCCAACAAATGAAGACAATGAAAAACTTGAGATTATTCACTCTGATGCCCTGGATTTAATTTATGATTTTATTAAGCAAAAAAAGCCAATAGATGTTATCGATATAGATCCCTTCGGTTCTCCAATATCCTTCATTGAACCGTCCCTAAATGCTCTTAAACGTAATTCAGGATATCTCTTCGCAACAGCAACCGATCTGCAAGTTCTATGTGGTAAATATTCCGAAGCATGTTTCAGAATTTACAATTCATATCCAACACGTCATTATCTTTGTCACGAAGTTGCTCTTAGAATTCTACTCTATAATACCATCATTAGTGCTGGTAGACTAGGACTAGAGATTATCCCAATTTTTAGCTATCACCATGAGCATTTCTTGAGAGTTAAAGTAAAAATAGAAAAAAGCAAAGAAGCAGCAAATGAACAGCATAAACAAATTGGTTTTGTAACTTTTTGCCCTCATTGTTCATATCACAGTACTTACATTATTAGTGAAAATTATGAAACCTCAATATGTCCAATTTGCAATAATCTTCTAGAAAAAGCTGGACCTTTATGGTTAGGAAAATTATACAATAGGCAATACTTGATTCAAATGCAAAAACTGCTAGAAGATGTGGAACTGCCCACTGAAAAAACAATTTCAAAATTACTTGAAACAGCCTTAGATGAGATTGATGATATACCATTTTTTTACGATTTTCCATTCGTAACCAGGCAATCTGAGAAGAGAGGTATCAAAATACAAGATATCATTGATGCACTTATTGATGCTGGATTCAAAGCTTCCAGAACAGTTTTTAGTCCTGAAGGATTAAAGACAAGTGCTAAGTATGAAGAGTTAACCAAGCTTATTAAGAGATTCTAATTTAAGTGATGATAGAAATGAGTAACCAAGATGATATTATCGTGGGAATTGATGAAGCTGGAAGAGGTCCAGTAATTGGTCCTTTAGTAATCTGTGCCTATGCACTACCAAGAAAGGATTTAGAGCTGTTAAAAAAACACAGAGTAAAAGACTCAAAAACATTGTCTAAGAGAAGAAGATTTGAATTATATGCAATATTAATTTCAATAGCAGCCGATTATCAAACCAAACATCTATCTGCAGCTGAAATTGATGAATTAAGAAAGAATCATACTCTCAATGTTATTGAACAGAAAATGATGCTTAAACTAGCTAAGAAAATTAAACAGACTCCTGCTGAGATTTACATTGATGCTGCTGATGTTAATGAGAAAAGATTCGGAAAAGTGTTTGAAACAGAATTTCCTAAAGCAAAGATAATCTCTAAACATAAGGCAGATATATTGTATCCTATTGTTTCTGCGGCATCAATTATTGCAAAAAATCAGAGAGATGATGAAATAGCAAAACTCTCAGAGAAGATTGGTGAAAATATAGGCTCAGGATACCCTGCTGATCCAATCACAAAGAAATTTCTGAATAACTATTATAGAAAACACAAGAAGTTTCCCCCATGTGTGAGGGAATCATGGGATACAGCTAAGAAAATAAAGAAAGAGTTGAGCGAAACAAAAAAACTCTCTGAATATTTTTAGAAAGAAAAATCTAATTCACTTGACTTTCTTCTTTTCTTGAAAATAAACGGGATTATTGCACCAGTTATCAAACCAATTGCATGGGCGAACAAATTAACATTTGGACTGCCAAACGACATTATGAAAAAGAATATCACACCAGAGGCTACATATCCCCAGAATGATTTAGTTCTTTCATGCAGATACATCAATGTAAGGTCAGCCCCTAGTAATCCAAAAATCGCACCACTTGCACCAGCTGAAATTGAAATTGGCCCATAAACAAAGGAGAGTATTCCTCCCATCAATCCTGAGATAATGAAAACTAAATAGTATTGCCAGGATAATAGCCTTTCTTCTGCTTTTAAACCAAATACAAGTAGGAATAAGCAATTCGAAAGTAGATGCACGAGATCTACATGAACAAAGATTGATGTTAACAGCTGATAAACATGCCCTTGAAAAACAGCTAAGTTAAATTGCCCTACTCTAATTAGAATCTCTTGTGATATAGATATAGCATCTCTAAATGTTTCAATATTTACTGTAGCTAAAGAGATTATCCATAGAGTTATGTGAATTATTAGTAGAATTACTAATATGTTTCTTGTAGGTAAATTTGTTTTCCAGAATGAACTCATGGAGAAACTTTCTTCTTTTTTCTCACTCACAAATTAATGAAGGAGGATAGTTATTAAACTCTTTTTGATACAACGCAGAGTTTGTAGGTTTTCATCCCAAGAATAGACAAGCTTTTTAGCCTCAGTAAATTGGTCAATTAGGCAAAGTAAAATGGATATTAGTGGCACTATAATTGCTTCTGTTAACGAATTTGAAGAAATCAATGTGGTTAAACATATCTTTTTTGAATGTACATGCTGTACAAAATGCTGTCAGTTAAACAATATTCCTGTTACTGAACCTGATATAAGACTAATGCAAGATAATGGAATCGAAATTGATCAAATGATTGAAACGATGAGTCCTGTTCTAATAGCTAATAAAAATCTTGAACGAAATGGCTTGATTAAAGCATATATTCTTAGACAAAAACCTTTCGTGAGAGAATGTGCTTTCCTTGAAGAAAATAGATTGTGTAAAGTACACGATTTCAAACCTTTAACATGTCAACTTTACCCTTTCTCAGTAAAGAGAAATGAAGATAAGCTCTATGTGATAGTTCACCCTAAAAATATTTGCGAGCACATTGAAATTGATGTAGATGAATCTAAATCTAATACTTCTGAAATAGCAGAAAATCTTTTGTCTATTCTCTTTGGAGAAAAACAAACAGATTAATGATAAACTTTATCTGGTATTATGACTGATATACCTTCATGAGCTTGTTCAAAACAAATTTCATGAAGCTCGTTGAAGCGTATCTTCAAGACAAAGGGTTTACTGTAGAGATGTGTAACATTTACACAAGAAATGTAGATTTCTTTGAAAGTTACAAAAGAGTAATCATGTGTGCATACAAAGATGATTTGCTTTTAACCATACGCGCAAGGAGTGGAGAAGCTTCTGATCCTTTTAAAGGAACAGATGAACAAATCGAAGTTAAACTTCAAGAACCTGCTCTCAAATTACTAAGTTGTGTTTTATCTTTAAATTCTGGAATGGATTCAATATATTGTGATAAATTCAAAGGAATGAAAGCAATTCCTGTAATTATTATGGAAAAATCTTCAAGAAACCATCCTCTTTACTATTATTTTGATGGTGATACTAGAGAATCTAAAGCATGGTATAAGAAGAAGAATGTTGTTTATCTTCCATGGGAATGGATAAAAGAATTCTGGAATAGAGATTTCGAACTATCGTTGAAGGATCAAGGATATGAGGTATTGAAACCAATTATTCATGAACCTGAAGTTCATATTAAACAAGCAATTACAGAAATAGAAGAAGTATTGGCATCAAGAAGAATAGGTATAATGAAATCTATTCATTTGGATAAACCCACTCTTCCTCCATTAGCTCTCACCCTTACTCAAAATGATCAAATGATGATTTTTGTTGTTGATGAACCAGATGACAATGTTCATCCCAAACTCATGGATTTTGCTATTTACCATTTTGGAACAAAAATAGATAAGTTTCCAACTACAGTTAAAGCTATTTTCTTTAATATCTCAATAATTGACAAAGATAGCTGCTATATGATACCTTATGTTCCTAAAGATAACAAATTCGTTGAGGAGCATTTTGAGCATTCTGTTGTCATTAAAACAACAACCAAAGGTTTCAGATTGCTCTTAGAAGCTGCAACTATTGAAGAATTATCTGCTCTTCCTCAACTAAGTCCGATTACTAGTCTTGAGATGGAAGATTTATTGTTAGTATCATCTGGATATTGGTTCTCAAACGTTTTTGATGAAGCTAAGAAAAGAATGAAGAATTTTTATTCCTCAAAATGTCCATTCTGTTCAAATAAAAACATCTTACATCAAATTCCTCATTATGCTATCTCTCGTCTTAGTTTAGATTTCAATTTAACAAAAGAAAACTCATATACAGTTTTTTGTGATGATAAACGAAGTGGTTGTGGTTTAGGATTTGTTGTAATTAAAGACATAATCAAAGGTGGTGTTCATGGATTTTTTGTTGGTGGAGAACAACAATATGGTCATGAAGTAGATAATGCTAAAAGACAAATCCAGACCATTGGATTGAAAGCTCAGTCTTTCACACACATTACTCAATAATTAACTTGGGACAAACTTAAATCCGTATCCAATTAATCCTTCTTCTCCATTTTTTGACAAAACTCTGAAAACCATTTTAACATTCATTCCATCTTTTAGATCTTCAGATTTAGTATCAGTAATTTGTCCAGTTACTCTAATTCCATCGTTCAGCTCAATTAAACCAATGATGTAAGGAGCATTAAACATCATTTCATCTGCTGTTTGTGATACTTTTGTGAAATGCAAAATCTTTCCTGTTTGTGCAAGTTTAATCTCTTCAACTTTTTCACTAGAACATTCGGGACAATAGTTAGTAACTGGAAAGCTTTTCGTTTTACAATCATGACATAAGATACCTAGACCAAGATATCTTCCCCTTCTCTCTCTCCAAATCTTTGGCGGTTCCATTATTTATCATCCTCCATGTTCGAAAAAATATTCACAAGCGAACTTGCTCCTGTTCCCATTACATTTTGAGCTAATCCAAACTTTATATCATCAACTTGTCTCTTATCAGCTTCTCCATTGATTTGCTGTACAATTTCTATAATTTGAGCAATACCTGTTGCACCGAAAGGATCTCCTCTAGCTTTGAGTCCACCACTTGTATTCACACTGATGTCTGAATTAATCTGAGTTTTTCCTTCAATTGTTGCTTTACCCCCCTCTCCTTTTGGGAAGAATCCCAGATCTTCTATTGCTAGAATTTCTCCTATTGGATAGGAATCATGTACTTCTGCAATACTAATATCTTCTGGAGCTATTTTTGCCATAGAATATGCATTTTTTGAAGCAACTTTTGTTGCCATAAGTGAAGACAAAGTGGTTCTATGATGTAACGCCAGCTTATCTGAGGCTTGAGCTGAACCCACAATTTTCGCTTTTTGTTCTACTTCTGAATGTTGTTTCACAAATTTATCAGAAACAATAATAACTGCTGCACTTCCATCACAATGAGTTGCTGGATCAAATCTACCAATAGGATCAGAGATTCGTTTAGCTTTCAAGAATCGTTCTAATGAAATCTCCCTTCTATATTGAGCTATTGGATTATTTACTCCATTTCTATGGTTCTTAACTGGAACTGATGCTAATTGTTCCAAAGTTGTATTATGTTCGTTCATATGAGCTTGAGTCATCCAAGCATAGAGACTGGTTAATGTTGCTCCTTGTTCAAATTCCCATAGATAATCAATAGTTCCTCCAAGAATTTGTTCTATTTTGCTACTATTAACATAATCACTGGTTTTCTCTGTACCTAGAACCACAATACAATCTAGAAGACCACTCTTCACTGCCATGAAAGCTTGATGAAATGCCGCTGCCCCACTAGCATTTCCTGCATCAACTTTTGAAATAGGAACATTCAAATTACATTCTCTTGCAGCTTCTGCTCCTACAAATGGTTGAAGGTTTGTATTTGATAATAAAGAACCAAAGTAAAGACCTTGAATCAAATCTTTGCTAATTTTAGCATTATGAATTGCTGAAGTTATTGCAGTTGAGGCACTAGAACTAGGATTCGTACTGTACTGTTCACCAAACTTGGTTATTCCATATCCTACTATGAAGGTTTCATTATTACTCATTTAATCACCTCAGAATTCCTTTGTATCTAGAATAAACACCATAGCTTATTTCTTCAGAATTATTAACGTAATAATCCACTGTTGACGGATACGTTTTGATTTCTTCAATTGCATCAGTAACTAAAAATGAAAAAGAATCACTCCCAGCACCACTTCCGTAGGAAGTAATGAATATCCTATCACCAGGGTTTGAGTTATTCAAAATAGCTGCTAAACCTAACATTGATGATGCAGAATATGCATTTCCAATTTTCTTGCAGATTAAGCTGATTTCAATTTGATCTGCTGTAAATCCAAGCATTTTAGCTACTGAAAGAGGAAATTTAGTATTTGGTTGATGGAATGTGACAAATTTATAATCTGATGGTTTGGTTCCAAGATTTTCCATCAAGCCTTTTGAAGCGTCTATTATGTGTTGAAAGTATGCTGGTTGTCCAGTAAATCTATTTCCATGAGATGGGAATATAGCTCCTTCTCTTCTCCAGAAATCTGGCATGTCAGTAGTTACTGAATATGTACCCTCTAGTTCTGCAACAACTCTTTCTGAACCTATTAAAAATGCGGCACTTCCAGCTCCAGCGGTATATTCAAGAGGATCTCTTGGTTTAGCTTGACTATCATCAGATCCTATGGCTAACCCAAATTTAATCATATTAGATTTGACCAATCCAAAGCACATTTGCATCCCTGCTGTTCCTGCTTTACATGCAAACTCTAAATCAGCTGCAGTTAATTCTTTTTCAGCATCTATTGCTGATGCAACTATTGTCGCAGTTGGTTTAACCGCATATGGATGAGATTCACTCCCTACATAAATTGCCCCAATATCTCGAGGATTTCCTTTCCATCTGTTCATTGCATTTCTAGCAGCTTCAACAGACATCGTAGCAACATCTTCATCAGGTCCAAGTACTGACTTAAAGTGGACCTGTAACTGTGATTTAATTTCATTTGGATCCTCACCCCATACCTTTGCTATTTCTTCAACAGCTATACGGTATTTAGGGATATACGAACCATAGGATACTATTCCCACTTTGCTCATGTTGATACCTTGAAAGAGTTAATTTGTTTTAGATGTAATAGAAACTATTTGTGAATTCTAGTTTTGTGCTATTGTATTGATATCTTTGCTAATAATTAAAACTTCCTACAGAAAGATAAGGAACATCATTTGTTCTCGTTTTCCTCTTTCTTTTTTTGAGGTAGTTTGGATATCACAACTCTAGCAGGTTTTAGCAAATTATCTTCTAACATAAATCCTTTAGTTACAACTTCAATTATCTGATTATTAGCTTTTTTTGCATCTTCAATTGTATAAAGAACTTCATGAAATTTAGGATTAAAAATCTCGTTGATTGGGTTAATTACTTTCATACCTAGAGTCTCAAAAGTAGATTTTGTATTTTCAAAGATCATTTTAATGGCTTTCTTGGATGATTTTAAGTCATCGTTTTCAATTATTTCAATTTGAGTTCTCTCCAAATCTTCATACAAAGTTGTAAGTTTATGAAGGATGTTACTTTTATTGCGAAAATTGGAAAATTCTTGATCTTTTTGAACTCTCTTCTTAAAATTTTCAAAGTCAGCTTGAACCCTTTGAGCAGTATACAGATATTCTTCTTCCTTTATATTTGCTTCTTTTAGCTCTTCTTGTAATAACCAGATTATTTCAGTTAATTTCTCAACTTGATTGTTATTAACCAAATTTAGAATTTCAACGGATAACTGATTTCTTTCTACTTCTTCAGGATTGAGCTCTTCTTCATCTTGTGAACTTTGTTCCTCTGGTTCACTATCTACATCTACTTCGATGAATTCTTCTTCGTTATTAGGGTCGCTGCTCTTCTCATACATAGGAATTACCCACCTATGAATCTCGTTTTTTCAGACCAATTACTGACATTTAAAATCTTCTATCTAACCAATATAAATCTGATTTTAGCTGTTTTAGAAAAATATAAGTTTTGGCCGAAGTAAACGTTTATTTAATGAGCAATGAAGAAAGGCTCCTATAGAACCCCTATAAAGAAATTAAGACTAATTTAAGGATTGATTTGAAATGCATGAAAAGGTTAGTGAAAAATCTAAACAAAATCAAGAAATCATTAAGAAACTCATCAAAAAACTACATGATGGGGAAGATCCTCAGAAAGTAAAAGAGGAATTTAAAGAAGTTATCAAAAATCTATCTTCTTTGGAGATATCTCAAGCTGAAGAACAACTCATAAAAGAAGGCATGCCAGTTGAAGAAATTCATCATATGTGTGATGTTCATTTAGCTGTTTTAGAAGAAACACTCATAGAAGATCAAGATTTAGCTCCCGAAGGACATCCTATTCATATTCTTATGCAAGAGCATGCAATACTTCTTGAAAATGTTAATAGACTTAGAGAAATTCATAAGCAAATCAGCCAGAAAGACAATTTTCCAGCAATTTTGAAAGAACTAGCAGAGATAGAAAACATTGTTGATATGATTAAGAAATCGGAAAATCATTATCTCAGAGAAGAGAATGTACTTTTCTCATATCTGGAGAGATATGGAGTAACTCAACCACCAAAAATTATGTGGATGGAACATGATAGAATTCGTGATTTGGAAAAAAATCTATTTAATTTAATTGAGAAAAAAGGTGAAAACGATTTCCCAACTTTTCTAGAAAAATATCACTTATATGTGCATGGTTTAGCAGAGATGCTAGCAAGTCATTTTCCCAAAGAAAATAAGATCCTCTTTCCAACAGCTTTGAAATTACTTAAAGAAACAGATTGGAGTGAGATAAGGAAGCAATTTGATGAAATTGGTTATTTCTTCCTAACACCAGACATTATCTCTGAAGAAGATATGCCAGCTGAAGATTCTCAGCCAGTTGTAGTAGGAGAAAAACAAGTTGATTTAGGCACAGGGGTTATAGATTTAAAAATTCTCCAACAAATATTCAAAACTCTCCCAGTAGATACTACTTTTGTTGATAAGGATAACGTGGTTAGATTCTACAGTGAAGGACCAGATAGAGTATTCATCAGAACACCAAGTATAATTGGTCGATTAGTTGAAAATTGTCACCCTTCTAAAAGTGTTGATAGAGTGATGGAAATAATTGACAAATTCAAAAACAATACACTTGATAAAGCTGAATTTTGGCTAGATTTGAATGATCGAAAAATCTTCATTAGATATTTCCCTGTAAGAAATAAAAATGGTGATTATCAAGGAGTTCTAGAAGTCACACAAGATATTACAGAAATTCAGAAAATCGAAGGTGAAAAAAGGTTACTCTAACTTTTTTCCTTTTTCTAATGTTAGACCATTGATTTTTTAAATAACTCCAATTATTGTTACTTGGCCAGAGCTTATCATAGACCTCTCAGAGCAATGTTATGGCTAGCAGTGAAGAGAGCGAGCTCTCTGGCCAATAAATCTGTAGGTGAAATAGATGAAAATAGTAGTTCTCTCAGGGTTACCGTTAAGTGGCAAAACAACTTATGCAAAGATAATTGGTCCAAAATATAATATGCCTCTATATGAAACTGGCACTGAAGTTTTGGAAGAAGTAACAAGTAGAGGTTTTGAGTTTACTCCAGAAAATATCAAGATGGTTACTGATGACTGTAAGAAAATTTCTGATAGTTTTTTTACTGAAAGATTAATGAAGAAAATAGATAAATTACCAGATGATGTTCCTGGTACTTTCATTTCTGGTATCAGGGCTGTATCAGAAGTTGAGATTTTGCGAAAACATTATGGTGATGAAAATGTTTTCGTTATAGCTTTTCACACTTCAATGAAGACAAGATTCAAAAGATTAGATAATCCAGATCGTGTTGAAGAAACAAAAGGAGCAAAGGCTAAAGAAGATGCATTGTTAAGAAACTTTGATAATTTCCTCGCAAGAAATAAAAAAGAACTCGGGTATGGTGTGGGAGACGTTATGGCTTTGGCAGAATATGTTATGAGTACAGAAAACAAAATCTGGCCATATGTTACTCTGGAGGAAAATGAAACAGATTTTGAAACAATCATTAAAGAGATTTTAAATCTTGATTAGCTTAGTCAAGATTGTTTGTTTTTATTTTTTAGTTCTGAGTAAAGAAATAAATGAATAAGTTTATTTGGGAAGATTACATAAAATCACTAGGTGATTTGGGATGGTTTTCAATCCATATGATAATGAAGATTCTAAAGACGATTCTAAAAAAGCAAAGCTTAGAACACAGGCTCAAGAGCAATTTATCCAGCAGCTACAACAACGAATAGCAGCTCAATCCAGTAAGATTGAAGAGTTACAAGTCGAGATATCAAAAATAAATCAAGTTATTCAAAGTAAAGAATTAGAATTAGAAGGTTATTCCAAAAAAGTAGAAGAGGAAAGAATGTTTTTTGAACAAGATAAAAAGGCTAGAGATGATCGTGAATATGAATTAAAGAAGATGGTTCAACAAAAAGAAATTGATCTAACAGAAGCTCAAGAAACTTCTCCATCGACATCCTTTACTCCTCCAACTCCTCCGATTGAAACCAGTGTATCAGAAGTCCCTGAACTAGATTTGGGACCAGTAAACAACTACGTCGATACTTTGATGGCATACTATAAGAGACCTACAGATGATGTTTTTGTTACATCTTTAAGAGATCTTGTTATCCATTGTAGTGAAAATGGAACACCTGATCAACTGATTTTAGGTATTCTTTTGAAAGCAGAAATGCCACTAACTGAAGATGAATTGAAACAAAAGATAAGGATTGAACCTCAAGACATTACTAGAGCAGTATTCCGTTTATTACAAAAGAATTTCATAAAAAAGGTTGGTCGAGGTTATGCTGTTATTTCATCTGAATTTGCTGAAATGACAGATATCTCAAAGAATTGGGGTGGCTTAACACCTGAACAGGTTTATGAAAATTTACTATCAGTTGTATATGTTGAATCTGATAAGGACGAATTAGTACAGGCTTTTACAAAAGCAAGAGATGCTTTGATGGAGATGGGAGTTCTAGCAACTGCAAGAAGACACGAAATAAGCCAAATAATAGAGAAAATAAAAAGGCACCCCTTCACTAATAACGAATTGACTGAAACAATCAAATCTTGGATTGAATCATAGTATTATTTTCATGCCAAACGGTCCTCTGAAAATAAACTTTGCTTCTTTTTCTTCAACTTCCATGATTAAATCTATTGGAAAACCATCTATTGTTGATTCTTTAGGGATTCCTACTTTTATTTTACCTTCATAGAGTTTAACTTGTCTCCCAGGACTTGTATCATAAATTGAAAAAGGTGTTTTCAAAATTAAACCGATTCTTGGTGAATAGTAGGGATTCTTTAACAGTATGAATGAATATACTTCACCTTCTTTAATAATAGTTCCACTATGATAAATGTAAAACCAATCCTGTAAAAATACATTTAACTCATCTTTAGAAACATATTCGTGGGATACAAGTCTTTGTAATTCATTTATGTCCGCTATCCCTATTACTGGAAGTTGAAATACTCCTAGTTCCTGTAAATCTTCAATTCCTTGATAAATCTCTTCTGTGCATCTTTCCTTTATTGCATAGTGTAAAACAACTAATAATTCTAGAGTATCTTTTGAGAGAACTTGATCCTCTAGATTCAAAGCTAGATAATGAGATTGAAGAAGTATCAATAATGCATGCTCAAATTGCTTTTTCTGTAATAGAATATAACCAATTTGAATTATTAAGGAGATTTCGTCCTCCCCTTCAATCACTGCTTTTTTATCGATCAAACCGCTTTCCATTATAGTAGAAGCTAAAATAACAGCTCTAGTCAAACCCAATAAATCAAGACGATTTTGTTTTTCACACAAAAATAAAAACTTCTCAGAATAATATCCTTTTAATCTTTCATGATTATTCGTTACTATGAAATAAACCATTCTCAGAAAATGGATATCCATAAATATATCTGAAACAAGATTTGGGAATATTGTTGAAACTTCAGTGATGATATTGAGGTGTCCATCTAACTTCTCGAAATCAAGGAGAGTAAACTCAACTACACTTAGAAGATATAGTATCCTAGCCTTCAAACGAACTGATAATTCCTCAATATAACTTTCTTTTTCTAGAAGCGCAACTCGAAGTTCTAAGGATAAATCAGATAAAGCAATATATGCTTCCTTCAACTCTAATCTGAGAACCTCGAGATTACCTTTCTCCAATTCCTCAATATAGTTTGGAAATTCAAATTCTAATTCATTCATTAATTCTAGTAAGTTATTTTCTTCTTGCAATGAATGATACTTTGATGTATCTTTCTCAGGAGAAATCTGATTAGCAGCTGTAATATTCTGTAGAACATTAATTGCATGTTCTTGGATTTTTTTAATTCTAGTTACTGGATCAAACATCTGCCTTTTTTCAACAGAATGTCTTATTTCATCAGATAAAACAGTATCATGTATCTTTTCAAGAACTTCATTATGAGCTTCTTGAAAGCATGTGTTTCTAAGCAAAAAAACAAATGATGAACAGATTAATACTGGAACATCTAAAGCTTCACAAGTTCTTACTAATTTCAAATCACTTGAAACTACTACAGCATTGACTTGTTTTGCAGCAACTATATTGGATAAATCGTTTATTTGAGGGGAAGAGAGCTCCTCTTTATCCAAATTCTCTTTATACTCTCTAATCTCCTTTATTGGCATTTTCAATATTTGAATAGGAGGTTTTATTCTTCTGCGGAGATACCAACGAATTTCCTGCATTATGTAGGTTGTTACATAAAGCTCGATCCCCATCTCTGTTATTATATCTAAGAATAAACCAAAATCTGAAGGATTAGCTTCAAAACCACTAATAAAGAAGTTTGTATCTAGAACGAACTTGTTGTTCTGTACTTTTTTAGTGGAGATCATGATAACACTTTCTTACGTTTATTCTTAATAATTGAATAGACAAGAATACAATAAAAAATTATCTGCTCAAAATGGAAAGGATATGGGGTTTCAGAAGTATGTTCAAAATCAGGTTTAGTAATATTATCTAACACTGATTCTATATAATATTCAAAATAATAATTATTTCCCAACTCTGATTCATGTGGATCATAATGTGAGTGATAATTTTCCTGAAATTCAACTGAAAAAGACTGAAGTTGACCATTATTAGAATAAGCTAACCAACCCTTCATCTCTACTTTTGTGTCTTGAATAAATATCCTTGGTACAACAGTTTGAGTATTATTTGATTGAAAATCAAAAGAAAATTCCCACAAAAGATGGTGAAGATTATCCTTATGCAGATATTTAACATGAAAATCAATTTCTCGAATAGTAAACAGTGAGCTTGTAACTCCTGTCAAAGTAAATTGAAAACCATCGAATACATCACTTAATTGATTCCAAAGATTTTGTGCAAATATTACTAATCCTGAGTATTTATCCCATAAAGGAATTAAAGCAGGAGGTACTTGAGCAACCCATGAACCATGTATTGGTGTTGCAGAGAAATATGAGTCAAGAAGTGCATTATATACAAAGAGTGTTTTTTGAAAATTCAGACCAGATTTAGTAAATAGATATTGCAAACCTAAAGTTTGATTTAACTGATTAACCCACTCATCGAACTCTTCAAGCTGGTTTTGTGTTGAATTTCTTGGTTGATAGATCTCATGACTTGCAGAGCTATTAGTTATTAAGAAACTTGCTTGTGTTGAATCCAAAGGAGATAGAACCTCTTCGTAATCTTCTAATGCCATAACTAAAACACTGTTTTTACCTTCATAGATAAGGTGGAGAGAGAGTGCTGTTAATAAACCACTAGTCTTGCTCCAGGTTGCTCTCATTGAAACAGCAGTTTCCATGTTAATATTCAGAGAGACAGTAAATTCTTCATTGTCTTTATTGTAAATATTCACTGAGAATGATTCTTCAAGTAATAATGAAGCAAATTCAGCTTCGAATCTATCATAATTCTCATCTAATATCAATGGCAAGAAATCTAAATAATTGGCATCCTTAATCATAGCCCCAAAGTTAGGTCGAGTAATATTAGTGAATATTGTTGGTACTATTATCGCAGTATTTGGTTGTAATTCTGCTTGAACAGTCTCTGTTTCAGCTGGTTCGAAATTGAATCCTATAAAATCTGCAATAAAATCACTTCCTGTGTTAACTTCAGCAGTTAAAGGTTCCTTGACAATCAAATAGCTTTCAGTTAAGTACACTGACTCTTGTGAGAGAATAAATTGATCCGATTCAATATAGTAAATTTCCCTAAATTCAGAAGTTCTATCTTTTAGAAGAATCTTAAATTCAGCATTCGAAAGAGATCCTGTAAAATCAAACCCTAAATCTTGAAACATATTATCAAGGTTCTCACCTTGGGTTATTTTATAGCTAAGAAGATATCCTTTATCATCGAAGCTTGATTCTCTGAAATCTATATCATTTTCAGCTTCTATTCTTGAAAGAGATAAACTAAGAACAAAAAGAATCAATGCCAGTGATAGTAATTTCTTATTTCTCATCTTTAGCACCTTTCTTTTTTATCTTCTTCTTCTGTTTGTCACCCTTGAAAGTCATCACTATTGCTGGGGGGACAATGAATAATCTAGAAACGAAAACATCGATTAAAATTCCTATTCCTAATCCTAACCCTAATTGCTGCATATGAATAGATGAAGTGAATAATAAACTGAAGTATGTAGCTGCCATAATAATTCCAGCTACTGAAATATTGTTCATTGTTTGATCTACAGCTTCAATAATTGCTTTTTCTGGATCTTTAACATCATTGTAAATATCACGAAAGATTCCTAGAAATAGTACATCAAAATCCAATCCTAAAGCAGTTAAAACTGCATAAGCTAACAAAGGTACAATCCAATATATTGAACCTCCTAAGAAGAGTAGACTGATTAGACTGAACAGTCCTAAGCTTATTCCAAGAGATAGAAGTATAGTTACTAGAACTCTGATTGACATGAAAAACTTTCTAAGAAATACAATCAGTAATAATGTAATAGTAACTGAAACAAACACAAAAATTAGACTGAAGTCTCTAGCAACTCCAGTTTTCAAATCATATAAAGCAGGTGCTATGCCTGTTGTATAAACTTGCCAATTTGTAATGTTTCTCTGTTCAATAACATCTGCAATCACAGATCTTATTGTTTTGATTTGTTCATCTAGTTTTTTGTCTCCTTCAGCGAATAAAGAACCACAATATACAACCGAATATTTTTCATCTGAGAAAACATAATTTTTCATGAGAATTTGGATTTCCTCTGTTACAAATAATGAATTGTTCTGGAGAGTCTCATCATATGGTTTTCCCAAAGGATGACTTAAACCTGCAAGAACCGTTACATTCGTCTCATTCCTTATTGCTTCAGTGATAAATAGAACTTCATTGATAGATTCAAAATTCAAACTATCATTACTGAAAACAAAAGGATCCAAATCAGTTGTCTTGAAAAGTAAAGAAATCTGGCTTATATATTCTGTACCCATATGCTGATTAATTGAATCCAAACCTTGTCTAGTTATATATGTTTGTGGAGCTGAAGAAATTTGTGCATAATCTGTTGGAACAGCTATAAAGACACCAATTCCAATAAGAGAAATTATAACTGAAACGAGCAAAACCTTCTTTGGTTTTTGAACTGCTTTTCTCACATATTTCATAAGAGTACCTCTTCTTTTTTGAAATATTTTCATATCTAATTTCCATTTAGTTAAAATGTTCTTATTTAGAAGAACTAATATCGAAGGGACTAAAGTTAAAGAAACCACCATACTTGTTAAGAAGCCTATTATCCCGCTGATTCCCATTCCAGTAGCTAATGCAAAACTGCTCAAGACTAATCCACCAAAACCAAAAGATAAGGAAACAGATGCAATAATTATGCCTTTAGAAGTACGTCTCATTGTTTTTTTGATGGCATCATACTTTGTTTCTGTTTTTTTCAGGCTTAGTAGATAATCACCAATTAAGAAAACACAGTAATCTGTAGTTGCTCCAAGTAGAGTTACACTTAAAATAATAAGACTCGTGGAATCTAAACCACCAGTTACCGACCCTATACCAATAAACACTAACCTCGAAACTGCGAAAGCAATTGCTAGAACTGAGAGTTGAATCAGAGGTAAAAATGGTGACCTATATACCAAAAGAAGAATGATTACAATAGTAATTATAACAATCAAATCTGTTCTTTTTGCTTGAATTTGAAAATCAAGTGATATTTCTACTATGAAGAAGTCAAGACCTGTACAATAAACCTCTAAAGGTTCATTTTCTTCTTTCATTGAAGGAAATATGTTTAGCAACTCTAGATAAGCTGCTTTGCCTTCTTCATTCAAATGATTTAGAGCCATGTTGAAAGTTATCAAAGTAGTGTCAGCATCTGCAATTTCTTCCTTGAAATTTGTGAATTGTTTGAGAAAGATCATAATGATATCATCTGTTATTGGAGGAATAGTTGATTCCATCGTCAAAACAGGTATAAGGTACTTATTTTTAGCATCAATAAAACCTTGAATGTTCCCGTCATCATAAACTTCTTCTATAAAATCAACTTCAACAGAATTATTGGTTCCATACAGAAACTCTGCTGTTTTTTCGTACGAATATGTCACATTTTGCCATTTACTCGAATTGAAACTATTTGATAGCAAAGTAAGAAGTTCTGACTGTCTAACATCTGGAGATACTTCAGATATAAATGTGGAATTGAGCTTAATTATATCACTTAGAAGATTAAAGACATCTGTCTCATTTGAAGGTAAAGTTAAGTTTGCAAAATAATTAAAACTCTTAGAAATTTCCTGGTAAAAAACATCCACAAATTCAGTATACCTTGATTCGTTGAATGATGCTAAAAGCATATCCAAGTAATTTTCGGTTAACTGATTACTAATAGTAGTTGCTAATGAAATATCATGTGTGCTATTGTATTGATCCAACCAGATAGAACTGAAATATTCTATCCCACCCCAAACATAGTGTATTGATGCAAAGGATAATTGTGTCGCGTACCATTGAAGACTCAGAATTGTTCTAAGTAGATTGTCAGCATCATCATAGAGAGATGAGAAGGGTTTGCTTGGTGATAAATATGGACCAATTTTTGGATTATGCGTTATGTTGTATATCAAACTCGATACTTTTTGATACATTGATTCAGATATAGTTGTTCCATTAGGATTATGGATGATAATCTGAAATGAACTATTTGTTTCACTGAAAGAAGCTAATATTTCATTGCCTAGTGCAGATTCTGATTGTCTAGTTGTTGATAGATTATCTCCTTCATCAGTTACATAATCAGAAACATGGAGTACTTTGTCAATATTTATTGAGACAAGTAGAATCCAAAATAATATTATTGCAGAAGCAATGATTTTTGGTCTTTTCCACAGCTTATCCCAAATCTTCAAATTACTCAAATGACTATCCTATTTTCCTACTTATAATTGTATTTCTTGTATTATTCGAATTTAAATTAAAAGAACATATTAAACACCAATTGGATTGTTGTTTACTAAGGTTTTCGAATAATTCTGATTGAGGTTCCTTCAGAAAACCTAGCAATTTAAAAGATACTGAGTTATAGTGAGTTTAGCAAGAGGAAATAGTAATCTAGTTAATCGTTTGTACATCAACTTGGATAGTTATAGAAAATGGAGAAGAGAAAACGTATCAATAATAAGAAACGCGTAGTGTCTGATGAAAGAATCAAGAAACTAGCAAGTTATACAGAAAAACCTGCAATTTTTAGAGCTATGGAGTTGATGGTTTCCAATCTACAAGACAACATCCAGCATATGACCGAACATTATGAATATGTTCAGCAAGTTAGAGATAGATTAATGGATGATATAGAAAATAAAAGAAGAATCTACATCCTTGCTAGTGGAAGAAGTGCTTATGTGGGACAAATGTTTCAAACTAGACTAGAACATTTTGGTGTTGAAAGTCGTTTTATAACAAACACAAGATCTGTTCCTCGTTTGAGAGAAAATGATACAATTATAGTTATTAGTGGTTCTGGTACTACACCCATCGTAAATGCTATGTTGGAGACCTATTTTATCTATAATCCTTTCGTAATAGTTATCACAAGTTACCCAAACAGTGCGATAGGTAAACTAGGTGATGTCACTGTAAAACTCAAAGGCAGAACTAAATCTGATCTAGAAAGAAGAGATCAAGGACTAGATAGCACTCTTGCTCCTGAAGGGACAGCATTTGAGCAAGCCGCATTAGCCTTTTTAGATGGAATAGTAGCAGAATTGGCAGTTTCTCTTCATAGAGATGAAAAAAGTCTTTTAGATCAACACAATCAAGGTTTATAATCTCTTATTTCTATCTATGTTTCATATTTTGAACGATACTTTTATAGTGAAATTATAGTAAAGTTTAATAGAATTTCATTATAATGAAGACATATACTAAATCAAGAAAGGGTTTAAGAATTAACACCTAAACACCTATTAAACACAAATCTTTGCGGTTAGGGATAAGATGTCAAGCGGTTTAACAATAAGAGATATTTTCAAAGTAGATGGTTCCGGAGTACCATATCTAAAAATAGTAATTTATGGTCCATCATTAGCAGGAAAAACAAGTATGCTAACCGTGTATAATGTTCTAAGAAAAGTTGAGGATCCTGAAACAATTTATTCTTCTTTGAAGAAAATAGATGATCCTAGTGGGAGAACAATTTTTTATGATCAGAGTACTTTTGAATTGCCAAAAGGACAAGGTGTAAGTGTTCCTAAACTTCGATACCAAGTTTGGACTGTTGCTGGTCAGAAAAGACATTATATTCAAAGAAAAGTTGTTCTTGAGGGTGCTGATGGATTAATATTTATGTTCGACCCTAGCAAAAACATGTGGGATGACAATGTAGAAAGTCTTACAGAACTCATAGCTCTAAAGGGAGACATTCTAGGAAAATCCTTACCATTTTTGATTGTATTGAACAAAATTGATCTCCCAGCTGAAGAACGTACTCCTACTGACAAGTTTCTTGATCTATTAATTGAGAAGAAACTCTCAAATAATAAGGGTGAGGCTTACATGCGAGTTATAGAAACATCTTGCCTTCAAGCTAGAAATGAGTTGATGACCTTATTAAGAAGTCCTGATATCAAATCAAAACTAGATGAATATGGACGTCTTCAGAGAGGAGCTAGACCTTTAAGTGTTCAAAAAACTGCTCAACCTATTGAGCAAATAACCAGAGAAATTGTTATTCATAGAGTCAAATCTGCTAAAACTGAAGATTAATATTCTCTTCTTTCTTTTCTGTTAAATTAAGAATGGACGACTCGATAGCTATTATCCTTAATCATTTGTTTAATCACAAGAAAGTTGATGTTGCAAATATTTCCTCTTTAGACAAAGACAGATGCAAAGCAAAATTAGCATCATGGGATTATTCAGCTAAGGAATTTTTCGAAAAAAGTGATTTTGCTGAAGAAGAAAAAGGTAAGATTCTATTATCACTCCTATTAGATGGTATAAATGCTAAGTCTATTTTTGAGTTTCTAGATTGGAAAGGTTTTGAAATAGTGATATCTTCTCTCTTTGATGAATTAGGGTATTCTGTTCTTTCTAATTTCAGATTTAAAGATGAGTTTACTAGATATGAAATTGACGTACTAGCATATGCTTACCCATATCTTTTCTTAATTGATTGCAAATATTATAGACATCCTTCACCTTCAATTATGAAAGATGCAGCTATAAAACAGAAAGAAAGAACTGAAGTTATTTTTGAGATGTTTCCTATTCTATCAGAGGAACTTATTAAAAAACTTGCACTGCCATTAAAGAGGGAATTGAGGCTCTATCCAGTAATTATCTCATGGAAAGATCACAATATACAATATTCTTCTGGTATTCCGATAATACCTTTTAATCATCTATCTGGTTTCCTTAAGGAAATTGATGAGTTTAGAGATGGTCTCTTTAATATTCCATTACTCTTGAAATAAAACCAATTATTCTCCTACTTATTTAGTGAAAACAACTGAAAAACTCATATATATCATTAGCTTAACATCTTGTATAGGAAAGCTATGAGCTGAAGTAAATGGCTGTAGAAACACAAAGTCCTTTTAGTGTAGTACGTTCTCTAGTAAAGAAATTCCTAGGTGAAATGAGAGTCATTCGAACAACTTCTGAGGAACAGGCAAAAGCTAGAGCTGAAGAAATTAAAAGTAATTCTTTAGCTCCTGGTAAAGCCCAATATTCTGTTTCAGAAGTTGATGGAATCATTAGAAATTTCAAAGACAGTTACGTTGGACTCTTGCGAGATATTCATCTTATGGTTGTTACAGAGAGCACTAGTAAGATACGTCAAGGCATAGAACAGGGATATATTAATGCAGAAATGATTACTCAAGAGATGCTTGATGAACTTGGGAAATTAAGAATCGAAGCTGCTAAAATTCCTGGGTATGAAACGAAAATTCAAGACGATGCTTTGAAGATGGATGAATTAAGTGATCAAATTGGTAATCTAAAAGCTGAAACAATTTCTCTTCAAAATGAATTGACAGATGTTCAATCTGTTTTAAAAAGCAAAGACCAAGCTATTGGTGAATTATCTGAAAGAGCAACCACAGTGGGTGTTGATCAGACAATCATTGAGGCAAGAGATCAAGTCATTATGGATAAAGACAGAACAGTCCATCAATTGAGCTTGGAGAAAAATAATCTTCAATCCGAGTATAACAGATTAAAAATAGAAAGAGATGCAATGGCACAACATGTTGAAGAAATGGAAACACGTTTAAGATCTGTATCCTCTGATGCTCTTTCTAAGGAAGACGAATTATTTGAAGAACTGCAGAAACAACTTGATGGGTCAAGGCAAACAGTATTCAATCTTAGAAATCAAGTTGCTGAACACGAAGATACAGTAAGAAATCAAAAAATCGATATCCAACAAAAATCCTCTCAAATTGATTCATTGAAGAAACAAATAGAAGATATCCAAGATCAAGCTGCAGGTCAAGCAGATGATTCAACTCAGGTAGAAGAACTTCGAAAACAAATTCATCAAAGAGATGAAGATATGGAGAGATTAGCTGAGAATATGGTAGAACTTCAACAAGATATTAGTTCAAAAGAGCAAGAAGCACATAAATTACAAACAACTGTAGACGAAATGATGCTGCAATTTGCCGAAAAGGAAGCAGAATTGCAAGAACTAAGAGATATTTCAGAAAAGTCTACAACTGAGAGAGAAAAAGTTGAAGAACAAATGCTGGAAAAGCAAGATTCTATAGAAGATTTGAAAGCAAGGCTTGAGGAATCAAATAAAGAGTTAAACGAAACAAAGAACACTCTGTTAACTATGGAGAAACAAGGAACAATCTCCTCAGAAGAAAAATATCAGTATGAACTCGATATACAAAAAATGAGGAAAAAGGTTGATAACCTTAACAAAACTCTAAAGTCAGTAGAAGCATTCCTAAATACAGATCCAAAATATAGAGTCTTATATCTACTTAATGATTTCCAGAGACCCATGGCTAAAGAAGAACTTTCTAAAATGCTTAATGTACCTGAAGAAGTAGCTTCAAAATATATCTTTGAGTTAGATTACTTTGGTTACATCAGACAAAATATTGATGCTGGGAAGACATTTATTGAGTCTACAGCATTACTAACACCTCCTCTTTCATACGAAGATGAAAACGAGGAAAAAGAGTCTGAGTAACATCCCTCTCTTTTCTTATTTTTCTAATTTTGTTTTATATCTTAGGTTAAGTAGACTAAAACAAATCAGAAATACTTTCGAGCCTAACATGTGTTTCCTTTTGTTCAAAGCTTCTCATTAAGTAAGTATCAGCTAGAGTTTTCAATTCTGGTCGCAATCTGTAGAATGCTTTTCGATTAACTGTTCTCTTGCTAATATACCTTCTATCCTGTAGCTGTTTTAAGTGATGAGAGGCTGAAGTTTTCTGAATGCCTAAATTATTAACAATATCATCATATGTTATTCCTAAATCATAAGCAGTAGATTTCATTGCAATTAAAGCTAAAACAAATGTTTGAGTATTATCGTTAAGTGTTACCAAATCGAAGAATTCTTTATTCACATCTATAGACAAAGATGACGTTATATCATTAACTCTAGCTATGGAGCCCAAATCTAACCCATTGTAAAAACATTCCTCACACAATCGCGAACAGATTTTGATTGCATTTAATAGACTCCCACTTGAATTCTTTGCTATTGATTTAAGAATGTCTTCTGAAAAAGGATTCTGAATCTGATTGTTCTTTGAAAGTTTTAGACTTAAAATCTCATAAATTTCTTCTTCGTTTAATGGACTGATTTGTTGGCTAGGAACCATGTGATTAATCAAATCGTAGTCTGTAAAAGCTAATTGATTTTTGAGACGAACCCATCCTGCATGCGAAAAAATAAACACGATGGGTACATTCTGAAAATCTCTATCAAGCGCATATCTGAAATCTTCAAAGAACTCAATTAAGAAGTCAGCATGATCTATGACAATTAAAGGAATTGTATCAGTTTTAGAACTCTGATTACCAAGGAAAGCTCTGAAGTTTTGAATTGTTTGAGCAATATGATATTGATTGTTATTAAATTCAACTAAATCCATTGCATCAGCGAGAATAGAATCAGATAATTCTTTGTATATTTTAACTAAATATTGATGAGATAATTTGATTAATGTACTCACTCCAGATTGATTTATACCAAACATTACTCCATCTAAAATAAACGAATCTTCCTTATCCTTTTTCTTATTATGATTATCTGTAAAACTCTTATAAACTGAAGTAAAATATCGAACAACAGCCTTAAACCGAGGCTCAATGAACTCCTCTTTCTGAAGCTCTTCTAAATTTGTATCTAAGAATGGATTAGCCGAGAAACCAAATGAAACAAAGGGATCTTGAGGTGTATAGGAGATTTTCTTGCCTTCTTCTATTGCCTCCAAAGCTAGTTTCTCAAACTTATCCATATCCTTCACTGAAATAATATGTAGATAACATCTGAACTATTCGAATATTTGAACTTTTCGTATCATTCGAATTATTCGAATTGTCGGCAATAAAAAAACTAATTGAACACTTATATTATTTTTCTGTGAAAGAAAAAGGCTTATAGGTGTATGTAAGTGTCGGGGGATAATGAAGAGAGCAGTCGATATTCCTAAGAAATCACATAGTGTTATTTTCCAGAATTTCTTCGCTTTAACCAAAACTTACTTTCGAAATTTATCAGAAGCAAAATTATCCGGAAAGAAAGATTATCTGATAGTTTTTGATGTTCTCTTGTGGTTGTTTTTTCCTGTTTGTGTAATAGTCTTACCAGTAATTGACATTTTTCTAATTCTCTTTTCTCCTGGTCTTCATCTCTTCAGACCACTCTTCAAAGCTGGTTGGAAATATGCATTAATTTCTGCAATAGGAGTTACTCTAGCAGTTTCAGTAATAACACAATATGTTTTCTTCATTTATTCATATCAATTTCAAGCATTTGATCTTTATTTAGAAGCTGAACCTCGAAGGTTTATTCAAGTTGAATTAGAAAATATTCATATCGATCCGTCATATCATCAATATAACACCCTTGACAATATTGCAAGATATGCTGTAGATTGGGTAGATATGTCTGATCGAGTTCCACAAAGAGACCTATTCTTCAAACGTCCATTGTTTACGGAATCATATGATCCAATTAACGATGAAACAACACTACCGAACATGCCTCTGTATGGATCAGATGTCAAGCTCAGATATTTTGTAGAAAATAATATCGAATATGGGTATGCAGCTGAAAGTGATAATGAAGCTATAGCTTTGATGACTAGAAGTTTTTATGAACACACCGATATAAGAAATGGATCTATTATCTCAATTTACGCTCCAATTTCTTTGGTAAAAGATGACTCTCTTGATGTGCCTTCAGCTCAAACAACAGTCAATGTTACTGGAATAACAATTCTGGATGAATTACCGAACTATAATGTGGTCGGATCTTCGTTAGGAATATCTTTAGAACATTTATTAGGGCTTGAAGATAGTGCTGCATTGTTTTCTAGATGGATTCCTGCTGCAAATATTCTCATTGATATTGCAGTTACTTATGGTCAAGCTTCAGCTTATGAGATCTTATTTTATGATCTCTCAATGATAGATTCTTTTCAGATTGATACAGAGATTACCAACCTCAAAACTATAGGAATCGAACTTAAAGAATGGTATCAAACACTTGGAGGAATCAATAATGCAAGGATTAATTCTTATCTAGTAGATTTAATGGAAAGCTTCAAAGATGAATATGGACTATACCAAACTTTCATGTTTTCTTTCCTTGCACCAATTATGGCTTTAACTATAATTTTAACCGTGTATGCAGCAAATTTAGTTAGAAAGAAAAGAGACAGACAGCTGACAATTTTAACTGAAAGAGGTAGTAATAGAAGAGAAATTGGTTCTTATCTTGCATTAGAATCTCTTATTGTTGGTGGAGCAGCTTTACTTGCTGGTATTTTTCTAGGTACTCCAATAGCAAGTTTATTGACTAGAAGCTCAGGATTCCTTAGATTCTCAAACACATCTTCACCTTTACAAATAGAGCTTTCTTCTGTAATTGTAGCTATTATCGGAAGTGTTGGAGCAATACTATTAATTCAAATATTCAATACAATAACACTCCTGAGAAAGAGAAATATTGAGGATTATGGTAAAGTAGAAAAATCTCTTCCTCGCTTTTACAAATATTTCATTGATATCATATTCTTGATAATGGCAGGAACAGTGTGGATTGTTTATAGATTACCCATACTCTCAGTTTACAAGGAGGACACTGCAAGATTTATAGGTATTCCTGGAACAATTTTAATGATTTTCGGAGTGATATTATTTTGTCAAAGGTTTTTGCCTTTATTTTCACGATTACTAATTAAACTTACTACAAAATTGAAAATGGATATTTCTTCTCTTAGTGTCAGAGAAATTGATAGATATCAAAAAAGTTTTGTGAGATCTTCAATAATCTTGAGTTTATCATTTTCTCTGGTCGTTGCCTCTATTGTAGTACCATTCACATACCAAGAATATAACTTAAACAGTGCTTATTATGATTTAGGGTCAGATATTATGATAAGAAATTTTCCAGTTGATAACCACGCTTTGAAAGCAAGTATTGAAAATATAACAAATGTTGAAGTTACATCAATTGGTCATTTAGTTAACCTAGATAACGTTCAAGGGGATCTTGCTTTGACGTATTCTGTTTTTCTTGTTGATCCTATAGCTTATAACAAAACGGCATATTTTAGAGATGATTTTAGTAAGTTTAAATTTGTAGACTTAATCAACGAGCTAAATGCTTCAAATTACGAACAACCATTATCTGTATTAGGACAAGAAGATGAACTAGCTGCATACGGTATCAACTCTTGGGAAGACAAACCTATTACCTATCGAGCTTATAATGAAAGTATGCGTCCAATTCTCGGCACTCCTTATTGGAATGAAAATATCACTCTCAGAATCATGGATACATTCAAGTACTGGCCAGTACTTGTAAATGAGATTCTAACAACTAATGTACGATCACAGGTTTTCCATTTCGTTGCCCCAATTAACTTCTTAGATTATGTTCAATTAGCTCCGTTTGAGCTGATCGATTACCTTTTTGTTAAAGTAACTGATGGAGCATCAATTTCTGAGGTTGCAGATGAAATATCTCGATTAGGTCTTGGATTCATCTATGATGTTGATAGGGAAGTGTTTGTTAGACCAGATAGTGCAAGATCATCAATTCTATATTCTGCAATTAATTCTACATTAATAATGGCATTTACAATTAACGCAATAATTTTAGCACTGTTTGCGACAATTCAATTAATCGATAAATCAAAAGAAATCGCTACAATGAAAGCTATTGGTATCTCATATCGTCAGTTAATGAAATATTACCTTTCTGTATATGTTTCATTGCTAGTATTCACAACCATTGTAGGATTAATTGTTGGTTATGTTGCTTCAACAATGCTCATGGCTATTTTAGCAATCAATAGAACAATACCACCTTATTCAATGGCTTTTCCAATTGGACAAATAGCATTGGTACTCTCAATTCTCTTTGTAACAGCACTGGTAGGAGCCGCGATTCCAACCATAAGTTCATCAAAACAAGAAATAGGAACAGAATTAAGACAATCTGCTTAGGTGATAAAATGACTTTCATAGAAGTACGTGACTTGATAAAAATCTACCACACAAAGGAATACAATGTTAGAGTTCCTGCTCTAAGAGGAATTGAGCTTGATATAGCTGAAGGAGAATTTATATCTATCATTGGTCCTTCTGGAAGTGGTAAAACTACGCTTTTACTTGTTCTAGCTGGAATGGCAGAACCATCTGCAGGTTTCATCAGAGTAGGAGATGTCAGATTAGACAAATTAACTGATGATACAAGAAGCCTTTATAGACGATTCAAAGTAGGAACGTTGTGGCAAATACCAAACAGAAATTTAATCTGGGAAATTAACATCCAAGAAAATGTAGAGATTCCAATGAGATTACTAGGAATTCCACGAGAACAAAGAATAAAGAGTGCAAAAGATCTCCTAAGCGAGGTTGGGCTAGAAAAGAGAATGAAGCATAAGCCTAGTCAACTCTCAGGAGGAGAAGTTCAACGAGCAGGTTTAGCTTGTGCTCTTGCACATAATCCTGTTCTTCTACTTGCAGATGAACCTACAGGAGAGCTTGATTCCAAAACTGCTGGAGAACTTCTAAGATATTTTAAAACCCTTAATGAAGCTTATGGAATTACTGCTATTATGGTTACACATGATTTTGATGTAGCAAAATCTACTGATAGATTAATTCAAATTGTAGATGGTCGGATTTCAGGATACTCTCCAACAGAGAAGCTTAAGACTATTCGTGATATGCATCATGTATATCTTGATCGCTATGGAGGTATTCAATTACCCAGGCATATAGTTGACAAATTGGAAGTACAAAGAGAGATTTTTATTGATGAAAAAGATAATCAGATATTCTTGCATCAAAACGATCAGAATGAAGTGAAAAAGCAAAGAAATAAAAAACAATAGTTCAGTTATAATTATTACAATCTCAAATTTAGAAAACAAATCTTAAATTACTGCATATAATGAATTAATGAATACAAACTGGTGAAAGAATGTCAGAAAGAATAGACGAAGTTGAGATAATACCTCCTCAAAGCAAACCTAAACCAGATAGACAGTTTGATTTGGTTGTAATCAAAATGATGGCAGCACTTACAATAAGTGTCGCATTATTGTTTGGTGGTGGAACAATCTTTGTTTATGCTGCTGCAGGAAATATTGCTGTAGACCCTTATGATAGTACAGTAGGAACAATACTTGGTATTCATTTAGCTTTACTAATGTTTTATTATTCTGTTGCACTGTTCAAATATATTGTAAGTGATTAATATGCGACTTCCATTTTCAAAGAATAAAAAGAAAAAAGAGGAAATAGATTACTTGAGTCTTACTCTTAAGGAGAAACTAAAATCGACACTTTTCTTTCTTCTGAAATGGGGGCTTCCTCTATTCGTATTTGAAGCATTTTTATGGGTAATTTTGGAAGTAGCAGTTGGTGGATTCTTTTTCGAAACTTCAGTACTAATGACAATGGGAGGATATTTTTATTCGGCTGATCTTGTAGGATTTAACGGTGGGATTATTATAGAAAATACTCTTCTTTACCTTCCAGCTGCATCTCTGATCGTAGGTGGGTGTATGGGAGGACTGAGTAGATACAATATACCCCCAAAAATGAGAATAATAGAACCTGATGATCAAGCTGTTACACCTGTTGACTTTCAAATCAGAATAAGATACGATGATAAAAGAATAGATCCTCATACTATTTCTGTTCAAATAAATGAAAAAGCTATTCCTAGTAAAATCAGTGAAGAAGATAATATAGTCTATATCCCAGCTGTTTTCAAAACCCCTCCAAAAAAAGCTGCTTCTTTATCTCTCACAGCAAAAGCAATAGATGAAAAAGGTAAAGAGATTAAAGATAAAATAAGAGTGATTTGTGATCCAGAATCAGATGAGGAAGATTATCTAGATTATTGGGAATTCAAAAGAGAAGATGAGACTTTTTGGGGGAAAGAGATGACTGCTGCAAACAAGCATGCTAAAAGGAGTCTGAATTCAATAAAACTAGTTGTTCATGCTGTTGTCTTACTCCTGTTTAATTATCTACTGAGTGTTGTTATACGAGCGATAGCAGCAAAACTCTAAATTGGTTTTTGCTTGATTGTGAACATTTTTAATGGTTTTTGTCACATTATCTATAAAGAGGTCACCTTCTATGAAAAGAAAATCAAAAAAGATTACTTATATTAGTATAAGTTTAGTGTTCATATTTCTCTTAGGGAATTCATTTGCAACTTTAGGAATTGATTCTGATTTTGACTCAGAACAGATTAGTTATAGTGAAATTGCTAATGATTTGTTTAATAGTGATCCAACAAATCCAACACAGGTTCTAAAATATGATTACCTTTCAAAGAATCCTGAGATTGTTACAGAAAAACCAAAATTGAGTGTTCCAGTTAAAGCAGATGTTTTAGACGAAGTTAATATTTTCTGGATAATAGGTTCTTTTGCTGTTTATCCTTACACTTATGTAGAGCAATCTGCCAAATTACTAGCTATAGGAACTAACTGTTATGTTTACGTGACAAACAGCTTAATTTCATCTGATGGTTTATCAAATGCTAGACTAAAAGCAGAAGATTGGAGAGATGAATTCGAAGCAAACATTTATTCAAATGTTGTGCTCTATTTTGGAAATCCTGATGGTATTCTTGGTGACATTGATGGTGACTCTCATGTGACAATCTTACTATCTAATTTAGACGGTGGAGTAGCAGGATATTTTGACCCTAATAATGAAGGAACTGGTGTAACCTCAAATCAAAGAGAGATGGTTTATGTTCACTACCATACTACTTACGGAGTATTAGCACATGAATTTCAACATCTAATTCATTTCAATTATGACTCTGATGAATATTGGTGGATTGATGAAGGTTGTGCTGAATATACAAAATATCTTACAGGATATGATCTTTCTAACAATCTAACATCTTTTGCAC
>Ga0114922_10000474_pt1 | contig 38468 bp, 38 predicted proteins | sample AartaG_FD_100975 | JGI IMG/M metagenome (GOLD analysis project Ga0114922, IMG submission 100975) | Deep subsurface microbial communities from Aarhus Bay to uncover new lineages of life (NeLLi) - Aarhus_00045 metaG | ecosystem: Environmental > Aquatic > Marine > Oceanic > Sediment | place... | reverse complement strand
ATCCGTTACATCGTACTTTGACATCGGCGTATCCTTTCTCTTTTTTGTTAAAAATTTTAGTTTTGTTAAGAAAGGTTACGCTACTTTTTTATAAATTTCCACACCTTTTGTAATTAACTCGTCCCAGAAGGTTGTCCTAATCTGTTATAATGAATATATTCAGTTTTTCCCCATTTAAGTGACAATTTTTTTAATTTATCTTCAGTAATCATCTTGCTTTTTAATATATGATTGAACAACTCATTTTTTAATAATTTTGTAAGTCTTAGATCCATTTATTTCTTCTTCCTAAACTCCCCATCCTTATAATCATTCAATCCTCTGTACTCGGCTCTTTATTGCTTACCGGTACCCCACCAAACTGGTGGGTTTAAAATTTCGTCCTGATATCTCAATCCTATATGCTACCCCAAATAGGCAGGAGTCGGGGACTCCTGCCCTACTCACTTAGTCGTCAGGTCAAGTCATACGACTCTTCGAGCGACCTGACGACACAAAAAATTTATTTGAATTTAATGATTTTATTGTTATCTGCATAATTTTTTAGGGGAAATAATTTTTTTCAAAGAAGTGGGAACTCCGATAATTTTAAATACTGCTGAAGCCCAAAATACTCCAACATACCATGGGGAAATAATTATTGCTAAGGCTATAGCAAGTAATATAGGAAAAACAGGATTTAATGTTTTTAAAGCAATTTCAATTATATCATCAAGTACTAGTAAAATGCCGCTTATAATCATCAACCAACTTATATCAAAGAAAAAGCCAAAAATAAATCCGAATAAGCCAGTTACTTCAAAAAGACCTTGAATAACAATTACAGTAATTGACATGATTGTGCTTCCTCCTCAAAGTTACCATTAAATATATTCTGTGGAGTCAAATCTCCGTTCTTGACCCCTGCTTAGACGTCAGGTTCCGAGACCTGATGTCACTCTGTAACACAACCTCCTTATACCAGCTACCCATTCCGTCGTTTCGTATAAATCGGGAACTTCTCGCACAACTGCCCGACATCATCCCGCACCTGGCGGATGACATCTGCATTGTCGAGGTTTTTGATAATCTTGCTGATGAAGCCGGCGATTTCGTGCATCTCATGAACGCCCATACCGCGAGTGGTCACCGCCGGCGTGCCGATACGGATACCAGAGGTCACAAAAGGCGGCTGAGGATCGAACGGAACGGTGTTTTTATTGACTGTAATGCCGGCCTGTTCGAGCGCCTCCTCGACCACTTTGCCGGTTATGCCTTGCTCAATGAAACTGACCAGCATCAGATGAGTATCGGTGCCGCCGCTGACAATATGGAACCCCTCGTTAACCAGGTCTTCAGCCAGCGTTTTGGCATTTTCGACAATCCGTTTCTGGTATTCATTGAACTCCGGCTGCATCGCCTCTTTGAACGCCACGGCTTTGGCGGCGATGATGTGCATAAGCGGCCCGCCCTGGATACCCGGCATGACCTCGCGGTTGATATCTTTGGCGTATTCTTTTTTGAACATTATCAGCCCGCCACGGGGACCGCGCAGGGTCTTATGAGTTGTGCTGGTAACGAAATCAGCGTAGGGGATAGGCGAGGGATGAAGGCCCGCCACAATCAAACCGGCGATATGAGCGATATCCGCCATCAGGTAAGCGCCGACAGCATCGGCTGCCTCCCGGAACTTCTTGAAGTCAAGAGTACGCGGGTAAGCGGAGGCTCCGGCTATAATGAGTTTCGGTTTGGCTTCCTTGGCAATGGCCATCAGCTCATCGTAATCAATTGTCTCGGTTTCCTTGTTCACATTGTAAGGGACTACATTATAGAGTTTGCCGGAGAAATTTATCGGGTGGCCGTGGGTCAGATGGCCGCCGTGAGACAGGTTCATCCCGAGCAGTGTATCGCCCGGTTTGAGCACTGCCATATAAACAGCCATATTAGCCTGCGAACCGGAGTGAGGCTGGACATTCGCGCGTTCACAGCCGAACAGCTTCATACATCGGCGGCGAGCGAGAATCTCCGCCTGATCAACATAAGTGCATCCGCCATAATAACGTTTGTTGGGATAACCTTCGGCGTACTTGTTTGTCATCACCGAACCAGCCGCTTCTAAAACCGCCTCGCTGACAAAGTTTTCCGAGGCGATAAGTTCAAGGCCGTCGTGCTGACGTCTTGCCTCGTTGCGTATTGCCTCATATATTTCGGGATCAATGTCTTTAAGCTGTGACATATAATTATCCTTGTTCGAATTTTTTTATTTTATCGACTCTTCTTGCATGCCGGCCGCCTTCGAATTGCGTATTTAAAAAAACATTTACAATATCGCTTATTTGATCTTCGGGAGTGAACATATCTGAAAGGACCAGCATATTGGCGTCGTTATGCGCCCGGGCTAACCTTGCCATCTCGACATTTATCGCCAATCCGGCACGAATCCCCCTGACCTTGTTAGCCGTCATCACCATGCCGTTGCCGCTGCCGCATATTATGATGCCATAATCGGTATCATGTTTGGCAACTGCCACGGCCGCTTGTATACCGAAATCGGGATAATCGGCGCTCTCCTCGGAATAAGCGCCGAAATCTATTGATTCAATTCCTTTAGAGGTCAGGAAACTTTTAACTGTTTCCTTATATTTAAAACCTCTATGGTCTGCGCCAAGTGAAATCTTCATTTTACGTAAGTCAGCCAGTTATATTTATCATCAAAACCTTCCTCAAAGATATTGAAGAAAGCTTTTTGAAGTTTTTCGGTAATCGGGCCGCGTTTCCCGGCGCCGATCTTTATGCCATCTATGGACGATATAGGAGTAATTTCGGCTGCTGAACCGGTAAAGAAAACCTCATCGACAATATACAGCGCCTCACGCGGTATGTTTTCCTCGATAACCTTAATACCCATATCTTTTGCCAGCTTGGTAACTGTGTTGCGGACGATACCTGGCAGTACAGAGGCGCTGAATGGCGGGGTAATCAGAACGCCGTTGCTGACAATAAAGATGTTTTCGCCTGAGCCCTCGGAAACATGACCGTTCACATCGAGAGCAATGCCTTCCACATAACCGTGGTTGATCGCTTCCAGCTTAATTAATTGTGAGTTCATGTAATTGGCGGTTGCTTTAGCCATAGTCGGCATTGTGTCCGGGGCATTTCGCCGCCACGAGCTGACACAGACCGGTACGCCTTTCTCGAGAGCCTCGGGTCCAAGATACTTACCCCAGGGCCAGACAGCTATGACCACATCAATCGGTATGCCGGTAGGATCGACGCCGAGGCTTTCATATCCGCGATAGACGATCGGTCGGATATAGCATTCCTCGAGCTTGTTGATTTTGATTGTCTCGATAATAGCATTATTGATTTCATCCTCAGTATAGGGAACTTCGATACGATATATTTTGCATGAATTAAAAAGCCTGTGAGTGTGTTCCTTTAAACGGAAAATAGCGGCGCCTTTCGGTGTCTTATAACATCGGGCGCCCTCAAAAAGCCCCGAACCGTAATGAATAACATGCGACAAAACATGAATTTTAGCATCATCCCAGCTTACATATTTGGCGTTCATCCAGATTTTTTCAGTTTTATTAAAAGGCATTATCCCTCCCGGATTATTAGTGGTTTTTAATTTATTTAATATAATAAAGACGGTTTAAAATAGGCAACTAAAATCGATAATTTTGAAAATGATGCATTTTGTGTACGATAGATTTAACAGTCTGGCCCTTCGTGCTTTAATGTGGCTGGTGTACGTCCTCGTACACCAGCTTTAATTGGCTGCCTTGCATGATGGCAGACGAGATGTCCGGCCATCCACAAATTATTGTTGAAATAATTTATAATTACAGTTAAATTTAATCGAGATGATGTTTAAGGATAGTTCGATGAAAAAGCATTACTGGCTTTGCCCGGTTCTGGTAACATTTATATTTCTGACAGCCTGCGGTCCGAAGCAATCTCCGGAGGAGCGTTTTCTTAATAACTTCCAGATTGGTTCTGAGGCCATGCTCAACGGGGATTACGAAAAAGCGCTGAAACACTTTTGGAAAGCGTTTGAAATCCAGAATAAGAATCCGAAGTTGTATCATCAGATGGCGATATGTTTCGAAAAACTTAATGAGCCGGACAGCGCCATAGTCTACTATGAGGGGGCAATAGTGTTCAATCCGAAAAATATCGAGGCTTACCAGCAAATTGCCAAAATATTCTATCACAAAGGCATGCTTCACGAGGCAATGACCTGGTATGACAGGGCCATGGAACTGGGTTATTTGAAACCGGAAAGCTATATCAGGCTGGCTGAAATTCGCTATAAATGGCGTGAGTATGACTGGGCTAAGAAATACTACGAATACGCTATTATTTCAGACTCGACTCGAGGCGACAGCTATTTCGGTCTGGGACAGGTATACCTTGCAGAAAAAGACACGGCCCTTGCCGAAAGCAATTTTCTCAAAGCCATAGATTACGGCTCACATGCTGAGGCAGCCTACATGTTGGGGCTAATATGTTATAAAAGACAGGACTATGATGAAGCGCTGAAATGGTTTGGCGCTTATCTTGAGCTTGAACCTGACGGTAACTATGCTGATAAAGCCAAAGAATACCGGATGACAATAAAAATTAAGCAAAAGTTTGGCGAGGATTGATTACTGTCAGATATTGGAGGCTTGTTACTGTGGTGTCGACCCTCTGATGTCGACACAATGGCTTGAAAAAAGAAAGCATCTTGTGACTGGTTTCCGTCCTTTAATGTTGCCCAAGAAAAAAAAGCCGCCGGGGGCTGAATATCCGGCGGCTTAATGATTTTATTATTGGCAAATATTCCAATCAACCAATATTACTCGGGCGGGGTTTCATCACAAAAATCTGGTGGGTCCCCACCTTGAGTGAAAAATTGTATAAGCCATGTAAGATCACCTCCAGTTACAACGCAATCGCCATTCGCATCTGCAGCTGAATATAACCACCTATGCCCGGGATAATACCAGCATGAAACAGGAGGAGGATCACCGCCATAGTATAGAAAATTCAGAAGATATGTATAGTCGCTTCCTTGGACAAAGCCATTATCATCAACATCACCAGGTACATATGAGCAAGAATATGCATCCGTCTCTTCATAAAATGCCACAGTATCCAAATCTGTTGTCTGGTTATATGTAAAGGTGACTGTAGTATCTTTGCGCCAGTCATATAGATCAAAGAAAACCACTTCATAGGTTTCTTGAAGACTGTCAACATATATGTTGTCAATATCAAAACAGCCATATTCATCAGTCCAATCGTATAGCGTGTTTGAAGCATCAATTTTTACGCTGACATAAGCGCTTTCGACTGCTGTACCGGAAGTATCGACGACTCTGCCTTCTAAAGAACTAAAAAGACTGTCAATGACGGTTAAGTAAGATATTGAAGGTAAATAATTATGCTTTGTAGCGCAAACTGAAAGAGAACCTGCACTGACTTCCGGGAAATCATCAAAAATGAGACAGCCATCGGAATCAGTAAAATCTCTGTAATATAATTCGTCAGATTCTATCAGGCACACATAAGAGCTTTCAACAGCGGCTGACTCTGAGTCTTCAACCCAGATAGTGCATTGCTTATGAGTGAAGAAAGTATCAGGAATGGTTACATACAGGCTTTCAGGCGTATCAGTCCAGATAGGCATCGCGGGTTCGCCCTGTAAATTAAATGCCCAATGTATTCTTTTTTCCGAGTTTCCCGAACTATCAGATAATGGCAAAGCATTTTTTGTGTCAGCAAGCACCTTGCCTATGTTATGGTTTGTCCTGTTCTCATCAAAGAATTGATTCCACCATACTGAATCAATTTCATCACCCCCCACGCTTACATATGATGTGTGGCCAACAAATGCTACTGAACCTACGGAGTCATTAAAAAAAGCCATACGCTCTGATATGTTTTCTGCGTGGGGTTTTAAGGTTGAGCAATTTGAGGGAGCTACTATAATACTTAGTTTATGGTAATTCTCTAAAGAATCAACATCGTATGGTGAAAAACCTATATGCCAACCGTGATTCATAACTCCCGAACCCAATACTGAAACAAAATTTCCAATGCTGTGATCTAAGTGGTTAACAAGATGTGCGCCCGAGTTTAAGGCAGTATAAAAGGAATCCCTGTGATCTCCTCCGTGACTATCGTAAACTTTTGTAAAATTAAATCGCTGAGGTATGCACTGCGATATGAGTGTTTCATTTAGCTGTTCGCCCCTGGTAGCGCCAATTGTATCGGGAATGGTTAGTCTCATTCCCAGTAATGTCATTTCTAAAATATAATCATCAAGCGGGGGATTTTTTTCGTATCTCATCACTCTCTCTACCGCACGTCTTACCTGGGCAGTATCTTTTACAGTATACCTTCCAACATAAACTTCATATTCCCAGTCATCGTTGTAATCGCCATAGTACTGGTCGCTATAGACGAAAACAGAATCTCCAAAGCCTCTATATCCTACAGGTATTATAAATTGATGCCCGCCCATTAAAAAATACTCTGTTCCCCAGTTTGTGTCGGCGAATATAACGAAGTTGCGGATTTTGACATAATTGTAATCGCCCGAAAAATTTGAGTAAATTGAATCGACAAGGATTATAGTATCTTTAAGACCTCTTTGATTATGCCAATTAGCAAGGGTGTCGAAATGTGCCCGAAGCGAATCAACTGTTATGATTACATGATCATAAGACCGATCTGTTTGGAAGGCAGCTACCAAATTTCGTGTTTGGGATGCTATACTGGGAATTATAATGTTAGTATTTGCAAATGGGGTATCAGATTGAGAAAAAAAACAAAAGATTATTAAAGTCAAAATGCTCAAAATAATTATTCTTAGTCCAGACTTATTGTTGCGCATTTTTGGACCTCCTTTGAAAATTAAAATATTGTATTGTTTGCTCGCTTTTTTCCTGATTTCCTGTTATTCATGAATTTTCTGTTGCCATAAACCCAAAAACATAGTCCTTTTCTTTATAGTAAGTTGGTATTGTTAATCTATCACCTCCTTGCTGGTAATACTAAAGAAATTCAGTAATTGTTGATTAGCAGACTTAAAAATTTCACTCCCTAAAATCCAAAGCACAATTCGTTGAATAACTAAACCCTATTTATAAGTTTATGGAAAATATATTTACGTGTCAAGTGAAAATTTGAAAAAGTTTCCCGATTTTTTTAAATAATAAGAGCTGTGGTCAGGTCACTTTGCCAGCAACTGAGAAAAATCTATAGTTTATATTATCTTGCGGCTGGTGTAAGTCCTCGTGCACCAGCATTAATTGGCTGCCTCCGCAATTATTCCGGGGTTGACAAGACTGATTACAGCCTTTATAATTAGTGTTCGTATCGGAATTGCGGTCAGTAAATCCGTCGTTCTGACGATAATACCTGTAACTTGCTGGATGTTTTCAGCTAACAGTTTCCGGTTAACGTTATATATGACAATTTTAGAGGATGAAAGCACAAAATGAGTATCAAACAGTCACAACACTACCCGTTTGCTGAAATCGAATCTAAATGGCAGAAGATCTGGAGCGAAAAGAGATTATATTATACGAATCTTAATGACACAGATAAAAAACTATATACCCTGGTGATGTTTCCTTATCCGTCCGGTGAAAAGATGCATATCGGGCAATGGTATAATTATGGTCCAACCGACACCTGGGCTCGTCTAAAGAAGATGCAGGGGTACAACGTGTTTTTTCCAATCGGCTATGATGCTTTCGGTCTGCCGGCTGAAAACTACGCCATCAAGCAAAAAATCAATCCTGCTGTATCCACAGAAAGGAATATTGAATATTTTCGCTCGCAGTTTATACAAATTGGTTCGATGATTGACTGGAACTCCGAGTTTGCCACCTCCGATCCGGAGTACTACAAATGGACGCAGTGGCTGTTCATAAAGCTTTTTGAGAGAGGTCTGGCATATCGCAAAAAGGCTCCTGTCAATTGGTGCCCTCAATGCAATACCGTGCTGGCTAATGAGCAGGTGCTTGACGGCCATTGCGAGCGCTGTGAATCCGAAGTTACAAAAAAAGATCTTACTCAATGGTTCTTTAAAATTACAGATTATGCCGACAAGCTGCTGGAGGGGCACGAGAAAATCGACTGGCAGGCGAAAACAATCACCATGCAGAAAAACTGGATCGGCCGCTCGGTGGGTACCGAAATCATCTTCACCGAGGAAAAAACAGGGGAGAGGCTGCCGGTTTTCACTACCCGCGCCGATACTCTTTTTGGCGTAACCTATATGGTTCTGGCTCCTGAACACCCATTGGTGGAAAAAATAACTACTGATGATAATATCCGGAAGGTTAACGAATACCAGGAGCGGGCTCGTAAAACCTCCGAAATAGATAGAATGTCGGTGGTACGTGAGAAAACCGGCGTATTTACCGGAGCTTATTGTATAAATCCAATCAATAACGAAAGGGTTCCGATCTGGATAGCCGATTATGTGCTGGTTTCCTATGGTACCGGAGCAGTCATGGCAGTTCCCGGTCATGACCAGAGGGACTGGGAATTTGCCTCGAAGTTCAAACTTCCTGTTAAGCCAGTCATAGCCCCAACAGGGAAAACCGAGATCGATTTGTCGGAACATGCTTATGAAGAATACGGGATTATGATAAATTCCGGTGAATTCAGCGATTTGTCCTCGGACAAAGGCATTAAAAGTGTAACCGTTAAGCTTGAACAATTGAATATGGGCAAAGGAACCGTAAACTACCGTCTGCGCGACTGGCTGATCTCCCGTCAGCGATACTGGGGAGCGCCGATACCGATAATCTTTTGTACCGATTGCGGCGAAGTCCCTGTGCCGGAAAACGAGCTTCCGGTCAGGCTGCCCGATATAGAAGATTTCAGCCCGACAGAAACCGGAGAATCGCCGCTGGCGCGCTGTAAAGACTTTGTCGACATTGCCTGCCCCAAATGCGGTAAAATGGGCAAAAGATCGACAGAAACGATGGATACATTCGTTGATTCCTCTTGGTATTTCTTGCGATACCCCGATCCGAATTACAGCGATGGCCCGTTTAATCCGGAAAAAGTTAAAAAATGGCTGCCGGTAGACTTTTATGTTGGCGGGGCAGAGCATGCGGTTACGCATCTTATATATGCAAGGTTTATTACAAAAGTTCTGCATGATTTAGGCTATATCGATTTTGACGAGCCATTTGTTAAAATGCGTCATCAGGGTATCATAACCAGCAAGGGAGCCAAGATATCCAAGTCTAAAGATAATATCATCAACCCTGATGAGTTTATCGAAAAATTTGGCTCCGATACGTTCAGGATTTATTTGATGTTTATGGGTTCCTATACGGGCGGCGGCGATTGGGATGATTCGGGAATAAATGGCGTGGCCAGGTTCTTGGGAAGAGTGTATCGTCTATTAGAGAAGCATCCTGATGATATCAGCACAGCCGTTAATATAACTTATGATAATATAGACAGTAACGACAATGAGTTAAAGTATTACTTGAGCCATACCATAAAAAAAGTGGGCGAGGATATCGATTCGCTCGATTTCAACACAGCAGTAGCAGCCATGATGGAATTTTTAAATTTGCTGTATAATCGATCTGAAAAAGGCGACAAATCCAAGCTTTTCCATTACTCATTGTTAATATATATTCAGCTTATAGCTCCGCTGGGACCGCATTTTGCAGAGGAATTCTGGTCACGTATAGGTAATGATAGCTCAATATTTGAAAGCAAGTGGCCGATTTTTGATCCAGAAGCTCTGATAACAGAGACTATTACTATGGTTGCTCAAATAAATGGTCGTCTAAGAGGTTCTTTTGAGGTTTCCAAAGACATCACTAAAGAGGAGTTCTTAGATATTATTAAGAAAGACGAGAAAGTTTCAAAACATATCGAGGGCAAATCAATTATTAAAGAGATATTCGTTGCTGGTAAATTGGCCAATATAGTAGTAAAATAGGGGATAGTATTTTAAATGAAAGAACTATGGGGATTTAATCCGGGGGAGAATAAGGATTAGATAGTTTTGGAAAAACGCCTTGAATAGAAAATGAAATCCGATTGCTTATGATACATAATATATCTTATAGGACGCAATAAATGCACCTTTAAACCATCCAGAATTGGCTCTCGGCCAGATCGGGTCGGATCGGAATAGTATCCACTGTTGGCCATCTTTCTACCTCATTATCTCCGTCAAAAACCCTGATCGTAACCGAGGACGTTTCGCCACCGATACCTTTTAATTTAAATCCCATTTCAAGTATTCTGTCAATATAATAATCAAGGAAATCAACTTTCCTGTTTGGGGAAGCCAGGCCGTTACGGAAAACAATCTCAAATCCCTTTGGTTTGGTGAATTGAAATTTTAGAGCAGCTGTTTTAATATTAGTTTCGATTGATGGATCGACTCGGATATAGACCTCCCCTCGTTTGCCGTAACCATAATAGATTGCTTTAAGGCGACGGTCCGCTTTATGCATGGTTGAACCGGCTTTCCGGCAATCAAAAAAGCCGGAGTTGGCCCATTCATAAAAATGAGTAATCCTGCCGTCGAGTTGCGGTTTAATAAAATCTATAGGCTCGATAAGATGGGCTCTTATATAATCTGTTCTAATGGGTTTGTGTAGGACAGCCGGAACATCGAGGCTGAGAAGCTTATAGACATTAATAAGATGTGACCGGTAAAGCTGATCAAAGCGGTCATTATCGGGGCTGCTGTGCTCATCGCCAAACCACCAGCACCAGTCTGATCCCTCAGCGATTAATAGCTCCTTTCTGGCGAGTTCAAACGATTCATCAGATATGTCGCTGTTGCGATTTTTGGATTGTTTAGAAATTTCAAACCGGGCATCATATAACAGATCCCAGGCTTTATTGTCCTCAGGATGGCCGATCCAGATGCCGAAGTCATGGTTAATCCAGCTTCCCGGATGAAGTTTTTTTAGTGTGCCTATTTGGTCAGCAGTAATTATAGCCTCTGAAAATGTCATAGTTGTTATCGAGGGATGTTCGGATAGTTTCTGATAGAGGTTTTTCAAAAAGGTATGACCGTCATTTTGGAAATACTCCCAGGCGTTCTCACCATCTAAAGCGACACAAACAGTTCCTTCAGGCCTATTCATCCGTTTAAGGTTATTATCGATAGCTTCTAATTTGGCTATAAAATCCTCGGCTGCTTCCACAGGATCGATACGGGAATAAACAAAGCCAATCAGATCTGATATAGCATGGTCTCTGAAAAAGATATGAACCTGTTTACCCTGCACCTTTACCTTGTAAGGACTATAGAGCTCCCCGCTATTGATTAAAGAATCGTCTCCCCTGCCTCTTATCCCTCTACCCAGGCTCATTGCCAGAATCTCTTCATCGGTGGCAATCCATTCAATACCGGCATCAGCCAACAGAGGAATAATCTGCTCTGACACCGATCCCTCAGAGGGCCACATCCCTTTTGGAGCATCGCCAAACCTGCTTTTAAAATAATCAACAGCCATATGAATATGAGTTATGGCATCCTCCGGATGGGCAAAGCGATTATCGGGCAGGGAAATCTGAGGCACCGACTGACGGGCAACGTCGGTATCGCATAGAAGCGGCAATATCGGATGAAAATAGGGGCTTGCTGACAGCTCAATCTGGCCTCTTTCAGCAACCTCTTTATATTTGGGAATGATTTTCCCCAGCACTTGTTGTTGAAACTTTAGAAGCTTTGATTTGTCATTCTCGGTGAAGTCTTTCTGTTTATTGCGAAGGTATTTAATTTCTTTATCATTGTAAAATATCGGATCGATCCAGGCAAGGTTTGACCATACCTGAAGATCGAGCCAATCCTGATCTGTGAAATTGCTGATACCGGCGGACTTCTGATTATATAACTGGGCGTATCTTTTATTTGGGGCAATCATTGTCTCATAATTGGATTTAAAAAATTCAGCGAGGATCGTGTTTTTTTTAGAATCATTTAATGAGGCGGCTTCTTTTTGTGAAAGCTCCAGGTGATCGTCGACAGCCTCTCCCCTGCCATATTCCTCGATTTGCTCTAAAAGCGACGGGACTAGATTGAAAGTCTGTTTTATCCCGGGAAACTCGTCGAGAATTGCCACCATGTCATAGTAATCTTTGGCGCCGTGAAGACGCACCCAAGGCATCTCATAACGACCCGTCACCAGGTTCTTATAAAATGGTTGATGCATATGCCAGAGGATGCAAAGTTTCAATTTATTTACCTGTCTGAAAAATTATTTGAATTATTTGTCTCTGCCTGAAACCGCTGCAATATTTCATTAACTCTAATTCTTAACTGAAACAGTCATATAAATACTTAAAATGATAAACTGTTTTTTGCAAGTTAATTCTTGAATAATTTATGTCAAGAGTCGGAAACTGCTGAAATAATTCTATCAACATTAAGCAAAAAAGTTCTACTCCCCTGGCAAATCCGTGAGGTAAACGGCATTTCATACAAATATCTGTGCAATACTCACGCTTATGCAATGGATTTATTTATTTTTTAATAGTTAAGCTGTTAATATACTCTGCAGTTATATCTTTTCCTTTTATGAAAAATCCAAGATGAGGAGAAGAATCCACCAATCCAGAACCGGCGCCAAAAAGAATAGGTGGAAATTGTTTAAGGACTTTCATCCATAAGTTTTCATCTAAAATAGTCTGCAAAACTTTGATAAAAGCGACGTCATGGGAGAAATAAATGCCTTTATCAGACAGTCTTGGCCAAATTGTAGCAAGACAATCTCTTGCCGAATCAGGTAAATCAACATCCGTAAAGGCAAAAGAGATAGAACCGGGGAGATTATTTTCCTTCAATGTATCAATAAACCAGCCTTTGATAAAAGTGCATACAGATATTTCACCATATTTTTCTATTTTTGACTTAACCTGATCTAGTTCTGCAGCATATATTCCTTTTTTCCAGGAAAGATTTTTCGAATCATATCGAGCATGGAATTCTTTAATATACTCACCGTCAATTTCAGGCAATCCCTCAAAGCTATCAAAGACATACAATTTTCTACCCAGTATTTTTGTTATTATGGACAGCTTGGCTGTACTTCCACTATTATAACAGCCACACTCAATAACCGATCCATCCGCTTCCATCGATAACAGCGCTTCTGCCAGGAATAAACCATCAGTTGGGGATGATGCAGTAGTTATTGCCCTGTCAATAACTTCAAACCGTTCTATTATTGATTTGCGTGTCTTTTTATCCCACTGTGATTGCTCTCCATTTTGAATAAACTTTTCTTTCAAATAATGATAACCATCACTGCCGACACTTTTCCCCACATAAGCGATCAGTTGTCTAATCGGACCGGCTTTTTTGAAAATGGGAACAACAGCCGTATCAACAGACCTTTTAATTCGATTTTTTAAAAGATGTAGCCTCATTTCATTCTAATGGGTTTAAAGATTTTTGCCGGATTTATCCTTATATGACAATCTTCACTTTTTATCAACTTTATACTTAACCTCAGCCAGTTTTTTCTTAGCGTTGGAAAAATATGACGTTCTGGGATATTTATCAACAACCAGTTGATATGACATCACAGCATTTTCATATAGTCCGGCTTTATTGAAAGCCCTGCCTGCCGACATATAAAACTCGGGAGATTGAAGGTCATCATCTATTAATTCTGCGGCATTGAAATAATATTCTCCGGCTCCGGCAAAATCTGATTTTTTTTCAAGGCAATTGGCGACTCCCCCATATGCGCCGCCAAGCAGGATTATTGCTTTTCCATAGTTATTAATATACACATTGAAATAATACATGGCGCTGTCGCAGTTGTTCTGGTCATAATATGCCTTGCCAAGCATGTAGCAGGCACGGTCGGCTGTTTTGGTAGAACCATATTGTTCGACAATAGTCTTATAATCGTTGATGGCCAGAGTCGGCTGCCGCATGGCGCTGGCTATCTGGGCTTTTCCATATAGCTCTTCAGCCGCATACCCTTTCTGGGCGATAGAATAATTGATCAAATATATTATTAGACCGATTATAATAACAGAAACTACTCCGGCCATAAAATACTTTTTGTTATTCTGAACATATTCACTAATTTGAAAAGCAGTACTTACCAATTTGTCTTGTTTCATTTGACGTTTGGAAATTCTTTTTTCAGGACTCAATTCTACCTCCTTCTTTATAGTTAGAATCTATATTTATATCGCATGTTTTGCAAAATAATTTTAGCAATAATATTCTGCCAGAAAAAAATCTTGTAATATTAAACACAAATAATTAAAGGGGCGTCTGGTCAAACTCGACGCCCCTGAATTATTTACACGTTCTAAGTTATCGGACACTTAAACGATCGCCATTGTTTATTTCTTGATCACGGCTGAAATTCAAAAACCAACAGGCCATTCCATCTATCAGCCAGAAAGATATAATTGTCATTGGCAAAGCTGCCGGAAGCGCCGCCCGGGCTGTTGTAATGGCCGGCCAGAGTCGGAGCGGCTGGTGTAGAGATGTCAATTACCCGCAGACCACCGTTCCAGTAATCGGCGACATAGGCATAATTAGCGTCAGCATAAACATCCATGGCAAATCCAGGAGTATCATAGCCGCCAATAAGCGAGGGACTCGATAGGGTTGTGATATCGACAAGAACAAGACCGGCGTTGCCATAAGCTACATACGCAGTATTGCCGGATACAAATACTCCCCAGGCTGAGTCAGCCGGATCATGCAGGTAGTTTCCAACCAGGTCCGGATTCGAGGGATCAGAAACATCGATAACTTGAAGGCCCGAATCAGTATCGGCCACATAGGCATAATTACCGCTTACAAAAACATCGCGAGCTGTTCCTGCAGTAACAATAGCCGATTCATATGCAGGATTAGCCGGATCGGAAATATCAATGATTTGCAAACTGTCGCCCGAGGCTATAAATGCATCCGTTCCTGAAACACTTACAGCATAAAAAGCTAAACCTGAAGATCTATAGCTGCCAACTTCGGAAGATAAGAATAATGAGTCAGAAGGATCGGAAATATCAAGGATCGTTAAATCGGAATAATCATTATGACCGCTGCGACTAACAACAAAAGCTAAATCACCAGCAACATCAACATCATAAACATATTCAGGTATACTGTAAACGCCGATCTCAATCCCTGTTTTAAGAGTCAGAGAATCAACCCTGTTGCGGATAATCAATGTGTCTTTAAGCGTTATCGCTCGCAAACCATGATTATCATCAGCTACGAAAATATGGCAACTGTCAGCCGTTACATCTGAAACATAAATCTTGTTGGCGTTGTCCGTATCGTATGTCGCTTTATTATTGGTGTTTTCAATAACCGCCGAAAGCAGATAAAGATTACTGGTAGTAAAGCTCCAGACATCCCCCTCGATTTCATCTCCCCATAATGTATCATTTGTCACCGAATCAATTGCATGATACTCCCTGGCAATTACTTTCCAATAATAGGCGGTATTAAAAGCGAGATGACCCTCAAGGCTACGATAAACAGGATAAATATATTGAGCAAGACTTGAGACCAGAAGTTCAGGTGGATTGGTTGTACCAAAATAAAGGTCGTATGCTATATAATCATTCTCAGGATCCATACACTGCCATTCAAGTTCAATATACAACTCCTGCTCAACTGCTCCATCTGATGGATATGGTACCGATGGTTTTTCGGGAGGGTTGTTAACCGGCTCAACGGTATCTTTGTCATTACAACCCATCATCATCAATAATACCATCATTGTTAAAAAAATTGTTCGGGACCCTGCTAATTTCAGATTGTCCACAAGCATAATCAAATTCTTTAAATTCACGAAAGACCTCCTGCTTATCAATATCATCGCATACTTTTTATTATCAACCAAAAATCAGCCGGCATTAAATAACATGCCCAATCAAAAACGTTATGAATAATAATTATGTCTATGTAGGCAGTCAAGCGAATTTTTTATAAATATAGTATTACTTTTAAGTATCACTGGAAATGATATGACAATTCGACAGGAAAAGCTGTGGAAGTTAACCATTCTTTAAAACAATCTGAGGGCGCCTCTTGCAAAACCCCAGATGGCGTTTCGGGAACAATGCATTTCCCGAAACAGGGCTTATACACCTTATTGTTGTCCAATAGTATGCATGGATTAAGCTGCCGGAATCACGGCAGTAAGTCAGATGACTCATACGAGCCCTACGGCCCGTATGGGGTCTCCTAATAGTTTCCGCAGCGCCAAATGCAGACCTTTGCATCAACCTTTAATAAAGAAATATAAACAACCGGAAAACGCTTTATTTCCAGCCATAAAAGTCAAATTTTAGAAAAATAATATATCAAATTCTGCTATACTCATTTTTTATCTGAACGTAGCGTCTATTCTTATATCATGTTTATCCTGCCAGCTTAGTCATTTTCAACGACGACAGGAGAAGTAAAAAACAGTTTGTTCTTACCTATTTTTCTTTTTGTGACGGTTTTTCCGCAACCTCTTCTTACGTTTATGGGTTTTGATCTTGTGTCGCTTACGTTTTTTACCGCTTGGCATACAATTAAATTCTATTCGCTTCAGAATTCATCACCAGGCTTTTAAACTCGTTTGACGGTTTAAAAACCGGTATTTTTCTGTCGGGAACAGGTACCTCCTCTCCTGTTCTGGGGTTGCGAGCTTTACGAGCTTTACGCGGCTTGATCTTGAACGTGCCAAAACCCCGGATTTCAATATTCTTGCCAGCTTCCAGGCTTTTCTTAACAGCCTCCAGCAGACTATCGACTGCGGCTGCAACATCGGTTCTTGTCAAGCCAGTTTTTTCAGAAACCTGCTCAACCAGATCAGCCTTTGTCATACCTCTCCTCCTTTTTTATCTTAGTATCTCTTATTCAAGATATATTTGAGCATCCACTGCAACTATACTTTGCACAACCGCCGCAACTGTTGCCAGCGGATCCAATAAACCTCGATGATGTGACAAATCCGCATATCGAAAGTTTACGGTCCACATCTGCTGAACCACACGAGGGACATCTAACGTCATAGTCTCCTCTCACCAGGTCCTCAAATGGCTTACTGCATTGCCGGCAATCATATTCATATATCGGCATAAGCTAACTAAACTCAACTATTTATAGATATATTCCAACTTTGGCCAGGTTTGCTCCGGCACACTTAGATTTAACAATAAAGCCGCTTTTTCAAGGAAATAATCGAGAAGTCCACGACGACGTGGGTATTCTCTAACAATTTGCGGATCATCTCCAAGTCCTGTCATTTCACTTGCTAAAGCTATGGCATCCTCAAATCCACCCAGTTTATCTACTAACCCAAACTCAAGAGCTTGATTTCCAGTAAATATAGAACCATCAGCTAATTCCTCAATGCGATCGATTTCTAAATTACGCCCTTCAGAAACAGCCATAACAAATTGATTATATGTGTCATCAATCGCAGCCTGAAGCATTTCTCTTTCTTTTTGAGTCATCTCTCTTGAAATGTTGCCAACATCTTTTAAATCACCAGACTTGACAATCTCAAGATTTACCCCGATTTTATCCATTAATGCCTCAAATGTAAAATACGAAAATATAACGCCAATCGAACCGGTCAGCGATCCTGGGTTTGCCAATATTGTATCTGCGGCGGATGCAATATAATAACCTCCGGAGGCGGCAATTGAGGATATCGAAACGATAATATATGTACCTTCTTCCCGTACTTTCAAAACCTGATTGTAAATCTCTTGAACAGGCGCAACAGCGCCGCCCGGCGAATTAATCCTCAATACAATAGCCGGAATCGAACTGTCATCGCCATACTTTTTTAACTGGCGAACAAAATAATCCGAGCTTTCAATAACCTCGTTGATTTCAATGACGGCTATCTTATCCCCTGCCGGCATAAAAGATAATCCCCGATGTTTTGACAGTCCCCAGATAGAAACCCAGATCATAAAAAAGAACAACGCCACTACACCGGTAATGAATAACCCTACCAAAATGTTACGAGTTCGAATCATAATCGGAGTTGAATGTAAATTAAAGCCCTGCTAATGTCAAATCATTTCTTGGGTTACCAATTATAAATTTTTAATTTTTTTCCTCTTGGTATTTTTGAAGGATTAGAAATGTCATTCCAGGCAACAAGCTCCTGAATAGTAACGCCAAATATTCGGGCAATCTTGGTAAGAGTATCGCCTTTTTTTACTCTGTATATGGTAGGCTGTTTGTTTTTCATGCTTAAAGCATTACTTGAGCCTTTATGCGGAATCTTAAGTTTCATATTAGGATAGATAGTGTTAGTTTTTAATCTGTTATGCTTTTTCAGGGCGGCGATTGAAACTCCATATCGCTTGGCTATTCGAGATAATGAATCGCCTGGTTTTACAGTATGCACATTGCCGCCGATATCATCATTTCCGGTACCGCCCGGTATTTTAAGCTTTCTGCCGACATAAATCCTGTTTGATGACAGCCGGTTGACATTTTTCAGGCTCCTGACACTTACACCATGCGCCCGGGCAATTTCCCACAAAGTATCACCTCTTTTTACAGCATATGTGCCGGATCCATCAGGGACTATTCCTTTTCTACTTGATGACCAGGATTTTCCTTTGGCGGTAGGAATCATTAATGACTTGCCGGCGATGATTCTATAAGGCCGCCTAAGATCGTTGGCAGAAACAATTGACGACATCGATACGCCGTATTTTCTGGCAATCGTGGAAACAGTTTCCCCCCGTCTTATTTTATGTTTTACCCAATTTGTATTCTTCTCGGAGGGGATTTTATCATAGGCGGCTAAGAGGTTTCCTGATTTCCCTACGGGGATTCTCAGTTTGTAGTTTTTGTAGTTGGGTGGAGTAGCGCCTCTTATCAGTTCGGGATTTAAAAGCTCCAAATTGGCGACTGCAATTCCTGTTTTTGCAGAAATATTATTGAAAGTCATACACTTGGATACTTTGACAGTTTCCCATTCTATTGGTTCTTCGTACGATGGAAAAAAACCGTATTTATCAGGCTGTTTGGCAATTATAGTTGCCGCCATGAAAAGCGGTACGTAGTTTCGTGTCTGTTTCTTTAATCTGAGCTTCCAGAAGTCTTTGGTTTTATGTCTTTTGATCTCTTTTCTTACTCTCCCCTCGCCGCCGTTATATCCGGCCAGGGCTAATTCCCAGGAACCAAATTCATCATAGAGGTTTTTAAGATAGCGTGCGGCTGCCCGGGTGGACTTTTCAAAATCGCGTCTCTCATCATACCACCAGTTCCTTTTCATACCATACCTTTTGCCGGTTGAATATATAAACTGCCAGAAACCAACCGCCCTGGCATACGAGTAAGCATGAGCGTTAAACCCGGACTCGATTAAAGGCAAATAAACTAAATCATGAGGCACGCCTTCCTCCGCCAGTATCTTTTCCATTAACGGGATATATCGTCCTGAATGGCTAAGGTATTTTTCAAATGTGTTATGGGCCACCGTTTGCAGGTATGCTAAAGAATTCTCGACTTTTTCGTTTAAATAAATCGGCACATCATAGACGATAGAATCCCTGACATAATGATGGAACTCTCCGGATTCTTTCAGTCTCTTGAAATTTTTAATATCTGAAAACAGATCCCTGAAAGCGGCAGTCGAACCCTCAGAATACAGTACGCCAGACGTCATTAATGTCAGGCGATAGTCAGATTCGATTTCCTTAAGCAGAATCTCCATCCAGCGGGCTTCTGACTTAAATATATCAGGATCAAATTCCAGCTCGGACAACACAAGCAGAACTTCCTCAAAGGCGATCTGGGATGAATCCAGCAGATTTCTCTGGTAGAAAATTACACCATTGGTATAATATGTTTCAGCCTCATGCAAGGTAGCGCGGATTTCCTCACGCTGTCCTGAATCGTCTCCAAAATCATTATCAATCGATTTCGATTCTTCCGATGAATACCGGTCAAAATTATTCGAATCGGCATTCCTGGCGCCGGTTAGACGTCCCGAATCCGGTGTAGAACATCCTGCGATAAGAATCAAACAAAGTACAATTAAAAAGGTTTTATTCAAAACATCCTCACTTCTTTTGTTATAATCCGTTGCATATAAGATGATTGACAAAACATGTCAAGCCTTTTTCAAATATCTATCACAAATATTAATGACCTTTTCTGTAAAACCATCCAGGCTTGAATCAAACCAGCATATGCCGTTTACCTTACGAAACCAGGTAATCTGTCTTTTGGCATAATTGCGGTGATGTTGTTTCACTTTGTCGATTGCCTCCTGCCGGGTAATCATGTTATCAAAAAGGTAACTGATCATATGAGTATAACCGACCATTTTCTTTTTTCTCACGGTATCAAGGAAAGGTTTCAATTGCAGAACTTCCTGCTCAAAACCTTCATCAATCATATCATCGACACGTTTATTAATTCGATTATAAAGGATTTTCCTTTCAGGCAGCAAACCCAGCCATAATGGATTGCCAACGCTATTGTACTCACCTGTTTTTTGCATTTCTGAAATGGGTTTACCGGTAAGCTTATAAATCTCGAGCGCCCTGATGATACGGGTTGTATCCTGTTTATCTATTTTTTCAGCCGTTAAAGGATCAATTTCAGTCAGCATTCTATACAATGTTTCAGAGCCATTTTTACTGCTAATCGTTTCGAGTTTCTTACGATATTTATAATCCGGTTGCGGCGACTTAAATAATCCTTCGGCTAGAGCTTTAAGGTATAACCCTGTACCGCCAACGACCAGAGGTAGTTTTCCTCGGGCAGCGATATTCTCTATCAATTCTTTAGCCAGCTTGGCAAATTTGTAGGCTGAAAAGTTATCGTCAAGCTCTAAAAAATCTATGAGGTGATGTTTGATTCCGCGGCATTTCTCGGGTTTAGGTTTGGCGGTTCCAATTGTGGTATGCTTGAAAATCTGACGGGAATCAGCGTTGATAATTTCACCGTTATAACGCAGGGCTAACTCAACCCCTAAGCCGGTTTTGCCAGAGCAGGTGGGACCACAGATGATAATATATTTCATCGGCGTTTGAATATTTTATCCAGGTCGTCTCTGGAGATAGTTACTACTGTTGGACGGCCATGCGGACACTGGTAGGGTTCCTGGCATTCGAAAAGACGATTAAACAGCCCCTGCATCTGCTCCTGGGACAGTGTTTCGCCTGCTCTTATTGAGGCATGGCAGGCAACTGATGAAGCCAGCGCCATTATGGGATCCTCGCCAGTTGAGAGGTTGTCGGAAAAGCCATTAAGCAGGTTCCTGAAAATCTCCTCGATTGATGAACTTTCAAAATAGCCCGGTACACCTCTTATTATTACGGCTCTTTTGCCAAAAGGTTCGATCTCAAAGCCCAATCGTTCAATAAGCTTAACATGTTTTTCGAACACCGCCATATCTTCGGGATCAAGCTCGATTGTCAGGTCAAAAAGCAGACATTGAGAGGTGCCCGGTCTTTCACAGAGATTATCAAGCGCCGCCTCATAAAGAATCCTCTCATGCGCTGTATGCTGATCTATCATCCAGATTTTGCCGTCGCGAAAACCCATAATAAAAGTGTTGTATAACTGCCAGAACCTCTTCCCCCCTATATTGAGTTCCTGTTCGGCTTCAGGAGGAATCTGTTCCTCGAAGTTGTCCTCTGTTTTTCGATCAATTGCCGATGTGTTATTGTTATGGCTTGATTTAATCATGGTTTCAGGTTTGTGCCATACTGGCTGATGTGTATTTGCCTTTGAGGCGGTCATTTTCGGCATACTGTGGAAATCTTTCCCGCTCCTGGCTGCTGAATTTACGGAGAATAACGCCGGAACCTGTACCGCCTCCTCAACGAGCTTCTTTATCTGTGAATAAAGATATTTTTCATCGGCAAACCTGACCTCAGTTTTGGCGGGATGCACGTTAACATCAACAGCCGATCTATCAATATCGATAAAAATCGCCGCCATCGGAAAGAACCCTGAATCGAGAGTGTTGCCATAGCCGGAACGGACAGCATGCATCAATGAGACATCATAAACGGGACGGCCGTTGACAATCAGGTGTATCTGGTTGCGGTTGCCGCGGCTTATTTCGGGGCGGGTCACGAAGCCGGATATGATGAGTCCATTTTCAGTTGATTTGGAAATCTCTATCAGATGGTTGCCAACTTTGTTTCCCCATAGGCGTTTAAGCCTATCTATCAATTTATCATCAGCCGGATAATTGATTATTTCCTTATTGTCGGAAACCAGTTTCATGGCGTTTCGATAACGGCTGACAGCATATTTGCAGAAAACCGCCACCAGTTTTCGGGTTTCGCCGGTTTCTGATTTGAGGAATTTGCGACGGGCCGGGGTGTTGAAAAAGAGCTGCCGGACTGTTATCACCGTGCCTTTTCGTGGCGGCGCCGGTTCAAACAGAGTTTCCTTGCCGCCTTCAATCGTAATTCTCGTTCCCTCTTTTGCGCCCTCAACTGCGGTTGTCATATCAATCATTGAAACAGAGGCGATCGCTGGCAGAGCCTCTCCCCTGAATCCATAGCTTGATATGGCTTGCAGGTCTGATTCATCTTCAATCTTCGAGGTGGCGTGACGGGCAAACGCCAGGCGCACCTGGTCAGGCGGAATGCCGTAGCCGTCATCAACCAGCTTGATCAGGCGAGAGCCGCCGCGTTCGACTGTCAGATCAAGCGAGGCCGCTCTGGCATCAAGCGAGTTTTCAACCAGCTCTTTAATCACCGAGGCGGGGTTTTCGACCACCTCACCCGCGGCGATCTTATCGATCAAAATCTCGGAAAGCTTCCTTATCTCAGCCATTTTTACCGTCAAAATTAAAAAACAAAGAAGTAAATCTTACATGATTCATGGCTGAACTTTTTACTTTAAAATCAGGATTTTTTCAAGGATTATTTTTGGGGGAATTTCAAAGCGTCGGGAAGGGTCGTGCGACTCGTATGAGGTTCCCGAGGCCGCTATAAAATTATCGTGGCTGGCGTATGTCCATGTGCGCCGACTGAAAGGTTATTTTTTCTTCTTCCCTTTATTTTTAGCTTTGGCTTTAGCCTCTTTATTCGATGCTTTTTGCTTTTTTTCCTTCTTAATTTTCTTAATATCGTCGTTTATAAGTATGAAGTTTTTGCCTTTAGCTCTCATTTTAATGATCTCATCAGCGGAATAGCCGTGATATTCCGACATGAATTTCAAATTCACCAGGTTGACAATATCAATATCATCGAAGACGATTTCCTTCCACTTGTTTTTAGGCCTGTTTTTGAAATGCCCGAGGGCTTTTCCATAGGGAGGACCTTTTACTTCCTTAACCGGCACATAATATATCCCCGGTCCTAAACCGTAATGCAGGGTTATTTGCATCCAGGTCTTGCCCTCAAGACGCAGATCGATAATAGCCTGTGATGAGACATTCGCGCTTCTGGCAAGAAAGAAGATAACCGATAAATCCTCATCGGGAATTTTGCGTTTTTTGACTACCGCAATCTCTTTTTCGGGGGCTTTGTAATGATCACCGATGGCCAGGTAGAAACTCTTTATGCCCTCTTTATCGACTGACAGACCAATATCAACATCGGCCGGGGTGTTTACCGATATGATATGCGGTAACAGAAAAAACGATAGAATTATGGCTAACTTTGTTCGCATGCGTATTCTCCTTTATTGCGTGCAACTTTATTGATTATTTTTACAGCATATAGTTAAAAATATCAAGCTCATTATATATTTATCGGTATTATTATGCGTTCGGTTGAGGAATGTATTGATTGGCAGGTCAGGATTCCTGTGGCCTTGATGATTGTTTTTTCTTTTTGTCGGATTTATTAAAAAACTGCGTTCGCTTCGGAACCCGACCTGCTTGACTCTCACCTTAATAGGCGGCTCTTTCCGGAGCCGCTGCAGGGCTGGAAAGCCCTGCCTGTTAAGATCGGCAGGTCAAAACCACTGCGGTCTATACTGATTATTATCAAGATCATAAAGCTTTCGACTTACGCAGTCTATATGTTGCTTTCTACGCCCTCACAGCCCTCTCCCTCACAAACTCGGCAATCTCGGTCATTGCATTAATAGCGGCATCGACATGTGCTTCGGTGTTGAATGCGCCTATCGAGAAACGCACCATGCCATGCATTTCCACTGTGCCGAGTTGTTTATGTACCAGCGGGGCGCAGTGAAGGCCGGTTCGGGTAGCGATATTGTAGTCGCCATCGAGAAAAATCCCCACATCGCCGGCTTCCATGCCCTCGAGGTTTACCGAGACTGTCGAGAGGTGGTTGTCAAGGCTGTTACAGCAGTACATAGTGACACCCTCGATTTGTTTGAAACCATCAACCAGCTTGCGAGCGAGTTTTAGCTCATGGGCATAGATGTTGTCCATACCCTGCTGTTCGATATAATCCTGCCCGGCCCAGAGCGCGGCGACACCTACCATATTGGGTGTGCCATACTCCATCCGGTAAGGATACTCCTCGAGATGATACGGATATGCCGAACGCACGCCGGTACCGCCGCTTCTTGTCTGGGCGATGTCGACATGCTTTCGCACGCACATTCCGCCGATACCGGTCGATCCTAAAAGCGCCTTGTGGCCGGTGAACGCCAGCACATCGATGTTCATCTGTTTCATATTAATAGGAATAACACCGGCAGTCTGTGAAGAATCTATAGCGAAGGTCACTCCCATTTCCTGGCATACAGCGCCGATCTCAGCAACCGGCTGAATAGTACCTATCACATTCGAGCCGTGATTGACAATCACCAGCCTGGTATTCTTTTTAATCGCTTTTTTAATATCATCGGGTTCGACAAACCCCTGGCCGTTGAACGGCACATAGGTTGCTTCCACCCCGCCATCGCGGACGAGATGGTTTATTGGCCTGATGACCGAGTTGTGTTCGAGATTGGTAGTGACAACATGGTCGCCTGAACTTAACAACCCCTGAATGATCAGGTTTAAAGCATCGGTGGCGTTATAGCCGAAACATAATCTCTCGGGAAACTCCTCGTCGCCGCCAAAATATTTTGTCAGACGATTGCGCAGGTTCTCGAGAATGTTGCCGGCTTCAATCGCTTTATCGTAACCGCTTCGTCCCGGGTTAACTCCTGTTTGACGGTAGAACTCATCCATGAATTTATAAACATTATCCGGCTTGGGCCAGGCTGTGGCGGCGTTATCAAGATAGATTAAATTTTGCATTTGCAACTCCCGTTATATTAAGTCCTGCCTGATTGTAATGTTTTAATCCGACATGAAATGTTGTACATGTTAAATATCCGTTTTACATAATGAATATATGAATCAATAAAACGCAATAATCAAGGAAAACATTGACCGAATTGGAAAAAGGAAGGGATATAGCATCCCCCCAGACGGCCAGATGGCTCGTATGAGGTCGTATGACCTGTTGGTCTATGGGAGAAATGGCAAAAAGGAGATAAGCAGATGGTGGAAGGGCCGTCAAGGTCTGTAGGGCTGGAAAGTCGAAATGTCCGTAGGATCTTGGCGAAGCGTAGCGAATTCACAGCGGCGCCGGGAACCCCATACGGGCCGCATGGCCCTTCCCGATGCTTAACACTGGCAGGAATGGCTATTCAACTCGGATGAGGTTTCTGCCAGCTCTATTATTATTTTCTCAACAGCTATTTTTTATTTACACATTTTTAAAATCATATTATTATAGATATCGAATTATACAATGAATGCAAAGACCTTAATTGAACAAATGAACGCCTATTACAAAAAGCATGCGCCGTGGCATGATGAATGCATGAGTTACACCGGCAATGCTAAAATGGAAAAACTGCTTGCGCCGATAATTGAATGTTGCGAAGAGTATATAACCGGCAAAGAAGTCCTGGAGATTGCCTGCGGCACTGGCAACTGGACCCAGGTACTGGCCAAAAGAGCGCGGTCGGTTCTGGCAACAGATGTGAATGAAACAGTTTTGGAAATTGCCCGCAAAAAGAGTTTTTCAAATGACAAGGTTGCGTTTCAAGTCGCCGATGCGTATTCTCTCAATGCGGTTGACGGTATATTCAACGTCGCCTTTGCGGCGGATTGGTGGTCGCATATCCCGAAATCAGCGATTTCTATATTCCTCGAAAGCCTTCACGGCAAGCTTTGCCCAGGCGCCCGGGTTATCATTATTGACATGTCTTTTAGGGATATTTTCGCACAAGATTATTATTTGGATGAAGAAGGCAATGCGATTTACAAACGCCGCTTACCCAATGGGCAGGAATTTGAAGTAGTTAAGAACTTCCCTACCCCAAAAGAGCTTCTCGATATTTTTAACGGCATTGTGAATGATATAGAATACCGCGAGTTTGATTCCCTGAAGAGATGGATGCTGACCTATACGACCAAATGAAGGGATAGCAATTATAGATTGGAACGAAGTCAGGAGCACAGGGCTCCTGACTTGCTCTGTTGCTTTCTGTTTTGATAATTATTTCCCCTATCGCAGTTCTTCTTCAAGGATTCTGTAAAATTTATCCTTTGCCTGCCGTTCGATCCAGGGCCTATGCCCGCAATTCTTAAGCAGGATAAATCGAAAGCTCTCTATAATAGCAGACAGAGGCCTTTGGACTCCTTCAGCCGAATGAGGATCGTAGTCGCCATGGATCGCTATCACCGGACATTTGATATGTTTTCCGAGTTCCAGAAGTTTCCCGCTTCTTCTCAGTTGAGCGGCATCTTTCCACACGCTTTGAAAGATATCTCCCTTACTGCCAATTAAATCCGGTTCTTTGGATTCGTCTGTTATTGGATCATATTCATCGGTTTTTGAAGCTAAAACTCCGAGCCTCGCAAGCGACTTGTCTTTGTCTTCAGTTGCGGGGTCATTTAAAATCCTGATGATAGATTTGAATTCAGTTTTTTCCTCCTCATTGAGACGGCTTAACCTGGTTTCTTGAATTTCAACGGCATATTGCTCTTCAAAAGGACCGCTTCCAACGAGGATCAGTTTTTTTACGGTTGCAGGATAACTGGCAGCGAGTATAAAACTAAGCCAGGCTCCCCAGGAGAAGCCAATCAAGGTGACTGGAAGTTCTCCGTTCTCTTCCAGAACTGTTTTCAACTCTTCGATCTGTCCTTCAAGCGTTGCCGCTGTTTGAAGCGGTTCCAATATACCCCCGCCTGATGCGAGTTCGCGGGCGACCGAAGCCATCTCTCCTGCGACACCCGGACCGCCATGAATGACGGCTGTGTTAAAGGGCGCTTTGCCGTATGTTCTCAGGTTTTTCATAAACCTCCAGATCAGCCATCCATTACTAAGAGAGTCTATCAATTAGGAGTCAAGTTGTCTTGTGAGTCAGGATCTTAGCTACTGGTTATAATTTTCTACATAGCAAAAGACCTTTGCCAATCGGAATTGTTAAGGCATCAACTCTTTTATCATGCAATACCCTATCAACCATCGACCGCAATTCTTTTTTATGACTGATTACATTATCAGCTATTAAAATTCCCCCGGTCAAAAGATTAGGAATAACCAAGTCGTAGCATTCTGAATAAATCTCTTTTTCAGCATCTATAAAACAAAAAGCAATATTTGTATATTTTTCAATATGCTTAAGAGCATCATCCTCGATAAGAGTTATTATGTCTTCCACACGGGCTTGTTTAAAAGTTTCTCGCGCCAGTTTGGCTTTATCCTCAAGAATCTCGAATGTAATAATCTTGCATTTCTTCTCATTTGCCGCCAATGATAGCCAGAGGCTGGAATAGCCGCCGCTTGTTCCAATTTCAATAATATCACCCGGAGGTGCCAGAGTAGCCTGAAAGGCGATAAATTTTCCCGTTTCAGAGGGAATCTGGCGAAGACGTTCCCATCGTGATGTACAATTTACTCGATCTCTGGCATCAATTTCCTCGAGATATTGCATTCGATTCGATATATGTTCCGGTATTGCGTGCAACATTTCTTACCTTTTTATGATAGTTGATTCGCACATAATCTGCCGCTAACGTAATCAATTCTTATTTTATCAGAGATTGTTTTCTTAGTCAAGAAATATGTTTTGTAATGGGTGCGTAGATTGAGATTATAAAAACGGTCAAAGATATTGCGAAACATTTTCTTCGACTATATATTGCATATAAGAGGAGGAAATCATGGTAATAATTACAAAATGGATCGACAGGAAATTCGATTTCAATTTTCCGATTGGCGTGTTTCCATGGATTGTGGAGAGGCTGAGAGGCACCCCCGCAAGAATTGAGGAGCTTGTAAAAACGATACCGTTATCAGGTTTGACAAAAAAGCCCGATAGTAAATGGTCAATTCAGGAAAATATCGGACATCTTATAAAAGTAGAGGAGCTTCACAACAACAGGATTGATGATTTTCTGGCGAAAAAGGAAATCCTTATCCCTGCCGATATGGAAAACCGCCGCACGCACGATGCTGATTACAACAGCCAAAATATCGAATCAATCCTGAAATCGTTTAGAGTTGTTCGAATGAATTTCGTAAAACGGCTTGAGGAATTAGATGAGGATATCATAGCGCGATCATCTCATCACCCGAGATTGAATACACGCATGCGTCTGATAGATATGGCTTATTTCGCCGCCGAGCACGATGATTATCATCTGGCCGTTATCACACACCTATCACGAAAATTGTAACAGCAGGCGCAGAAGGACGGTTGCTAAACGAAAAAAGAATCATTACAGCAATCTAGGCAAATTTCACATACAAATCGCCGCTATTAATCAGTGGCCGGTGAATCATCCTGGCGGTCTGATGGCAGAGAAAAATGCATCTGCAATATAAGCCATTTTCCGTTGCGTTTTTCCAGTACGCCTGTCCAGCGGGAATTTATCCACTCCCATTTTCTGTCCTTATACTTGCCGCAATCATCCAGAAGACATGAGAACCAGGCGACATCGCCCGATCCCGACAGGTTGATTCTCAGGTCTTTTATCTCCGTTGTCGTTGCTACCAAAGCGTCATCCATAAATAATTCATCGATCATTTTCTTGAAAGCATCGAAACCTATCATGGTCGATTTCGAATCCGGGTGAAAGATAAAGAATGATGGATCATGCGCAACGGATCCCAGAAGCCTGTCTACATTTTTTTCGGGATAGGGCCACATGATGCAATCGTTGATCGCTTTTTCGACTGCGGCTTTTTCCATGTCAGAATCAACTTTTGAAGGCATACAAAACTCCAGTTTAAAAGGTTTTTGGTATATATACGCAATATTGAAAAGGAGGTTTCATGCCTTTGGGATGGAAATAGTAGGAGAGGTCTTCCCAAGACCTGCCAAATAATAGGCAGAAATCGGGCCTGTCCGCCGCTGGGGGGACTTCTGCCCTGCTTTGCAGAGGGATAAAAAAACCAGCGGGGCATGTCACAATGAGATCGGCGCTCCTCTGAAAGGATTTAAAGTCCCTAAGGCTTTGTCCTGACGCCCCGGCAATTAGATCTCAAACCGGTACTTGGACCCGTGCTCAATATCCCCGCTGGATATCCATAGGAAGTATAATTGTTTATTTTTAATATGCAAGAAAAATTTTTATTGACGGGTTCCGGAATACCACCCCCAAACAAATTTGAGGGCGGCACCTGCGTGTTACTTCTTCTTATACTTTTCTATAAATTCTACTCTTGAAATTCCACATTGACGAAGGATATTTAATAAAGTTCCGGTCGCTAACTCATTATGCAGAGGAACAATGGTTCGATACGTTTTATCAGATGTTTGTTTTTGAAGGGAAACGTGACTTCCTTTTTACCGCAACTTTGAGAATCCCTGTTTTTGTAAGAACTTAATTAGCTCTTTACCTGATACCGCGGGTAACTGAGTCATCCTTTAGAAATTAAAATTCTTCTAACAAGCGGTTTAGTTTTATATTTCGGAATTTGTTTATCACCAAAACTATCGATATATAAACTGATTGCTTCCCGAATATTTTTCTCGGCAGACTTTTGAGTTCTCCCCTGTGAGACAACATCAATTTCCATACAGCGGGCAACAATCCACTTATCTTCCTGGGTATAGATAACTGTAAATTTATTATTTTTCATACCATTAACAACCTCATTTTCATTATACCAGATTATTAAATTTAGTCAATAAAATATTTCGTGGCGGCAGACCTTCTGGTCTGCCCGTCTGTAAAGGGCACAGGAGGACGTGTGCCGCCCACAAAATCAGAACCCGACCAACGGCTACTACATAAACCTATCACGCATTGTCAAGAATGGATTGGATTTTGTCAACATCAGCCCCATTCCCGAAATCAAAGATCGTATCATTACCATTCTCGCCTCTAATGCTGTTTGGGTTCTCGGTAAAACATACTCCCTTAGTTTTGAGGAGGTCACGCACTTTGCTCGCTTGTGATTCCGGCATTATAATGTATGGTCCTGCATTACCATCAGTTTTAACTTCTATTCTTTTTCCCGTAGTTTTGTCGATCATTGTGTCTCCTATTTAATATTGTTTTTTTTTGTTGGCGTATAACCAGATAGTAGGTCAGGAGCACAGGGCTCCTGACCTACTATCTATGGTTAGGCCTCTATTTAGGTTGACCCAGGTCAGGCGACCTATCAACACGTAAAACAAAGTCGATTTTCAAAAGAGTCGTTTTAAAAATACTTTTCTTAAAAAGGTAGATCGTCATCCAATTCCTGATCAGTATTTGAGGTGATCTCGGTTAATTTTGCCTCAATTGTCTCTATGAACCTAATAGTACTTGAAACGTTATTAAATATTAATATGCTTTCATTGTAATTCAAAATTGGATTGTCATGCGCCAAACTCTGTTTATTCCTTACATCATTAAATGATTCCATTATAGAAATCGACATTTTCAGAATTCTCGCCGTCATATCCGTTTCTATCATTCTATTCTGCTTTAAATATTTCACATATTGGCCAAAAATACTATGCAATGGCTTATTCATATCATATTTGATATTGTGTTTTTCACACAGTTTTCTAATATATTTAACGACAAAGGTATGCAATCTATCAAGCCCAGTCTCTGGTTCATTTTTATTTATGCTTTCTCTTATAGATTTGACAAGTAATGAAAAGTCTCTGTCTTCAATATTCGATCGGATCGCATCAATATTTTCAACAGGGCTATCTTGTTTAAGTCTATTAGCTATTCTAAAGCATTTATCTAACAATGATTGAGCATCCTTATTCATTTCCTTGCCATTTATTGACCTTATAGCTTTCCAATATGCCATTATTTCAAAAATAAATTTCGCTACTGTAAGATTAGATTCTTTTTTCCAAAATGCTCGTAATCTATTTGCTTTTGACCCCGACCTATAGGAGTATTTCTCATCAAAAATATCAATACCAATATTTTCTAATAAAAACTCTTGAAAAGTCCTATCTGTAAAATTAAGTACATATCCACTTCCCATTTCAAGAATTTTTCAAGTTTTAATTTTTCAATACTAGTCAAATCTGACATAGAAAATCCTTATTACGTAATCATAACACACAACTTTATACCGAATCTTCATTTTAATATAATATTAGACTATACTTTAATTGGCAATAAGAACCTTCTTGTTTCTCGAAAAGTTTTGTATCTAAAAAGTTTGTAAGTCAGGAGATATGCGCTCCTGATACAATTCCCGCATCGTAAGGAACTCTTTCCTGACGATCTTAACAAAACACAAAATGTCGGGTGGCCTCACCCGATAGTCAGGAGCACAGGGCTCCTGACCTACTGTCTAATTGTCGAATTATTAGTTTCCGATGTTCTTTGCTGAGGTAACCCACTCCCGCTTGAGGCGGGAGTGGGGCACCCGCATTTTGGGCATTTACTCATTTTTTTTCTCCTTAATCAGCCTTTTTTTTACAGGTCAATGAATGTAGGGCAAAAGCCCCCAGCTTTTGCCAAGCTGTCGGCAGGTCTCGGGGAAACCTGCCCTACGAGCTGAACCGATAGATTGGAAATCTGCCGATTAAGGGGATTGTTTAAGCTGAAAGCTTGAACCCGCTCGATGGGTAGGTATCTTGGTTATATATAAAATCAAAGCTTTATAACGCTACTCTCAATCTGCAGGTTTTATCCCCCCCCAGGATGGATGATTCAAGCTTTACATTGATGGGTTTGTTTAAGGCTTGTTCAAACAGTTCTTTAACCCAACCAATAGAACAATAGCAGTAACTCTTTGGTATATCTCCTTCAAGTCCCTTTATATGATGGCAATAACATTTTGGGTAAACCATATAGACTTTATCGCCTTCCTTTTTAAGCATTGGCAGAGTTTTACTAAGCTTTTTTACAAAATCATCAATGCTTTTCGTATTCCTGGCTGCGTCTTTGGCTTTCTTGATGTAGTTCGGGCCTACGCAGGTACGACCTCGCTTCTCAAGTATTTTGGCAAGTTCCTTATCATCTATATATCCATCCACTTCATTCAATAGATCAATAAGCCATTGCGCTTTGCTTTTTTTGGGCATTCAATTACTCCATAATAATATAAGAATCAAATCAAAAAATCAATCTATATTGGCAGGTCTCGGGGACTGCTGCCTACATGGCCATTACTCCTCCTTATATCCTAATAGTGTCTTATCAATCGTCTCGATATGTTCCCTTTCGTGTTCTAAAAATCTTCTCAGCATCTTTCCCGCTGTCCATATCTCGTCTTTATGACTCGTATATTTTTCAGGAATGTTAACTCTATATCTGTCTTGCAGGTAAATATTCCTTATAATTCGTATAGCCAATCCCCTCATGATATCTAGCTTCTCAAAGATTTTTCCGGGAGGATATTCTTGAGGCACAGTATATAACTCTTTCCAATCTTTGAGCCGAGAAAGATACCACCAATCGCAGTTAGCAATATGGCTTAAGGTCTCTCTAATCGAGCGGACCTTCTTATCGGGCTTCCAATCCAAAACCTCATCCGATAATTTTATGGTCTTTGCCAAAAGTTCCTTGCGGTTATAACCCATCCATTTCAGCGCCTGTTTGATCTTCTTATCCGAGGGGGGAATTAGGTCAAAGGAGAATATTGCCGCTTTACTGCCGCTGATTCTGGGGCAGGTTCCCATGTGAATTTCGCAAATCTCAAGCTCTATCTTCCTTGGTCCTACCATATTTTCGCCATTTTTCTTCAGCCAAGAAATATGATCCCGAATCTTCTCGGGAAGTTTAGCCAAAGCCTTTTTTCTGTTATTCTCCATAGTGAAACAACCCAAAAGTTCAGGGACATGCGCCATGCACCAGCCCTGATTATCGATCTCTAAGTATATCTGGTAAACACTCATAAATACCTGGCGTCGTTAGAAACCCTTTCCTAGCGATATTGGTATGAAAATCAAAAGTCCCCGACTTTTGCCAAGTTGTCGGCAGGTCTCGGGGACTGCTGCCCTACGAGCTGCCCTTGACTTGAAAGACGGTATCTACTTTGCTAAACACATCACTTATCCAACAAATTTTCAATTAATTCCTCGGTAAAATCAATAGTTGTTTTTACATCATTAATATCAAATTCTTCCCACTGTGCATGTGTTGCCTTAGTACGAACAGCCGCTCCTACACGTGCTCTCTTTGCCTTTACTGGGCTAATAGTTTCATTCTTAACAAGACTATTTATTAAAGCATCAAGTTTAATATCTTTTTCTTCAATATTTTCATTACGACATATACTTCTTATTGAATCTTCAAAAACAACCCCAGAAATTACTCCTGCTTCCTTGTGCATATTATTCCGCCAATAAGACTTTGCATGATCCAAAAAATTATCAAATACAAAAGCTTGTGTTTTATTCTCTATTGAGGACAACAAACCGGAATCTATATCGCTAAGCAAGTTTTGCAATATTCCGCATACTTCCCCAACTGCATTATTTATACCATAACCATGTTCCTCTTTGCATATTTTGTCTACCCATAATCTATATGGATTATCTTTATTATTAATTATTAGATGGACAATATTTTGTGCTGATGCAAGCCATGCTTTACATTCTTGTTCATGATTGTTGCCCCTAATTTGACCGTGTTCATTACCTTGTTTTATTTGATTTCCAGATAATAATAATTCACTAAACTTGACTTTAATATTTTCTTTTATTTGCATGTTAGATCCTTTGTATTTTAATAGTCTATTTTAAATAATTATATACCCTTTAATTAAATATTTCAACCAAAAATCCCTCTCATTATAACATTTGTATTCTTGAATATGAAATCCATTAATAACTTTTTTTACCCTTCTTTGACAATATCATAGACAATCTTTGCTTTGTCAAGGTTTATCGACCCAAAAACCCCCATCATTTCCAATGAGGGTTTTCAAATTTAACCCGGCAGCGTCCTACTCTCCCATCCGCCTGTGGCGGACAGTACCATTCTGCTTATGGCGGATTGGGAGGCTTAACTTCCGTGCAAATAAGGATTCTATATTTCATCAAGATAAATGATTTAATACTGTCAGGAGCACAGGGCTCCTGACCTACTGTCTAATTGTCGAATTATTAGTTTCGGATGTTCTTTGCTGAGGTAACCCACTCCCGCTTGAGGCGGGAGTGGGGCACCCTGCTTCTGGTTTATAGAATGTGTGGAAACCGTAAAGGTTTCAACCTACTCTTTTGCTGTAAAGCCAAAGAAAATAATCAGGAATTACAAATAGAGAATATTAGTGTTTCTTGCTTTTATCATCCGTAACTTTTTATACGTAATAGAGGGGGTATTTTTGTCGTATTGCGCAAATTTGATAATCAGTTTATGATTTAATCAAGCAAATTAAATCAATTTCCTACATTGTTGAGTCATAATACGACTTTACAATATATAATTATAAATGAAAGGAGGCAAAATGATATATAATTTAGCGAAATAGACTTCAGTTTTCACAGTAAACGTTTATGTCTTGGAGGCAAACAATATGTATTTTAATATCGATGACTTAAAAAAAGAATTCCCATCGGCTCAAAGTATGGAAGATTATATCAAATTACTTGAAGAGAAAGAACCACTGGTAATTCTACGGGATTACGATGAACCTACAGAACCTCCCTGCATGAATGAGGGAATTGAAATCTTTGATTTCGATAAAAACCCTCAACCGATGGATGACATTAGTAGAGCTTTTGGCACAAAAGACAATATCCCGGGAATAAATGTTGTAAAAGCGATTAAAAGCGCATTAGGGCCAGGTAACTATTGTCTACATATCTCAGATGGAAGTTATACAGAGTATTCAATCTGGGAACTAAAAGAGTATATGAGAAACTTCGATAGTACTGATCTAAGGGTATGGATCGCGGAAGTATTCGATTGTGATGATTTCTCTCAGGTTCTTCAGGGAAATGTCAATGGTTTCTTCCCGGGGATAGCTTTTGGAACAATCTGGTATGGTCCAAGGAAACCGCCATGGTGGGGGCATTCGGTTAATATCTTTTATTCCTATACCGACAAAAAAGTCTATCTGGTTGAACCGCAAAGTGATAAATTCTACCTGTTTGATAAGAAAAACTGGGTGCCATGGATGGTAATTCTTTAGTGAGCAGTCAGTGTGTCAGAAGTTGCAGCTTCTGACACACCCAGCCTAACGAAAAATCAAATTAGTCATTCCCGATTCGATCGGAAATCCAGAAGAGATGGGGGCGCTACGAATCCAGCACAATAATATGCAGAAGTCTGGCCTGTTCGCCACTGGCGGGGACTTCTGCCCTGCTTTGCTGAGGGATAAAAAAACCAGCGGAGCATGTCACAATGAGATCGGCGCTCCTCTGAAAGGATTTAAAGTCCCTAAGGCTTTGTCCTAACGCCCCGGCAATTAGATCTCAAACCGGTACTTGGACCCGTGCTCAATATCCCCACTGTATATCTATAGAAAGTATAATTGTTTATTTTTTAATATGCAAGAAAAATCTTTAGTAACCGGCAACAAAATAAAATGTGGTCTGGCAATCTTCGATACGTGGGATTCTCGTGGTTGGCGTACGTCCCTCATGCGCCAACATTATTCATGGCAGACGAGGACGTCCGCCATGCACAGAACATATGATAGGATAAATTATCAGGCAAGCATTTTCCTGTATTCTGAGGTAACCCACTCCCGCTTGAGGCGGGAGTGGGGCACCCGGGCCATGAGCGCTGATAAGGACTCGCTGGCCCGACCTTATTATTGGTTCAATTGTGCTGTGCCAGTAGAGAAGACATCTTTTATAAGTATCCTTCAAACATTCAGTTGCGGGGAGCTCATCTTTGTCCAGGGTGTAGTACTTCGGATCAAATCGAGGATGCCTTTTATCATGCGGATCCAGAGCTGGCGGCCGATTATCGTAACTTCTTCTCCAAGCAAAGACCTGATTATCTCTGGTATTGTCTATGGTAAAAACCAAAATCCAGAGCCTTCAGCCAAAAACCTGGTTGTCGGCACAAAGGAGGATTAAACCATTTAGAAAATTTGTGAATGCTAAAAGCGTTGAAAGAATTGTCTGCGGCATTGTGGCTTATGTACTGAATTACCGCATAATTGAAAATAATTATGTCTTTTTACACAATTAACTTGACGTAATCCAGGGAATATAATATATTGGCAAAGAGTTTGATATGGGCCCAAAGACCGGGTCACGGCCGGTAGCTGTGAAAATGAGACAAACCGGATCAGTTAGAGTAAGTTGGCCGTGCCCAAAAAACCAGGAGGTAAACATGTTATCAATCAAGAAGCGTTCAGGAAAACAGGCAGAGTTTGACAAGAAAAAGCTGGAGAAATCGATCAAAAATGCCGGTGCCAACGAGAAGACTGCTCTAAGTATTGCGGACGGAATTAAGCATCGCGAAGGACTAACCACTTCGGATATCCGTAAGAATGTCATCACAGAGCTCAAACGTCATGACCCGGAATCCGGCAAGCGTTTTGAAGGATTCAAGAAGCCGGCTCCCCCAAAGAAGTAACGCGCAAACAACGCTAATAGTCTGAGGGGAGTCCAGATTCCCCTCAGATTAACTCAACGCTGGCGGCGGGTTGATTGTCCCCTGGCGCAAAGAGAGAATTGAATTTTCTTATTGGGATCGGTCAGATCTGAAGTCTGGCACCCGATGAAAACTAAATAGTATTTTAACAATTATTAATTTGATTAACGATTTTGGGGTTGATAGCTTTTTTAGCCGTAGCAGCTTTTACCTGGTTAGCCCGGTATTTTCGCCATTAAATAAAAATCTACTAGATCACGGGCCAGGATGTAAATTATTAGTTTTGCCCTTTTTGATTAACAAAGGTCTTGTGAAAAATCCTATTAGATAGCCAACGAGCAGAGTTAAAATCAACAATACGATGCGCGACATGCCCATTTTCCAGAAAAAGAACCTAAATTCAACAACCTGCGTGTTTTGAAGAAGTATTATCAGCAAAAGCAGCGCCAGTATTATTATTATAATTGTATTGGGTTTCATTGCTTGACCTCCAGATTATCATTTCATGAAATATATACTCTGGCATTGTACAAAAACAGTATAATTTTCTGTTTCCTCATATCAAGACTATTTATTTTCCTCTCTCTTCTTGATATTCAATGTGACTGGCAATGTATATGCCATAAGATCGGTGTCAGCTCAAGAGCTTTTACCCATTACGGCTATCACCACACGCCGGTTTTTTGCCCGGCCTAGTTTAGTTGTATTATCCGCTATCGGTTGAAACTCACCGTATCCAACCGCGGCTAATCTTTTTGGCTTCGCTCTGGGTTTAGCCATTACATAGTGAAGAATGGTGTGGGCGCGTGCAGATGACAATTCCCAGTTTGATTTATACTTGCCCTCAAACTTCTTAGCAATAGGAATATTGTCTGTGTGGCCCTGAATTTGGACTTTGCGATCGGGGTATTTAGACAGCACTTTCCAAATCTCATCTATTGCTTTTTTTCCATCGGGCGTCAATTTAACGCTTCCAGTTGCGAAGAGTACTGCGTTTGGCAAAGTTATGGCGGTCATGCCCTCTTTTTCGGCAATCCAGACTTGCTCTTTTTGCTTCAGATCAGCAAGTTGCTTATTCAAATCCGCTGTCAGCTGATCAGATTTCTTTTGCTGGTCTGTTGCGGCAGATTCTTTTTCCGCCAATTGCTTTTTCAACTGCGCGATTTCCTGGTCTTTTTGGGCAATAAAGGTTTTGTTGCTGGCACAGCCCATTAGCAAGATAATCAATGATGCAAAACCAATAAATTTCTTCCAATCCATCATTTTCCTCCTTGATTAGGTTTATTTAATAGCCGGATAATAGTCTTTTATATTATAAGTCTATTTTAAATGACCTACGATGTCAATACTAAAATGGCACTTTTCTGAAAAAAACCAGTCTTTTGATATTTCCCAATTCCCCAATTCTTTGTGAGTTTCGTCCCTATGATTGTATCGTATTTCAAGCTAGTTCTGTCATGGCAAAAATCAAACTTGTTTTAGGCTCTATAGATTCCTAATCATATAATATTCCGTTTCTATTATCACTTAAGCAAATTAATCTCCATTGATGTTGAGGCGATGCTTACT
>Ga0114922_10000473_pt1 | contig 38501 bp, 30 predicted proteins | sample AartaG_FD_100975 | JGI IMG/M metagenome (GOLD analysis project Ga0114922, IMG submission 100975) | Deep subsurface microbial communities from Aarhus Bay to uncover new lineages of life (NeLLi) - Aarhus_00045 metaG | ecosystem: Environmental > Aquatic > Marine > Oceanic > Sediment | place... | reverse complement strand
TACTGTGGTCGGGTACATATCGCGCCATGATACTCCCTCAGGGTTAACGATTACTCTTAAGACTACAATGCAACCAAACAACCATCCCAGACAAGCAAATATCATGGGTTTTTGGAAAGTCCCGCAGGCGGGAATCCACTTTCACCCGATACCCCGCAGGTCAGACAACAGGCGCGGCTATACGTCTGGAACATGAGAGTGATAAAACGGCGGGGAACCGGCAGTGGCCTTTTAGAACCGAAGGTACTGCCCGATCAGGCTCAGGACCAACTCCGTAAGACTGTAACCGACATACAGGCCGGCCCCGGCCAGGAAACTTATCTGGGCTATGTCTGAGACATTCTCTTCGGTCATACTGACTCCAGTTCTACTGCGCCGAACATGAGGCAGCAGGCGCCTCATTCGGGGCCGGTTCTACTGGAGCAAAAGAGCGGCCAACCGTCTCAGAAAGCGTCGGGCAGAGTTGGCACATGTAGCCTGCAGGCTGCTATCTTACCCACCGACAGGGAGTAACGGACTCCTCTCGTACTTCGCCGAAATTACCGGTATAAGCTCGAATCCGAAAACCCGCCCCAAATCCAGCATTGGATATGCACGAGTATGCAGACCCACCGACGTAGTTCACTCCGGGTATGATCCACTGCCGGCGGCTGGTTTTGTGGCTCTGTAGGCGGGAAAGAGTAGAATCGTAGGTCGAAAGTCCTGTACTTTCGACATTTTAGATGTTGTCAAAACTACAGGAGTTTTGACCTATTTAGCATCAATAAGTAGATTGGGGAACTATCAAATAAGGAAGAATATTGCAATATTGGTTTTACTTGCGATTCCTGTTCTCTTTGTTGTTCAAGCTGGCTTTTGCGCTGACACTACGAAGGTATCGATTGCCGAAACCGCTACCGGCGAAGAGATCAACTGGCAGGTGATATCATCCGGCGGTACCGAGGGTGCGTCGACCAGCTACAAACTTGCCGGGACTGTGGGCCAGACGGCTGTCGGGTTCGGAAGTTCCGAAGGCTATGGTCTGAACCACGGCTACTGGCAGGACTTTTCAGGTGGCTGCTGTGTGATTCGTGGCGATGTGGACCACAGCGGCGTTCTACCGATAGACATAGCTGATTTGGTCTACCTTGTGGACTACATGTTTAATCAGGGCCCCGAACCTGAGTGCTTTGACGAGGGTGACGTGGACGGCAGCGGTGTGGAACCTATCGACATAGCCGACCTGGTCTACTTAGTGGATTATATGTTCAACAGCGGCCCGGCCCCGCCGCCGTGCCCGTAGGCGGTGTTATCGCTTCTGTTGACTAGAGGCTGTAGTAGTAGTAGGTCAGGCCCCCTGTGGGCCTGACACTGGCTGTCGGAACCGCAGCAGGCAAGCCTGTCTTTCGCGCTCCGCGCGTCTCGTTGGCGGCATAGACGATAGACGAAAGAGGTGGGTCCGAAGGCGGACCCACCCCATCTACATATTCACTGGCGGCCCGCCGGCGGGTGACTCCCGCCGGCTGGTATGCCAGGATTAACTCTGTCCTAAGAAAGACAGACGGTGTAAGGGGGATTTTCAGCGATGAGTGGGGAAGGAGACAGCGTGTTTGGCGCTGTCTCCTTCTGTACATTGACTTCCTTGCTTCGACTTACTGTCTGCCTACGGGCACGGGGGTGGTGAGGGGCCGTAGTTGAACATGAAGTCGACGAGATAAACCAAATCAGCTATGTCTAACGGTTCGAACCCACTGGCGTCTACGTCAGCTTCCTCGAAGCACTGTGGCGGTGGGCCAGCATTGAACATATAGTCCACGAGATAGACCAGATCGGCAATATCAATCAACTCGGCACCATCGTAGTTGACATCTCCGCGGATCGGCGGGATACAGCAGGAGCCGCCGGCCGTGCCGGTTACCTGACCATCACGGTAGAGGGTGCCGGTAAACGGTGTGGTTGAGAATGGGTTCTCCCCAGGACCGGCATCTTCATCGAAGACGAAAGGAGTTGTGCCCACCAGATAGCCGGGTAGTTCACCGCATGCGCCGTCGACGAAATCATATTCTTCGAACATCTCGGTTGGGTTTGCCCATCCCTCAAGATTCACAAGGGTATGGACGTATTGTACTGTTCCGGTCGGATCGCCCAGCGTGGGAAGAACGATTTCACCCTTGCCGGCCTGGGCTTCAATCCACGGCAGCAGTCTCTGGAGCTTCCAGTGTCCGTCGTAGATCGGCGCCACCAGCTTCACCGAATCGACATTGTTGCACCAGTAGTGCCACTTAAATACTATCAGGAGGTCGTTGGCCCAGGCTGGTATTGATCCCTTCACGGGGGTGTTCACTGCTGCGTAACCGTCATACACCGGTGAGCCGATCGTACCGCAATTGACCGTACCCCAGACTTTAAGATCACCGCCCTGGCAGGTATCGTATCCGCGGAATTCGAAATCCCAACCTCCCGTCAGCGGTTCGTCCTGGATGACATAGGCCTCGTTGATGACCATCAGTACCCGCCCGCCCTGGTACGGATACCAGACGGTTGTATTCTGGCTCTCGAAATTCTGCAGCTCCTCGTAGCCTATCGGGTAGTCGATGATGCTCACCGGAGCAGGTGAAACATTGTGCAGGTAATCCGTCCAGACGTCGTACGGATCATGCTGTATCTGTCCGTGCGGGCCGCTGATGCTGTCGGCATCATTGTGCACTGTCGGTCCGTGGGTGGAGCCTGCCGGTGGTTCCCCTTCGAGGTAGTCGATCCAGGGATCACTGATGCATATCTGGGCGCGCTGGCTGCAGAACCCGGCCACTGTCACGTAGTGGGCTCCAATCGGTACCCAGTCACCGGAATCCAGCTTCTCGTAGATCATCAGCCGCAGCATGACGTCGTGATCCAGCAGGAGTTCATCCCTAATGTGACTGAAGTAGGGGAATTCATATAAGGTATCCTTGTAGTCCTGCGCGAGTCCGGCATCATTGACGAAGGCCCTGACGCCACTGATGAATTGACTGAGACTGGTTCCCTTGATCACTGTGCCGGTGCCCATGTAGGCGGACAAGTCATTGATCAGTGGCGGCGCGTTCAGGGTGTCGTGGTCATCCCACCCTCCATAGGCGGTAACCAGAGGATACCCGTCATTGGGAGGAGTTACGCCAAACGGATGCGGGTCGATCGGGCTGGGTTCCATCTTGGAGTCAATCCACCACAGGGCATTGGCGGCTGCGGAGGGACCGCAGTGGTTCCAGTCGAGATCAAAATCCTGCCAGCCGGACTGCTTCTGGTCGAAATCCGGCACACTGAAATTGGCCAGGTCCGTATATTGATCCTTGTACCAATCACAGTTGTAGAAAGTGGGCATGGTATCCATCTCATAGAACCAGACATCCATGGCAACATCGGACACCTCGAAATCGAAAAGTGTCCTTTTCCCTTTCGTGGTTCCCATCACACCGGAGATATTATCGCCACTGCTCAGAATACCGTCTCCGTTATCCAGCCAGCCCTGGACTTCCCACTCGTTGCCGGCGTTCGGCCTGATTTCATGCCAGAATGACGGCACTACCTGGCTGAGCGGCTTGGCAAACGGGTTTACTCCCAGGTGGTCGAGGAAGACCGAATCCTCCGGTGGCGGGGGGATGATTGTTATGGTCAGGGTGATCCTTTCCGGAACCCGCCAGGTGGGAATAATCGGTATCGTATCTCTGGGATCAATCCTGACCGGTCGGTCCATTGGCGGTGGGGGAAAGGGCACCGGAAGCTCTCCGTCTCCGGGCAGCGGTATAGTGCGACCCCATCTACCCTCGCCCTGGTTTGGCTCTCCAAGCGGTCGCCACTGGCTTCCGGTCAGGCCGTTGGCGTCGCCGCTGTCTTCGGCACCTGTATTGTCGGCATCATCGTCATTATGCCAGGGATAGGTATTATCCGGCGGGGCATAGTGCTCCTTGGGCGATTCCGACATGGCGAAAGTCACCTGACACTTCTTCTTTTTCTCCCAGGAAGGATCAAGTAGAAGGGTGCTATCGGGGTCGGTGTACTCGACATCGACTTCGTAATTCTGCGCGCCCGCGGTGTTGTCGCCCTGCATGCCGTCGTCAAGGATTCTCAGACGTAACGTCCCATTGACATTTCCAGCTCCATAGACACGAACCATGTGGGCCCGCGTGACTATTGAGTCGGATCCGTCGTGAGCCTTCAGTGTATCCGGATAGGTCATGGACAGTTCGACATCCTCCCCCCTTTTGATCTGTTGGTAGATCCACTCCCAGGTTACTCTGCCGTTGTGGCTGTCATCATGGATTTTGCCGCTGGTGTACAGTGAATCCGGTAACGTCGACTCACCGGGCAGGAAACCGGTTCCCTGAGTTCGGTGAACGAGGGCGTTACCCAACCCCCACTGGTCCAGGCAGTTCAGTTTCCCGTTTAGCATCCGCCCCAGGAAGACACCCGTGTCGGGGTGATAGCCCATGCACTCGCCTAACTTTCCAACGAGACAGCTATCGCCGTTTTGCCCCGGTGTGTTCGGTAGCCTCGGCCTGAAAACCGAGCCGTAGTTGTTGGACAGGAACTGCAGGCTGTTAGCCACCGCTGTCGCCACGCACTGGTTTTCCTCCGCCTGGACGTTCTCGTTTTCCCCTAATGGGAGCACCCAGTACTGGATGGTGGAATCATCGTTGAACTCCCGGGGAGCGGGTGGATCATCCTCGGGAACATAATAATCGTCGGCGCCGGGAATACCGCCGCCCTGGATATTGGCTATCTCTACAGGGTAAACATCCATAGTGCCCGGTTCCAATTCGAGAAGCGGTTCCGCCGTGACCGTGACAAACATCGGCAACGCCTCGACAATGTCACCCGGATCGACACCGATATCGAAGTGTTTACTTGCCTGGCTGCCGTCTTTGTCGGTAAACACCGTCATGTTGCCGACAACCCATCCGGTCCCGGTGTAGGCGTTTACGAACCATATGCCCGGTGGATACGATTCAAGGAAACTCTCGATATCAACTGTGAAACGTCCCCAGGCTGTAGGACGGGTGGGGTCACCGAAGTTATGAAGCTGGGTCACAGAAACAAACGGGAGTTGACCCTCCACGGCAATCATGAACTCACAGATATCTCCGTCCTCCACTTCATCGTGAACGAGGATAGAGAATGTGAATGTGCCCACATCACCAGGAGCGGGGTAGAATGTTACCATCCCCCCCGGATCGACATCCACAGCGCCGGCGGGCATAGGTACAATATCGTTGATCATGGTAAGAACAGGCAGGCAGTCAACTTCGTCCCAGGTCAGTTGGTGGGTGATTATCTCTCCTGCAGAGCCGTATACTGTTTCACCACATCCGGAAACCCAGATGGGTGGATCATTGGTTACAATCACATCCATCCAGGCCGTGTCGCAGGCACCGTGCACATCGCACGCCTGCAATTCGACTGCCTGGGATGTATAGACGTCAGCCGGGTTGGGATCATACGTCCACACGCCGTAATCATCCAGGATACCCGGTCCGCTCAGCAGCTCCCACCAGAACTCATCACCTTCTGGGTCGGTAGCTGAGAACTCCACGAATATGGGCAAACAGTGGTTACCTAAAACGCTCGAAGGCCCCTCGATAACCGGTGGCTGGTTACCGGCAACACAGAATTGATAAGACTCAGTGAGAAGAGCCACATCACCGACGTCCCAATCATACATTATAGTACCCTGGGTGCCGTTCCAGTACTCACTACTGCGCTCCTCGCCTACGTGTGGTCCTGTAGTCATGTCGGACACATAGCACTCTCTGGAATCAGTCCGGAATACGTCGGAACCAAAACCTGTGCCTCCGAATGTGAGTAGCAGCCCGACGACAAGCAGGCCTGACAGAATGAGTACTACAAGGTCTGCTTTGACTCGCCGGGCGGGCCGGAATTGATCTGCATTCTTCATGACGCCATCTCCATATGTTACTCTGCCTTAAGGCCCGCGCCGTCAGGCGGGCAAACATCTCCAGGCCACGTGCTATCCGGTTTCATGCGAGGCTCTTGTCTAACTCCGGGGAGTAGACGATTGTCGAGGCCATATTCGTTTGATCCGATTTTGTTGTCGCTACCTGAAACCGTCAATCGGGTTTAGTGGGTGTCCCTGTGATGTCGATTCTCTCGTGTAAACCCTTCCCATTCGAGAGAAAGGTAGAGCGAAAGTGCCCGTTACGCAAGTGTTTTCTTGACTTCGTGCGCGGGTCTTCCCTCTTGGCGAGAACCTCTTTGCGCTAAGAGGCTCAATCAGGCTGCGAAGCATTACGTCCTGCCCCAAGAAAGGCAAGGAGGCGTAGGGGAGAGTATAGTCAGTGAATGAGAAAAGGGACAGCGCTGCGGAGTGCTGTCCCTTGACTTTCAGAAGGAGATGCGGTCTTATCTCTTCTTCCTGTGATGGTGACACTTCTTGGAAGGCGCAGTCGTCATGCGTTTGCATCTCTTGCCTGCCTTGGTCTTGCCTATACAGCGGACCCTCTTGGCCACCTTTCTCTTCGTTACTCTCTTCTTGACTTTCCGAACTGCCATGTCGCTTCCTCCTTGAACGAATCAGGTTTGTTGGCTCGCTGACCAGTTTATGATTTCATGTGCTGGTGTCAACAAGAAAAGACAGCAGCGTCAGTCCAATTGCCTCATGAAGGGCAAGGCGGCGTAGGTCGGCGCTTTTTTTGGCAATTTCGTGGGATTCCATCGACTGTGCCCCCACCGTGCGATCACGTAGCAAACGGGTGGGCAACAGGACGACGGCTCTAATGAGGTCGGTTGCGCTCATTGGGAATCGGGTTTGCGCAAGCGACCCGTTTCGAAAACTGAAACAAGGAGTCCCAGAAGTGATTAAACGAGGGGGAATTCCGTAACCATGTATGGATTGGCGCCTCAGCCACGAAGTCGCGCAAACGCTTTTGGGCTTCCTCACCATCAAGCAACTGCGCCTTTCTCTTGAAATGATGTTTAGTGAAGCCGGTGGGATCATCCTTGGGTATGGCTGATTCGTCGCACTCCAACTCCTTGGCCAGATATGCACGGTCAAGGGCTATCCAGTGTTCAATGTTCCGATCAGCCACGCCAAATACGGTAAGGTGCTTCAAGTGCTCCGGCACCCGGTGCCAATCTTCTGTCCACACATCACGCCATTGTCTCTTGTCTGCGTCGTTGAGAACAATGAGGTAGTCACATCTCTTGTTTTTTTGTAGATCGCGCAGAGCCTTTGGCAGCTCTCGTCTCAACGACTCACGTGATTGCCCACGGAACTTGCCTCGCTCTACTGAAGCTTCAGGGCAATACCGTTGAATAAGCCCCCAGACAAATGCTTCGTCTGCGCTACCCTGCACGAAGTAGCCTATTCTCACACCAGCATCTCGCGGTAATGCTGCTCACCAAGCGGATATTCGGAAAGTCGAGCCTTTGCTTTTGCTGTGTCGATTGGACGCAGGAGCGATCGGTATTCGTCACGCGTCGTGACAAAGATGTTCTGCAATTTGTCATCAAACAAGTCGATGAAGTAGGGGGAGTGTGAGGTAAAGAGGACTTGCGGTGAACTCGGCTCGGAGCCAAGCATATCAAGCAACTTCTTTAGAATACCTACGTAAAGTCCGTTTTCCGGTTCTTCAACGATCAACAGCGGTTGATATCCCTCCGGCGGCCGTACGAAGAAAACGTAGCTCAGTGCAAGGAAACGAAGTGTTCCTGCCGAGGCCCTCCAGGCGGGTATTCTGGCGCCGTTTTTGTACGTCAGCCACATGGTCACCATTGGTTCCGCCTCTCCTCCAAAGAAGTTTATGAAGTCGAGGTCTGGTTCCAGTAATTGTAGAGCTCGGAGCAACGTGCGATAGGATCCCTCATCAGACTTCTTGAGATTCCATATCACGGATGCAAGATTGCTACCGTCCGGATTCAGAATGAAGGTGTTCGGCGTGTGATCCAATTGGCGAAGAGCATTCTGAGAGAATGAGTAATACTGCCATCGCGACAGATATTGCTTGAAATGATTTGCTCTCCTGTTGGTCTCACGATCGTACAGGCGGTGCAGCATCGTTGTATCCCGAGGCGCCGAGGTCATTTTGTAAGGGTCAGCCAGTCGCTTTTCGAATTCCCCCTCATGAAGTAAACGTACACCATCGGGAGTATTCTCCAAGAGTATTACATCTTCGAAGCCTTCCCCTGTCGCTGTAAGACGCTCCATTTGGACCTCAAGTTTCGCATCAGGCATTGATGAGCGCAGTACCGCGAGTGCAAGCTCATACTTGTAGGTGATTTGCTCTCCCTCGAAAGGGAGCGTCGCGGTCAGGAGGAACTCGGTAGTGGGTTTCTTGTACGAGAAGTTTGCCATACCTTGAACTGGTAGTAGCATCTCGTCGAGACACTTCTGCAGTTCACGATGACTCGTGCATGATAAGAACAACAGCGCGTTACAGAGGTTTGTCTTGCCGCTATTGTTCAGGCCTATCACAAGATTGATGTCCCGTGGCTGAAACGGCAGTTCAACCCAGGACAGGAAGTTCTCGACTCTAAACTCTTTTATCATCGCATACCTCACATGCCAATATGAAACTGCCTTCTCAACCGTCGTAATTGGTAATCGCAACCAAGGTAATTGTCAAACAAAATTGTACGCCCTAGCCCAGACTACCCACCTGCCTCTCGACTTCCTCCAGGATTTCGCAGGATTTGACCAGCTCTTGCATCTTCGTGTTATCGGGATAGAGGGGGCGATCTTCATCCAGAAAATCCACATGCCTGCGGATGACCTCGTGCGCCTTTTTTACACCGCGGCCGAATTTGTAATCCCGGAAATCCAGCGCCTGGGCGGCGGCCATAAGCTCGATTCCCAGCACACCGTACGCGTTGTCAAGAATCTGGATGTTCTTGATGGCGGTGTTCATGCCCATCGAGACAAAATCCTCCTGGTCGGCGGCGGCCGGGATGGATTGGATCGAAGCCGGAGCCGAGAGTATCCGCTGCTCGACTATCAGGGTATCCGCCGTATACTGGCTCAGCATGAGACCGGAGAACATGCCGGCGCCTTTGGTCAAAAAGGGCGGCAGGCCGACACTCAGGGCGACGTTGTTGAGCCGGTTCATGCGGCGTTCGGACATGACGCTGACCATCGTGATACAGGCACCGACCATGTCCATCGGCACGGAGACCGGCGTCCCCTGGAAATTGGCGCCGGAGAGTTGCAGGTCTTCGTCAGGGAAAAACACGGGGTTATCACCGACGCCGTTGAGTTCGATCTCCACCTGTGAGCGTGCCCAGGCCAGAGCGTCGTGCGCCGTCCCGATCACCTGGGGCGTGGAGCGCATCGAGTAGGCGTCCTGCACCTTGCACGGCACCTTGCCTTCGAATAGATCCCCCCCGGCAACGAGCTTCTCAATAGCGTTGGCCGAGCGAGCGGCGCCGGGGAAACCGCGTGCTTCATGGAGCTTGGGGCTGTAGGGCTTCATGTTGGCTTTCAGCGCCTCAAGCGACATCGCCGCAGCGATTTCGGCCTGCCTGAGCCACCGGTCGGTGTCGTAGATGAGAACGGCGCTCATGGCAGTGAGAAGATTGGAGCCGTTGATGATAGCCAGGCCGTCTCTGGCTTTCAGGCCGGGGATAGCTATCCCGGCCCGCTCCATCGCCTCCTTGCCGCTGAGCAACTCATCCCGGTAATAGGCTTTGCCTTCGCACATCATCAGGAGGGCAATCTGGGCCATCGGCGCCAGGTCACCGCAGGCTCCCACCGAACCTTTCTGGCAGACAAACGGAGTGACGCCCTTGTTGAGCATTTCGACCAGCGTCTGCGTGATCTCCGGGCGGACAGCGGAGTTGCCGTGGGCATGAACGTTGATGCGCGCCGCCATGGCTCCCCGGACATATTCCACCGGAGCCGGGTCCCCGATGCCGGCGGCGTGATTGTAGATCAGGTATTTCTGGAAATCCTCGATCTGGTCATCGCTGAGAACAACCTCCGAGAGCTCTCCGATGCCGGTGTTGACACCGTACATGGTCTCTCCGGCGGCGATCTTTTTCTCCAGCATGGCACGGCAATTCTCGATCCGTTTGACCGCATCGGTGTGCAACCGGACTTCTTCGTTATCCCTGGCAATGCGAACCAGCTTTTCGATTGTCAGCCCGGAACCGCTTAAGATAATAGCCATAATTTATTCTCCAACATCGGCAATCGTTGAGTATCCAGTGCAAGGTTTCCGCAGGGGACGGCGCGTCTACGTATCCAACAGGCCGGATGCGGAGTTGGGAGCGTAACGGTTTGAAGCCACAGCGGCCGGTGCGGTGACATATTCGGTCCTTGCTGTTTCGATGTATGCAGATTCCATTACGCGTTCTCCATCACTACGATGGAAAGGTAATGTCGAGAAAGCGATTGTCAATCGGTTTTGACCGACTGATATTGGCCGTATGGCCGAGCCTGCCGACATTGCGCCGGTTTCGAAGAGCATGAGTTTTGTCGCCTTCGATACCGAGACCACCGGTCTTTGGGCGCCGGTGCATCGGATTGTCGAGTTGGGGGCGGTGAAGTTCCGGTTAGGTGAGAGGAGCCATCAGTCATTTCAGTCGCTGATCAATCCCATGCGGGAAATCCCCGCCGATGTCGTCCGGGTCCACGGCATCACCGACGAGATGGTCAGGAATGCTCCCGCCGCCGACCCTGTGCTCAGGGAGTTCCTCGACTTCTGCGGCAGCGATACCGTCCTGATTGCCCACAACGCGCCGTTCGACATTTCTTTCGTCGGCTGCGAACTGGACCGGGCCGGACTCACTCCCCGCGATAACCCGGTTCTCGACACGGTCGACATCTGTCACCGGTTCATTCCGGGCCTGCCCTCCTATTCCCTGATTGCGCTGGTCAAGCATCTGGGTATCGCTGCCGAGCAGGACCATCGCGCCCTGTCCGACGCTCACCTGGTCCGCCAGGTTTTCGAGCGAGCCGCCGCCGGATTCCCCCGGATCGAGAGCCGTGCACAGTTGCTCGATCTGGTCACCAGTCACCGTCTTTCGGATTGGCGCGGTGAAGAAGTGCATCTCACTCCCCGGTTTGCGTCACTGGAACAGGCGGTTACCCGGAAGCTACCGGTGGAAATCGTCTACGCGACGCGGGCCCAGCCACCCCGGACTCGCGTTGTGCGGCCACAAGCCCTTTTCTCGCTTGGCTCAAAAGTGTACATGAATGCCTACTGCGAACTGGCCCGCGCCGAGCGGACCTTTCGCCTTGACCGCATCGTGCAGTTTCAGTTGATCGATGAATAAACCGCGGTCTCTTCGCGGCCGCAAGCGCGGGAAGCCCCTTCAACGGGACTTCCCGCAAGGCAGGTCGTCAGAACTCAGTCTTGCCGGAGAACTTGAACGAACCCAGGTGAACGGTCGGGACAGTCATACATCCCACCGCACTCCACCACGATTCTATCCGTTCCGTCTCTTTTGAGACCGTTATGGTCGACTTGAATGCCCGGGTAAACGAATCAGTGAAACGCAGGTTCTTGATGCCGCTGACGATCTCGCCGTTTTCGATCAGGAAGGTACCGTCGCGCGTCATGCCGGTCAGGACCGAGTTGCGGGGGTCGATCAAACCGTTGATGTAGTGAAAGCGCGTGACCAGGATACCTCGCTTGACCGCCGGGATCATCTTCGCTTTTGGGGTTCTGCCCGGCGCCATGAAGATGTTCAGTCCGAAAGCACCCTCCGAGCTTTCGTCGGGTGTCAGGGCGTGGCCGGTCGACTTCTTCTTCGCCTTGAAGGCGGCTGCCCGATCGTACACGACCCCTCGCGCCACACCCTTGTCGACAAAGACGACTTTCTTTTTGGGAACGCCCTCGAAGTCGAACGGGAAAGCGTTGGAACGACTGTCCAGCCCGTTGTCATAAAGGGTGATTTTATCCGATGTGATTTTCCGACCGATCTTGCCCGCCAGGAATGACGTTTTTTGCAGAAACGGTTTTGATCCCAGCCCGACATAGTTGAGCCACTCCAGCATTTCGGAAATCGCCGCCGGTTCCAGTATGACCTCGTACTCACCCGGTTCGACTTCACGGGGATTGCGCGACCGCCGGCACTTCTCGACGGCCACACCGGCCAGCGAGGTGACATCAATATCGTCGACCCGGCGGGCGGTGCTCGAGGCGTAACCGGAGGAGTCATCAGACATGGCAATCATACTGATGGAAGCCGACGTCATCGGCTGGTAGGCTCTCACACCCAGCGAGTTCAGCACGGCGATTTCACCGCTTCCGGTTGCAAATGACCCGGCCACGGTGAACTTCTTTCGCTTTGCCGCGGCGATGACCCGTTTGACCGCCCTGGCGCGGTCGCGAGGTGTGAAGGCCGCCGTTCTGTCATCGAAAGTGTCGATATTCTTGCACCGGGCCGGTTTGGGTAAACCCGGGAAGTCCGGATTCTCCGGTCGTTGGCGCGCGATCTCAATTGAATCCGCCAGCGTCTTTCGAAGGTCGGGGAGGGCCAGCGAGTTGGTCGAGGCAACGCCGATCCGTTTTCCCAGCACGCTGCGAAACAGTATCCGGTTGTTGCTCTCAAACACGTTCTGGTGAATGTACGAATTGGCGTATCGGGTCAGACCCGATTCATTGCCTACGAACACGATCTCCGTCTGGTCAGCCTTCGACTGCGTGAGGACTCTCTCGAGTCTTTCCGTTAGTTTCTTTTGTCCAATCATTTGCTCACCCCCACCTTTACGTTTTGGAAGCGGGCCGGAGAGGTGCCGTGGGCAACGTGGGCCGACTGCATCGGCTCCCCTTTGCCGCAGTTGGGTATACCCCATACATGCCAGTGTTTGTCGTCGCAGACGGCGTCACACGAGTTCCAGAACTCCGGCGTGATCCCGGTGTAAACCGGGTTTTTCAGCATCCTTCCGAGCTTGCCTTTCTTGATTTCCCATGCGCATTCAGCGCCGAACTGGAAATTGAGACGCTTGTCGTCAATCGACCAACTCTTGTTCAGGTCGAAGAAAATGCCCCGGGGGGTGTCGGCGATAAGGTTATCGAGTTTCCACGTACCCGGTTCCAGGTTGATATTCGTCATGCGAATGATCGGGAGCCGATTCCAGCCGTCCGCCCTCATGGCGCCGTTGGAGCGTTGCCCGATCACGGGTGCTGTCTCGCGGCTGGTCAGGTAGCCGACAAAGCGCCCGTTCTTAACAATCGGTGTCCGCTGGGCTTTCACGCCTTCATCGTCGAAGCCGAAAGTGCCCAGTCCGCCCGGCGTGGTGGCGTCGGCGGTGATGTTCACGATGTCAGAGCCGTACTTGAGCTTGTTCAACTTGTCGATGGTCAAGAACGATCCGCCCGCCAGGGAGATCTCCGTTCCCAGAACGCGGTCAAGCTCTATGGGATGGCCGCATGATTCGTGAACCTGGAGGGCCATCTGTGGCCCGGCGATGATTATGGTCGTCTTTGTGTCCGGACAGGGCGCCGCCTTCAGGAGGGCAATGGCTTCCTCGCGGATGCGTTCGGCGTTCTCGACCAACTCCATGCCCTCGATAAACTCGTAGCCGGAGGTGGCGAAATCCCCGCCGAACGAGTTGGGATAGGACCGCCGCTGCGCCTCCTTGCCGTCGAAAGCAACCGCGTTATACCCGGCCCCGGACTCGATGATATCCTGCTCGATCTGCGCCCCCTCGGATGAAACGAACAGCTTGTGCGTTCTATAAAAGTCCATCGAGGCCTCGGCGGTCTTGATCTTCTTCGACTTCTTGAGGATCTCCGAGGCTTCGAGCAGCAGGGCGATCTTCTGGTCAGCCGCGACCTTAAAGGGATCCTTCTTGAAAGGCGTGCCGTAGTTGCCCACGAACGCTTCCTGCTCCGCCATCACCACCGGCTCGCTGGTAGTCATGGCCGAGGCCCGGGCGATCTGCAGCGCCTTGTTGGCCGTCCTCTTCAACTCCGCCGCCGAAAGAGAAGCCGTCGCGGCGAATCCCCAGGCCCCTCGCGAGAGAACGCGCATGCCGACACCCACGTCCAGATCGCGCGACATCGTGTCCACGTGGGCATCGGTCACTCGCAGCGACTCCGTCTCCCGGCGCACGAGGCGGCAGTCGGCATAATCCACGCCCTTGGAGCGCAGCCACTCCACGCTTGTCTTCAGTTTATCCTTCATTTGACCTCCGTTACCTGGTCAGGTTGTTTTCCTGTAGCGCTGTCAATGTACAGGAAAAGGTCGGGCCGGTCAATAGTCATCCTGCCGCGACCGGGACAAAAACACCAGAGTTCGCCTGCATTCGTCCCGCTACTGCGCTCCGGGTGTACGAATGCCGATATGAACTCTTGCCAATCGCCGCTAAGTCCCTTTCTTGTAGCCTCAAGGCCGACATTGCGGACATTGACGCAAGCGAACTTGGGAATGAAAATCGGGAGAGTACTCGATCACTGGTGGCAGAAATATGAAGCAGGCGGAAACGAAGGGTATCTTTTTCGACCTCTATGGAACGCTTCTGATCTACGGCGACGTGAACGCGGCCTGGTCTGACTGGCTTACGGGTTTCTATAATGCCCTGTGCGAAGACGGCCTGGCCATGTCGCGGGAAGCCTTTGCGTCCCACTGTGACGCCTTTTTCGGCCGTGACGAGCTCCCAGCTGCGAACGACGGCCTGACTGTTTTCGAACGTCGTATCCTGTCACTCGGTAGCGACCTCGGGCTGAGACTCCCGGCGGCAAGGACCAAACACATCGCAATGACCATTGCCGACGCCTGGCACCGGCACGTATCGCTGGACCCGGAGGCATTTCCGATTCTGATGACCTTGAGGCGGCACGGCAAGCGTCTGGCTCTGGTTTCCAATTTCGATCATCCTCCCTACGTTCGGGCCGTCCTGGCTCAACACAAACTTGACAGGCTGTTTGATGCGGTAGTGATCTCCGGTGACGTCGGCGTCAAGAAACCTGATCCCGAGATTTTCGCAGTGGCCCTTGACGCGACCGATCTCAAGGGCCGTGAGGTCGTGTATGTGGGCGACACTGACGACGACGTGAAAGGCGCCCTGGCGGCGGGATTGACGCCGGTGTTGATTCGACGTGCGGACCAGGCGTCTCACGCCGCAACGCAGGACTTCCGCTCGCATTCGGACGCGACTCCAAACCCGGGAACAGGGGGAGACGGCAGAGTGATGATTATTACCAGGCTGTCGGAATTACGGGGGATCGTGCGGTAAGGTACGGCTGCAAATGATCAGAGAGTCATGCACATCCGAGACATAACCCCGACTACTCTGTGTACGAGAGCAAACCAAACGATCGGGAGACGCACATGATCAATCACAGAACGATGTCAAAGTTGCTGGCGGCGGTAGTTGGAAATTCGTGTTCGACACCGGTACCACCAGCCCCCCGCCTGAGAGTTGATTGAGGCGACACGCGCCCATCGAACATGGACTGGTATCTCTACCCCGCCGTAATCGCCGCCGGATTCCTGGCGGGCTTCATCAACACGCTGGCCGGGAGCGGGTCGCTGGTGACGCTGCCGCTGCTGATCTTTGCCGGTCTTCCGGCCAATGTCGCCAACGGCACCAACCGTGTGGCCATTCTCCTGCAGAACGTTGTCGCTGTGAGAAGTTTCCACCGACGGAAGGTACTTGATCTGCGTCGGGGACTGACGCTGGCGGCGCCCGCGGTTATAGGAGCTGTCCTCGGGGCACAGATTGCGGTCAATCTTGACGAGCAGACCATGCGTCACACTATTGGCGTTCTCATGGCCGTTATGTTCGTCGGGGTTCTCGTGCGCCCCAAACGGTGGCTGGAGGGACGGCCCGGGATGCTGGCGAGGCGGCCGGGCGCAGTGCAACTGCTCACGTTCTTTGCCATCGGTGTCTATGGCGGCTTCATCCAGGCGGGCGTGGGAGTGTTCCTTCTGGCGGGACTGGTCTTAGGGGCCGGTTTTGAGCTGGTCCGGGGGAACGCCGTCAAGGTTCTCATTGTACTGTGCTTCACCGTGTTCGCGCTGATTGTGTTCGCATTGAACGGTCAGGTAATATGGCAAGTGGGATTGGTGCTGGCGCTGGGGAATATGTCCGGCGCCTGGGTGGCGGCGCGGATGGCTGTCGAGCGCGGGGCGGTGTTCGTTCGCTGGCTTCTTATCGCCGTTCTTGTCGTCTCTGCCGCCGTGCTCTTGGGAGTGGGGGAGTGGGTGTGGCGGATGATCTGGCAGTAGGCAAAATGTGGGAGCCAGAGCGGGCCGACCCTGTGATCGCGCATATACCAAGGGAAAAGCCACTTCAGAAATCTAAATAAAAACGTAAGATTTAGTTGACACATCTTCGGAGAGCACCTAAATTGCTCACTGAGAGGACAAATCACCTTCGTGAGAGCCTATACCAGGCGAAAAAGCGGGTATCGGACGAGAAACATGCAGAGATCGGGCATTTTCAGAATCGAACCGGTAATGAAAGCTTGAATGCGTAGGGGGTGTCATGTGGCAATTGGATAACACGGCAACTGACCGGGGAAGGGAACAACGTGGATATTGAAAACATCTACTTCGCTTTTACGTTGGGAATCACAACCGCGTTTACATTCTTGATCGGCAAGACCGCTTGGGATGCCCGCCAGGAATTGAGGAGGAAAAATAACTACCAATTCAGATTGCCTTACCCCGATCCTGACTTCCGAGACAAGGTTCTAAATGAATATCTGCCGTATCATGGTCTGAAGCTCTTGCTGGCCGAAGGCGGTGAGTTGGGTCCGAAATTCTGGGGCCCGTTTCTCCAAAGATGGCAGCAAGTCAAGGCACCGGACGCCCAGATGTTCCTTCTCTTCGGGCCTACCTTGCATGTGTACAAGGAGTTGTACGAAAAGCATGTCTTGGCATCATCCGCCAGCAACGGTGACTACGAATGGGCAAAATGCCATCCAGCTCTGGATGCGGCTATGAACAACGCAGAGCTCTCAGGTATTAGAATGTTCTTGAAACTGAAGCGCGACCCTAATGAGACACATACTATCCTCTTTGACGACGAGGGCGGAACGGTGTTGGAAGAATTGCCCCACCCAGGAAAGGAACCTGGCGGCGGGGTACTCTACAGGTACCATCCGGAGGTCTACTCCGAGCGGCGGGATCGTTACTACCATAACCTGAGTGATAGTGATTTCTGTGTCCCTTTTGATGAGACCTATCTCAAGGAGGTCACCGTATGTGCAGCGGACAAAGATATCTTGCGTCAGAAGCTTGGTGACCTGTCCGGGGATGAACTCTCATCGTGAAGCGTTCTGATCTGATATTGACAGCAGTTCTCGTTTGCCTATTGTCGTACAGCAATAGTCGTGCCGCTGACTCCACGGACTTGGTGCAGCGGAGGGAATTGATTGAGACAATTGCTCGTACCGACGCAAGCGTCAATCGGTTCATCGGGAAGGTGGATTCCTTGCATGTCTCCAACTCGGCATCGATTTATCGGTTGGTGGAATTGCTGGACAGCATAGACGTCAGTGTTGCACAGCTTGTGCATGCTGGCTCCTGGCCGGTGGAGCTTAAAGGTAAGCGCGTAGCGGAGATCATTACCTTGTTGAGGCAGGTCGATGCCAGCCTTAAGACTGCCTCTCAGACGCCCACGGGAGCAGTTGGTGTGGACTTCACACCGGTAGTGAATGCACTAGGTAGAGTGATCGTCAAGCTTGAGGGAATTGAACAAGAAATGACACGACGCGACTGGCTCTACCCCTTGACCACTAAGTCGTACACGCTATTGGCGACCTTGGGCTTGGGTATGCTGGCCGTTATGATATCAATCCTGGCTATCATTCGAGGCAATGATCAGGTGTTCTTCGCACTCAAGGCGCGGCCAAGCAAGTTCGTGCGGGGAAAGAATATGATTGATGAATATCTGATATTCCTGGTGGTGACCGGAGTGCTGTTCTGGATCCTTATTGTGCCGGTGATCTTCTCACCGGGCGTTCTTGATATGCCGATTGGAGACCAGTTGTGCAAGGCGGGAGTTGTGGCCCTAATCGGTCTGTTTGTGGGGGGGTGCTTGCGACTATCTTTGACGATATGTCGTGTGGTTCCAATGACAAGACCGGGTCCACCACCCGGACCGCTTCCATCTCTATTGCAACCTAAGTCACCGCCAAACGCGTCGTCATCAGGCCTGGACTCCAAAGGTAGCTAAACTTCCTGGTCGTTACCGGGTTTGCGTTTGCCCCACACTAAAGTCCACAACTCGTAGGCCGTCAAGGCAATCAGGGCTGCAAACAAAATGTAGACAATTATGACTATCATACATAATACCGTCCAGACGGTAGGTGTTAAGCCCCGGCGCAAATCGGGACCACCACACCGTCTCGGTCTAAGGTCGGCAGATATCGGTACTTTCCGAGTGCTCAATAATCGGAACAATCAGTCAAGAGTCTGGGTTCCCCCAGAAGTGTGCAAATCTTGACCGATGGCGTTCCCCCCAGCCCCCCCTTCACTGCCGCAGCGTGTCGATCAGTTGCTTGTTGTAGTAGTTGATCAGATCCTCGTGGCGCAGGACACCGATTACTCTCCGTTTGTCCTCGCGATCGACCACCGGGATCAGCTTGAGATCGCGGACGCTGACCAGGTTGTAAGCCTCCTCCAGGTTCTCGTCGGCATGGATCACCGTTGTTTCCGGGCGCACCAGGTCCTGGGCAATAACGAGATAGTCCAGCGAGTGCTCGGTGAGCAGCGAACGAATGTCCTGAAAAGAGAGCACGCCCTTGAGTCTGTCCTCACGGTCGACAACCACGAAATATGATTCGGAGGAGTGTTCGATAGTGTGAAATATCTTTGCCAGCGGGGTGGCGGCGCCGATGGTGGTGAACTTGCGGTCCATGATCTCGGATACCCGGTGCGAGCGCAGCACGTTGATATCCTTGCCGCCCCTGATGTCGATTCCGCGTCGAGCCAACTTGACCGTGTAGACCGAATGCTCAAACAGCTTCCCGGCCACCAGCGCCGAGAAGACCACCGTGACCATCAGGGGCAGGATGATCCTGTAATCGGAGGTCATCTCAAAGATGATCAGAAGCGCCGTGATGGGAGCATGAGTAGCCGCAGCCACCATGCCGGCCATCCCCACCAGGGCGTAAGCGCCGGGAGTGGCCGTGACGCCGGGGAACAGGTAATTGACCGCGAAACCGAACACCCCGCCGGCCACCGCTCCCATGAAAAGCGACGGGGCGAAAATGCCGCCGGAGTTTCCGGAGCCGAGAGTGAACGAAGTGGCCAGCATTTTCAGGAAGACCAGAACCAGCAGTAGTCCCGCACCTAACTGGCCGTACAGGGTCAGCTTGATCGTATCGTAGCCGTCGGCCAGCACCTGCGGGTAGAAAATGGCAATGCCACCCAGCAGCAGCCCACCCACGGCCGGTTTGGTCCAATCGGTGACATTCAGCCGGTCGAAGAAATCCTCAGACCAGGCTAACGACCGCGTGAAGGCGACTCCCAGGAAACCCAGGGCGACTCCCATCCCGCAGTAAAGCGGAATCTCCCAGGCCGACACCAACGAATAGTCGGGGACATCGAAAGCCGGGTGGTTGCCCAGGAATGTCCGCGTCACCACCGAGGCCACCACCGAAGACAACAGCACCGGCGAAAACGTCTTGATTGCAAAATCACCGAGAATGATCTCCAGCGAAAAAATCACACCCGCAATGGGAGCGTTGAAGACCGCCGAGATTCCCGCCGCAGCGCCGCAGCCGACGAGAATTCTCACCCGGTCGCCGGACATGTGGAATACCTGCCCTATGGTGGAACCGATGGCCGAACCTATCTGGACGATCGGCCCTTCTCTTCCGGCCGAACCGCCGGAACCGATACAAATAGCTGAGGCGATTGTCTTGATGAACGCTACCCGGGGTCGGATGATTCCCCCCAAGCGTGCCACGGCGTTCATCACCTCCGGCACCCCGTGCCCCTTGGCCTCACCGGCGAATTTGTATACCAGCGGTCCCACTATCAGCCCGCCTAACATCGGTATCAGCGGCAACCAGAACTTGTATCCGCCGCTGCCGACCGCGTGCGTCAGAATCTGGTCGGTGTGACCGAAAAACAACTCGTTGCAGTATTCTATGAGGACCTTGAAGCCTAATGCCCCGATTGCTGTAGCTACCCCCACGAACACCGAAAGAACGATCAGGATGTGGGTGCCGCTAAGCCGGAACATCTTCAGGAATCTATCGATGGCAGCAGCGTTCATAATAGCGGGAATCTATTCACCGGCTGTCGGTTGTACAAGGTAATAATGCCCGGCCTCACTCTCCCGGGGGTTGCACATCGACGGGTGGCAGGTTCAAACTCGTTTGGACCTGGACGCAAAAAACACTCCCAATCAAGTTTGCAGGCAAGCCTGTCTTTTTGCGCGTCAGCGCGTCGAGCAAATGGCCTTGACTTCGGGTGTCGTTATATTGATCTTTGGCGGGTTGATGCAACCATCTTTAGACATGCTCTTGAGGTGATGATCTTATGCGGACAAGCGCAGACGCGGTAATAGTCGGTGGCGGGATTATCGGGATGGCGGTGGCGTTCTACCTGTCCCGGGCGCAGTACGGTCGGATCATTCTTGTCGAGAAGGAGCCTCTGCCCGGAGCGGGAGCTACATCCAAAGCCGCCGGGGGCATTCGAGCGCAATTCTCTACTGCTGTTAACATACAAATGTCAATGCTTTCCGAGAAGGAGTTCGCCGGTTTCAAGGATGTAACAGGCTACGACGCCCTGTTTGACCGGGTCGGCTACATGTTTCTCCTTGAGGATGAGGGCGACATCCAGCGGTTTAAGAAAAGCTATGATTTGCAGCGCTCGATGGGTCTCGAGGTGGAACTGCTGAAACCGGAAGACATCAGCCGCCATGCGCCGCACGTGTCGCTAAACGGCATAGGCGCGGCGACGTTCTGTAAAGAGGACGGCCTCGGCGACCCTCACGAGTTCCTCTCCGGTTACGAGAAAGCTGCGCGCAAACAGGGAGTTGAGATCGAGTTTGATACCGAGGTGACCGGGTTTGAAGAAATAAACGGCAGGATCTCCACCGTGAAAACGACCCAGGGAGATATCAGTTGTCCGCTGGTGATAGACTGCGCCGGGCCGCACTCACGGCTCATCGGCCAGATGGTCGGGGCTGACGTCAAGGTCGAACCGGTGCGCCGCCAGATAGTCACCACCGGCGAACTGGATTTCGTGGAGGCGTACTTCCCGATGGTGGTCGACGTGAAATCGGGTCTTTACTTTCACAAGGAATCCAGGGGATTGCTTCTGGGGTGGGCCGATATGTCGGTCAAGCCGTCCTTTGATATCTCCATTGATCCGGACTACACCGATGCCATTCTGGAAAAAGCGCTGGATCGTATTCCAAAACTGGAGCAAGCCGAGATGGCCAACCAGTGGGCCGGTCTGTACGAAACCACTCCCGACCACCACGCCATAATCGGTTATGAGCCGAGCCTGTCGGGGATGTTCCATGTGACCGGCTTTTCCGGTCATGGTTTCATGCATGCCCCGGCAGCGGGAATGATTACGGCCGAGATTCTCACCGGCAGGAAACCACCGCTCGACATCTCCGGGTTGTCGCCGGAGAGATTTACTGCCGGCCGAACCATGGAAGAAACCAACGTTATATAAGGCTGGTCCGCAATCCCGGACTGGGGCCAGGATTCAACGATGACTTCGGGGTGGGAGAACCCGACCGGCTGTAACCGACGTGCACACAAGGAGGTGGTCTGATGAATCCAGCAGCAGGTTTTATCACTGCGGCAGTCCTTTGGTTGTTCTCGGCAGGCGCGGTGTGGGCGGCGTCTCCAACCGGGGAGATGCCCGATTCACAGAAGCGGTACGTTACAACCGATGACTCTCTGCGTCTCTATGCCTGGTATACCCCATCACCCGACAGGAAAGCGCCCTTGATATTGCTCCTGCCGATGATGGCCCATACGCATGAGAGCTACGACCCTTTCATCCGGGCTGTCACAGAATACAGAGATGCCGATTCAGCCCGCGCGACGCAACCCATGCCGCATCTGCTGAGCTTTGACCTGCGAGGTCACGGCGAATCGGTGATTCGCGGCAGTGACACTCTCCATTGGCGCACCCTGGATACGGCGGAGTTCGCCAAATACCCCGGTGATGTCAAAGCGATGGTGAACGCTCTTCTGTCTGAACATGGTGAGGCCATTGATACTGGTAACATCATCGTGATCGGGGCTTCCATCGGCGCCAACACGGCTATTATGCTCAGCGCGATCATGCCGGGCGTCTCGACCGTTGTGATGTTGTCCCCGGGTGAAAATTACCATGGAATGCAGCCCGCCGAGGCGGTGAAAGGTTTCCGTGGTAGGGGGTACATTTTCGCGGCTACTGAGGACAAGTACACAGCCGAATCCTCTATGGACCTTTTGGAGATCAACCAGGAGCATTTCATGCTTTACATGTTCCGGGGTGGAGATCACGGCACCGATATCATCAATAAGGAACCCCGGGCAATGGCGAAACTGCTCGAATGGCTGTTCCCGGAGTGACGCCCGGATGTGATGTCCGTCGCCGGGAGGTTCTTCATCTACCGACGCACATCGCCGCCTGTCAGATCGACTGTTGAAAAAGCGTACCCCCCGGTGGATGTCCTCGTCTGTCAGGTGACGCTTAGCCGGTGCACGAAGGCGTACACCACCTATAAACGGGCTTGTCTTTTGTCCCGAGTTTCTCAGTCCTGTAGGTCAGAACCCCTGTGGTTCTGACACCTGAATCTGTCGAGACCGCAGGGGTCTCGACCTACAACTATGATGATACCGATATCGATAGTAGCATGTGATGGCATAGTATGCAGTTACCGTTCAACGCACTACAAAATCATGCTCAAAGGACCGCAGGGGTCTCGACCTACAACTGTTGAAAAAGCGTTCCAGATCGTTCAACTGCCAACCGGTCTTGAAACCTTGCCCATGAAGAGAATCGTCCCCGTCTGCCGTTCCCAGATTACGAAAATGAACGGGCGGTCAACCCGAAACGTAATCGGCCCCGATCTCTCCATCAGCACCACCGTAGCCGCGGCAGCTTCGGTGCCTTCCTCGTTCACCTCGACAAACGCCTTGTGTATGACGGTGTCGATCCAGCCGCCGCCGCCGGCAAACATGTTGCTGAAATCAGCCGACGGCAGGAACGGAAGGGTCATGCCCAGACGCCTGAGGTGATTATTGAGGCCGATGCCGTACTCGATCTTGAACTTAGGAAACTGCAGCAGGACCTGCTCTTCATAGAAGCGCTGAACCCACGCAGCCCAGTTATTCTCGGTGAACTGCTCGGCCAACTCCAGTGTGCCGAGTGACGGACGGGGAAGGAATACGGCCATGGCGAAATCCCCCTTGCCGTAGGGAGGATTCACCGCCTCAAACAGCGAATCGGCAAAGTACCCGACGTCGCCGAGCTTGTTCATCATCCGGCAGGCGATCTGTGAGCCGTTGGCGAGAGTGAACTGATCATCCGTCGTAGAATCCGGATTGAAGCGATACATCCAGGCGCCTTTGAAGTAAATGGCGTTGACGAGGATCATGATGATGTCCCGCTCAATGCGGTTTTCAAGCAGCTTCGGGATCCTGTCGTTGGTTTCCCCGGCCACCCAGATGTTGATAGTATCATTAGCGCTGGGCAGAGAGAAATCGAGTTCCCTCACCAGGGCGCTGAAATAGGCGCGGCTGAGGTCGATGAAATTCGGCTGTACCGATATATGCGGTGGGTACCAGATCGATTGCGCTATCCCAACGGTTATCTCCGGGTCGATCTGAGGAAGGATTTCAATAACATTCTTATAGGCTTCATTGATCTGAGACGGTGTCAACTCCGGGAACTGGAGCGCTGTGTACATCTGTTCCCTCGTTTCGCCCACGGCCCCGTTGGCGGTCATGCCCAGCGCTACTGAGATCGACAGCGGCGAAATGAACACATTCGAATCAGCGTGTTCGTGTTTGACGATATCACGGAACAGTTCCAGTCCGAAGACGCTGCCGGAGGAGGTCAGGCTTCGTTCGGCAGCCGACAGGTTCGCGAATGACGGCGCGGGCGGTGGGGGATCGTTCGACACCGTCGTACCCTGAGAACAGCAAAGGCACAGGCATGTTGTCAGCACGGTCAGCGGTCGTGCAATGATCTTCATCATGATTTATCTCCTTGCAACAGGCACTTAAGCCGCCGGTCAATCATATACCGGATCGGCAACCCGGCCCATGAAAACGATCGTCCCCGACTCCCGCTCCCAGATCACGAACAGAAATGGGTGGTCAACGTGCATGAAAAACTTGGTGGGCGGTTCGGCCGTCGTACCGAAACCGATGGAAGTCACCGCGGCCGCCTCGGTTCCCTCCTCGTTGACCTCGACGAAACTCTTGTGCTTGACCTCGCTTATGAACAAGCCGGGACAGATGCGTGTGAAATCAGCCTCACTCGGAGCAAAGGCGATTCCCATACCGAGTGCCATCAGGGCCTGGTTCAGCGTAAGTTCGTAAGAGAACCTGAACCTGGGCAAATACAGATCTCCCTCCCGGACAGCGAAACTCGCCGTCCAGTTTTCCCAGTTGCCGAGATTGAGCTGCGAGGCTACTGAGTCGATACCGATATCGGGCCTGGGAAGGAAAACGGCCATACTGAACAACTCGGAGCCATATGGCAGGTCAACCGCCTGGAAGAGTTCATTCTCAAAGTATGAGAAATTACCGCCTTGTGCCATCATCCGGCATGTCTTGTTGGATCCGTCGGGTAGGATGAAGACCGCGTCCTGGGTGGCGCTCTCCTCGAATTTCGCGGTCCACGTCGCCTTGAAGTAAACGGCATTGATCAGGAACATCACCAACCCGGGTGAAATAGGGCTTTGTACGATATCCGGGATCTTGCCGTGAGTCTTCTCGTTGACCCAATCGTTGATAATGCCGGCGGCGGCGATGTCGCCAAAATCCATCTGGGTAACCAGGGCATCGAAGAACGTCATGTTCAAATCGATGAACTCGTCCTGGACATGTAGCCCCTCGCAATACCAGATTGAATTCGCAATCTCAAGCATTACCCGGGGATCGGCCTGCACCAGGAGCCTGGTCAGATTCCGATACGATTCGTTGATTTCCTCAAGGCTCAGGTCAGCCATCTCGAGCGTGGAGCGCATCTCCTCGAGAGTGCTTCCGTCGGCGCCGTTAAGAGCCATCCCCAGAGCCACAGATACCGACAGTGGCGAAACGAACAGATTGTCCGCCGCCTCCGCATCATCTGCGATCTCCCGGAAAAGGTTCAGTCCGAAACTCGTGCTGGAGTTGAGCAGCGATCTTTCAGCCGCAGTCGCCTTTGCAAACGGCGGTTCGGGTGGTCCCGGATCAGGTGGGTCGACCGACTTTTCCGAACATCCAAGGCAAAGCAAAGCGACCAGTACAATCAGTAACCGGTAGGTTTCCCTGGGCATGATCTGCCTCCTGTTTTACCGCGGTTTTCAGGCTCTCAATCCCGCATGTTACTATTATGCGCATACCTGCGCTCTAACGCTCTAATTGTAAACCGGCTCCATCACTCGTCCCATGAAGAGGATGGCTCCGGATACGTTCTCCCTGATTACAAAAATAAAGGGGCGATCAAAGTTGACGTTTGGTGGTATCGATACAACAACCACAACAACCGTAGCTGCAGCCGCCTCGGTGCCTTCTTCATTGACTTCGATAAACGCCTTCTGCAGGACTTTATCTATCCACACTTCGTCTCCCTCGATCATGTTGCTGAAATCCGCGCCGGGCGACAGCGCAATCCCCATCCCCATAGCCTCAAGAACGTCGTTGAGCTTTATCTTGTAGTCAAATTTGAACCGGGGCAGGCCCAAGTTGATATGTTTTTCCTCCAGATTGCCGATCCATTCCGCCCAATTGGCATCGGTGAACTGCGCGGCCAATTCGTTTACATCGATCTCCGGCCCTGGTAGAAAAAGCGTCATGCGAAACGAACCTCCGCCGTAGGGAAGGTCGACCACATCGAACAGATCATTGTGGTAAGAGGCGAAATTACCCTCCTGATACATCATGCAACACGGGACTTTGGAGTTGTCGGTAAGAGTAAACAGGGTGTCGCGCGTGAGTTCCTCGTCGAACTCAGAGGTCCAGGCGCCTTTGAAATACACGGCGTTTATCAGGAACATGACAATGTCCCAGTTTATCGGCTTCTGGACAATGGTGGGTATCTTGCCGAGAGTATTATCGTTGACCCAAGCGTTGATAATGTCGGCGGCAGCAGTGTCGTTGAAATTCATCTCCGTAACCAGGGCGTCGAAGAATGTCTTGTTCAGATCGATGAACTCGGTCATCACCGGAAGCCCCTCGCGATACCAGATTGAGTTGGCAATCTGGAACTTCACGTCGTCGTCGGCATGGATCAGCACGTCGATCAAACCCTGGTAGGATTCGTTGATCTCCGGTAGTGTCAGGCCGGTCAGTTGCAGGGTCGACTGCATGGAGTCGCGCGTCTCGCCGCCGGCGCCGTTCAGTGTCATCCCCAGGGCCATCGATGCTGACAGGGGAGAGATGAAGATGTTCGAGCTGTTGGGCTCCGCGTCCACTATCTCCCGGAAAAGCCTCAGTCCGAACCCAGCCGAACTCTCGCAGAGCTGTTTCTCGGACGCCTTCAGATTGGCCGGCATTCTGCGTGGCTCGTCGGTGGTGGAGGAATCAGCCCCTTTCCTCGAGCACCCGGGTGCGGCGGCCATGCCGCACAAAAGAGCCAGCATCGCCAGCATTGAGTAAATCGTTCCACGTTTCATATTCTATCCCTCGTTCCCAATAGCAGCCTGTCGGCTCTACTACTATTAACGGCTGCCGGACTGATACTGTTTAGTCGAACGATTCTTCCCGATGTCGCCTTGCTTCTTGCCGGCGTTGTCCGTCTCAGCCGTTGGTGGCAGCAACTGTGCTTGCCTTAAGTTACTTTGTTACAAAGGGTTTGTCAAGGACTTTGGGGTAACAAACGCGGTCGCTCACGGTGCCATGCGAGAGAGTTGTTTTTCCCTTTTCAATCACTCCACCAGGTTCTAAATTACGGGATGAGCCCGTCTACGGCCGATCCGCACACCAATTCGCCCAACCTCTTTGCAGCTTTTGAACTGGTTGCAGAGCGGCAGCCGGACCACCCGGCGCTCGTTGGGAATGGAGGCAGGGGGCCGAGGTACAGCTATGCCGAAACGCTCGATCTGGCGCGACGTCTGGCCACGGGTCTCGTGCGTGAGGGAACGGCTGAAGGTCCCGGCATTGGTCTCATCGGCGAGAACTGCCCCCAGTGGGCGATCGCATACCTGTCGATCCTTGCCGCCGGAGGCAGTGTCATCCCGATTGACGCTAATCTCAAGCCGGAGGAAATCGGCCAAATTGTTCGTCATTCGGGGCTCAGGGCCGCGTTCACCAGCAGCCGGTTCGAGAGACAACTGAAAGAGATGCGAGACGACCTAGCGATCTTCTCGTTTGACGAATCCTCACCGCAAAGCTGGACGCGATTGATGTCGGAGAATCTTCCGAAGTCACAACAACCACCCGCAGAAGTAGCCGCCGTAATATACACCTCCGGCACTACCGGCGCTCCCAAGGCGGTGGAGCTGACGCACCGCAACATCCTGGCCAACTTAGAAGGTATCAGCAGGGCGCTCCGCGTCGACAGCGCCGACGTTGCCCTGTCGCTGCTTCCCCTGCATCACACGTTCGAAGCCACCTGCGGATTCCTGACACCGTTGACGTCCGGGGCGACGATTGTCTATGCCCGATCGATGAAGTCAAAGGAAGTCCGGGAGGACATCGCCCATAACCGGGTGACGATCATGATCGGTGTTCCGCTTCTGTATGAGAAGATGTACCACTCCTTCCATCGCAGGCTCAAGGCGGCTCCCTGGCCGAGACGGTGGATGTTCCACAGTCTCTATGGATTGTCCCGTCTGGGTTGGGCGGTCGGTTTCCGATGGGGGCGGGTGTTGTTCAGGTCGGTTCGTGATCGCGCCGGGCTGGGTAGTGTGCGGATGTTTTTCTCTGGAGCTGCAGCCCTGCCGCGGATGATGGCGCGCTTTTTCAACCTGATCGGTCTTGACCTTCTGGAGGGCTACGGCATGACCGAGACCTCCCCGGTGGTTTCCGTCAACCGCCCGGGCGCTGTCCGGTTCGGCTCGGTGGGGCCACCGCTTGACAACGTTCAGGTAAGAATCCACAACCCGGATTCCGCCCGCATCGGCGAGATCATCGTCAGGGGTGACAACGTCACTCGCGGCTACCGAGACAATCCGCAGGAAACGGCCGCATTGATCGTCGACGGTTGGCTCCACACCGGCGACCTGGGTCGTTTGGACAAAGGTCATCTCTGGATCACCGGCCGCAGGAAAAACATCATCGTGTCGGCCGCCGGTAAGAATATCTACCCGGAGGAGCTTGAAGAAAAGCTTCTGGAGTCGGACTGCGTTCTGGAAGCCGTGGTTTTTGGCCGCCCCAAGGAAGGCAGACAGGGGGAAGAAGTTCGGGCCGTGATTGTTCCGGACATGGATCAATTCGCCGCCGTACAGGACCCGGAAGCTCGCCCCGGCCCACCGGATAGAGACCGTGTGATGCATTCAGTTGCTGAGGTCGTCCGCCAAGTTAACGAACGAATCGCTTCGTACAAACGGATCGCCGCCTTCGACGTGCGGTTCGAAGAGTTGGAGAAGACTTCCACCAAGAAAGTAAAGAGGTTTCTTTATGAATAGACCGCTGGAGCATTCATCGTCGCGCCAGGTGTCGTTGCTTAGTGCACTTCTGGGCGGGGCGTAGGGTCTGATCACACTCAAGCCGGGGTAGTATCGCTGATGATCAAGACATTGGAAATAAAGCTCAAGACGCGCGGCCCGGGGGATATCGTTGACATCACCGGGCGGATCAACGATGCGGTCGGCGGTTCAGGTCTGGAGTCCGGGACGGTCACGGTTTTTGTCCCCGGCTCGACCGGCGGTATTACCACGATTGAGTTCGAGCCGGGCCTGCTGAAAGACGTGCCGGAGTTGATGGAGAGACTGGTTCCATCTGATCGTCCGTACAAGCACGATGAAACCTGGCACGACGGCAACGGTTTCTCTCATTTGCGGGCGGCGTTGATAGGTCCCGATATCACGGTGCCCTTCGTGGGGGGAAAACCGACTCTCGGCACATGGCAACAGGTGGTCTTTCTGGAGTTTGACAATCGCCCTCGCACGCGTACTCTTATCCTGCAGATAGCAGGCGAGTAGCCGCCGGCAGAAGACCGGTACGATATGAAATTTACACCGATCAGACGCGTCGACAACAGGCTTGTCCTCCTTGCTCAAAGCAAGCTGCCGCTGGATGAGGAATACCTTGAGCTTGACGACTACCGTGACATCATAGCCGCCATCAAGCGTCTTGACGTGCGTGGCGCACCGGCGATCGGAATCGCCGCTGCTTACGGTGTGGCCGTGGCTGCCTGCCCCCCTCGGAATCTTTGGGCCACCCGACCGAGGTTTCGGTTGACATCAAAGCCAAAACGGGCTATCTTAAACCCGTTGAGCAGCGGATGAACGCTTTAGGTTGCAAAAGAGACTGTCTTCGTAGATATAGTGCATCACCGGAATGATCATTGCATCGCCAGCGGCGATAACCGGCGTCGGACATCGAATGATAAGTACATCGGCCAGTCGTCTTCCCAACTCTCGCAGGGTACGATGAAACAAAGTGTTGTCCAGGACGATTATGATCATCTCTACTGATGTCGAGCGTGTAACGGTAACCGAGTCCTGCCTTGCGTGCACCGCACGCTGCACAGTGCGGGAGCAGCACGGGAAGAATCCACAACTAACTAATCTCAAACCAATGGAGGTACTACAGATGAAACTCACCTGTAGATTGAAAACTGTTCCTCTGAAGGGCTTTTGCCTTCTCGTCGCTCTTTGTATTCTTGCCGGTGGTACAGCGTACGCAGAGACCGGCGGTACAGTGTACGCAGAGACCGGAGGACAATATACGGCGGCCGATGGGGCTGACGTCAGGGTGGCGTACGAAAGTGTTTTGAACGCCTATGAAGCAATGGCCGCAAGGTACCAAATGGAAGGGAGAGAAGAGGTCATTGCTGATGCCCGCGATGCACTCGCCTCGGTCACTGACGAAGAGCTTGCACCGTTGGCCGAAGTCCTTCCGAAACTCCGCCAGTGGCGTCAGGAAACAGACTTGTTGGTAGCGAGTGTGGGGTCAGCCGATGCTGTCACCACAGAGAAGAGTGATCAACCAGTCTTAGTGACTTCCGACGGATTCCCCGATGCGGTGTACCACTGGTCACATCGGCCGGATGAAAATGAGATGATGATAGCGCTCCAAGTGATGAACACGGCGACATCGGTTCAGATGATTGCCAGTCGAGGCTGCAACCAGGTTGCGGTATTACCGCTAGTAGGCGGTGCCAACACATCCTTGCTCTGTATAATTTCAGACGCCGTTTATCTGGTCGCTTTGTTTGTCTATGAAACCTTGGATCAGAAGTACAACGATCACACCGGCGAAGAGGTCTATGCCTCATACCACCGGCTCGGACACCTTTACGATTCGACCACCGTGATAGGCGTCAGGCAGCTCTTGATGGCGGCCGAGATCGATTTAATCCGATCAGGTCTGGACCAGAATCGGGCGGATTTCGAAACTTGGACTACTCTCGCCCTCCGCACGAAAATCGAACAGAATCTGGCCAACCATGGATCGCAGGTGCATCCCCTTGCAATATTCGTATTGCCTGCGCAGTTTGGTGGCCATCTTGAGCTTGCTCGGGAGATTGTGGCCGAGTCTGTCAGTAAGATGATGGCGGCCGGGCAACGAGTCTATTTTGCCGAAGAACAGTTGGCCAAGGGTGACGAGGAGTTTGCCGCGGGCAACTACAAGAAAGCCTATGACTATTTCGGGGCGGCATACTTATCGGCGACCAAATGAGGTGGTTGAGAATCACATCCGATTGTCTAGGGCGTCGGTACGTGAAGTGATTAGGAGTAATCAGTGATGATAACGAATTATACATATCCAGTGAGGCGGGCCGGACCAACGCGAACGATGATCCTGCCGGTGGCCGTCCTAATGGGCCTGGTGATGGCAGCCGGCCTCTACGCCGGGTCTCCAGCGGCAGAGAATCAACCGCTGAATCCGCCGGGGGACGGCACCACTACGTCCACGGTAATTGCGCATGAAGTCAACAGCGAAGACCTGGTTGTCAATCTGCTGTTTCATTGGGAGCAGAAGGATGGTGACGATCCCGCTCATCCCCAGGAGGTTATCGCAGCCATTGTCGAAGCACTCAATAAATTCTACACGCCGCGTGGCGTGGTATTCCAGTATGAAACGAACTCCGTGAATGCCTCGGAGTTTGCGGAGATTGAGACCATTAACGATGCGTCTGGTAAAACCACAATTCCTGACTTCTCATCGGGGTCCCGGTACAACATCTACCTTGTGGACCTAAGTAGTACTCAATTGGGTAAGGCCGCGGAGTCATTTGAGTCCGACTACGCGGTGATCGACATCAGCGGGCAGACCAGTTTTGAGCAGCCACGACAGGTACGCGATCTGGGTCGGAGTATTGCTCTGTGGCACACGCTGCAGAATGCGACGTGGTTCGGTGAGCCGGGCGACGGTAACACGGATCCGACCAGGGTAGTGGGAGATATTGACGGAAACGGCGAGGGTCCCGACGTGGCCGACCTGGCTTATATGGTGGATTTTATGTTCAGCGGTGGTCCCGAGCCGGCAACTTTGCAGGCTGCGGATGTAGCCGGCACCGATGGAATTGTCGACATTGCTGATCTGATCCACATGGTCGACTACTTATTCCAAAGCGGCCCCGGTCCGACCGGCATTCAATAGCTTTACGGGTCAGGGTCCTGGCGGCCCTGATCGGCCCCGATATCACGGTACCTTTCGTGGGGGGGAAACCGACTCTCGGCACGTGGCAGCAGGTGGTCTTTCTGGAGTTTGACAATCGCCCCCGGACGCGTACTCTTATCCTGCAAATAGCAGGTGAGTAACCTTCGGCAAAAGACAAGTACGATATGAGATTCACGCCGATCAAACGCGTCGACAACAGGCTTGTCCTCCTGGCTCAAAGCAGACTGCCACTGGTTGAGGAATACCTTGAACTTGACGACTACCGCGACATCATAGCCGCCATCAAGCGTCTTGACGTGCGTGGCGCGCCAGCGATCGGAATCGCCGCTGCCTACGGGATGGCCGTGGCTGCCGGCCGGGCGCGCCGGGCCGATATCGAGTTTATCAGGAGCATCGCCGACGAATTCAAGGCCGCCCGCCCGACGGCGGTCAATCTCTTCTGGGCGGTGGACAGAGTCTGCGACCGGTTGGCTGGTATGCCCACCGACGATTTCAAAGAGAGGCTCAGCCTCTTGTGGGCCGAAGCGGAGGCGATCCACGAAGAAGACCGTCTCATGTGCCGGGAAATCGGCAGACACGGGGCCGAGCTTCTCACGGACGGGGAGACCGTGCTGACGCACTGCAACGCCGGCGCTCTGGCCACGGGGGGGATCGGCACGGCGCTGGGCGTCATCTACACCGCCCGCGAGCAGGGAAAGAAACTTCGAATATACGCCGACGAAACCCGTCCTTTGCTGCAGGGCGCCCGCCTCACCGCCTGGGAGTTGCAGCAGGAGGGGATCGACGTCACGGTGATCTGCGACAACATGGCGGGAATGCTTATGAAACAGGGGAAGGTCAACCATGTCATAGTCGGCGCCGACCGCATAGCCCGAAACGGTGACGTGGCCAACAAGATCGGCACCTATTCCCTGGCCGTGCTGGCCGACCATCACCGGGTGCCCTTCTACGTGGCGGCTCCTGCGACCACCTTTGACGCTTCCACGGTATGTGGTGACGACATTGTCATCGAGCAACGCTCCCCCGATGAGGTTACCGGCGGTTTCGGCACCCGTACCGTTCCGCAGGATGTTTCGGTCTACTCACCGGCCTTCGACGTCACACCTTTCGATTTGATAACCTGCTATGTAACCGATACCGGGATCAAACCGGGCGGGAGGCGCGAAGGCGGCGGCTGAGTCTCTTTCGGTGCGACAAACGGGACGTCCGCCGCTCACGGTATTCACCTTTTCTGTTTTCTCGATGACGCCGGCGGTCGAAACAACAGCGGCGTTCTCTGTCCTCTGACGGCGTCGCTTGTTGGAAACGATCTACTGTTGAACTTCTTTTGTGGACATCAGTTTTTCCTCCTTTTGTCTATTGTGATTTCTCTCCGTCTGCTTCGGGAATGCTTTTCTCTTGTTGAATATTCCTGCACTCAGTGCAGATCCCGATGAACTCAATCCGACAGCCGCGAATCTCCCAGCCGTTTGTCTGCTTGTACTTTAGATAACTTATTAGCGCACAGTGTATTGCGCTCGCCGTTGACCCACCACTTGACATCCGGCCGAGAACTGTCGACTTTTCGGTGTTCGTTCACACTTGATCGGAAAGGAAGTCAGAAATGACGCACACCGCTCACAAGCTGTTGCTGACGCTGGTTGCCGTTCTCCTTTTGTGGCAACCGGCGGTGTCGCTGCCGGGGGATACGCTGCTGTCGTTTGCTGCGCCACAGCATCACCCGCAGGGACTGGCGTTCGATGGCGCCTGCCTTTGGAACGCCGACAGAATGACCGACATGTTCTACAAGATCGATCCCGCAGACGGGTCTGTGATCGATTCGCTGCCGACACCCGGTTACGTGGTGCGCGGTATCACCTCGGACGGCACACGGTTGTGGTGCGTGGACGCCGAGGAACAGTTGATCTACGCCTTGGACACGAAAACGCGGTTAGTAGTGAAGACCATATTCTGCCCCGTATCAAGGCCGCGGGGTCTGGCATGGGACGGCAACTACCTCTGGATATGCGATGACGGCGCCGACAAAATCCACCAGATAAGCAGTGAGGACGGCACTACGATAGTGTCTCTTTCGGCACCGACATCGCATCCATGTGGATTGGCATTCGACGGGACCTACCTTTGGGTATCTGATCGATACAAGGACGAGATCTACATGATATCCCCCGAAAGCGGAGACGTGATCATCACGCTGCCATCGCCGGGACCGCATTGCTGGGGTTTGGCTTTCGACGGCGAACACCTGTGGAATGTGGACTATCAGACAGACCGCATATATAAACTCCTGGTGCGTGACCATACGCCCTTTGATCGGACCGAGGAAAAATCGATGCAACTTGAGTTCGTTCATCAACTCAGAAACTTCGGGCCTGACTCCGTCAAGACTCTGGATGTATACCTGGCGATACCGCACGACATGAACAACCAGGAGCTGATCGGCGACGTCGTATTCCAACCGCTGCCGAGCGAAGTGATCGAGGACAAGTGGGGGCAGAAGGTGGCGCATTTCCACTTCGACGACCTGGCGGCATCCGAGTTTACGTCAGTCTCCATGGCGGCGGAAGTGACGCTCTATCAAAACCGGTATTACATCTTCCCTGATAAGGTCGGCGCGCTCGAGGACATCCCCGCCGATATAAGGGAGGCCTACCTCGTGAACGATACCAAGTTCTCCCTGGATCATGAGGTCATACAGAAGGCCGTCAAGGTGGCCACAGGCTCCGAGACAAACCCCTACTGGATCGCTCGCAGGATATTCAACTATGTGATCGATCACATTGAGTATGAACTGGCCGGTGGCTGGAACATAGCGCCGACCGTTCTTGAGCGGGGCAACGGGTCGTGTTCCGAGTACAGCTTCGTTTACATCGCCATGTGCCGGGCCGCGGGCCTGCCGGCAAGATATGTCGGCTCGATAGTGATTCGCGGCGATGATGCCTCCTACGACGAGGTGTTTCATCGGTGGGTGGAAATATACCTCCCCGGCTATGGCTGGATACCGGTAGACCCGTCGGGGGGCGATTCGGCTTGGCCCTCGTCTCGCGCCAATGCCTTCGGCCATCTGCGGAACCGATTCCTCATCACGACCAGCGGCGGAGGTGGGTCTGAGTATCTGCAATGGGGCTATAACGCCAACGAGACGTGGACGTCGCAAGGCCGATGCAAGATCGTAGTGGAGTACTTCGGTGAGTGGACGCCGCTTGAACCGGCCGAAGAGTGACCGAACCTCACCGGGAGGCCGCGTTGCGGATCAGTGAAGTAGCGAGAGCAAGATGACAGGTCTCATTCATCACGAGCTCTTCGGGCAACACCTGCAAGGGTACGACCATGTTGAGAGGCCCGAACGGCTCCGGGCGATCTTGAGCCGCATCAAGGATAGTCCCATCTCCGGGCAGGTGACCTTCATCGAGGCGCAACCTGCCGAGAGGGGATGGATAGAGCGGGTTCATGATCGAGATTACGTCAATGGTATTCTGTCGTTGGAAGTAAGGCAAGCGGTGATGCTTGATGCGGGTGACACGGTGGCGACGCCGGGATCAATTGAAGCTGCCAGACATGCGGCCGGTGCCGGCGTACAAGCGGTGCGGATGGTTCATGGCGGAAAGTTCCGTTCTGTCTTCTGCGCAGTGCGCCCTCCGGGTCACCATGCGGAACGGGACAGGGCGATGGGTTTCTGTATCTTCAATAACATCGCCGTCGCCGCCGCTGATCTTCTTGAGGAGTCCCGTCTTCAGCGTGTCGCCATCGTTGACTGGGACATCCATCACGGCAACGGTACCGAGAGCGCTTTTGTCGAGGATCCTCGCATTCTGTACATCAGTATGCATCAGCATCCCCACTATCCCGGCACGGGGCATCCCGAGATGACGGGGAAAGGCCAGGGAGCCGGTTATACACTTAATATCCCCATGGCTGCGGGTGTCGGCGACATTGAATGGCTCGAGACGTTCAGGGGACGAGTTATTGCGGCTGTCGATGATTTCGAGCCCCAGTTCATCCTGATATCGGCCGGGTTCGACGGCCACCGTGACGACCCGCTGTCGGGCATGCTCCTTTCCAGCGCCGCTTATGGCGAGATGACACGACTGCTCAAGCTGTCTGCCACGCGGTGGTGTGATGGCCGTATTGTTTCATTCCTTGAAGGCGGCTACAACCTTGACGCGCTGGCCGAATCCGTCGAGTGTCATCTTTCTGCCCTGGTTGGATGATCGTATTGATGCGCGTGTGCTTCAGGTTGGCGCTGTCGTCGTTTTATTGATAATATGATTCTCAGCATGTATATTCCTTAGTATGGGTAAGCAGGAATCCACAGACGACGTTGCCGACCGCAAACTGGGCGACGAATGGCTCGACTGGGATGGTCGACTGGAATTGCGATCGCCGGAAACGGACTACCGGCTGTTTCTGGGACTGGCCGTTCTTGCAGCGACGGCGCTGGCGGTGGTCACCGGGTTCTTTCTGTGGCTGATATACCCGCGCCTGGCCGAGGCCGGCAGTTTCCTTCCCCGGTTGTTTTCGATCATTTTTCTCGTATTCACAGGCGCTCTTATGTTGTGGACGGTTTTGTTTACGTGGTCGGCGGCGGTCCGGCGACCTCTGACAAGGAAGATCGCCAATCCCCGACTGATCAACAAACTGTTGTCGATTGTCACGGGGTTGGGGAGGATTTTCGGCATCTCGCCTGACCGGCTGACCAACTCCTTCCTGAAAATACACAACGTGATCGTCGGGTCAAAGCCAGTGAGAGTTGAGCCTGACCGGTTGTTGATTCTCGCACCACGCTGCCTCACCCGCGACAATCTTCAGAGGCTTCGCAGCTTCAGGGACAGATACGGATTCCAGATGGCCACGGTCGGCGGCGGTTCTCAGGCCCGCACGAAGATTCGGGAGGTAAGTCCCCACATGGTCATCGCCATCGCCTGCGAGCGGGACCTGTTGTCGGGCTTCAAGGAAGTGAATCCGAACATCCCGGTCATCGGGTTCCCCAATCAGCGGCCCGAGGGCCCCTGCAAGAATACCTGTATCGACATCAATCTGATCGAGGACACCGTTCGGCGATGCCTTCGCAGCGAGTCGGACGAGTCGGCTTGAATCGTATTGACAAGTGTCGATAATCTATTAGATTATGTGGTTGAATCTTATAATGGCGGTGTAGCTCAGCTGGTTAGAGCAGCGGAATCATAATCCGCGTGTCCGGGGTTCAAGTCCCTGCACCGCTATGATACATAATTGCAGTTCGTTCCGGGGGACTATTCCAAACGGATGAGCGTCGCCCCCTATAGTGAATTGCACTCCGCCTTCCACTGGTGAGGGCATAACTGACAGCTTCTGAGGAAACACGCGGCGCAACTCATTTCTGAGCGATGATACCCTCTCAGGCACAGACTGGACCAGACCGGCCAATCCAGCCAGCTTCTCCATAACCCACTGCTCAGTGATCATGACCGGCCTACGCCCGTTCTGTGCCATCCGCTTTAGATCAACGCGTACACGGTCCAGTTCGCGCTGCCTCTGCTCTATCCTCTCACGAACGAGCGGCAGATCCCCCCCTCGCTCGACAAGATCAAGCAACTTCTCAATCTTCAGTTCCAGTTGGACTTCACGCTTTCTCAGCAGTTTTCCGTCCGCTCCTTTACAGGTGACAGTTCGCAATTATAGGTCCGTGAGGTGGCTGTGATTCAACTGCAGTTATATCGCAAGCCTGGCCACCGAGCGGACCAGAGATCGAAAGGAGTCTCTCCAAGGCTGGCGGAGACACTTCCCAACCGACCGCCCACACAGCTGTCGAATCACCACCGCGGGCCGCAAAGCCTGCCCGCCCGAACCCCCACACCATCACGCACAACGGCAAGGAGTACATCCTGTTCGCTGGCCTACTCGACGAGGCCCACCGGCAAGGGCTGAAGGCGGTCAAGACCTGCCTGCTCCACGTGCCGACGAAGGAACAGCCATTAGCTGTTGTGTCCGCTGAAGTCACGACCGGCAAAGCCACCTTCCACGGCCTGGGCGACACCAGCCCTGACAACGTGAACGAGTGGATCGCGCCGCACTTGATTCGCATGGCTGAGACCAGAGCGGTAGCCAGGGCGTTCAGGTTTGCCACCAACGTTAGCATGACGGCCTATGAGGAGCTTGGCCGTGACAGTGCAGGCAACGGCACCGTGGGTGCTTCTACCTCACCAAACGGCTCCAAGAAGCCCAAGATGACGCAGGAGCAGTACATTCGCACGCTATGCGACCAGCGAGAGGTGCCGGTTGAGCTGGAGCTTGAGATTCAGAAGCTGTTCGACCACAAAGCAAAGACGGGCAAAATCCCCGTCGCCGGCGGGTCACACGCCATCGATCAGTTGAAGCTCTGCCCGAAGAAAGGTAAGGCGGCGTAGGGTTCTTTCGGCAATCGGGCCACGAAAGAAGGGACAGCATGAGAGTGCTGTCCCTTCGCCTCATTTTTGCTGCGACGGAGAGAGAAATAACCAAAATGCCATTGCTATCAAACAAACTGTGGCTTAGATTTCAATACCACTTGTCCGAATTGTCTGAAGACGTACAGTACCTGACCTAAGGTGTGTACGTATCCCCCTTACTGCGCAGTCGGGGCAACCATAAGCCAACACTCGCCAGCCCCAGGACAGTCACAACAAGCGCCACAGTACGGGTCTGTCCGGGTAAGGG
>Ga0114922_10000472_pt1 | contig 38555 bp, 25 predicted proteins | sample AartaG_FD_100975 | JGI IMG/M metagenome (GOLD analysis project Ga0114922, IMG submission 100975) | Deep subsurface microbial communities from Aarhus Bay to uncover new lineages of life (NeLLi) - Aarhus_00045 metaG | ecosystem: Environmental > Aquatic > Marine > Oceanic > Sediment | place... | reverse complement strand
CAATTTCACGGCAACAACGGACCAGGAAGTAAAGGTCGAAATATCAGATACTGTCGTGATTAATTCGAAACGGTCTGTTATGTCCGGCAGTGTGACGATGGTCAAGGGCGAGGAATATCCGATCGAGGTTACTTACGTCAAGGAAGGTCGACAGTACGAGTGCTACTTCAAAATTCAGTGGAGCTGGTCAGGTCAGGCCCTAACCGTTATAGGCGGTTCGAGCCTTGTTTATCCTGAAGATGTCGAGGCAAAGCTTGACGAAATCGTCGCTGCCAGTGATGATGACGACGATGATGACGATGACGACGGTGGTGATGGTGTAAGTCTCCTGAAGCAACCCGATTATGTCTGGCAAGCCTCGGATGCGGCCAATGCCAAGAGAGCCGGTCTGGTCGGGGTCATCTGCGAGAGCGGGGACTTCACGAGGCCCGAATCAAGAGATGTGATAAAACATATCAATCACAACTGGACCGGTGGTCCGGGTGACTGGTCGGGGTATTGGCAGGGTTACATCGAGGCGCCCTTTACCGGCGAGGTGACATTTATCGCCGAGGTCGATAACGGTATCAAGCTGGTAATTGCCGGCAAGACCATTATCGACGGGCTTGGCAGAAGAAAGGCTCGGGTTGGCAGTGTCTTGATGGTCAAAGGACGCAAGTATCCACTGAGACTTTGGTATTTCCAGGATGGAGACCCCTCTTATATTCGCCTTTACTGGAGCTGGCCTGGTCAGAATAAGATAATCGTGGACGAATCGGCGTTTTCGTTCTCTCAGGCGGATGTGGAATACATTATCTCGATGGTCCCCGGCGATTACTGGGATTTCGACGATGCACCGCTTCATTACGACGATACAGGCAGCGAGTCGCTGGACCTTGCTCATCAGGACGCTCGGCTGGTGCCGGTTGTCGGCGTGGAAAACTATCAGGTGTTTCGGTCGAACCGTGAGCACCCGGAGTTGACAGGAGGACTAAAGAATACTTACATCCACGCTCCGATGCTCTGTTATTGGAACAATAAGTATTACCTTGAGTTTTTAGCGGCACCGGTAAATGAGCACGACGAAAATACGGAAACACTTATTACGAGTTCTGTTGATGGTAAGAACTGGGAAACACCGAAGATAATCTTCCCGGGATTCCAGCCGGAAGGTGACAGCCACAAGACGATAACACATCAGCGTATGGGTTTTTACGTATCGAAGAATAATCGTTTGTTGGTTCTGGCATTTTACGGCAAATATCCTTCACCGAACGAGGGTGACTGATTAGGCCGGGTTGTTCGTGAGGTTTATAAAGATGGTACCGTTGGGCCGCTTTACTTTATTCGCTATAACCGGCACGCAGGCTGGAATGAGAAAAATACACCGTATCCTTATTATAAGGAATCGCCCGACAAGAGTTTTATCGCGGTGTGTGATGAGCTTATGGCTAATAAGCTGATGGTCCAGCAGTGGTGGGAAGAGGACCGCAGCGAGGATGGTTTTTATGTACTGTCAGGGGAAGAGTTCAAGTGCAAGGCCTTCAATTGGTACACGCGGAAGGATGGAAAGATTGTTGGAATGTTCAAGGCGGGCTACAGTGCATTGAGTGAAGATGGAGGAAAAAGCTGGTCGGACATCAATAAGCTACCGTCGGTCATCGTGGGCCACGCCAAGATGTGGGGCCAGCAGACAGAAGACGGCCGTTACGCTTTTGTCTATAACCCGCATTTTGAATGGCGTTATCCGCTGGTTGTAACGACAGGAGATGACGGCAGGGTCTTCAGCAATATGGCCTGTGTTCATGGGGAGTTACCTCCGCGGCGATATGACGGAGATGCCAAGGATGTGGGCCCGCAGTACGTGCGTGGAATCACGCAGGGCAACGGTAATCCTCCCGGTAACGATATGTGGCTGACTTACAGCATGAACAAGGAAGATATCTGGGTAAGCCGGGTCCCCCTGCCGATTCGGCACAAGGTTGATAAGTGGGTCAACGAGACGTTCGACCAGATGAAACCCGGCGGGGTCGTTACTGACTGGAACGTCTACAGTCTCAAGTGGGCGCCGGTGGAGGTTGCGAAATTCCCGAGTGCTGCCGACAAGAGTCTGAAACTAAGCGACACCGACCCTTACGACTACGCCAGGGCCATAAGGGTATTTCCTGAAAACAGCATGGTGACGGTCAAGTTCGATATCCTTGCCAGGCAGACAGATAACGGGCGTATGGAGATTGACCTTCTCAGTAAGAAAGGAATTCGGCCTGTTCGTGTGATGCTCAGTGACAACGGCAAGGTACAGGTAGTTGACGGTGAAAAGACGGTTGATGTGAGGGCTTATCAGGCCAACAAGTGGCTCAAATTTAAGATTCGTGCTGACGTTACGGCGGGCAGGTTCAGTGTGTCCGTCAATGGCAAGAGTGTGCTAAAGAGAGCCGCTTTTGCGCAAAAAGCAGCCAATCTGCAGCGTATATCTTTCAGGACGGGCGAATATCGCAAGCTCGGCATCGGACAGAGAGAAAATGAAGATGACCTTCCAAAGGCCGGTGACCCCGTCAAAGAAGCCGTGTATTATGTCAACAATGTGTCGATATCGAAAATACTATCTGTGCGCAGACTAAATTATTAATCTAATCACGTTGTTTTGAAAGGGCAGATATCATGAAGGATTTGATTGTGGATTCTATTGAGTCAAAGAGAAAAACTTTAGGAAGCCTTTCACTTCTCTTTCTTTTTGCCTTTGTGTTGAGCAACTTCGCGGTTGCTGCGAAGTTGCCGCCGTCGATTGAGGAATCGGCTCGCGAGCCCATCAAGTACGTCGGTGGGGTAAAATGCGACAAGCGTTATTTTGACGGCAGGCTGCGTTATGCTATTGGGGCACATAACTATCAGGCAATGCGTGCTAACAGGACGAACGCACCGGAAGGCGGTGTGGTGGGCTGGACGTATAACCACCAGCCTTATCTGGCATATTGGAATAACCAGTTTTATCTGCAGTATCTGAGCAATCTCACTGGAGAGCATGTGCCCCCCGGAAGGACATTGCTGATGACATCGAAAGACGGCCTGAACTGGCCCAGTCCACGAGTTGTCTTTCCGAAATACCCGCTGCCTCGGATAAACCGCAGCTTTCCGGAAGTAGGCAAGGTAGACCTGCCTGCCGGCACATTCTCGGTTATGCACCAGAGGATGGGTTTTTATGTCGCGCCGAATGGCCGGCTGCTGACACTGGCTTTTTACAGTTTTTGTCCTCATCCGCGAAAGGGTCCTAACAACGGCCAGGGGCTTGGCAGAGTAGTGCGCGAGGTATATAAAGACGGCACTTTCGGCCCGATTTACTTCATTCGTTACAATCGCCACTCAGGCTGGAATGAGTCTAATACCAATTATCCGCTCTATAAGAGCAGTAATGATAGGGGCTTTGTCGAAGCTTGTGAGGCCTTGTTAGCTGATAAACTAATGACTCTGCAGTGGCAAGAAGAAGACATGGCAAAAGATGGATTCTTTACCGTTGATATGGACGATCAGTACAAGGCGTTCAGTTGGTGTCACAGGCCCGATGGCGTTGTTGTAGGAGTGTGGAAAAACCAGAAGTCGGCTCTTAGCCCTGATGACGGAAAAAGCTGGCCGAAAATCGGCAGGAATCGTTCTCTTATGGCTTGTGGCGCGAAAACCTGGATACAAAAGACTGATGATGGCCGTTACGCATTGGTTTACAATCATTCGGCTACAGAAGGGAACCGCTTTCCGATGGCGGTAATGACCAGTGATGATGCTCATATTTTTGATGGCCTGCTTTGTCTTAACGGTGAATGCCCGCCGATGCGATTCTTCGGCATGCATAAGAACATCGGGACACAGTATTTCCGCGGAATTGTTGAGGGCAACGGTAATCCGCTCGGCGACCACATTTGGAATACGTACAGCGTGAATAAGGAGGACATCTGGGTGACGCGAACACCGCTGCCAATCAGGGGGACGGTCGATAAACATTTTTCACAGGATTTTGAGAAGGTGAGTGACGAATCCGAGCTTTCAATGTGGAATCTTTACGTGCCACAGTGGGCCCCTATATCGGTTGTGGGTGACCCCGTGAAGACCGGCAATAAGTGTCTTGAGCTGCGAGACGAGGAGCCTTACGATTACGCGATTACTCAGAGGGCTTTTCCGGAAACAAAAAAGGTCACAGTGGAATTTCGTGTTATGATGGTTAAAGTTGGCAGTGGAGTTCTGCATGTCGAAGTTCAGGACAAGCATGGCAACAGGCCGATGTGCCTGAGATTGGACGCGAGCTGGATGTCGATGGATCGTATGGGGACCGAACCTGACGCTGTGCCCGCTCGGGTCGGCAAGTGGTATGATATTAAGCTCGAGCTTGATTGCGATAAAGAGGAATATGACCTTTATGTTGACGGCAGACGCGCTGAGGGGGGCATTGAATTTGCCGACAAGGTCAACTCTCTTGAGCGACTTGTGTTCCGGACCGGGCCGTGGCGTGGTGATGTTCGTCCGCTCATAGTTAATCGCGAGCCGGGAGCAAAAGGCATGTACCTGGAAGATTCGGCCGGTGCCGACCACAAGGTACCGCTTAGTATCTACCTGATTGATGATGTAAAGACAAAAGGAATGTAAGAATAATGATAGCAGGTCGGTATTTTTGATAAGGGAAATCCCTTAAGACTTCAACGAAAGAGAAAGATAAGTGTTCATAAGATTGATGGACGGATATAATATGCACAGCAATGTGGTTTTTGCGATTGTTGTGTTTTTTTCAGCTTAGGCACTAACGTCAGACAGGGGCAGCCGGATTTTGCAATCAGGTGCGACAGAAATGACAAATTTCTCATTTCCCGCGACCGCGGTAAGAGCTGGAAGGGGCCTTGGTTTTTTTCTGACTTTGGAAATAGAGGAAATATCCAAAGGCTGGACAGAAAGCTTGTTACCGTTTATTATTATACTATGGGCGAAAATCGTCAGCAGCATATAGGAGCAGCGATTTGGGCTCCTAATTTGGTTGACAAGAGCGCACAAAGATAGCAGTATATACAGAAGATGGGAAGTCGCGGCGTTAGCCCCGGGCGTGCGAACAATTGTGTTCTAAAAGGAGTATTGATTGGGATGGACAAAGAAGTTGGTGTCGAAATAACCAGCCAGGGAACTATGGCGACGGTGGCGTTCAGAGCCACCTCAATAAGCGACGTAGAAGGTATATCCTCCGCTTCCGAACGGATAAAGGGATTTATTGAAAAGAGCCATCCAGACAGAATTGTATTTGACTTTGAGCGAGTAAAGTTCTTTTCGTCTCAGGTGTTGGGGCTTCTTTTGGACATTCGAGCTAAACTGCAGACGTATAACGGTGATGTTGTGATAAGTGCTATAAATCCGCAGCTGCACAGGGTCTTCAGAATAACAAATCTGGACAAGGTATTCAAATTTTTCCCGGATAAAGAAAGCGCCTTCAGAGCAGAAAGCGAAAATTGAGTCAGTTTAATAAGAAAGGCTGAGGTATGTATATTGCAGTACAATTTTCAGTCTTTATGGTCAACAAGCCGGGAGTGTTGGCTCAGGTCCTCGTCGAGTTTGCGCACGCCAAAATTAACATCATAGCTATGACGATGATGGATTCTGTTGAACAAGGTGTTATGAGGGTGGTCTTTGCTGCGCCTGACAGGGCCAGAGAGATACTGTCGAAACTAAATATGCCTTACAGCGAGACGGAAGTATTGTGTGTAAGCCTGACCAACAAATCCGGGGCGCTTGCAGTGGTAGCTGAAAAACTGGCCAAAGCCCACATAAACATTGCATACGCATATTGCACGGCAGGCGCAAAGGGCGGCCGAACAACCGGCGTCCTAAAGGTTGCTAACGTAAAAAAAGCAATGCGCGTCCTTCAGCAGGACCACAGGAAAGACAGCAAATCTAAACCGGTACTCAGAAGACCACGGGCCTCAAGACGATAGTGTTTTCGTATGATAGCTTGGAGGCTGTGGGGTTATACAGCAGCCGAAAAGCCAGGAAGCATTGTTTCTTGACTGAAACACGTTTTAGATACCTTTAGCCAATTACGAATCAACCTTATGGATAATTTCCGCTATCTTCGGCATCCTGCCAAAGGAAGTACAAGTGCCTGCCGGATGGCACGGCCAGGCACCCGTAAATCGCAGACTTAACCATCAAAATTTGACACGGACACCAATATTCGAAGAACAGCATTCAAAAAGAAGGGTTCTATTGCGCCTGCGGACAAGTTTCTACAGAAGATATTGGAATTGGGGACTGATTCGGGTATATTATGCGGCCACGATAGTAAACCGCCAACATTGTGCTGTTAATAAGAATAAAAAATACATGCTGAAAAACAGAGGTTAGAAAAATGAAAAGCTCGCTCTCTTACATGTCTATATGCATAGTGTTATGTGCGTGTGTCGAACCAGGAATTGCAAAGCAGGAGTTCGTGATAAGGTACAGTCACATTGGTGTGGCGGACCCGATGGTGCAGGCTTCGAGTGCCAAGGCGGTAGTTTTCAAGGCGGAGGTTGAGAAATTGTCCGGAGGGAGAATCAAGGTTGAGATTTTTCCAGGTGGGCAATTAGCGGGGCAGGTATCATCGGTGCAGCAGGTTAGGAAAGGAACGATACAAATCGCAGATATTAGTTCGGGTGTTTTAGCGTCGCTATACTACGAACCTCTTGAAATTCTTGACATGCCGTACCTGTTCTCTTCGAGGGCGACCGCAAGAATGGTGCTGCACAATGAGAATCCGTTCACCAAGAAACTAATAGAGGATTGTGCAAAGAAAACGGGCATTAGAATCCTGTCGCTTGGGCCTTTCGGCTTTAGACATATGACAAATAACGTTCGGCAGATAAGGACAGTTGATGATATGAAGGGTCTTAAAATGAGGACGATGGAAATCAAGGCCCATATGAAGCTGATGGAATCCTGTGCTGCAAGACCTATCCCTATTGCGTGGTTAGAGTTGTATACAAGTTTGCAGACGAAGGTGGTGGACGGAGAAGAAACCACACTGCAGAACATCGTGATGGGAAAACTATATCAGGTTCAAAAACATTTGACCTTGACAGGCCATCTGATGGGAGTCGGGGCGTTTCTTTGCAATGAGAAATGGTATCAGTCGTTGCCGGATGATCTTAAAGTGGCTCTTGTTGAAGCGGAGAAGGTGGCACGACTGACATACGACGGTTTCGGGGAACTGCTGGATACGATGGCTTTGGAGAAACTCAAATCCAGGATGGAGGTATATGAGCCTACACCGCAGGAGATGCGAATGTTCAGGGACAGAGCGCTTCCGTACGTGCGCGAATGGGTGGAAAAGAAACACGGCAAAGAATTAGTTTCAGATTTTTTTGCATCGATTGAGGCGGCTGAGGAGCAGTTGAGAAAAGAGATGGAATCTACGAAGGCAACACGGAAGTAATGGGAACCCAGGGGACACAAGAAAAGATGGATTTTGGCCCTAATCAAAGAAAGTGTGGTAGTGGGGGTTTGCTCGGGGCAATCCGAGTGACGACGGCAATTCTGCTGATGATAATGTTTGTCGTAATAATATTAGAGGTGATTTTCCGTTACGTTCTTACATCTTCGCCGTTCTGGACCGAGGAGCTTGCGAGATACGTTATGTTTTACATGGTGCTGGTTGGCAGTGCCGCGGCCATCAGGAAAGAGAAACATCCTTCTCTAACATTTGTCATCCAAAAATTCGGCGCCGGATTTCGCAGGAAATGGAAGCTGTTTCTTGACGGCCTTGTTTTTTTGGTGCTTGCAGTTGTTTTCTGGCAGGGATGTGTGATGGCGATGGAGGAGTGGATAGGTAAGACGCCGGCTTTGAGGATATCTTTTTTCTGGGTGTATCTTGCTTTGCCGATAGGCGCATTGTTGATGATGGTTGAAATAATCGCAAAGAATATTCAGGGGGAGGAAGCCGGCAATAAAGACAGCGAAGAAGACTTGGTCTCAGAGGAGGATTAAGCTTGCAGTTTGCTCTGATACTTATGCTCTGTCTTTTCGTGGCATTTATGATTCTTGGGATGCCGCTTGCTTTTTGCATGCTTTTTAGTTCCGCTTCCTATTTGCTCGCAACCGGGCAGACGCCGTGGATTATCGTTCACCGTATGTTCACCGGCATAGATACGTTTACACTTATGGCGATACCGTTTTTTATGTTAGCTGGTGAATTGATGGTTTATTCGGGGACGGCAGAGAAACTGCTGAATTTTGCCAACATTTCAGTAGGTCGCTTTCGCGGCGGATTGGGGTATGTAAATGTGTTAGCGAGTATGCTGTTCGGCGGCTGTTCGGGCTCGGCTATATCCGATGTAGCTGGACTCGGTCCGCTGGAAATAAAAATGATGGAAAAGGGGGGATACAGTAAGGGATTCAGCACGGCCTTGACCATAAGCTCAGCGATTCAGGGGCCCATTATCCCTCCTAGTATTCCGCTGGTTTTAGTTGGAGCGGTAACGGGCATATCGATAGGGGGGCTGCTTTTGGGAGGGGCGTTGCCGGGGGTGCTGGTAGGTGTGGCACAGTGCCTGGTAATTCTGATAGTATCGAGGATGAGAGGTTTCCCACGGTTTGAGAGGAAAATAGGTTTCATAGAAGCGGTCAAAGTCACACTCGGGGCCATACCATTTCTTTTGATGCCCTTTATTATACTGGGTGGAATACTTGGGGGCTTTTGTACGCCGACCGAAGCATCGGCGGTGGCGGTCGCTTATGGTTTTGTTTTGATTGTGGCATATAAGAGGAGCAGGATTGATGTAAAATCCCTCAGCAAGGTTTTTGTCAGGGCGGGGGTCCTTTCGGCCTCAATTCTTATGTTAGCTGGGGCTTCGAATGTTTTTGGATGGATCCTGGCATACGAGAGGATACCGGAGACGTTCGCAAATCTTTTACTTTCCATAAGTGATAGACCGTGGGTGATACTACTTATCTTGAATCTTTTCCTCCTAATCTGGGGAATGATGATGGACAGCCTGCCGGCAATTCTAATCCTTGTTCCAATCCTTTTGCCTTTAGCCGGTAAATTAGGGATAGACCGCATACATTTCGGCGTTATAGTGACTTTTAATCTCGCAATAGGTCTAATTACGCCTCCTTATGGAGCGGCGCTTTTTACGGGCAGTATCGTCAGCGGGTTGTCGATTGAAAAGATAGTGAAAGAGATGCTTCCGTTTATAGCGGCGAGTATTTGTATACTCTTGCTGATTACGTATGTGCCGGAAATCGTGATGTGGCTGCCGAGGTGTTTTGGCTTGCACACGTAGACTTGTTTGGAATATATCGATGGGTATGACCAGCAGAGAAAGAGTTGTAAGGGCCTTGGAATTTGGGAGCCCGGACCGTGTCCCCAGGCATCTGTGGAGGCTGCCGGGGGTAAAGATGTATAGACAAAGTGAAGTGGATGCGGTTTTGGAAAAGTATCCGGAGGATATTACTATTTTAGAGTTTAACTACGGCAGGGGAAAAAGAACAAGAGGCGCCAGATACAAACGTGATGAAGTTGCTTCGGATGAATGGGGCTGCGAGTGGCACGTCGCGGAAGACGGTATTACAGGTGAGGTCAAAGACCCTCCAATCAAAGATATGTCGGAAGTTAAAAACTTAACCGCACCGTACGAGATATTAGAAGGGGCCGATTTCCCAAAGGTCAACCGGATGTGTGCGCAAACGGACACGTTTACGCTGGGGTGGACGACGGTCAGGCCTTTTGAGAGAATGCAATTCTTGTTTGGTACGGAGAAGCTATTCATTGAGCTTTCTTATGGTTCCAAAGATATTTACCGTCTGCGCGATATAGTTCACGAATTCTTTATGGAGGAATTAAAAAGATGGATAGAAACAGACGTAGACGGTATATCATTTATGGACGACTGGGGCCATCAGCGAGGTTTACTTATTTCTCCGGAAATGTGGCGGGAGCTTTTTAAGCCGTTGTATAAGGATTACTGCGATTTGATACACTCGAAAGGAAAATATGCTTTCTTTCATTCGGACGGGTGTATCGAGAAGATTTACCCGGAGTTGATAGAAGTGGGCGTAGACGCTATCAACTCGCAATTGTTCTGTATGGACATAGAGGGTATCGGAAAGAAGTATAAAGGTCAGATTACGTTCTGGGGCGAGATAGACAGGCAGCAGGTACTGTCGTTTGGTACGAAGGATGAAGTGACTGAAGCTGTAAAAAGAGTTAAGAATGCGCTATGGACGCCGGAAGGAGGAATAATTGCTCAGTGCGAATTTGGATTGAAGGACCCGATAGAAAATATTGAGACCGTTTTTGAAACATGGGAGTCTATCGTATAGACGTTTAACCTACAAAATCTTTTTATAATTTGGAGTAGAGCTATGTTCAACAAAAATTACTACGGGAAGATATTGGTTCCAATGATAACTCCTTTTAAGGAGGACCAGAGTGTAGATTATGAGGCGGCGGTGAGTGTCGCTGAAAAACTGGTTGAAGACAAAAAGGCTGACTCAATCATACTGACCGGCACTACCGGAGAATTCTTTACTATGAGTTTTGATGAGAGGGCTAAGATTTTTGAAGTTGTGAAAAAGGCGGTTGGAGATAAGATACCTCTGATTGCGGGTACGGCGGTGGTTTCTACTATTGAAACGATTGCATTAAGCAAAAAGGCGGAAGAATTGGGCTATGATTTGGTTATGGTGGTCTCTCCGTACTATACAAGGCCGAGCCAAAAAGAGCTGTACAATCATTTTAAGAAGATTGCTGAAGAAATTGAAATTGATTTGATTCTGTATAATATTCCGCTATTCACCGGCGTTAATATAAATCCGGAGACGGCGGCAAACCTTGCAAAAATACCGAATATTGTCGGTATAAAGGAAGAGGCGGAGATAAATCCCAAACAGATTACCGAATTCATCAACAGAACACCGGAGGATTTCATCGTATACTGTGGCGACGATGCTATGATTCTGGAGGCTTTTGCCGAAGGAGGAGAGAAAAGAATGGGTGGCATCGTGAGCGGCGGGTCGCATTTAATTGGAGACCGGCTGAGACATATGATTGAAATTTTTCTCGAAGGCAAGGTTGAAGAAGCCGCGCGGATGCAGCAGGAGTTTCTGCCGTTATTCAGGGCCTTCTCACTGGGTGGCCGAAGTAATCCAGCCTGTCTTTTAAAGGACGCTATGAAAATGATTGGGTACAATGCCGGTATTCCGAGACTGCCTCTTATGCCTGGCACAAAGGAAGAAATAGCTGAAGTTGAGAAAATTATGAGAAAGTTGAATATCATTTAGTTAAAGAGTATGAATCTTCTTGCAACAGGTGTAAGGTTGAGAGAAAGGGAGCGAAATTGTGTCTATGAAACCAAAAGAGCTAAAAGACAAGATAAAGGGCATAATTCACCTGGTGGTCAGCCCATTCGATGAAAAGGGCCGGTTAGATGAGAAAGTGCTCAGAAAGTCGCTTAACTTCACAATAAATGCTCTCGAAGGCCAGGATGCTGTTTTTCTCACTACCGGCAGCACAGCCGAATTCTATGCAATGACCGATGATGAGTGCAAGAAAGCAATAGCCGTCGCTGTTGAAGAAGTTGCGGGTAGATTCCCCGTTGTAGCAGGGACCGGTCGGCCTGGAACAAGGTTGACTATAGAGATGAGCCAGTATGCGCAACAGGTTGGGGCCGACGGTGTACTCATTGTAAGTCCCTACTACCAACCACCTACGAAAGAGGGGTTGTTCAGGCACTTCAAAGAAGTGGCGGAGAATATAGATATCGGGATTATGATTTACAATAATCCGGTGACAAGTACGTTGTGGATACCGCCGGACCTTATGGCGAGACTTTCAAAAATCGAAAACATTGTAGCTGATAAGGAAAACACAGCTAATGCTGTGGCTTATTACTGGATGCAAAAGGCGGTGGACCCAAAAGATATGGTAATAATATGCGGCATAGGACAGTTGATGTACTCATTCTGCGCGCTGTATGGATGTCCGGGGTTTGTCACGGAGTTTGCCAATTTTGCACCTGACATTGCTATTAGCTTTTACGAAGCTGCTCAGCAGAGGAACTTTGATAAATTGGCACAACTTGCGGATAAAATAGCGCCATATCAACAGTTTCTGGCCGAGCTTGCGCAAAGACGCAGTGAAATACCAACGATTCTTTCGCCATACATATCCTCAAGTGAGCTTCCTTTCTATCAGACCGTGATTAAAGAAGCAATGAGTCTGATTGGTCTGCCCAGTGGGGCGGTACGAGAGCCTATGGAGAATATAACAGCCGAAGAGAAGGAAGAGCTGCGGAAGGTCTTAGAGGAAATGGGCATTCGCACCAGCGCACATTAAGACCGCTGACAAGGCAGCATGACGGCAGCACAGCGATATGGTCAAGGTCAGCTCAATGTGAAACCGCATACATAATGATATTTATCCCCATTTGAATTGCTTTCTTGTAGTTTTCCTTGCCCCACTCGAAACCGTGACTGTCGCACCAGCCGCAATGAACATCGGTGGAGCTGAGAAAAATCGCAAGTCGGTCGCCTACAAAGACACCCCTGGCACCATGATTCTGGCCGTGCATATACGGCAGACCCCTGCGAGGCCGTCTTTTTTTTGTATACTCCAGATAAGGCAGGCCTGTGTCACCGAGGTCGTAAACATTGTGAAATATTTCATGTTCGTGCGGCACGCGTTTCACCGCCCCTTCTCCGAAAACCTCCTCCAGCAATTTGTACGAGCTTTTGTAAAAGAAATCACCGCCATTACCCACAACACAGTCGTCCATATACAGAAAGCCGCCACGCATAATATATTCTTTTAAATTTACTTTTTCTTTCACAGCTAACTCGTAGTGGTTCTCACCCGTCATAAAAAGAAACGGATACTTTTTTACCTCCTCTATTTTCTCGAAAGTGGCCACTGCGTTTAGCTGTCCTTCCTCCGCATACTGTGGCTCCCAGTCGTTTGTGCCTTCTATAGGCTTGACTTTGCAACGGATGACCGAACTGAGCTCTTCTAATAAATTCGCGTCTCCGCCCGGTCTGACATTCCACCTATCCACCTCCTTTTTCTGATGGTGGTATTTAACTCGGGGTATTATGAAGTCATACTTGTCAAGGTCGTCCGACTCTTCGCCATAGGGCGCTCCACTGACGATTGAGCCAAGGCTGCCTGCCGCCAGTGTAGCCCCGCTAATTGTCCTGCAAGCCGTCTTCAGAAACTCTCGCCTGTTCAGTTTTTCGTCTTTCCTGATCATCGCTTGTTACCCTTAATTATTTGCATGAAAAAAAGAATTTCGAGGCGGCGAGCCCGTCCTTGTTATCCTCTTTATATCTCCACGGCTGCTGACTTGGAACTCCGTCTCCGTTATCTTCCAGCACCGGTGTCTCCGTTGTGAGCAAGTAGCGCTGTCGGTAAAAATCATCAAGTTTCTTCGAAGCAGAAGTAAACGCTTCCAATAGTGACACTTTGCCGTCGTCGTCCGTATCATTTTCATTGTCAACCAGGGCAGGGACGAAATATTCGCTGAATTGTGTACTGTAACGCTGGTCACTTTTGCTGCCACAAACGATAATTCGCTCCTCCCCCGTCATGGCTTTAGCAGCCAAACCGGCCCCTGGACAATCAAGTACAATCAATATTGACGAAGCCTTAATCTGTTCTATCCATTTGCCAAGCTGCTTGTGAGTTATGTCCTTGCCTGGCAGATTAAGACGCAGTGTCTCGACCACAACATTCGCCTGGCCCACATAGTAAAATATGAATCTGTCCGTAGGCTTAATAGTGGCAGCGAGCGAATCCATCGTTTTTTTCAGATTTTCCGCGGTCGATATTTTTGAGCCTTTGCGAACCGACGAGTTCTTGTCCACCAAAACACGTAGCCGCTTCGATTCCACCTTCGCGTTATCCAGGAAAAACTTGCGCAGATTCACTACGGCTTTGTCTTTGACCTGGCGCTCGTTTGGGTCCCTGTTTATCCCGCCAATAATAAGAACGTATGTGCTTTGCTTCTCTGTCGGCTTGCCGCGGGCTTGCGTCTCCAGCGTCTCAGCTATACCAAGAACGCTTGTACAAATTAAGAATATTACGCTTATTACTCTTTTCATATCAGCCTGTATAACCTTCAAACAAGACCAACCGCTCGCCTCAAAAACCAACCGGCACTAAGCAACAGGCACAGGACCAGAAGCAGCGGCCACGCAGGCCAGATGCTCGCCATACGGCTTATACCCTCTATGCGTGTTTGTGCCTCGAACGTCCGTGCAATATTTTCGTCGACCTCTTTTGCAGCGAAATATTTGCCGCCGAGCTTCTTGGCGAGAGCCCGGAGAAACTTCTCGTCCAGCTCCACATTGGTCATTTCAGTCTGAGGCAGTGGTAAATTAACAGCAATAGTTTTTTCGCCGAGAAACACACCACTAACCTCAGCCTCAGCTGTCGCAACGATGGCCTCATCGGCAACACCTTCAACTTCCGCGGCATAGTATCCTTGGCCAACATCATCCATACTCAAAACCTCATCTCCAACTGTAAGCAGTACGTTAGCTCCGTTAACAGGAGTAAACATTCTGTCGCAGACGTATGCATCGAATCTTACTTTGCTCCTTTGGCCGCTCACTCGCTCTGCAAACAATTCAATTGTCGCTTCAACACTTTTCACTCTCCCTACGTATGAGGTCAGCCCCGACATAAACTTATACAGCAGTCCCCCCTCAAGGTCTTCACGGTACCACGTGAACAGTTTCGAAACATTGAAAAGGCAGACCCTCCCGCGGCCTACGCGATGAACGGTAATTATGGGTGTGTCTTTTACCGAAGCCAGCGTGGTGGCGGCCGGCTTCTTATCGATAACCTGGTAATATGCTGAAGTCGTCTCATCGTAATCTCGCAGCACCACCCGGCTGACTACCTTGCTGTCGAGCCCCTCAAGTGTAAGTTCTATTTTTCCCGGATGCGGCTGAATCGTTGGTCTATCGGAATCAAAAATCACGGGTACAAGCGCTTTGGCTTTTTCATTTCTCCAGGCCGCGGGTCCTGAGCGGTCTTTGCCCGGAAGCAGGATAAGCCCGCCGCCCCTGTCAACCACAAAACTGTACAGGCCGTCAATCTGCGCATCGGTCAAGCGCTCCAGCACACATGGACCGAGAATCATAATGTCGTACTCGTAAAACCCCTCGCGGCCGCTCGGTAGTTTCACATAGCCGCACGTTTTCATGGCCTTTTCGGATAATTTGTGACCTTTTATCACATCTAAACCTAAATCCAAATCAATCTTACTGTCCCTGGCCAAAGCCTGCCGGACCTTACCGATGTTGAAATTCGCTTCTTGCGAATAGAGCAGAACTTTAAGGCTGGCTTTTTCAACCACTTCGACCATTCTGCTGCGTACATTATTTCCCACATTGACTTCCTGTTCTTTCGCTTTTGCCCGGGCCGAAAGAACGTGTCTACCCAGTCTGTCCGCACCCGCTACAAACTCGGCTGTTACGTCCCGGCTTCCTGAACTCACGTAAGGGCCTCTGCCGCCCACTTGCCCAAAGGCGCTCGCAGCAAGCTCTTTCGAAGCTATCACGTAATCATCCTTGAGCAGTTCAACCGTCACAGACTCATTTCGCAGATTCGTACCGGTGACAACAACCTCCACCTTATAAGTTGTATCGACCACGGCGCGCGATGGCGCGTTCATAGATTTTATCGCTATATCGCTTTGCGGTACCTTTGAACCTACGCCGACGAAGACAATTTTAGAATCCTTTTTATCAGGCGGCAGATATGTGGAGATATTTTTGTCATTAGCTTGGCCGTCCGTAAAGACGAGCGCCCCTGCAACTTTGCCTTGTTTGAGTGGTTCCTTTTTGTCTGGTTCTTCTCCTGTTTGCAAATTATTAGTTTCCGTTTGTTTTGATAAATCCGGTTCTTGTGCTATGTCATATTTGGCCAGCAGCGCAAGTACACTGTGCATATTCGTTTGAGGGCCCCAGCGTCGCAGGAAATCCGGCGAGCCGCTATGGTACGACTGACGGTCAAAGCCGAAAATTTTGTATTCCGGCCCGTCCGAGCTCAAAGGGTGAAATTTTCCTTCAAATATGCTAAGCGCCTTATCAAGCCGCGTCATCCGTCCGTCTTCAACGACGGACATACTTTCACTGGTATCAAAAAATACCAAGACTGAATTTTTGGACAGTGTCTGTGTTTTTTTGGTGCTTGATGGATTCCACAATATCAACAGCAATATCACGATTGATGCGTATTGCATCGCAGCCAACAAAGGCTTGTACAGCCTCAGTTTTGCCTTTTGCAGTTCCTTCGAGCGGAAGGCAAAGGCAATTAGCACAGCAAAGCTCGCTAAAAGCAGACCCGCAATAAGATGTCCCGGATAGTTGACAAATATCATTTTTGCACGTGTTTCTTATTAAACTTGGCCGCGTTTTCAAAAAACTCGGTTTCCAGTTCATAGAACTTCACGTTGGAAGGTTCGTCTTCAATCAATTCTGCCTTGTGGTGCTTAGCGTTTATCGCAATTGACCAGAAATGTCGTGCCATCGCCCTCGCGACTCTTGAGGGAGCTATGTTTGGGTTTTGAGTAAATACATGACCGCCTCCCGAACGGTCGGAGCTCTTGCTTATTGTCCCCCACTGCGGCTGCGCCATGCTCTCGAGCAAACGCTTTGCCGCCTCGAGCCGCGCCAGCATCTGCTCGCGCTCAATTGGTGTGACAGATTCATCGAGAGCATCTGCATCCTCTGCAAGCTGCTCAGCCATTTCCCGCGCTTTTTTCGCAGCAATCTGCTCGTCATTCAGCGTAAGCTCAGCATCAAGAGCCTTTCGAGCCAGGTCCAGTTCGCGCTTCGCCGACTCCAGCAGTTCAACCGCCTCGGTCGCTTTTCCCTTTTCTACGTCCGCCCCATAGCGTGCTTCAGTCAGCTTAGTATCGAAGTCGCCCATCTTTGCAACAGCTTCGTCAAGGTGCTTCTGTGCTTCGCCTCGTCCTTGGCCCTCGCTACCTTCCGAGGTCTTCGGCAGCTGCTTCAAATCTTGTTTCAGTTGTGAAACCTCTTCTCCCAGCGCTCTTTGTTTGGCCTGAAGCATCTTGAGTATCTTTTCTGCACTGGCGATGCTGGGTTTACCGGTGCCTTGGCCCTTGCCCGTGCTTTGACCTTCGGCTGCACTCTGTCCTTGGGAACCGCTCTGGCCCTTAGACCCGCTTTGTCCTTTAGAACCGCTTTGTCCTTTAGAACCGCTCTGCCCTTTGGAACCACTCTGCCCCTTGGAACCACTCTGACCCTTAGACCCGCTTTGCCCTTTAGAATCACTCTGGCCCTTGGACCCACTCTGACCTTCGCTTTCGCTCTTGCTTCCCTCCTTGCCCTCGGCTGGCTTACTTTCTCCCCCTGTTGATGGCTGCTCATCCGTTGTCTCCGCCGTTGAGAGGCGTTCCGCGAATTGCGCAAGCTTTTTCTTCTCGGCCTGCTGTTCGAGAAAGTTCTCAAATGTCTTCTTCAGGTCCTTCTGCTCTTGCGCCGCCTTTTCCAGCTTCTGCTGCAATTTCTTCACCTCAGCCTCTATGCGCTCTTTTTCATATTCTCCAAATTCCGGCATATCTTGCAGCTTTATGCTGTCAGGCTTTTGTGGTTGCTGGCTCGAGGAGCTGCTCGAAGGCGGCTTCAGCTCCATTTCCAGCTCATTGATGAACTTCCGCAAAACTCGATAAGCGTCCTTTATCGGTGTCATCGCAGATGAAGCGTTATTCTCAGCCAAATATTGGCTCGTCTGCCCATAATGTCCGAGGACTTCATTAAGTATGGCTTTGTCACGCTCGCCAAATCCATACTGTGAGTCGTCACGAATACGCTCAAGTTGCCCCGCACAATATTGAACATCGCTGTTTATAGATTCCAGCCTGGAGCGGTCCTGCTCCGTCAGACTCGGTTGATTGCTGATGACCCACGTCTTCTTGAGTATCGCTCGCGTGTATTCGAGAATATCCAGAAGCTTTGCCACAGCACCGCTTCCATACCCGCTGCCGCTGCCCCCACCGGCCTTCGGATGCCAGTGCTGCCGGTAAGGCCTAATCTCGATAAAATAAACCTCGCTGCTCGACGTCCGATGTGCGACCGCCGAGCCGGTATCAATGTCCGTTGCCTCGGCATAAAACAGGATGCTGTCACCAACAGACAAATCGTACTCTTCCAATTCAAGTGTATGGGTAAACGTTTTGCTCTTAGTTCCTTTCGCAACCGGCATCTCCATTTCATCTGGTTGTTGGTCTGGCATTTCCAAATACATTTTTGCAGAGTTCAGGCCAAAATCATCGGTCACTTTGAACGCTATCGGCACGCTCGCGACATCGGTGGCCAGGTAATCCCCATCCGGCGAAACCAGCTCGAACTTCGGCGGCTCATCCGTTTTTACTATCACTTCCAGGTCCGGCACACTATCGTTGGCTAACCCTTTCTCACCAACAAGGTCAAATTTTATCGTGCCTCCTTTATCTGCCGTGAAGCTAAAGCTGAACTGATTCGCCCCATTCAGTTGTTGCGTCACCGGCTTGCCGTCCAGCCCCGTCACCGCCGCCTCTTTAAGGTTATCAGTGCTCTGCACATTCAGCGTGACCTTACTCCACGGGATTACTTCTAAAGTATGGCCTTTAATTTGCTCAGTATAGGGTTCGATCCACGTTTTTCTCGGCCACCTCCTCGGCAGCGAAACCTCAGCGTTTATACTGTTGATATCCGGCGCCTCGCAAACACTCAATTCATACCAATTCGTGGTAGCTGAAGGTGTTTCAAAACGATATCTAAACCGGCCGGTTTCAGCGAAGGTTTTGGTCGCTTCAAATTTAGCCTTTCCTTCTGCATCAGAACTCGGCTCTACTTGTATCTCCTCAGTCTTCAAATCTTCGCCGCCCTCTGTCGTCTCAGAATTGGCATTTACTATGACCAGCTTCCCGAATTCCGGCACCCGACCTTCAATCTCTGCTGCAAAAGCCACCTCGGATTCGGGTTCAACAACTATGTCCTTAGTGAGTGATTCCAAACTCGTAGCTGTCACTGGGTCAACCGCTGCTAACGGCCGGGTCAGCCGTGCGAAGTACGAGGAAAAGTAAACATAATTGTCGTGCACATAAAAACAGCCGGCGCCGAGACCGGTCAAAATAATTGCCGCAAAGACATACCCACGCCATTTTTCAACAGTCGAGTCAAACTTGAATGTCTTGCTTACTTTGTCTATCTGAAGGACCAAATGCTCCGCAAGCGCTTTGGAATACGGATAATCTTGTTTATTCTCATAGTATTCGATAGCGGTGACCAGTTGCTGGTTGAAATTCTTTTTGCTTTCGATGTAGTTCGCTGCACCGCTGTACGATATATGACCGAGCAGTGACTTCGCCAACACATAAAGCAGACAACCAAACCCGCCGGCTAACAGGGCAAAGGCTATGATTCTGCCGGCCTCGTCGAAGTTCAGCCGATGGTCAAACCACGCATAAATACCGACATATCCCGAAACAAAAATCAGGCACAACGCGGCCACCCTGAGAATGGCTAATGTCACCAGCCAGCTTCTGACTTTTCCCACTCTGGCAACAAGAGCGTTAAGTTTGTCTTCCACAGTTTTGGCCATACTTGAATCCTGCCTATCGTCTTAACCTGTTTGCAACAGCCGGCTCTATTAAAAGCAGCAGAATTATTATCCACGCAAACATCTTCCAGACAGGTCTTTGCTTCTTTTCAGGCAATAATTCCGCCGCAGCAGTGTCTTGTCTTCTATCAGGCGTAAACATCCGGTGCATAATCTTGGCGACCTCATCAACAACCGGCTTAGTCATATCAGTTTCGCCTTTTGGAAGATTGACCCCGGCATACCTTATTGGTTTGCTCAACGTTTTCACCCACCCGATACCATCCGAATCAGATACCACTAAGAGTGATTCCGCTAAGGCTGCTCGGCGCTTACGGCCATCACAGGTCTCGACCCAAAATTGCTTGCGCCCGTCAGACGCCGCTTTCATATCATAGGCTGGAAGCATCACACGTTCGTCGCACCCAAAACAGTATTCACCAATCTGACTCGTTTGTCCCAACAGATACCTACAAAAAGCAACCGATGCATTTGATTTAGTTAGCGCCCCGAGCGAATCATCGACGCTTGTATTAACAAAAACAGAGCTGCCGCTATCAAGACGCTTCAAGTAAACAAAGCCAAAACCATTCTGCAGCCGCCACAGACAACTGCTTCCGGGGTGCTGTTCGCAGTCGAAATACCCCGTTAGAACTATTCTGTCGACTCTATAATTGGTTAAAACCTTTGCCGCAACATTATCAATACCGAGCGACTGCTCATTGCAAGGTCTCGGCTCCAGATACGCTCGCTCGCGGAAGAATCTTCGGGGTATTGCCGCAAGAACCCCCTCGTCCCACAGGCGCTTCGCGGCTTCAGATGAAGGTTCCTCCGTCACAAAAAATACGACTCGCCCGCCTTCCCTAACGAAATCCTTCAGACCGCCGGCTGTCTCGCCCAGATACTCCGCTATAGCTGAGCAGACAATTACGTCTGCCCACTTCAAATCCGAGAGAGTCAGGTCATTGGTCAAAACTTGCTTAAGGTTCAGCGTCTCGTATGAGTTAGCGCGCGATAGCGCGTTTAGTGCGGTTCTTAACAAAAACACTTCCCCTCCGCCCTTATCTACGAGAAGAACATTGGTGCTTTTCCGCGCAGGCAGGGAAACTCCAACGTAAAACGTGTCGTCCTCTTTCAAACCGTCACCTGCAGACAAGCTCAATTCAACAGGCAGGAACAAGTGCTCCTCACCACCGAAACCTGTATCTATCTGTATTTGATATGTCCTGCCCTGATTCGCAGACAGATTTGTATCTATTGAAGTTGATTTACTTGTCCCCGTCTTAGCTGTCAGCCGACGGTTTTGCTCAATCTGGCCGTAGTTGACGACAGTCACATTCATAGTCAGCTTCCCATCAGCAATGCTATTGACGCCCGCATCTACTATAGCCGCATTGTTGATAGGCTTCGATGAAGTTATCAATTTATAGTCGACGTTCTCAACAGCGGCAGTTTCCTCGACACCTATAAGTTGCTTCAGAGTATTCGGCGTAAAATCGCTTACTACAAAAACAGAAGCTATATCGCCGGAATGTTCCCTGCCCCTCGCGGCTTTCAATGCCGAAAAAAACTCGCTGATATTTGTGCTCACCGCCCCAATTCTTAATCCTTTCACTTCTGCCAGCGCTTGTTCTTTACTCAAGTCACTGGCCCAGTCTCCCGAGCCAAGAGTACAGATGTTGAACATACTTTCGTCATCTGCGGAGCGAATGTAATCAACGGCCGAATCAACTAATTTGCCAAAATAACTTCCGGACCCGTCGGAATAAGCCATCGACATCGAATTATCCAAACCAAGGTAATAAACGGACCTGCCTTCTTCCGGTCCCCGCCTGGTATGCAATATGGGCCGAGCAAAAAGCATCGCAATCAAGACAATTATCGCGCAGCGAAGCAGCAATATCAGCAGGTCCCGCAGTTTTCGCCGCGATTGGCTCTCCGTCTGCCCCGCGTGCAGAAACCGGAGCATCGTAAATAGTACTCGCCTGTATCGCGGCTTCGCCAGCATATGGGCAATCACCGGCCCGACCACCGCGAATCCCCCCAACAGAAATATCCAATTTACAAAGCTCACATCATCTTCTTTCGTTTGGCCAAGAACGCCATCAATCCTCTATCCAACGGCTCAGACGTATCAAGCAGGCAGTAATCAATCCCGCTTGCGCCGGCGGTCCTATTTATCTCGTCCACAAAACCCGACACACTGTCACGATAGGCTTCCCGCAGCGACTGTGGAAATGTGCGTATCTTCGCTCTCGATTCCAGGTCTTCAAACTGAATGAGCCCTTCATAATTAAGGTAAAGCTCCTGATGGTCCATCGTATGAAAAATAAGCACATCATGCTTGAGATATTTCAAATGGTTCAGACCTTGATAAATGTCACCCGTGTCGTCGAGCAAATCGGAAATCAGAATCACAAGCCCTCGGCGTTTTGTCGTTTCAGCAACCGTATGAAGAACATCGGCGAGCTTGGTTCGGCCGGTAGGCTTGTTTCTCTGCAGTGATGTCAAAATTACGTTAAGGTGCGTACGCTTTGACCTCGGCGGGATATGCTTGTTGATTCTTTCCGCGAACAGTATAAGAGATACGCTGTCACACTGGATAAGCATAAGATAACTAAGTGCTGCCGCAAGAAAAGACCCGTAATCCAGTTTGCTGACCGAGCCTTCACCGGCAAAAGACATACTTCTGCTGTTGTCCAGCAATATGTAGACCGTCGCGTTGGTTTCCTGCTCGAACTGCTTGATATAAAGCTTGTCGCTGCGGCCGAATATTTTCCAATCCAGAAACTTCAATTCGTCGCCGGGATGATATTCTCGGTGGTCACTGTATTCGACGCTGAACCCGTGGAACGGGCTTGGATGCAACCCCGAAAAGAAACCCTCCACCGCACACTTGGCAACCAGGTTCATATTAGCCAGCTTACTCAGCAACACAGGGTCGAGATATTTACGACTTTGCTTCATTATCTTACCCAATAAAATGAATTCCACGTTGGAATCCACCTTCCTGCTGCCTCTCTCAAGCTGACTATTTTGGCAACGGCACCTCCTCTACAAGGTCATCAAGAAGCGCTTCGATACTTATGCCGTCGGCCTCGGCATTGAAGTTAGGAATAATACGATGCCTGAGCACAAGTTTGCTTGCGGTTTTCACGTCATCAAAACTTGGGCTGACGCGCCCCTTTATCAGTGCTCTTGCCTTGGCACCAAGCGTCATATATTGCCCCGCCCGCGGCCCGGCTCCCCACTTAAGGTATTTCTTGACCATAGTCGTCGCAAGCAGGTCGTTCGGCCTCGTCGCACGGGCGAGCCTGATGCCGTATGCTATAACAGCGTCACTGACAGGCGCCATCCGGACAATCTCCTGAAACAGAACCATATCATCCCGTGTAAGCGTATGCTCGACGGCAGCCTTCTTCTTGGTCGTGGTTTGCTTGACTATTAAGTGCTCTTCCTTAAGCGTGGGGTAGTCGATATAAATCATAAACATAAACCTGTCCAAAGCAGCTTCCGGCAAAGGATATGTCCCCTCCTGCTCGATGGGGTTCTGCGTGGCGAGAACAAAAAACGGCTCCTCTAACTTGTACGTTCTCCCGGTGACCGTAACTTCGCGTTCCTGCATCGCCTGCAGAAGCGCAGCCTGCGTCTTTGGCGGCGTGCGGTTTATCTCATCAGCCAAAATAACGTTTGCGAAAATCGGCCCTTTGACGAACTCATATCGTCGCTGCTTCGACTGTGGGTCCCTCTGGATAATATCAGAGCCTGTTATATCAGAAGGCATCAGGTCCGGCGTAAACTGAATCCGGTTAAACTTCAACTTCATCGCATCTGCTATCGAATGCACCAGCAACGTCTTTGCAAGGCCCGGCACACCCTGCACGATACAGTGACCGCCGGCAAGCATACAGCAAAGCGTTGAATCAATCACCTCTTCCTGACCAACGATTACTTTATGTATCTGACCCTTTAGGTCAGCATAGCCCTTGTGTAAACGAGCCATCAGGCTGCTTTCGTCAACTACTCTGGAAGTGTGTGTTGTTTTAAGTTTTTGACCGCTTGGTTGTTCCATAGTCGCCCATCCGCATTTTGGTTGTTAATTACCAGTTGATTAAAATCGGGGCACTTTCGTTTGAGTGCTCCCTTCCTGCCATTGTGAGTACCTGCTAACGATTCGGCCACAAAAATCTTCAACTTTTGTGCACCGGGTGTCAGTCTCGCTGTATATTGAAACAAGTATATTCTACTAAAAACAAGCGAAAGATTCCAGCTAATTATTATTATTTCAGGCTCATTTCCAGAAAAACAGAGCAAGCAGTACAGCACCGGTTTAAATCAGTATTTAAGGCGTAAAATTTCACACACAAGAGTATCGTTTGCCTCTGTGACCTCACAATATTATCTTTCGCGTACTGCTATGTTTCCACAATTACCCAAATTTAGTCGTTGCAAAGCCCGGCATTATTCACGAAATCTTCAGTTCCGCTCGCTTTTTTTGCTAAGACGCTGCCCCCATCAGGTCGCTCAGAAAGCCGCCCAGGACCGAAAAAATGCCTAATACTTGTCTTTCGGCTTGTTTACACGCCCTCCATCCCGCAGACAGCAGGGCCTCGAACCGCAAAAGCACTAGTATTCTGTAACATCTAATTTGATGGGTGGCAGCCTCAAGTGAGTCCCGAAAAATCCGCTGAAAGGCGTCCCCAAGGTGAGGGACGAGCTTGGGGATGGCTCGGAGCAACTTCCAGTAACCACCACGCATTTATCGTGTTACAGACCACCAGGCTGTTTCTAAGTGACCTTAGCAAAAATACTTATGACAGTAACATAGAAACTTATAATGATGACTGGAATACTGTCAATGGGTCAAGCGGCTGCGTCTATCACAAGTCCCGGTGTAAATTGAGCATTGAAATTAAGCTGTTTTTTTTCAATCCCGCTGGTATTCATCGGCCATCCGATTAGGTCAACACATCCGGTCGGACAAAAGTCATAATAGGTGGTAAGCAAGAGACCGTGTTTAACTTTGGCCATGAAGGGGCTCGGACCCTCAGCCTTCGGTTCGACAGTTCTTTGCCCAATTTTTCGGCAAAATAATTCTTGAGTTGAGCTTCTTATGCTGGATAATGACATCTTGAAGATAGCATCCATCTCCGGCGCTGTGTTTCATAAATGCGGTTTAAGCTGTTGAAAGATGGAGATTTTAATGGCGAAGCAGCCGGGGGGGAAGTAGAGAAGGAGCCTGTCGCATCCGTGAATACCCGTATTGTAAGTGTACGCCGAGATTTACCCGGTGGAGTATGGCAGTTGAAATTCCAATGGGAGACTAAGTAAAATGCAGGAGCACAAAACAGTAGACCACTCCGATAAGGGCAAAAGAAAGCTCGTGGAAGAGGTCCGCACGTTACGGTCGCGCCTGTCCGAACTTGAGCAGGGTAACATCATCGGTATGCAGGGGGTAGGCAGAGACATCACCGACCGCAAAAAGGCAGAGGAGGCGCTGCGAGAGAGCGAGCAGCGATACCTCGCTATCTTCAAGCAAGCGGCAGACTCGATTGTGCTCATTGATGCCGAGACCGGAGAGCTTGTCGAGTTCAACGACAAGGCGCACGAGAACCTTGGCTATAGCCGTGAGGAATTCCAAAAGCTCAGGATACCTGACTTTGAAATCATTGAGTCTGCCGAGGAAGTAGCGAAACGCATTGAGAAGATTGTCAGAGAGGAAGCCGATGCCTTTGAGACGAAGCACAGGACAAAGGATGGACAGATACGAGATGTTCTCGTAAGCAGCAGGACTATTTCGATTGGTGGGAAAAACTTCTGCCAGGGTATATGGCGAGACATCACCGAACTCAAGCGGGCCGAGGAGGAATTACGAGAAAGTGAAGAGCGGTACAGAGAGCAGTTTGAGCATGCACTTGATGCAATATTCGTAGCGGATGCAGAAACGGGGATATTGGTTGATTGTAACCGAGCAGCGTTGAAGCTGGTCGGCAGAGCCAGGTCCGAACTGATAGGCCAGCATCAGCGGATTCTTCATCCGCCGGAGGAACTAGAGAAAGGCCTTAGCAAGAGCTTCAAACAGCACCTCGAAGAAAAAGAAGGTCAGATTTTGGAGGCGAAGATTATTACAAAAGAGGGGCAGATAAAGGATGTTATAATAATGGCTAACATGGTGGGGATTGGGGGCAAAAAGGTGTTGCGAGGGACGTTCCATGACATTACGGCGCGCAAGCGGGCCGAGGAGGCGCTGAGAGAGTCGGAAGGAAAATATAGAACACTTATTGATAACTCGCTTACCGGCATCTTCATCCACCAGGACGGAAAATACGTGTTTGTGAATGATAGATTTGCAGAAATCCACGCGTTTACATCTGAGGAATTGCTGGGACGAGAATGCTTGCAGCTAATCCATCCTGATGACAGAGAGATGGTAGCAGACATCATATCAAAAAGACAGGCAGGAGAGGATGTTACGCAGCGGTATGAGATGCGCAGACTCAAAAAGGACGGCCAGGCCATCCGGTGCGAAATGATGGCAAACCTTGTCGAATATATGGGAAAACCTGCCGTAATGGGCAATGTCGTGGACATCACCGAGCGCAGGAAGGCGGAGGAACAGGCGAGGCGGGACCGGGCGGAATTGGAACGTACCTCTCGTCTCATCACGGTTGGGGAAATGGCTTCGGGCCTGGCACACGAGCTTAACCAGCCGCTCTGCGCGATACTCAATTATGCAGATGGCTGCCTGCGAATGGTAAGAACAGAGACGCCGGATTCCGGCAAACTTGAAGGCGCTATAGAGGCCATCGCCGCACAGGCAGACCGGGCCGGTGAAATCATTCGGCGTATCAGGAACTTAGTTACAAAACGCGAACTAGAACAGTCAACCGTTAATCTCAACGACATCGTCCGGGAAATCGTCGAAATGGAGAAAGCGGAGGCAAGTCAGAACAATATCACCGTACAGACCGAGCTTGCCGAAGATATGCCGTTGGTATTAGCTGACAAAATAGAGATTGAACAGGTCGTGTTGAATCTGGTGCGGAACGCTTTCGACGCGATGAGCGATACGGCCGTTGGCGAGCGTAAGCTGACTATCCGTACGTCGAGGCTAAGAAGTGACTCAATCGAGCTTGCCGTGTGCGATACAGGCCAGGGCCTGCCTGCAGAGGACGCCGAAAAATTGTTTGATTCGTTTTTCACCACCAAGCCAGATGGGCTGGGCATAGGCCTATCGCTCAGCCGCTCAATCATTAAGGCGCACGGGGGACGTTTATGGGCCGAGCCCAATCCGGATTGTGGCGCCACGTTTCGATTCACATTACCATTGAAAGGGGGCTAATATGAGTAAATCAGAACCAACCGTCTTTATTGTGGATGACGACGAAGCCGTGCAGCAGTCGTTGACTATGTTGCTCGGAACAGTTGGTCTAAATGCACAAGCTTATAGAAGCGCTGAGGATTTTCTGGATGACTACGACCCGGCAGCCCAACCCGGTTGTTTGTTACTGGACGTGCGTATGCCCGGTATGAGCGGAATGGAACTTCAGGCCAGGCTCGCAGAAAAACCGACCAGAACACAGGTGATTATTATTACCGGTCACGGCGATGTGCCTATGGCTGTTGAGGCCATCAAGGCCGGAGCGGTCGACTTTATTGAAAAGCCGTTCAGAGACCAGGTCTTGCTCGATAGTATTCAAAGGGCACTTGAGCTTGATGCCAAGGCCCGGCGTGAGCAGGCTGAGCGGGCCGACATCGAAGCGAAGATAGCACGTCTTACGCCGAGGGAGCGGCAGATTGCGGATTTGGTGGTCCTTGGCAAATCCACCAAGACCATTGCCTATGAGCTGGGCATAAGCCAAAAAACAGTGGACTTCCACCGCGTCAATATCCTGGAGAAGATGAGGGTTGATTCCGTGGTCGAGCTGGTGCGATTAATGCACCTAATGCGCCGAATGCCCGTCCTGATTTAGAAAAAATGCCGGCCTAAACCGGATTTTGCCCAGGTTTATTCCAGCCTGTCCCAGGAAAAACCTGATTTACGCAAGAACACTTCTCATTAACCAGATTTTCTGAAAAAGACGACTTAACATATATAGAAAAAATTTAGTTCCGAGTGCCGTTTAAAACGCCGGTAGTGCTTTAAGAAACAAGCAAACTATGGTTGAGCAATTTAGTCACTGATAGTGTGAAATTAACTATGAATAATTTGTGAACGCCAATTTGGGACTGCTTAATCCACAGGGGACATTGCCAAAATTTACACCCAAAGAATTAAATAATGAATAAAGGCCGAGGAGCAATGGCTCGGAATTCAGGATTATTAGAAAAATCAAGTGCTCCATCTGTGAATGATAACGGTCGGGCTTCAGACGCAGAGCAGAGGCGTTCGGACCTGGGCTATTCGCTCAAGGCGAGCATAAAACTGCCCGAGACAGACGAATTCCTGGAAGATACGCTTGTTAACAATAGAATTGAAAGAAGCGAGCTTCTTACTAAGCGTGAAGCGGAGGTTCTGCGATTGATTGTTTCCGGCAGGACCAACAAGGAGGCAGCCCGAATGCTTTGCCGAAGCGAGCGAACAGTTGAATATCACCGCAGCCGTCTTATGCATAAGCTCGGCGCCCATAACGCAGCCGAGCTCGTCAAACAAGCTATAGCACTGGGGCTCAGGTAGCTCCCTTCGACTATCACCTTGACGCCGTATGTCGTAATATCTTTCACATACGCTTTTTGAATTTAGCGGTCGAAGCTTACTGCATCGGCCTTATTGACCTTTGAATATTAAATGGAACGTTACTGTACAAACAAAGAAAAGATGTCATTCCCGCGAACAGGCTGTGTCGCAATTATATAATTCTATTTTTTTGTCGATATGTTATAATGTACCCACCTCAATGAAAGGATTTCTTATGGCATATCGATATGGAGATCGTAAACAAAGAACTCTGTTCCCGCAAAGCATCGATGAATACATACCACAAGACGCACCTGTCAGAGCTTATGATGTATTTGTCGATTCGTTGGATTTTACTGAATTGGGCATCGAGATAGAACCTCATAAGGTTGGCTGTCCACAGTATGACCCCAAAGCCATGCTTAAATTGCTGCTCTATGGATATTCCTACGGTGTTCGCAGCTCTCGCAAGCTGGAAAGAGAGGCCCATTACAATCTTTCGTTTATCTGGCTTACAGGCGGACTAAAGCCTGACCATAAAACGATTGCCGAATTTCGAAAGAACAATAAAGCTTCGCTCAGGAAAGTATTAAAACAATGTGCCAGACTTTGTGTTAAGCTGGATTTGATAGAGGGTAATACATTGTTTGTCGACGGCACTAAAATCCGAGCCAACGCTTCTATCAAGAACTCATGGACAAAAGAGCGATGTAACAGGCATCTTAAGAAAATAGATAAACGCATAAAAGAGATTCTTTCGGAGTGTGACGCTGCCGACAGAAAAGAAAAGGATCAGGCATCGCTGGTAAAAATGAAAGAAGAACTCAAGGATCAGGATGCACTTAAATCCAAAGTTAAAAATATTCTCAGCGAACTTAAAATCGAAGATAAGAAATCGACTAATACCACGGATCCTGACTGCAAACTAATGCATAGTGTACAGGGCTCCCACTCGGCTTATAACGTACAATCGGTAGTTGATGAGAAACGTGGTCTAATTGTCAATAGTGATGTAGTCAGCGAGAATAATGATATTCATCAGTTTGCCGAACAGGTCGAACGAGCCAATGAGACGTTGGGAAAGAAGTGTCAAGCCGCCTGTGCCGATGCAGGTTATTCCAGTGTTGACGAACTCGAAAAGATTGATGAGCAAGGTATTAAAGTTGTTGTTCCTTCACAGAAACAGGCACTTAAAGAAAAAAAAGAAGACCCTTTTGATAAATCGCATTTCAAATATGATCCTGTTGACGACTGTTATACTTGTCCTCAAGGACATGTCCTGAAATACAGCTATACCAACACTGTCAAAAGAGCGAAAGTATATAGAGGCGGTCCTGCTTGTAGACGATGTTGCTATTTTGGCAAATGTACCAAACAGCCCAGAGGCAGAGGGATAACGCGGTTACTTAAAGCCGAACTGAAGCAAAAGCTGGAAGCTCAGTATGAAGAACCTGAGTCTCAAAAAACATATGCACTTCGCAAGCAAAAGGTCGAACTTCCGTTTGGTCATATAAAACGCAACTTAAAAGTTGACAGTTTTCTTTTGCGAGGGTTGGATAGCGTCAAAGCTGAGGCTTCTGTGTTAGCCAGTTGCTTTAATATTGCGAGAATGATAAGCATTATGGGCGTTTCCGGTTTAATCGCTAAGCTCACGAGTTAAAAAATAGTATAGGAATTACAATATCAGAAAGAGAAGGCCGATGTTTTTGCAAAAATTCGTGCAAAAGTGCTCGATGTTGGCCATCAACAAAAAAATCTTATAGTTTTGCTGTAGTAGCTAAGAAAATAGCAGATCTGTAATGTAATTGCGACACAGCCTGGAAAGCGGGAATCCAGCCATTTTACCGGCGTTTTCTGGACTCCTGCTTGCGCAGGAGTGACAGTTTGTCTGTTCCATTACTTATTCAAACATCAATAAGACAAAATCTGGTACTTTCCGAACTTAACTCATACAGAAAATTGACGATGAAGTTATTGAGACGCTTTGAATTGTTGTGTGGCCTGGGTCGCTGGACATCGACAGAGTGTTAGGGTACAGACTTTGATAGTTTTGCGCATACGACCGGCCAAAGTGAAGATACGGATAAGAGTTCTTAAATTAAAGGATTGTGAAAGTGAAAATTGCGAACAAAACGTCTGACGCAGCGAGCAGGGATACCAGGAAGGCTCCCCAGCCCGGTACCTCTGCGGATGATGATTTTAGCGTTCGTATGGGCTATGTCGGCAAATCTGTCAAGTTGTTGTGGCCAAAGAACCCAAAGAACATCAAAAGCATATTGAGCAGCGGTGGTTCTGTCTGCCCTGCCGGCGCAACCAAGCAGGAAAAATTAAATGCCGATAGCAGAATGCAGACAGCGAAAACTTAAATCCTTGGGGGCTTAATCATAACCGCCGCAGACCGCTGATAGCGTGCTTGCTGGCGCATCTGAGACGAATGACACGGCCTGAGCGTCTCAAAGTCAATCACAAACGCCGTAGACTGATGGCGGTTCAGGTTCCAGGACCGCTGGTCAGACCGCCAGGTCGCAGGCCCGCAACGCAGCCGATTAAGACGGACAAGCTCTTGCTGTAGGAATCATTCCACATAATTGGTTAGCTGTCATCCTTGAGGTTTTCTCCGGTCATTAATCTCCAGTTCATCTCCATCAATCTTGTACCTTCTGCACATCTTTGACATTCTCTCCTTTTTGCATTTCGCGCTGAAGTCTTCTCGAAATCTGCTTTGCAGCTAATCCGGTATTTTCCGAAATTAACCCGTAATTAAAAACTGACGAATAAGGAAAAGCTGTTTTTGCAAGTTTACAATGTCATAAAAAGTGACATACAGCAAAACGCGGAATAGTACTTTGTTATAAATCTTTTAATTATAGCTCTTAATACCGTAAAGCTGGGGTTTCTTGGTTCTGGACGGGCACAGTTCAATCTTGGTTTGTTGCCAGATGTTCGGCAAAGAGTGAATTTACAGGCGTGGCACGTGGAGATAAGGCCAAATTTGGAGACTATGAAACGAACAACCGCAGGGAGCAAACGAAAGGACAAGCCTATGGCAAGTTGCAGTAATGGCACAAATGGCCTTCCAACCCCAGGAAAAATTGTACTACCGCTGGTACTTACAGCGGCGATACTTGCTGTGCTAAGTTATCTCGCCTGGAATTTATACACGGACTTCAAGTCTGTTGAAAGGCAGCACCACAGGATCATCGAGCTAAAAGGCGTCATCATGCATTTTGACGAAGCCCTCACTATGTCCGCGCGCATGGCGGCCGCCACCGGCAACCTGCAGTGGGAAAGCCGCTACCGAAGGTTTGAGCCGCAGATGGACCTTGCAATCAGGGAGGCCTTGACCTTGGCGCCCGAGTGCTTTGTGAGCGAAAGCCTGGCCCAAACCGACGCAGCCAATATCAAACTTGTCGCAATGAGGAACAAGGCCTTTGACTTAGTGCGCCGCGGAGACCTCCAAGCCGCCGAGAAGGTGCTTTGCAGCCCAGAGTATCAAGAGCAAAAGCGCCTTTACAGCGAAAGTATGGCTCAAACTGCCGCTGCTCTCGAAGAATTTGTTGAACACAGGACTGTTAGCTATCACAGGGTGCTCTTAGCGGCCTTTATATTTGTCGCTTTTATTATATCGCTGGCAATATTTGCCTGGTTTGCCGCGCTGCGAATGCATAGAGACATCACGAGACGCAGGCAGGCCGAGCGCGAACTTGAACGACTCAACAACCGGCTTGAGGCCTCGGTCGAAAGGGCCAATCGGCTGGCTCAGGAAGTAACCCTGGCGGATTTAGCCGAGAGCCAGTTTCTTGCCGGTATGAGCCACGAAATCCGCACGTCGATGAATGCCATTATAGGTTTCAGTGAGGTGCTCTCAGAAGAGAGCCTGACCGATGAACAGTTGCATCATGTCAAGATAATTCGAGAAAGTGCCAGGCACCTCCTGCAGCTCATGAACGATATTCTGGACCTTTCCAGGATAGAGGCCGGCAAACTCGATATTGAGATTACTGACTGCTCACTGCAGCACGTGCTCGCTGTCGTCGAATCATTAATGCGACCGGCGGCAAAAGAAAAAGGACTGACTTTTGAAATCCTGCAGTGTGACGAACTGCCTGCCCGGGTATGGACCGACCCTCTTCGCCTCCGGCAGTGCCTGGTTAATCTTATATGCAATGCCATTAAATTCACTGAAGAAGGGCACGTTTATGTAAATGTTTCCGTGCAGAACAAAAAAGACGCACCTTTCATCTGTTTTGACATCGAGGACACTGGAATTGGCATTCCCCCCGACAAGGAGAATTTGATATTTGAGGAATTTACACAGGCAGATGCCGGCACCACTTGCAGATACAGCGGAACGGGCCTGGGATTACCTATCACGAAAAAGTTGGCAAATCTTCTCGGTGGACAGCTTACGGTGACCAGCGAAGTGGGCAAAGGCTCAGTTTTTTCGCTCACAATTCCGGCAGGTGTGGATGTGGGACCGCAAGCATTGTTTAACAAATACGAAACTGCAAGCGAGCTTAAGCACGAGCGGGATTCTGCGGATATTCCAGTCGAGGCGCGGTTCTCCGGCCGAGTTTTAGTTGCAGAAGATAATAAAAGCAGCTGGATGCTCGTTAAGCTGCTGCTCGAGCGGATGGGCTTGGAGGCAGTAATAGCCGAGGACGGAAGGGAGGCGGTCAGAAAGGCTCTCAGCGAGTCATTCAACTTAATACTTATGGATATACAAATGCCTAATATGGACGGTTATGAGGCCACGAAAATCCTCCGGAGAAAGGGATTGAAAACGGCGATAGTTGCGATGACTGCTTACGCGATGAAGGGCGACGATGAAAAATGCATCGCCGCTGGTTGCACAGATTATTTGGCCAAGCCTATCGACACAAAGATACTATTGCAGGTAATCCGCAAATATCTGCCTCGTCAGAGCAAAGTCTCCAGCGCTGAAGTTGATTCAGCCAAAAGCGGGGTCAAAACAACCTGACCAGAAGATTTGTAATTGGGTGCCACATTGCCTCAATGCCTGTTAGCCCCCGGCACTGGCCCTTGCTTGCCCCGTTAGAGGCCTTCTCTCCGCTCTCTAATGCGGCTCGCCCCGCAATTACCCCGCCGTGGTTGTTTCAATCCGGCTTTAGACGGACCGCGGCTTGGGCTGACATCACTGCGCGGCAAGGCAAGCTCACTTTGGATTTGCTATCTTGGAAACTCAGATTTCTTTGTGGCTCCGCGTCCGCAGCTTTCAGCTCACTTTTCCTCGGCGCAGGCTGTATAAAAAAGGCCTATGCTGCTAATCAGCATAGGCCCCGATTTGTGCAAACTCAATCTCGCCGATTACTCAGGCCATAGTTTCCTCACAAGCCAGTTCTCCGCAAGTTTGGCGAAGTCCCTGAGGTTGACCGCTCTATCGCCCGGATTCTCTAAGTTGTACAGATTAGCTTTCGACTGCACAGCGAGCCAGCCCGTGCTGTCGGTCGCAATGTACCTAATCTCCTCCAACGACAAACCATAGTCGTAAACGCGGACGTCATCTATGATACCTTCAAACTGACGGTTGCCCTGGTCGTAGTTGCCTATGAACAAATCATTGGTGTCCTGGCTGAGATATCCTATGGTGTTTGCATCGTCGTTCGTTCCGGCAACTTCACCGTTTATGTAGCACTTTACGGTGTTGCCGTCGTAGGTCCCGGCCACATGAATCCATTCATTACGCTCAAGCGCATCGTTGCCGCTGTCCGCCTGATATTCGGCATACTCGTCCTCACATGGGTCATAATCATTACCATCGTAGACAGCAAAGCGCAACTCGTCGTCATTATCGACTTTGAGTACGTACGTTTCCTTGTTGTCAGCACCTTTGGCCAGTACCCGCGCGGTTTCATCCTGCTCTTCGGAATATTTTATCCATGCCGAGACGCTGACCTGACGTAATGGCTTGAGTTGGGGCGCGTCAGGCACTCGGACTGTGCCGCCGTCAAAATCAAGAGCGTTCCCATCATGGCCAGCAGTCCACCAGACGTTGACATCTATCGTCTCTATCACACCGTTGTTGTCATAGCCGGCGTAGTCGGTAACTACACTACCGGCACCGTCGTCCAGCTTCCACCAGCCAATCAGGTTGACATCATTAGGTGGCTGTACCGGACTGAGATTGACATCAGCCTCAAGCCACTCGTCTGCTATTATCTCAACGTCTTCCCAGGCGACGGTACAGTCGCCGTTAAAATCGCCCTCCAGGGGGTTAAGCTCTGACCTGCACGTGGGTGGATATAAATGGATATCGTCGAAGTATACAGTCCCACCGCCGGCGGCCATCGGCCAGCCCCGAGTGCCAAAACCAATACAGATTTTCTTGACGTCGCTGAAGTTAATATTTGTAAAGCGATTCGTCCGAACCTCCCAGAGCTGCCATTCCTCAACCTGTACGTCGGTAATCTCTTCCTCTGGGAGCTCGCCGTACCACACCACTGCATAGTTGGAGTCGTCTTCCAGACCAAGATTCATCTGTGTTTCATACTCTGTAGCATCGTTGCCTGATTGGCCGTAGAACCACAGCGATATGAACTTTACATCGTAGTAATTCCAATCATTTGGCTCAAGGCTTATAGTTTGGATCTCAGAGTAATAGCCATAGCCCAAGTCAAAAAAGTTGTTATAAGCATACCTCATCGAGTGCTCGCCGATAACCGGTGGCGTGGACCGAAGCGAAATCGACGCGCCGTTCTGTGGCACCATCGCAGTTCCGTTAACCCAGTCATTTTGGGGTGGGTCCTGCGCCGTGTCGTCCTCAAAATTGTCTATGATGATGTACTCTGCCGTTGTGAAGCTCCAGACCGGGCCTCTCCACCCATTGGGGTCGCGGACATCGTTGACCTCATCGACACGCCAGTAGTAAGTCGTGTCAAATTCAAGGCTCACGAGGTCGTACTCATTAGCGTCCTGCGGGCCTTTGTAGACGGTGGTACCAATCGGCCAGGTATTGTTGGCGTCGTTGACATCGTCGAAGCTGGTGCCGAGGTACACCTCATGCCCGTTTACATCTGCCGCCCAGTCTCCCGGCCTCCAGATGATAAGCTCCACGTCATAGGGCACATCTATCTGGCCATTGTACGGACTCGGACCCCAGGCGATGCCAACGTCTCCTCCCCTGAACAGCCCTGATATCTCGGTTGCCGACAAGGCACGGTTATAGACCCTAAAGTCATCCAGCTTGCCTGTGTAATCGCTATCCTGATTATTGTTCGCGCCGATTCTGAACGCGGTATCCTTCACATTGACCAGCGAGTTGATGGTGCCCGACTTCTGTTTTGCTAAAAGACCGTCGAAATATATCTTCATGGTGCCTGCATTCTCGTCTTTGACAAAGCCGAAGTGGTGCCAGTCCTCAGCCCAGGCCAAAGGACTGGCCTGGGGCCACACGAGGGAATCGTTAGTGTCATTGCCCGCGCGCCACAGTAAATCTCCATCCTCTGTCGGGATACGCGCCCTCATTTTGTAGTCCCCGCCACCGGTATCAAAGACCCTTCCCTCCTCATCAGCGTGGTCATCGTCGCCCTTGACCCACACAGAAACGGTTATTTCTTTGTTAATGGTTTCAAGTGTGTCACTTGGAACTGCTACATGTTCGTCAGCATCGAAGTCCAGGCAGCCGGCGATATGGCCGTTATTAGGTTCCCACTGGCCCTCAATCTCGTGCCCAATGCCATGATGCTCATAGCCCGAGGAATCAGAAACGAAACTGCCCCCGGTCTCATCAAATTCATACCAGAGAATCATGCGCACATCGGGTTTGTGACTTCCGGTTCTGAATTGCCACACCCGGCCCTTGTATTTGGTGCCGCCATCGACCTCATCGATTCTCCAGTAGTAGTAGGTAAAGAAAGCAAGAGTAGTGGGAGGTTTGTAAGTGGTATTCGCATCGGGCTGGTTGCCTCTGAACACACCGGTAGTAGCGATATTCGCATCACTTACGACATCAAAATCGGTGCCGAGATAGACATCGTGGGAATCGGCTGTGCATCCGCTGTCCCACTCGAGTTCTACAAGGCAAGGATCTACCGTTATCGCAAGGTCTGTAGGTCGCGGGTTTGAGACATTGCCGTCGTTGGTCGTAAACTCCCAGATATCGCCCACCCAGGGACTGTTCACTTCGGTGTCATTTACCTCATCGACCCGCCAATAATAAGTTTTCCCCAATTCAAGCGACGGCGCAAAGCTGCTGACGCCGTGGTGCTCCAGAAACGGACTTGCGCTTTCGTTCACATCACTCATACTTGTGCCGAAGTACACATTATGGTCGTCTACACAATATGCTCCCGCCTGCCAGCTAAGGTTGTTTGCATCGGGACACACATTTAGCACGTAATTGGCCGGAGTCTCGCCCCAGGCTTTTACCTGAACAATGTCAGCTCTTACTATGGTATTGCCGTCTACCACCTCAACAAGCACGTTTACAGTGCCGTTGAAAGCCGTAATATACCCCGCTGCGACATCCGCTATCATATTGGCCTCGTGAACGCCATGTATTATGAATATGCCCTCATTGATGTCCATCGCATATAAGTAATCGCCGTGATTGAACGAGCCGCACTCTAAAGTTCCGTCATCAAGGTTTATGAAGGCATTCGCGTCACCCGGAGCCAGTGCCGGATCCAGCCCTGGAGCCCTGAACTCGCCGCTGACAATAATCGTGCCTCCGTCGAGATTCAACGTCCAGTCCCGCTTACCGCCACCCTCGTAAGCGAGTGTAGAGCACTCAATAGTTGCGCCGCCGCTTACATTCAGCTCGCCGCCGCCGCCGCCATCGTCCGGGTCTCCCCACGTAAGCCCCCCACCAATCTCCAGGGAGCCGCCGCCCATATTCATTATAAAACGCGTGCGAGACTCATCATCGTCGTACGTTGTCATCATATCATTGCCGACTATAATCGTAGGGTTACCACTTATGTTAAGTGTAAAAATGTAGTTCGTCCTCTCTGCTATATACCAGTACGTGCCAACGTTAACGGTAGGGTCCCCCGTTACATCAATGGTGGTGGGTCCACCATGAACACCGACGTCCTCCCACCACCATATATAGCCGATGTTAAAATTTCCGCCGGTTCCTATAGCCATGGGTTGGTTCCCACCAGGGCCCTCCATTTCCCTGACATCCACATAGCAATCGACATCCGGCCCAATTCGACCTACGGCACCCGGCCTGATCAATACGTAATCATCCGGGCCCGGGTTACCGACAGGATTCCAGTTCTCCGCAACACAAAATGAATTGCTGTCGGGAGCGTCATTGGTCCAGTTGTAGTCTGCAGCCGGTGCGCTGCAGGCCAAGCCCAGCACTAAAGCTCCGGCGATTAACACAATCAATTTCCTACACATGGCATTCCTCCTTCATCAAAAATTAAACGATAACTACATTTCGTTACCTTGGCTAAACGCCAAAACATTTATTGCTCTAAACAGGCATCCAAACCTTCACCAGTTGAATTTTTGAGATTTTCCTTGCTAATTCCTCGCTCCAGGAGGTATATGGGTATGGATTGACATAGAGAAAAAACGCATTCGGAAGCACATACTAACATCGCCCTTCTGTACCAACCCCTCACGCTTTGCTGAAAAGCGGCAAAAAGCGTGCATTTACAGGGCCTAAAACCAATAAACTCAATCAATCTTTACTTATACCAAATTTGTCGCCCCTCGTCAACATAAAAAAAAACGAATTATCGGCCGTTATGCACCTTTCGCAGGATTGCGCAAGAACCTAAGCCCGGACCGACTATATCCGTCATCCAATCATCCACCCACTCGAACAATTCTGATGTCCTGTTTTCCTGCTCCCCTGCACCCACTCTTTCACGCCACAAAATATCAAAGTCGCAGCTCCGCCTTGAGCAGTACAATTTCTCCTTCAAGCTCGTTAATTCTTTGCTGTTTTTTGAGACATTGTTGGCAATAAGTCATTGATATTCTTATCCAATTTGTTCGATATAGCTCATCAAGCTGTAGTTTTATCGGAAATTGTCTGGATTGAACTTGAATCCCACAGAAATAAAGGACAAAAATCAAAATCTACCCACCCATAACTGACCGGTTACTATTTTTGCGCTTTTATCTTTGATTTTTACAATAAAAAAGCCCCGCGTCTATCCGTAACCACCCAATCCGCCGTAACCCCCAAAAATCAATCAAATGCGCGGGTAGTTGGCACCAAAAATCGGAAAATTGCAAAAAATTTTTACTCACTTTCCACAAACGAGTTACGAGAATCCAGCATCGAGAATCGAGGACTTTTTT
>Ga0114922_10000471_pt1 | contig 38560 bp, 41 predicted proteins | sample AartaG_FD_100975 | JGI IMG/M metagenome (GOLD analysis project Ga0114922, IMG submission 100975) | Deep subsurface microbial communities from Aarhus Bay to uncover new lineages of life (NeLLi) - Aarhus_00045 metaG | ecosystem: Environmental > Aquatic > Marine > Oceanic > Sediment | place... | reverse complement strand
GTTTTTGGACAATCACGCGCACACGTGAAACACCAGGCCCCGGAACCGTTGCTGGCCTTAGAGGGTACGTAGCAATGATCTCGTACTGGTGCCGAAGGTGGGAGTCGGGAGACGCGATTTCCGTAACTTCCCACCACCACGGAACTTACAACGTAACTGCTGAAATCACAAGAACTTACCAATCCCGATTGTTCCGAGTCCTTCCCAGTCATTCACGGAAGTTTAGGCGAGTCGTTAGGACAGTTTTAGGACAGTTTTCGGAGGCCTTCCGCCCTGACTCAGTCTCGTGAATGGAGCGAGGTAGGCTGCAGCTTCCCGTACCTCAAGTAAGATGGCGCAGAGGGTGGGATTTGATTTGCCCACTTCGTGCAATCCGTTGAAAACGCTATGCTTACGAATTAAGTTGGGAGGCGACAAAGAACTCCGTCGTCTCGTTGACGTGCTGTTCCTGCACGATTTCTTACTGTTTCGTGATGCGTTTTGACGGCAATTTGAGGGCAACAGCCCTTGACAAACCGTACGCCCTGTGACCTGTCCCTGTCGAGAATTCCAGCCGCCCAGGGAACGGCGGGGGTCCGGACTGTGCCAGTGACGTCGGGCGTACTCCGTGCTACGGTCGAGTCAACGGGCGCCCGGTAGACGATCAGGGATCCGTGAACACGGAACGTAAGTGCTGTGCAATCAACAGAGACGGAGTTTTCGGGAGGGACAGGCATGCGGAATTGCCCTCGCATTAGACAATCTCTACTGTCGATAGAAGGGAAACAGGACCGCCAGGCTGATCATTGCCCCCTCAGAAGAGATCCTTGAGCAGATTTGCCACTTCAATGGAGCACACATGGACAACATAGTCATGCTGGGCGTGTAGATCCCAAAGATACTTCACTGTATACTCGATCCTCTCCTGGTAGGGTAAGGTGGCGTCGTCTGTCGCGTAGAAATGAATACCGGACCTCGTGCCGCAACGAATCAACAAGCTAAAGGCTCCTATATCCTTTCTCGCGTACAGCACGGGTTCCCCGTTCTCCATGCCTGCAGACATTTCGTCCCCAGGAGACGGAGGAGGGACGTCGCCTGTTCCCCATGCCTTGTCAAGCAGCGGCTGGTGCGACCTGTCCAGTTGCAGGGATATAGCCTTTAATGCCCGCGCCTTGCGCAGCTTCTGGATTTCCAGCCATGCCCATGCCGAGCATCCAAGAGAACCGAGTGCTTTGCTCCCGAGAAGAACACCAAAGGTCACCTCTATGACACTACCTTCAATCTTATAGCTCATTTCGCTTCTCACTTGTATTTCGGCGGCGAATGGAACAACTGGCTTCCGGAGGGACATCCAGAGACTTGGCCGTCATTGCTGCTCGCCTTGCATTCGCCTGCGAGCATTGCGATCTTCCTGGCCGCCCCGTGAGTCTTTTCGTCTACCGTTCTCATCGGTCTCCCGTCCTGCCTTCCTCGCCAGGGTCGGTATCAGGATTGCCAAATTGTGCCTCAAGAAGCTGCCGGCGCACATCGCCGGATTGCTCTGCGATCCCCCGCAAGAGGTCTACGGTTTCTCCGAAGGACGTGGCAACCCCCCGTTTGTTGTCTACAGCCCGAGTGTTGATGGCATTCTCGACTGCCTTGGTCTTCGGAAGATGCGTCCCCTTGCCCGCCGAGGCACCCTCACTGAGCGTGGTGACGCCGCTTGCCTTCCAGGCGAGCCATCGCCCAAGTCCAAAGACGGCGACGAGCAGAAGTGCCGCTCCGGCAACCTTGAGAGAGAGAGACGCTTGGCTGGTCGGCCTCCTCTTTCAAGCCGCTTCTGGTTGTGCTGATTTTCGAATGTAGCGCCCGGCCCAGCCGTCGCAGCCTCCTCAGGCTCGGCAATCTCTGTGACGGCCTTCTCCGGCGCGAATCTTCTTCGTACGTCGGTTTCAGGCCGGAACCGATCACCCGCCGCGCGTGTGACCACGCCCCTGCAGATATGCACAGCCTCGAAGGGTTGAAGACACACGATCTCACGCGCGAGCTTGGCGCTGTCATCAACGTCCGCCGAGGCGGCGGCCTTTCGAGCGTTTGCCGAATCGCATTGGAAGATCAGCCATTGTGCGCAATTGGTCAGTACGTACCGATCGATGTCAGCGACGCACTGTGTGATCACGGTCGTGCTGATGCCAAACTTGCGTCCCTCTCGAAGCAGGCGTTCGAGCCATGGCATGCCGGCCATCAACTGCGCCTCCTCGATGACAACGCGCACCGGGCCCAGATCACCGTTGGCACAACGCCTGTATATCTCTCCGATGGCGAACATCCCGGCGGCCTTGCGGCTACGCATGTTCTGCAGCCCGTTGAGCTTCAGGGAGACCACATCGCAGCCACCGAATGGATCGTTCTTCCGGTCCTCGTTTCCGCACAAGAGCAGCACCGGACGCAGCCACGACGTGATGGAGCCTGTGAGTTTCTGCTCGCCCAGCCGGCGGATCTCCGGGAGGTTCATCCTTTGGATGGCCGCCCCTCGAAGGAACGACCGGAGTTCGTCGATCTGAAGAGCCCCCATGCCGGTGCTGGCTTCGAAGTTCGCCAGGAGCCCCTCTACGTACATCTCGGGGGCCTCATCCGCAAGGGGAACAAAGGCATTGAACGGCAGACCATGTCGCGCCACGTCCCAGATCTTCCCACCAACTGCTTCCACGAATGAATCATACTCGTTGTTGTTATCGAGGATGAGGTTCTTCGTGCTATCCCCTCGCTCGATCTCCTGCTGAAGCAGTACTTTAGCTGTTTGCGTCTTGCCCGTGCCGGAAGCTCCCGCGATGAGGATGTTGTGATTGGGCACTTTGGCTTGGGCTACGGCTTCCCGCACGCTCACCACTGTCGGCCGATCTTCTGAGACGACTTCATCATCCAACTGCCGTTCTGCCTCGTCCTTCGTGATCAGGGCAAATGCAGCGAAGCAGTGCTGGTCGACGAATGCGTAGGGCATGATGGCGTAGCCCATCCTGAACGGATTCTCGAGAGCCCAGTTCTCCCAACTGTTTCGGACAATCATGACGCCACCGCCTGGCGCGCGAGACCATACACCCGTTTCGTCGTACCCTTCAATGAGCATGGCGTGGTGGCCCAGCAGGTGGGCACTTGGGCCGGGCACGAATACCTTGCCGGTCCGGCGCGTCTCAGCGTTGAGCCAAGTGTCATGCACGGGTACACCGATGATCATCGGCCGCCCCGTCAGTACCGTTGTGCCGCAAAGTCCTTGCTTGATTGCGTTCAAGAGGTCAGGACCTCGCGGCGCGGGTGCGATCCCGCCAAGGCGAAAGAGCAATGCTTCTTGCTCTGCTCCCTCTGGGGCAGGCTTGTGGGCCTCGGGCAGAGCCGGACTGTGAGGCCACGTCACCTCACGACAGATGCCATGTTCCTTTAACGCCCGTATAGCGCTGGAGAAACTCGTACCTGCATTCTCTTCCTGGTCGACGAAGCTCTTACAGGCGAAGTAAGAGAATTCCGGCGAGAGTTCAACGCGTTCAAGAAAGCCCAGTGCCTTCGCGAAAGACATTGGCACACATGTGCCTCGAGCACCCTGACCGACAACAGGCAAGGAACGCTTAAACAGCTCACAACAATCCGGCAAGGCCACGGCCTCTGCAAAAGGCCATTGTGCTGTTTCCGCCAGAGATTCCTCGCAACGCAATCCCAACAACTGCGGCCCGATCGTGCATAGACCTCCCCCGACTGACGCTTCCGGAGCGAACGCTCTGGCTTTCTCCACATAGCTGGAGACCCACGAAGCACTGCGTCCCAGATGTGAAGCCATATCCTCGAGCATTTCGTGTCGGTGTTCAAACGCCAACAGATCTCCGACGGTGCTGATGAAGAAGCGCTGCTCCAGTTCACGGCACGTCACTGCAGGCATGCCGATAGCGCCCAGCGGTTGATCAGTCTTGGTTGTCATGTCCGTTTTCCTCCAGGTTCGCATCTTCCCCACCTAAGGCTTCATCACGGTTTTCCCGGATCAGGCCCATAGGCGGCGGCTCGCATCCACCATTGACTGAAGCCAATTCTTCCTCCGACAATTGATCCCGGCTTAGGGATATCAATTCCTCGAGACTTTCATCATCAAGGCCCGACAGACCGTGCAAGCGCGTCAGATCGGCCCGCAGTGTCCCGGCCAGCGCGGCCAGTTCCCGAGGTGTTGTTATCCAGTAGTGCGTTCGAAGCACTTCGAGAATCTTCTCAGGATATATCCTCTTCGTCGAAGTCGATGCAAGTTGCCCTATGAGATCAAGGAGCGCTATTACTGTTGTACCTCCTTTGGTTGGACAACGATCCCTTTCGATCGGTGGTGACGGGAACGTCGAGCCCGATACCGCGCCCGACCCTTTGAAGCTGCTCGGCGATGTGCGGGACGATAATCCCGCGTGTCAGTGGCCCTCTCACCCTGTCGCCCGCAAAAGGCACAAAGCACAAGGCCGCCGCAATGATCAGGATAAGTGCACCGAGCAGCAGGCCAACAAACGCCCCCGACACCCATCGGAAGAACCCCTTGAGCCCCAATACTACGCAGAGGCCCAGGATTCCTATCGCTATGTAATCATTCAGTAACATTCTTGCCTCCTTTTGGTGTGTTTGCTCCATCCATGCCGCTTACGATGATATCGGTGAAGGGAGGCCGGTGCCACTCTTGTCAGCGCGTACCGCGCGCCGATGGGGCGCTCCCCAAGAACTTGCCCACTGACTGTGGCCCGCCATGTGATTCACGGTCTGTCCGGGACGGCCGGGCTCCCATCGGCTGGCTCCTCACGTTTCAGCTTCGACTTGAGCAGATGCTTCTGAACGTCTATGGCCGCCTCTGCCAGCTCGCCAAGCTTTTTCCTCACCTCTCCAAGGTCAGCGTCCCGCCGTCCGAGCGCCTTTTCCGCCCGGTCCACGACGGCTGTGTCTAAGGCTGAGGGTGGTCGCCTTGGCACGGACATCGAGTCTTTGGCGTCAACTGCAGGCGTCTCAGCGGCGGGCGGGCCCTGCGCGGCTGCCTCCGGTGGCTCTTGTGCACCTCGTCGTGAGGAGCCGCTCTCGCTTGCACCTGCAGCGATAAGTACCCCTACGAAAATGATAAGCGCGATCACTATGGCCTCATTTGCTGTCATTGTTGCTCCGTCCTTTCTTTAGGCGTTTGAGATGATTTGTTGAGTTTGGCCTTCAAGAGCCGCTTCTCGAGTTCAAGCGACATGTCCCTCAGTTCTTGCAGGTCCTCACGGACCTTGCCCAAGCTTGCGGCCCGCTCGTTCAGCGCGGCCTGCGCCTGTGGCGCTGCTTGCCCGCTCAGCGGCTGGTCTTTCCTCTTGTTTTGCGCAGTTACCTGTTGTGTGGCCCGGTTTCTTCTACTTCTTGCTGTGGCCCTCGATGACGAAGAACGGGAGGCCCGACGCGGCGGCGGAGTGTGATCGCCAAATGACCTTCGACCCGATCCGTCCGGACTGCTGAAAGGCTGTCGTCCCGCGTATTGAGACCTGCCAAACGGCCTCCGCGACGATGTTCTGCTTCCGCTCCCATTTCCTCCGCTCTCGTCACATCCACAGAATGTGAGGACGCCAACGAGCATAAGCGTAACGTATGCAAAGCACTTCATGTCTCTTCTCCTATTTGAGGCACTGTTTCCTCTCAAATAACACGTCTGACCACCAACTGATACGAACTTCTGGTTCTCTCGAACGCGGCCTCAACAGCCGTGATCTCTTCGGATTTCCTTCCGCTGCGCCGTACCGCTTCTCGTTGCACTTCCACGAACTGCCTGTCCAGGCTCGAAGGCACGAGTATCCAGAAATGCTCGATCTCTTGATTAGCAGAACTCAGTACCCCTGGACCGAAGAACCTACGGGGGAGAGTCCGGACCCGGTTACTGTAGTGGCTCAGGTTTCCCTCGAACCGCACGAGCTGCGGTTGTCCGTGTAAGGCCACTTCTCCCAGAATCTCGCCCGCGGAGTTGACGGCAACAATCTTCATACGCAGGGCCTGGACCACTCGCCACAGCTCTTGAGGGGACTGCCAAACAATCTGCAACGCCGGGAGGGATGCCTCGTCTGCTTCCTGTATCGAGGTATTGCCGTCTTCCGCCTCGGGCTGTTGATCTCCGGTTTGGCTCACTACCTTCTGCAGTTCCGCAACCTGTTTGGTCTCCGAGGAGGATGGTCGCATTGGAGGCTGCCTTGCTGTGGGAGGCCCCTTAGGCTCAGGAGGACGCGGCGGCACAAAGGCGACAGTCGGCTTCGGCCTCTCCGCCAACTTGGGCTCGCGGTCGGTTGCCTCGCGAAAGAGGGCGGGCACAAAGATGAGCCCGTGCAGCGTGGCCGCGATCAGGATTCCAGTAATGAAGCTGATTCTTGACACTATTCACCTCCATGAGTTCCGTGCTCATTTGTTTCTATAACTTCAATGGACAGATTTGCACCCGACCGAACGAGTTCTGCGAGGACCATGAACGTTGTCTGATTCGTCAGCGTTCTGTCGGCTCGCAGAGTGATATTCTTCCCAGCAACTTTCGCTGCCAGTTCTTCTTTGTCAATTGCCTTACCGTTGAAGGTGATGCCTCGTGCCGTGAGGCCCACGATGTCGATCTTGCCTCTCTGCACCCTTGCTGCACCGGGCTGTACTTCAGTTACTGTCACGGGAATGGCGGTAACGCGCTCCATCTGAGTCATCACGCCCAGAACCGAGCCAAGGCTGAGGAACACAATGTCCAGTAACGGGACTATCGCGCTTGCACGCATGGTTTCCTCTCCTTTCTGTTCAGCAGGGTCAGTGTATAGCTCCCGAGCGAAGCGGCCAACGACGTTACTATCCCCACGGCCGTAGTCCAGTAAGCAGTCGACAGCCCCTGCGTGAGGCGTTGAACGTTCAAGCCATTATGAAATCCTCCGAACGCAGTAATACAGCCGACCAATGTGCCGAGCAGACCAAGTGTTACTGCGGCAGACGACAGAGGCACCAGAGTCTTTTCCCAAGGATTGGCACCCCGGCGTACCTCCCGGCGCAAGAACGCCAGGAGATACGCCACGAGCAGGCCGAACACAAAGATCGACAGCAGAAGCTGGGGCACAGTAAAGATGCCGCAATTCTTAATGAGCATCTTACCCATTGTCCTTAGCCTCCTTTCCCTCCGCTTTGACCGAGATTACAGGCAGCCTGACCTTGGCTGCGATCTGGGCCGCCTCACGGCTGAAAGCGGCACGTATCATGTGATCGACAGCCCCGAAAATCTCGTCCTTACGGCTCGTGGGATCGACGGCCTTCTGTTCCTTCTTCTCCGCGGCAAACCGAGGGACCTCCCATCCGTGTCGCAAAGAGATCAGCGTGAGGCGCGAGGTCTTTCTGTCGATCTGATCTCGAATCGCCAAGACATCGGCTTTCGTACTCAAGGAAGCTTCGCCCCCGTTGTCGCGCGCCTCGGCCAGCGCTTTCGTTAAGGTCCCGCCAGCCTTGGCGTGCAATTCGCGCAGCTCGTCAGCCAACTGGTCAAAGACAACCTTGTCTTGCGCCTGTTCCGGCTCGGCAGCAAGACCACTCAGACAAGTGAGCAGCCCGGCGACCAACACAAGGAATGCAGTTACGTGTGTCATGATCTTATCTCCTTAAACTGTTTCTCAACCCTATCTGTTTTTCATAGATGCGAACTTTCGGACCTCCGCGTCTACATCGATGTTCTTCAGTTCTTTTGGTGTGCTTGCTTGCGCTGCGATCTTGGCGGTCTCCGATTCCAAGGATTTCACCAGCTCGCCTGCAAAGTCTGCCATCATGTTGGCAAAATCTTCGGACTCGTTCTTGAGCTCGATGAGGTTGGTTGTTACATCGCCGAGGCCGGCCCCGGCCTTGTTCATATCAGCAACCCACTTCGCAAGCTGTTCGGCTTCGATCATCCCCTGGACGATGTCTGCGTAGTTGGACACAAATTCAGTTTGGCTGATCAGGATCGCGCGGCACTTTTCCACTTCGAACGTTGCCATGGTCAATTGATCCTGAAGGCAGGACAATGCCTTAACGATTCTTATCTGCAGGGCTTCCGTGGCAGGGCCCAAGTCGATGTTCCCACAACTCTCGGTGAGCTTGCGCAGTGAGAGGATGTTCGCAAAGACCATCTTCAGCCTTTTCTTGCGGACCGGATCCTGCTCCGATTGGATTTGGCGGGCGAGGTCCGACAACCGGCTGTCGAAGGTTCGCAGACGAGCTTTCATCTTCTCGCTAAGCTCGCCTCCCATGTTCTTTGCCAGCATCTTCTGGACTTTGCTAATGGTCTCTCCGAGCGCGTCCTGCCCTTTCCAGAGCGGGCTGGTGATCTGCTCCCAATCCCGGGTGAACTCGGAAAGGTGGTCATTGAGGCGTCTCAGAGCTTCCACCAACTCTTCTTTGACGACGTCCTCCTCTTTCAGGATGGCCTTCACCTCGCTGAAACATTGCTTCAGTCCCGAGGACCTCATCCTTTCGGCGATGGGCTCCATGGCCTCCTGGATGGCTTGGCTCAGCCGGGACACGTCAATGACTATTTCCCTGTCCCTGGTGGCTTGAGCCGCGATGCAGATGCAAGGAGACAGAAGCAACCCAAGGACGAGAGCTCCCATGACAAATACTTGTCTGTTCATAATGCTTCCTTTGCTATTGTCAAGAACTTACCGTTTGGCCGCTGATGCGGCATCCTGAACACATTGATCAATCGAGAATCGAAGTTCGGCATCCATGATCGAATGCCAGTACTTGCGCGCTACGGCGATGTCGCCTTTAGAGTAGGCTGTCAGGCCACGGGCCAAGGCAATGAGGTCGGCCACCCGCCGTCTGTCGCTTTCCGAATCGTAGGTGCGTTCTGCGCCGCTTAGGTGCGTTTGAGCCACCGCAAACTCTCCCTGGCGTATGGCGATTTTGCCAATGATCTCCTTGGCCCGTGCGGCTGTTGCCGGGTCCGTGTTGCCGGCCTCAAGCACGCTGTTGACCTCAACCAGAGATGTGCTGAAATCGCCCTTTTGCAGCTTCGCCTCGGCCAGCAGCAGTTTGCCGGCGCCCGTGTTGGCTCCACATTCCTCAGCCACGGAAAAGGACTCGTTCAGCACACGCTCGGCGCGCTCAACGTCGCCCTCACGCAGTGCGTTTTCCGCCCTCGTCAGCATCGCGTCGTACCGGACGTGTGCGGATCCGCAACCAAGCGGAAGGCACAGACTTACGAGGCCAAGAATCAATACAAGCTTTTTCATCGAATTGCCTCCTGGTATCCCAAAACAAATGTGTCTATAACAAACTTCTCAATCCTCCCGCGGAGAGGTCCTCCTTCCACACCCCTCAGGGACCCCGCGGGTTCGACGTTCCTCCTCCATCCTGCGACCTTCGCCTCCCCTCGCCATCTTTGATCTTCTTCCTTCGCAAGCTTTCTCCATCCTTGTCTTGCATCCCTACTCTGTGTTCTTCCTGTTGATGTCAGTTCCAGCATCACCTCCTTTCAAGTTGTCACGATGTCCTTGTTATCGTGGCTTATGGCCAGCCACGCTTTGCATTCACCTGCTACGCACTTGCAGCCTTCTCTGAAAGGCCTGGATGTCGGCGTCCGTGATCGGATCAGTTGCAAGGGCGTCGAGCAACTCGTCTACTAGGCCTGTCGAAAGACCGATAATGTCGTTGACCCGGCTAGATCCCCTGCTTTGCTGCCGACACAGCACGTCCTTTGCTTCCAGCTCTTCCAGCGCGGTGATGACTTCAGCGCAGTTGCGAGGGTACGTTTCAGGACGACTCATTTGAGCAAGCTCTCGTGCCGTCAGGTACTCCTTGAAGGTGTTCGGGAAGCCGAAAATCCCCTGGACAACCAGGCCTCCTGTGAGCTCCATTGCGAGATTCGAGAGCTCCCTCTCTTGCTGGAGCGTCATCGGGAAAATCCCTATCTGAGTCGCCTCGAGACGCTGTGACAGCCTCTGCTCAATGCGCACGAGAGAATCAAGCAAGCTGTCAATGCTTGCGGGACAACGCGGCTTACGAAGCAAGCCGGCGTCAGTGCTCAAGGGCCCGGTTAGAGATTCGGCAGCGGCCCGGCGCGCAATCCAGAGCTGATAGGTCTCAGCCAGGAGTTCACGCACTGAGCGATACGGTTTGGCCGTAGCCTCTAGAAGGTCTTTCCTGTTCTCGGCCCTCCAGGCTCCGAAATGCTTCACCAGAAAGTTCCTGAGCCGCGTGGAAGGCTGCCTGAGCACTTCGGTGATCAAAGCAGGAAGGTCGATTTTGCTGTCTTGCGCACGCTCGGCAAGAGGTCCCCGGTACACTACATCGAGAAGTTCAGGCACAAGGCGCATCTCAGGGAGTTCGTGAGCCTCTTCGAGGCGCAGATTCGTATCATCGGGAAGTTCGGAGGTCACCTCGCCGGACACACCGATCTCCGCGAGAGCCGTCTGAAGCACTTCCGGAGTAAGCGCCATCGCCGCTCGCACCACGTGCAATGGATCGAGGCGCCGTGCTGTTTCACGCTTGGCCAAGACCTTTGCACCCGCGATGCACCGTTCGGCGTCTTCAGAGAAGTGCGGCCTGCCATTTGTCATTGCTCTGCTCCTTAACGAATTGCCTAAAGAGTCGGCTCATTATCCTGTCCGCCTTTCAAGGGAAACTGTGTTTCCATTATCTTGGCAGCGAGATCTTCGGGGATGCCCGCTTCTATCATCCCGACGTGTAGAATAGTCCGACTGACATCTGTAACGGTTTCGCGCACGGCATCCAGTAGCCGCGTAAACAGTTCGGGAGGGGGATCCTGCACTTCACCATCAACGACAGCATGGTTGATCTCGATCATCACCTCCCCATCGTCCCGATCAATGCCGATGCAGCCGAAGACCAACTGATAGTTTCTATTCGCAATGACTCGGACGATGGCGCTGTCCATCCGGATCTTCGCAATGTTGGGCACCCTGATCTTGAGCATCAGCGTTTCCTTGACCGGATGCACAATGAGCCTGAAAGGTTGCGAAGGACTGAGAGCGTTACTCAGATCGGCGCTGACATATTGGTCATCAACAACCCTGACATCAGATATGTGCTCCTCGTTCTTGTCATAGGCTGTGAGAAGTTCCGCGGCTCTTTCCATTGTGATCATGACACGGCCTCCTTAGATTGCATAGCTTGAGATTTCTGCCAAAGAGATGGTTGTGGCCATCGGGACCGAAGGGCATGGGAGCCCAAGGGATAGCTGACTCCCTCAGATTCCATACTCACGGTCTATCTCTAAACGCCACTGCTCAAGCCGCTCACGAAGTTCTTCCCATTCTGGAAGGTGTTCTCTCAGTTTCTCTTCATCAGTAACGCGGTATGAATTGATGCCGTCGATCTCTATTCCGCACTCGACCCGACACAGATCGAAGAAAGACAAGAAGGCGCCAGCCGTTCTTTTCTTCTCGTTGCCCTCCCCGAGCTCGTACACGCCGTCAGTTACCAGCGCAAAGGTGGTAAGAAAAGGCTTTTCCTTGAACATCTCGGCCATTGCCAGTTCGGCTCGCGTGGTTTCGCCTGGATGAGCGTATGGCAGGACAGGGATCACCAGGTAAGGCACCCCGGCTCTACTCTTTGTTTCTCTCAGATTTGACGGAGCAAGATCCTCTACCGCATGAAAGACTAGGTCGTGCCACACGTCTCCATGGCACATGTACTCCCTCTTCGCAAACAACGTGAACTGGTTGTTTCTGTTGTCCATGACTTTCTTCGCGATTTCATCGAAAAGGACTATGTTCGGCATTATTGAGGTTCCATTTCTACCATGACTGCGTGCTTTGGAAATCTGTCGGTGCGAGTTGGGGCAGAGCGATTTTTCCGTGGGAGGCCTGCTCAACTTCCCTATTGCCACGCGATCCCTGGCCACAGAGATTCCGGCAAAACAATTCCCCTTGCTCACAAGGCGAACAATGGTCGTGTCTCCCCGGCCCGGGCGTATATCACTTGTACACGATGTTGTAGGCATACTCTTTGGCGACCCAGTCGCCTTTGCGCACCAGAAGCTTCTGCACCGGAGAATAGCAAGAGGTCGGAGTCTCCACACGGAGGCACCCGGTGCGTTCGCCGTTCTGGAGGGCTTGCTCAATTGCGCGACACACATCAGGAATGTTCTTCCACTCCTTCTCCGGCACATTGTGTTCTGCGATCTTTCGCCTGTCCATTTCGCGCCCATTTCTGGCGCCGGCAATGGCCCCGCCGACAAGGATACCTGCCACCGCTGCGAAGAAGAATGGAGGGATTGCCACGCCCCCGCAACCAAGGCAGCGGTACCGACAGCGCCGGCGACTCCACCTACCTTTACGGTACCCGCCGCGAGGGCCACTTGATGACCGCCGATAAACCCTTCTTTCACAGTGATCTTCTTGACGCGCTTCATCTGGATTCTCCTCTCATTTGCCTTACCGCCGGAAGTTCACAACAATCGATCTCGTCGTCCCGAAGATGGAGGTCTTCGTCTTCACTTCGATTCCGGACAGGTTACTGGGAGTAGCGCCACAAACCATGGCCGTATTGGCTATGGATGCGCCAAGCGCCGCTCGAAGAACATCTGCCGCCAATTGGGGTGCGCGGGCTGCAATTACGGCCGTAGGATCAACTTGGACCACCGGGTGGACGAGGCTGAACGAACCAGCAGTCACGGCAACGTTGGCAGGCAAGCCATGAACAATGTCATTCATCTGTTTCTCCTTAGACCGAGAGAGTGATCCTAAGGTGCTCGTGGTTGTTGCCACTCAGGTAGATGGGGTAGCCCCATTCGGGCTTTGGGGGAGATGACAAGGGAATAATCTTAGCAAGAGAAGCGTTCAGGCCATCTCAGAGCAATCTGCTTGAGAAGACGCGGAATGCCCAACATGTGTGAGGAGATGCCTGAGTTCTGTTTTGGACTTCAACACTGACTCGACTTGGTCGGTCGATTCGTCGGCCTGCTCGTAGGCCCCCGACGGCTATTGCCGCCTCTTGGGCTTTCCTGATTGCCCAGCTTCATCCTTTCTTGCGGCGATGATCATTCCGCCCGCCTCTCGCTCCCGTGTTTTTGATTGGTGATTCGCACCCCCGCTTCACCGTGGGGACTGTGGGAACTCGACGGGTCCGGGCGCCAAACCGGACACTCAGGTTGTCAAAGAGGAATAGGTTGCTCTTCTATTCAGTCAGCATTCTCGCTTCCGCGCCTCCCCTCACTCATAGGAGAAACGCGCATCGTTTCAGCCTGAGCGCTCTTTCAGGGATTCCTCTGCTCAAGCCACAAGACCTTAGAAGCACACCACTTACAGGAAAGATCAAGAGCTTTCGGAACGATGGATTCCTGCTGGAAAAAGCATCAAAACACCTGAAAATGAGGGAGAAACGTCCGGAGGTGATCGGGCAAACGAATGTCACTATTGCGCTTGTGCGGAGACGATGTACGTGAGTCCATCGTATTGCGGCGAGCACTGCCAGCATTCCATCACTCAAAGCGGGTGATGTCGGGGTAGACGCTCGCCACGTCTGCAAGGACGCTCTGGAGACCTGGTACCCATCGACCCTTTGATCCTGACGAAAGCGGATAGGCTTTGGAGATAAGAGCTGTCTGCTTTCAGGACGCGCATAGTTTTCAATGGTCTCCCATCTGTTTTCCAGGCGTTTCCTAGCGGGAACTGCACGGCAGTGTGTGCGCCAACGCGTCTCTTCTTGGGGCGTTGCGGTCGATTTTGCCGCTGGTGATGCGGCTACGAATCGGCTCATGTCTTCGCGCGGTGCTTTGGGTCATAGAATAAACGATGATAACTTTGGCCTGCCGCGTGTTCGTAGAGGAGATGGCTGCCGAACATCGAACACAATGTTGCGAGGCTTCGGTACTGTTGCTTTGAGAAAACGTCCGGCGAGCACGCCTGTGTATAACGCCGACGTTATTCGCTGGGTGCGCAAGTCAGGGGGCCGCCGCCCTGCTGAATCCATTTTGCACGTTTTGCCTTGAGCATTGCTAACATTGGGAATATATGTCTAACATGCCCCGCGTTTGGCACGCCATTTGCAATGTGGACAGGTGAGGGTTCTTGTGCTCGCGTAGATTGCTTGCGAACCCGAAGTGAAAACATGGAAATACAAGAGTGAAAAAGCAAGAGGCACATAGAGGCCGGAGCGTTAGAGAAAGTCCTCGTTCAGCGCATCAAGCTGATGGGGCATTTTCTGCGTGTACGGGGATTAAAGAGGAGAATTCTATCATGAAATCCTACATAAAGGTTATTTCCCCTGAAGAATGTCGCCGGAGAATCATCTCCTTGCTTTCAAAGACGGACCCGGAGATAGAGAGCGCAATACTGCCGACAATCGTGGACATCTACAGTTACCCCCACGACGTGGCGGGCGTTGATCCCCGGAAATCTGGAAGATGCCGTGAAAGCCGTAATTGACAGGCTTAAGCCCCGCCTTCGGCGATGTTCGTGGGAGCTGACACTCCGCTGCAACTACAGGTGTGTCCACTGCGGCTCGGAGGGCGGCGAAGCAAGATACCGAGAACTCACCACGAAACAGGCTCTGGGTGTTTGTGATGCCTTGGCCAACCTTGGCTGCAGGGAAGTCACACTGTTAGGTGGAGAGCCGTTTTTACGTCCAGACTGGGAAGTTATTGCTACACGCCTGATTTCGCTGGGGCTTGACCTAAACATCGTATCGAATGGTTCCTGCATTGATCGCGAGATGGCTGAACGCCTCGCAGATGCGGGAGTTAACAGCGTTGGCATCAGTCTGGACGGCCTCGAGGATACCCACAACTCAATACGAATGAATCCCGACGCGTTCGGGGGCTGTTTGCGTGCTTTCGATGCACTGCGGGGAGCAGGCGTCTCGGTGTGTGTAGTTACAGTGGCCATGCCACGGAATGTGTCCGAGCTTCCCGATATGTTGCAGTTGCTGACCTCGAGGGAGATTGGCCAATGGCAGATCCAGCTTCCAATACCCACGGGCAGGTTTAGTGGCGCGCCAGTCCCCATGCTTGAGGATCTGCTACGCGATACGAATGCTTTTCTGGTCTCAGCTCAGGAACAAGATGCTGTTCGAGTGTACGCAGGCTGCGACGTAGGGTATTTTGGGAACTCAGAGGAACATATCCGGACGGTGAATGGCGACGGCCTCGGGTTCTGGAGCGGATGTTATGCTGGTGTTTTACTTGCCGGCATCAGAAGCGATGGAAGCGTAACCGGCTGCCTCGCGCTGCCGCCCGAGTTGGATGAAGGAAACATTGCGCAAACGGGGCTTGAGGAGATCTGGAACTCTGAAGATGCTTTTACCTACAACCGGGGCTTCAGTCCTTCACAGTTGAGCGGAGCCTGTGCCGCTTGCCCTTACGGTAACGTTTGCCGTGGTGGCTGCCACGCTATGGCGTGGTTTACGTCGGGATTGCTTTTTGCCGATCCGATTTGTGCGCATAGGCTTGAATCAGCATAGGCCTGCTAACTAAGAAAGGTGTCCTAAAATGAGAAAAGCGTTGGCTGGAATCTTAATCCTGTTGGCTGCTGTCGCTGTTGTGTTGATCATAGCTTCCTCCGGTTCGCGGAAAACGGGTCAAGGAGACGATAGGCATCCTGTTCAAATTACCTTTGGATACCGACCGATCTCCCCCTCTTTGGATTTCTTTGTAGCCGTTGAGAAAGGCTATTTTACAGAGGCCGGGATTGAAGCAAAACTCAAGACCTTCAGAGGAAGCAGCGATTTGGTTGACGCCGTAATAAACGGCGAAGTCGACTTTGCCAGCGACTTGGGAATGGTAACGCAGTTGCTGCCCATGATGCGGACAGAAAAGTACATGGTGCAGTTTCTGTCGCTGGATCTGGATGCGCTTGACTCCCCAATGCGGGGGCCTACGCTGGTGGTCAAGGCCGATTCGGGTATCAGCAAGGTTGAGGACCTGCGGGGAAAGAACGTTGGAAGCTTCCCCGGAGTAAACTTCAAGATTTTCCTGGCGGCTGTGTTAGCGAAACATGGTCTAGATGTGGACAAAGATGTGCGCGTAATTCAGATCCCTCCTCAAGAACAAATGACGGGGTTCGCTTCTGTGGATGCTCTTATCTCACTTGATCCCATCACCAGCGGAATTCAAGCGAAGTATGGTGCTAAAGCGCTCACAGACAGGATTTCCGCGCGATACATTTTCGACGACTTCCCTGCCGCTGCCTCATCCGTAAATGCTGATTTTGCTGTCAAGAATCCTCAAGTTGTTGCCAAGGTTGTGGACGTGTTGGGGCGCGGGATTGATTTTGTCCGCGCTCATCCGGACCAGACGGCCGAAATCCTTGCCAAGTACACCAATTTGCCACTCAGCGTCACTCAGACCATGAAACCGGTCAAGTACGCTAAACATGATGAGATCGACGTCAAGGCACTGCAGAGGACTTGCGACTATCTAGGATCCATTCCTTGGCTCAATCTGGATCGTTCACTGGATGCTCCAAAGCTGGTGTGGCAGATGCCCGATCACTGAGAATTGGGGGCATGCCATGACAACCGAAGCGATCCAGATAAAAAACCTCAGCAAAACGTACCGTCGAGGTGCTCTTGCCGGCGGCAAGGAAGTGGAAGCGATCTCAGACCTGAATCTGATAGTCCGCGAAGGAGAATTTGTCAGCATTTTCGGTCCGAACGGATGCGGAAAGACCACGCTTCTTCTGATTACTGCAGGAGTAGAGTCTCCTTCTTCGGGCACTGTATTGGTTAAAGGCCGGAGGCCATCCGATGCTGTTATCGGGTTTGTCTTCCAGAACTACCGCGAAGCCCTCATGCCGTGGCGCACCTGTCTGGACAACATTGCCTTCCCCTTGGAGGTCATGGGAGTTGAACGAACTGAGCGCCGTGAACGAGCAAGGGCATTAGTGAAGCAATTCGGCCTAAAGATCGATCTCAATTCTTATCCCTATCAGCAAAGCGGCGGGCAGCAGCAACTTGTCGCAATAGCGCGAGCGTTGGTAGCCGACCCTGACGTCTTCGTTCTTGATGAACCGTTGAGTTCCCTTGATGTCCGCACAAGCCTGACGACGCGTACGACCATCGAAAGGATCTGGGAAAGAACTCGGAAGACAACGCTTCATGTCTCCCACGACGTTGATGAAGCCATCCAGCTGTCGGACCGCATAGTCCTTCTCGGCGAGAGGCCAGGACGGATCCTAGAGGTTATCGACAACCCCCTGCCGCGCCCGAGATCCCAGATACTGGAAGACAAGGACGCCTCCCTTTTGAGATATCGAATTCTCCGGCATTACATGGAGGGAGAAGCTTCGTGAGAGGGGAAGCACTGTTTCGTTTCATACGGAGAGCTGGGCTCCCCGTCGTTCTCGTGCTCCTGTGGCACGGAGTCTACGTTGCCAACTGGGCTAACCCTCTTTTTGTCCCGGCGCCACATGCTGTTTTCAAGGCACTGATAACGGTTATCCGCACCGGAGAGCTGTTTCATCACGCTTTGGACACACTGTTACGGATGCTGGCGGGATTTGGCATCGCGACTGCAATTGGTATTCCCATCGGATTGATACTCGGGCGTTTTCGTCGGGCCTATGTGTTCAGTGAGTTCATGATCGACTTCACTCGATCGATCCCTGCAACTGCTGTTTTCCCGCTCTTCATGCTGGTGTTCGGTGTGGGAAGCCAGAGCAAAATCGCTATTATCGCGTTCTCGTGTTTCTTTGTGATATTGATTAACTCGATTTATGGCGTGTGGAATGCACCTAGGACACGAATCCTTATGGGACGCACCTTCCGTGCATCTCAATTGCAGATCTTCACAAAGATTATCTTGTTTGATGCCCTGCCTCAGATATTCGCTGGGCTACGCAATGCCGTTTCTATTGCATTCATCTTGGCAATTGTAACCGAGATGTTCATCGGCACGAATAGTGGCCTCGGGTTCTTGATCTTCAACGCAAAAATCTCATACGATACACCCAAAATGTACGCCGTGATCATCATCCTGGGGGTTCTGGGCTACTCGGTTAACAAATGCCTTCTTCTGATCGAGAACAGGTCTATTCACTGGTCAAGAACCTGAGCAACCATACTGGACACGAAGGCGGGCAAAGAACCCAGGCGAGGCGTGCACCGAATAGGGAGGACGCCGAGGTCATGGACCGCCTTGCTACGAGCTCTCTTCATTGCCCGGCTTCTTTCCTCCGTCGCGCCCGGTTGGCCAGCGGCTACTTGTTCCAGCATCGGCCTGAAACGAAATCCTATGCAGAACCCTTTCCGCAAGCCGGATTAGCATGTCCTTAGAAGGGGTGCCACGGCGCCGACTACTTTCGGGGCCGATCGGCAACATGCCAATAGAACGACGGATAGCTGACCCAACGCCCTATCCCGATAAAGCCCGGGCAGGCGCTGCCATCGCATCATAGGTGGCAGATGGCGGCGCTCCGGAAAAGGAACTTGACAATGACGCTCCCGGAAGATAGAATCTGAAATCTGAGATGAACTGAAAGCGGGCGGGAGTGGAGAACGGACTGATAGATAGGGGTAATCACACAGCGGAAGTGCATACCGATCAAGAAATCATCGAGATAGTCCGAAAGAGTTGGGAAGCCAGCATTCTCTTTGCTGCGTGCCGGCTCGGCTTGTTCGAGAAGATTTCCCAAAAGCCGGCAGGCTTGGGCGAACTGGCTCGTGAGCTGCATGCCGATCCTCGTGGTCTGGAAGCGATCATGGATGCGCTGGTGCAAATGGGGCTCATGAAATTCTCGGACTGCAAGTATCGGTGTACCGGTAAGGGGCGGTTGCTTGCTGATCCGGGGGGGGGCCTCCGTGCTTACATAGCCTTTCATGAACCACTCCAGCACGGTTGGCGATACCTGCCGGACTATGTCATTGGCCACCGGCAACCAGCGCTCGAGTACAACCGCTCCGAGAACGAGCATGTCTCTGAAACATACGCTTGCGCAATGGATGCCCTCGGGGCGGAAGCGGCATCAGAACTGGCAGCTTTCCTGGACCTGGAAGGCACAGAGAGAATACTGGATCTGGGAGGGGGAAGTGGGGTTTATGCTCGGGCTATTCTGAACAAGTGCCCCACGGTCCGGGTTGATGTGTGGGAGCGACCCGCTGTATGTCAACTTATGCGAGACGCCGACGATAGAACGTCATGGCCGGAAGGGCTTCGCTTCATTGAAGGTAACTACCTCGATTGTGGGTTCAATAGCGAGTATGATTTCGTCTTGATTGCAAACATCGTCCACAATGAAGGCGCAAACGAAAACCAGCAGATTCTTTCGGCAGCAAAATGTGCCCTCAAGCCGGGCGGCGTTGTTGTTATTGTGGACTACTTTAAGGGAGCTTCGGGCAAGGCTGCTGAGGGTCCTGTGGGATTCTCGGCTATGCTTCTCTTGATATCGAAGAAAGGGCGAATCTATGAGGAAGCGGAAGTAATTCAGTGGCTTGAGGGTTGCAGCCTCGAGCCGTACAGAAAGTTGACATTGAGCACCGGATACGAAGCGATCCACGCGAGAAAGACGTAACCAGAGCCGCGGGAGGCATCGAATAATGAAATCCACGAGTGGACGTGCGGCTGAGCATTTACAGGTCGGGCTACTTCAAAACGCTTTGGGCCTCAGGAATGATGTCGATGTTAGCCGTAGCGACCACTTAAGACAACTGGAAGATGCTTTCAATTCCGACGATAGGAAGGGATACAAGGAGGCAGCAGAAAAGTACCTGAAGGAATGCTTCGAAAGAATCATGCCGGTCGTTCGCTTCTCTGGGCAGGATGAAATTCGGCAAAACCCCTGCGGCGCTTTCACTTTTTTCAGTCGATTCCTGACTGAAAAGCCATCTGCGGTAGGGCCGACCACACGGTCATTTCTCCACTGGGATGACGTTGTGTGCCCTGGGGGGAAAGTGACCTCGGATTCCGGCCAATGGATCAGCAAGATTAACCAAGGGTTGCGGACATGGTTCTGCGAAAAGAAGCAGTGCCCCGTGCCCTTGGAGTGCAAACGAAAGGGGCCTGATTCAGATTGCCTTAAGGAAGCCTTGGGTTTATTTCTGCAATCTCTGAGATACTCGGCTAGTAACTTGGTCGACCAGATTCTGCCTCGAAAGATAAGTATCGTTTACGAGATCCCCCACGAGGAAGGGAACGGTTCTACATCAAATGAGGACGTGCTGCTGGAGATCTTGGACCTGTGGGACAGATTGGGCCGCAACAAGGAAGACGATAAGACGCTGGACTCTCGCCGAATTGCGGCAGGATGCCCAATAGATGAGTACGGGGTTTCTGAGGTGGCCAGATGTGTAACAGAGGCCGTGTGGGACCAGACTTTCGGTTCCAATCGAAAGAATTGGCAGGGCATGTTCTTTTTTGAGGAGAACCGTGAATGGCTTCAGGCAGAGGAGTATTCCTTCAGGAACTTCCTGGAACTCCCAATCTCGCTCCTGGTGATCTCAGACGCCAGGTGGTTCTATTTCATGCATTTCGGATTGGGCCTTGCACAGCAGAAGGATGGTAATGGTGCGGCATCTGAAGCAGGCAGAGCAGCAGAGACTGCTCCTGCTACCGGAACGCTCATCTTGTACGACACAGGGACTGAACCGCTGTCGGCAATAGAACTCGCGGGCCTCTACTTGGGCTGCGAAGCAGCTATGTTGTCTCTCTCAGCACATGAGTACGCTTTTCTTCTGACGCAACAAACTGAACTCGAAGTGGCCATCAGGGAGCGTAAAGCCTTAACCGAAGCGTGGGCGCATGCTATGGGGACTGAGTTAGCGACCTTGGGAGTGCAAGCGCAGATACTAGCAGCGCACTTGGCCACCGGCGTGCAGAGCGCAGCAATCGATCGTACGATTCAGCTTTCGGTGGCAAGAGGACTGCGGTCGCTCGATGGGGCAGAAAAAGAAAGCTCGGATCTTCGGGACAGACTCGGTCCTCTTGTTACAGATTATGTCAATGCGATCCTTCGAGACATGAATTCCCCAGTACGTGACCCTGAGCTTGGGCCCTACGCACGACACGCGTTCTGTGAGGCGTTCACCCTAGTTACGTCTAAACTGCAGCAGCCTCTGAAGCTCTTGGCAGAGAATGCTCGCGTTGTCAGCAATCGCAACCTTGCCTTGCTGCGACTCGATGAAAAGGAACGCTGTCGCGTGCTTTTCACCAAGAATGGACAGTACGCATTCGGAGATACGTGTCTTGAGAGTTTATACAAGGCCCTTGCCTCATTTTTCTCTCGGGCAATACGCGAGGGTACATCTTCTACTATCTACGGAAAAGCGATATCGCACTACTGCCCTGATCCTGATTTGCAGAAGAGAATGCGCAAAGCTTGGGACATTTGGCACATGAAGCTCCTTCTGGCGCAAGACCAAAACACGGCACTGCAAGGGCTGCTCAACTGGCTTGAAGATCAGTTCGTGGGCCTCTCTGGAAATCCCATCCGAATCCGTTTCCCGAGGCCTTTTCCTCTCCTCAAATACGATGGGATAGCCGGGGGCAACTTTGGATATCATGTCTTGGTATGTGGCCTTGAGGAATGTTTTCTCAATGCGCTCAAATACAGCGATTTCGTGGATGGGAAGATCGAAATAGAACTTGCAATCTCACATGAAGATTGTATGCTGCGTTCTGTGGTGGTGCGAAATACTTGTACTAAGAGGCATTGGGAAGATTGTCGAGAGAAAGCGGCAGATAATAAGGGCGCTAATTTTGTTGAGAAAGTCTTCACCAATGTTCTGGGAATGCGTCCTTTGTACAAAGATGGATTTGTGCATTTCGACCAGGAAAGCGAACGGGTAATAGTGGGAGGTGTTCTGGATGCCTAGATGCTGGAGAATCCTCAACCTGGACGATGAATGGGAGAACCTGGAAGAGGCGATTCTCGCACGCTTGCTGATGGGGCCGAAAGAGGCACTCGGACTTCTGGGAGTGACCTATGGTTCTTCAGTGGAGGAGACTAGCTATCTGGGCTCAAGCGCGGAGGACAGGTTCCGGCTCATGTTGGCAGTGGTCGAATCTGGCAGCTTCCCCCTGGGGCTTCGTCTCACATCACTCTCCCATGCGTGGACTTTTATAGAGAAGTGCTACGAGAAAGGCTTGACTCCTGATCTCTGTTTTCTTGACATCAAAATGGATAAGAGCGAAACAGAAGAGGCCATAGGCCTAGTGGAGAAAGAGCTCAGAGAGTTTGTCGAAGAGAAGGCCCTCGTGGGTCTGTCAGGATATGTTGGTGCTCCCGAAACTCGCGGGAAACTGCTTGAGCAAGGGGGGCTATTTGTGGGAGGGAAGATTCGTCGGACCTTTCAGTGCGCCATCCCCCCCCCGCAGATAGTGTTGTATAGCTCACACGCAGTAGTTCACGAGGATTTGCTTCCCCTGATGTACATGGAGAACATACAGCTATACGGGAAGGACCCTTTGTTCGCTGACTGGCAATCGCTTGTGAAGGCGCGGCAATTGATGTACATCAGAGAGGGGCTTGTCTCACAAGCCAAGATAAACGAAGCGATCGACAAATTAAGGTTGTTTATCCTCGCCAATTCGACTGATTCAGAAAAGTTGTCGCGTTCCTATGGAGTTGATGTGTCCGTTGAAGAGATTGGGAGGGAGTTGGCCTCTTTCTTGTCACACCCAATTGGCAACCAGCCTGATCACGATTGGACGATGTCTTCCTTCTTCATCTTGCAGCTTAATTGCCTCCTCCAAGCTAAGGGCATGCAAGCGTCCGGGCACATGAAAGAACTCAATGAGTTGATCGACCTGATCTCTTCGGTGGACCACGGCCTGATGTTGACACTTCACACGCTCCCGTCAACACATTTTGATGTGTTTGGCCATCGCCACGATCCAACAAAGCGGTTTTCCCGGGGAGTAGCAGAAGGTATGACGTTGGAGGAAGCGTTCGGAAACCAAGTTCTACATGCGGCTTCGGAGGAGTTCGTCAACGAATGGTGTGACCTTGCGTTTTCGTCCGATGCTTGGGGAACCGCCATGATCGAGACGGTTAAGGCCGTTCCCGGGTTATGTCAAGAGCCCAACACACTTGATTACATTAAGCAACACTTGGGCGAAGTCGAAAAGCTGAAGCAAGTGGTAAGAATCCGGCCTCCCGATCTGTTTGGAGCAGTTATCCAAGGCGCGGCCAAGGCTTTATCTCAGTTCGGCATGGAAGTCCCATTGGTGTTCAAGATGGGAGATGAAAGCCGCGAAGTCCCAGACAGGCCAACGTTCCTCGAAGCTTTCGACAGTATGAGAAATGCTGGAGATGAGGTGGTTGTGCCCTCGACCAACATCTTCTCTGGAATGCCTGTCCGACAAGTGAAAAGCGACAGCTTGCTGACCTCCGCAGTCACGACCATACTGCATAGCGTACACGAATCGGGCTTGAATGAACTGACCTTGCCTGGCAACGTGGAGATTTGCATCGAGATTGATCCCAAGCACTGGGTCGTGACGATATGCCAGCATGGCGGACAGCCTATCTCAAGGAATGATCTGGCGGTTGCGGATTTATTCCGGGGACGTGGCGGCCTCCTTGACGCTCTGCGGGAGACAAAGCATTGGATTGGGGTCCTGATTCGTTCAGACAACTGGCAAAGGAATCCGCATTGCTCCGAAACGGGCAGGGAAGCAGAGAGCCGTTTCGGCGCTGACGTCGAATTCGAGTTGCGCGTCAGATGGCTGGAGGGATGCCGACAGTGAAGCCTTTGATTTACATTGTGGAGGACCCGTATTACGGCGATACACGCTTGGGTCATCTACCAGAATGTCCTCAGGCGAATGTCTATAACACAGCAAAGCCCCGGGGGGATCTGGAGGTATTTTTTAAGGATCTGAAACTTGACCAAAACACGGGAAAGACACGAAGGCTCCCTCTTGTCCTGTCCTTCTTGCATGTGAACAACCAAGAGGCCAAGTTCGCAGTTCCCTTGGCGGGGGCAACACAGTGGCCTGATGGTGCAACTTGGTTGGGGTACGTTGCGTTGCGAGTTTGTCTAACAGGGGGCCGCGTGGCCTTGTTCTCAGGTGGCGGAGAGGAAGGCGAGGAGCTTTCTGGTGTTACGGCGCTTCTGCAGAGCGAGGGATTCAGCAAAGGGTGGCATTTTGATTTCTTTGCCCTTGACGATATTGACAAGGATCACCCGGACCTGAGTGGAATAGCGGATCCTGATGTATGGCGAATCGATGTCCTCAAGAAGACAAGAATGAGTAAGAGCGCGTTTCAAGCCCTCAATGCTTTATCAGCGCTCGACATCCTATTGCAGGGGTATCTGGCAATCTGGAAGCCGCAAAGCGTGTTTGGGAAGGATCACGAAGCGTTCAAGGCACAGTATCATGTCCTGGAAGGCGAACAGCAGAGATCGGCCGAGGAGCAAACGCGCTATGTGGCCCCATTGGATGACCCGAGGCAAAGGCTCTTTCGACCGTTCGATACAGAGAGCAAGCCACAGGAAGTCGAGGGTGATCCCGAAGGGCCTGAGCACGAGGGGTGGTACTGGTTCGATGAATGCCTGTTGGACGTGGCGGAAACGAGCTGGGAAGAGCTTGTCGGAACCGGGTCTGCGCTCAAGGACAAGACCGCCCTGGCGGAGGTCTGGAGGATTTTGCGAGGAACCTGCCTTGGAAAGAGCGACGGCAAGCGGGTGCAAGATTCGAGTGTCTACCGGGACCAGAGAGATTTCGATGACCTGTTCGAAAGGACCCACAACGAATACGTTTCGCTCTTCGAGCAGGCCCAAAAAAAAAACGGTGAATGCGCGTTTGAGTCGTTCCGCAACAACGTGAATCACAATGATATTAAGAACGAGTTTCTGTACGTTATAGGAGAGAGCCAGTACTCCGATATCGAGAAAAGGAGCTGCAATATAGAAGCCGCGTGGGCTCTGGCTCGGGGTGAAACAGTAAAAGCAGATAACTTGGAACATAAACTTAAGAACGTGCACATGGCGAGAGAACACTGGCAAGAGGCGTTGCCAAAGGTAAGAGACCTGTTTGGCAGTAGACTCGAGGAGTCCGGCTTCTCGCTGACGGAAAAGGGTATGAAACTCAAGGATGAGCTACTTGGCCGGGAGGATAGTGTCACAGGCGTTGTTACAAGATTCGTCGATGACTTTGACCGGATCGGGAAACTGCCTGAGGCCGAGAGGAAGACTTGGCTGGAGCGATTCTGGAAAGCTGCAGATCGGCTGCACAATGCATTGTCGGAAATGGCCCAGCGCAATGACCAGGGTGGTCCCTTCGGGGGCCATATCGTCTCAATGCAAAAGTAGGTCGCAAACAGGCGCAGATGGATAACGAGATACACATTCTTTTCGTTGATGACATCTGGTGCAAACCGGAGAAACAGAGCATAATCCTCGCCGATTTCGGTGCTCTGCAACGCCGGGACATACCTTATGTGTTCCACTATGAGACGGCTGAAACGGCCGCGGGTGGGTACGGTATTGAACCAGTGTTGCAGCGGATCTCTGGTATCCCTGGCCTAGCTGCCGTTATCCTTGATATCATGTTCGGCGAGGAAGGGGATCGGCTGGGGCTGGGCATTCTGGCCGCGATTCGGGATAGGTACCCGACCCTTCCCGTCTTCATCATGACCTCGCTCGAGAAACAGAATATTGAGGTGGTCGAGAGGGCAATGGAGCTCGGCGCGAATGAGTATCTTGTAAAAAAGCCCACGCTCGAGGAGCTGGAAACCGTTCTGCGGATTTATGCGCAGCCTTCCAGCTTTGAGGCCGATTATGCCATCTGGGGAAACTCTCCTTCGATCCGCCAGATCCGGTCAACTATCGCCCGGGTGGCTGTCGGGGGTACCGCCTCCGTTCTCATTACGGGCGAAAGCGGCACCGGGAAAGAATTGGTCGCGCGCGCCGTTCATCGCCAGGGTCCGCGGCGCCGTGGTCCCTTTGTTGACAAGAACTGCGCCCACGAGAAGTCAGATCTTCTGGACAGTGATCTCTTCGGCCATGAGAAGGGGGCATTCACGGGGGCCGACAGGCAGCACATTGGTCGTCTCGAACGCGCAGACGGCGGGGTACTGTTTCTTGACGAGATCGGAAGCATGCAACCCGAACTTCAGGCCAAATTGCTCCGAGTTCTCGAAACCCGGTGTTTCCAGCGACTCGGGGGTGTAGAGGACGTAAGCAGCGACTTCCAGCTTATCTGCGCGACTAACGGAGAACCGGCCGAGATGGTACGGAAAGGAAAGCTCCGGGAAGATCTCTTTTTCCGTGTCCGGCAGATCGAGATTTCTCTTCCCCCGCTGAGAGAACGCCGGCAGGACATTCCGATTCTTGCAGAGCTCTTCCTACGCAGGTTCAAGACAGGCCCTGGGGCATCTTACCAAGCCACGCGCATCAACAAGAACGCGATGGAGGCGGTGTCGAATTACTCCTGGCCCGGGAACGTCCGCGAGTTGAAGAACGTCATCGAACGGGCGGCGATCCTCTGTCGGTCAAAAGAAATAGGAAGAAACGATCTTCCCATCGAAGTGTTGCGGAAGAATCAAGTGACTGATTCATCGGGGGGGGGGACTTCTGGGGATTTGCCCGATGATAAGTCCCAATGGGCGCGCCATTTCGTTTCCTTGCAGTTGCGAACAATCGCTCGAGCGCTCGAGGAAACCGATGGCAACGCCACGATGGCTGTGAAACACTTGTTCCCATTGATCAACAGCCCTAACGCTACGTACCTTAAGCGGTACGTGAAGCGCTTGATGGAGGCCCCATGGGGATGTGATGGCGATGCGGAGTTGGCCGAGCTAGCTGACAGAATTCTGGCGTCCTTAGGGCGAAAGGGGAGGTGATCTGTCAGGCACTCCCGTTTCGGCTTTCGACAAAAAGCGAGGCATCATAAGGGCGCTGAACGAGGTCGAGAAAACACGGGAGGCAGTATCAAAAAGCTCTTCCTGTGTTCAATGAACCGTAGGTAGGGGAGCGTTGGTGCACGGAGAATTCCTGAGACATACGTATTGGCGTTGCCCAGCCCTGGGCAGATATCCCGCTGAGGCTTTTCAACAAGCTTCGTCAGCATGGTATCGTACCGCAAGAGATCTGAATCAAGCGTACTGGGACCTGGCATAGTAGGAGTACGACGATGATTCCAGACGGTAGCAGACGGCTCTTTTGGCCGGGTAGTCCAAGAAGTGCTCCGCCGCTTGAGAAGGTGCTTAGGGTGCTTCTTTCCGTCGAGATTCCCAGTGTCATTGCCGTTCCTTGTGAGCCCGCAAGCGGCGCCAAGTCATCATGGCCCTTGTCGCTGACAGATGCTATTCAAATCATATTGGGCACTGAAAGGTCAGCGCAGCATGATTCCAAATGGAGTATATTCAGCACGGAGGATTGTGTTCACCCGATCTGCTTTCTTGTATCTCACGAACTAAACCGCGTTGGTCACGACCTTTCGAAATTGGAACCGGCTCTCGCTATGCGTGGCGCTACCGCCAAGCCTACATATGTTGCAGAGAAGAAACGCCGCGCTGAATTGACAGCTGGGGAACTGGCGAACTTAAGAAAAGTCATGCTGCCCATTAAGACAGAACAGGTGGAGCTGTGTGATTTTGTCACTGGTGTTGAGAGTTTCTTATCGGAATTCGTTTGCTATTGGCCCTGCGACTCTGAAAAGGATCGCCGCCGTAAAAGCAGTCTTACGCAATCTTTTGATTCTTGGACGCGTCGTACGGCCATAGGACGTCATTTTTGTCAACCGTATCTTCAGAATGAAGGAGCTTTTTGAGATGCCTATGCGAATACTCCTTATCGATGACGAGCCTGAAAGCGTGAAGCAGGAATGTTTGAGCCCCTTGCTTGAAAATCCCGATCTGTATGAGATACTCACTGACGACGGGGCATCTATTCAGAGGGTCCAGGAGTTGCTTGAGTCCGTTGATATCGTCCTGCTGGACCAGCACCTGGGCCCGCCAGGGTCATCCGTCACGGGGCTCTCAGTACTGAGGGAGATCAGAAGTTCACCAGAAGATAGAGAGGCCCCCGTGATCTTGTTAAGCAAATACAGTGACTTGGGCGGCGAGGAGGTATGGCTGCAATTTCTCAGGCTGCGAGTTGCAGATTTCATTTCCAAAAACACCCCGCCTGAGATCATCAAATACAAGATAGACAAGGAGGTGGCGCATGCCAGAGATAAACGAATGCTCAAGAACCTGATGCCTACAAGAAGTCCTGCCTCCCTGGTGCCACAGGACGCGCTCGCCTTGATAGGAGAAAAAGTGATCGCAGACCCGGGTACGTGGAGATACTGTGAGAGACTGTGTTTCGAAGAAGGCCCCCCTGAAGAAGGACTTGCCAACTCGGCTGTTCTTGCCGTTATCTCCTTGGCTTTGGGCAAGATCTCCGAGTCTCTTGCTCTGCCCCTCGGCCCATACAATGGCGAGACCTTACCAGTTCAGATGCATGTTCCTCCGCATCTGAGAGACGGTGAAATCACAGGGAGGGGAACCTATCCCCTTGGGGCGCCCGTGCGGTGTCTTCGTGAAGTTTTTGCAGGACGGGAAGATGCGCTTCGCCGAGTCCTTGAGGCGCTCACAGTGGGCCCTCCCCACCATGTTATCTCGCGTCTCATCCTACTCCACTGTTTTGAATCCGCCTATCAAGCAGCAGTCAGCTAGAACGTCCATGGGAAACGCTTGGAAAGATGACGAACGAAGGATCCTCAAGAACTGACTGGGCCGTGCTCGTAACATCTGTAAGGGCTGCCAGCAGAGAACTTGGAGTGTTCTCTGCTTCTTTGGTTGCTCTTGAGACCATAATCGGTGCTGGGGAACAGACAATGCTGGGTTCCCTACTGAACACTCACCACCGAAAGCTTCCGCTTCTAGCCACTATTGTCAAATCTGGTTTCTCCTCTGATGACCTGCGTCATCGAGTCGTCAGTTGCATGAACAAGATCACAGCGGAGATAGAAGCGTCCCAGACTGTGCTGACCATTGGTATCGAGTCCGTTTTCTTGGACGCGATGCTAGACAGATACCGGAACAAGACGTTCGTCTGTGTCCCGCATGACCCGTCAGTTGACTTGGACAGGGTCTCTTCGAATTTGCCTGCTCATGCCCAGGTGTGCGATATGACACGGTTCATGCACTTTGCTGGTGCACAGTCAATCGTGCTTGCATTCGTTTACGGAACCGGCTATCATACTACCTACACAAACTTTCAGACGGCTCGCCTCTTAGGCAAAGACGTTAGAGAGCGCTTCAGGACGGTGATAGCGGTTGACCTACTTGGTACGGAGTTCTCGTTTTTCCCGCAGGACCTCGTCGAGATTCCGATGGAGAATTTTACTGACTTCGCGGTGCCTGAACATTAAGGAGTTCGGTGTGACATCGACGGGCATACTTTCCACGACGCTCCTTATCATGACACTGGTATCCCAAGCAATAGTACCGAAAAGACGGCAAGTCATTGTATTGACTGGCGCTGTAGTTACGGTTCTCATCGCCGTGTTGTCGAAAGGGACGACCGTAGGGCAGCTTTACAAAGACATGCCGTGGAATGTGATCGTCATATTGGTCGCCTTGGGCATGTTTTCACGAGTGGTAGCCCGAAGCAATGTCTTTGGCACTGTTGCGGTGAAAGCGGCGCAGATAAGCAAGGGCTCAGAGATCCTCCTCCTGCTCTTGTTTTCCTCTGCTATGTTCTTCCTTTCGTGCTTCTTGAATAACCTTACTGCACTTCTTCTATGCCTTCCAGTTATATTAACCGTCATTGAGTCCATGGCTCTGTCGCAACGATTCTTGTCGATCTGTTTGTCTCTAGTTATTGTGGCTTGCAATCTTGGAGGGGCGGCCACACCGATCGGTGATTTTCCTGCCATTCTTCTCTTGGGAACAGGCGTCATTTCTTTTCAATCGTATCTGCTGCGTGCAGCTCCTATCTGTGCAGTATTGTTCGGTCTGCTGTGCTTGACCTATTACCTAGTTTATCGAAATGTCTGCTCTCACAGCACGCGAGACCCCGGGGCCACTGTTGCATTAGCGCTACTGGCACAGATGTACAGAAGGACGACCATCAATTGGCGGGTCCTTGCGCCTGCATCTGTCATATTGGGGCTCATGTTCGTCATGTGGACAACCTCCCCACGCTCGTTGAACTTGACGCCGGACATTATTGCAGTCGCGGGCCTGGGACTTATGTTGCTTGTGGCCCGAAGGACAGGAGAAGAGGTTGCGCGAAACGAAGTGGATTCGGAATCAATAGTTTTTTTCACCTCGCTGTTCCTGATGGTTTTGGCCGTATCTTCTTGCGGAGTTCTGGAAGCCGCGGCAGATTTATTGTTGGGTCTCTCGCGGCAACCGCGCCTCATGGTGATCATCTTCATCCTTGTTGCGGGGATTCTTACGAGCTTGTTTTCCGCCGGGCCAGCGATGGCGGCATGTTTGCCTGTTGCCCAGAGGATGGAGCCTGAAGGGTGTTCAGACGCGTTATACGTCGCTTTGGCGCTCGCGGTGTGCGCAGGATCAAGTCTGTTTCTTACAGCGGCGACCTCTGGACCACTGGCTCAGAACATCGTAGAGAGGAAAGAGCTCATCACCAGAGCAGGCTCCGTTGGAACCTTCTCTTTTCGCGACTACCTAGTGAACGGTGTCCTGTCGTTCTGCTTGATTATCACGGTTGCTGTATTCTATGGCGCGGTGTTCTTCTGAGGGCACGATGATTATGTGGGCGAATGCTGTAAAGGAAATACTCAGCGTTGTTACGGCTGGTAAGAGAGCCTCTCAGTTCATACGGAAAGGTCAAAAGGTAGCGTTGGCCATCGCGGTCGGCCTTATGATGATAGCCGGGGCCCTAACCAACATTCCGGCTGTCATCCTGGGGCGCCTGGTGGATGACATGTTGTCCGACGCTGTTGGGGATTTTGCTGAGGCCATCCCTTTTTTAGTTGTCATTGCCCTAGCGATCATAGTGCGCGAAGTCCTGACTGTTGGCAGGAAATATCTCGTGGAAAATGTCTGTACTCAGATAGAGAAGGATTCCACAGTCAGAGCGGTTGCACACCTCTTGCGTTTGGATATGTCGTTTTTCTCACAGCATAAGGTGGGAGCCCTTCGAGGGCGGCTTCAGCGGAGTACCGAAGGTCTTGTTAGGTTAATAAAACTGGCCTTCTTGGACTTCTTGCCAACATTGTGCGCCGCGGCGTTTGCCTTGGGAGTAGTCATTATAAGGTTGCCGTGGTTTGGATTGCTCATGACCGGGGTCATACCCGCAGGATTCATGATCGTTCTCTGGCAAGTTACATCACAGAAGGGGATTCGAGTATCGCTCTTAAGAACCCGGGAGACAATGGACGGCACAGTCGTTGAGGTTTTGGGCGGAATAGAATCGGTGCGAGCGGCTAACACGGGAAGCATCGAGACGAGCAAGGTCGAGCAAACGGCCGAATCCCTTCGAGGCAAAGAGATAAGGCACCACTTATCGATGGCCCTCTTCGACAGCGCGAAGTACGTGAACGAGGGTGCATGGTTCATGGCCGTTATCAGCGTCGCTATATACCTGGCAACGCGGGGAGTAATTAGCAGAGGCGACATACTTACGTACTCTATGCTCTATCTCAGCGTCATGAACCCGCTCAGAGAAATGCACAGAGTATTGGATGAAGCTCACGAGAGCAGCATTCGCGTAACAGACCTGTTCGATCTGCTGGCGGAGAAGGAAGACGATTCTTTTGCAGTCACGGCATCGGCATGCAGCCTATCTTGGCCAGAAACGCGCCCTGTCATTGTCGCAAAAGCAGTTACCTTTCGGTACCCGGGATCAGGTCGTAGCGACGCGGCGCTTTCGAACGTTTCGTGCGAAGTGTTAAAAGGGGAAAGAATTGGTGTGGCTGGCCCATCGGGTTCAGGTAAATCTACGTTCATTCGCCTGCTGTTGCGCTTGCAACATCTGTCCGAGGGAGAGATTCTCATTGGGGGACTTCCGATCCGGGAGTTGTCTCGCGAAGCCATAGCAGCCAGTACGGTGTACGTTTCCCAAACTCCCTTTGTGTTCTCTGGAACAATACGGGAGAATCTAACCTACGGGTGCGGCGATTGCGCGATTGAGTTGGTCATTGAAGCCGCAAAGAAAGCCCAAATACATGAGGAGATCGTTGACCTGGGTGGCTATAGCGCGAACGTTGCTGAGCGCGGGACGAATTTCAGTGGCGGGCAAAAGCAGCGCATGGCGTTGGCGCGGATCTACTTGAGCGCCCCGGAGATTGTCATTCTTGACGAGGCTACCGCTGCCCTTGACAATATAAACGAAATGGCAGTGCAGAAAACTCTCGAGGAGGCCATGCAGGGCAGGACGGTGATAATGATCGCCCACCGACTTTCTACATTGCGTGATGTCGACAGGATTCTCGTTTTTGATAGGGGGCGAATCGTAGAAACCGGCAGTTATGAGCAACTCATTGCAATGGGTGGTGTTTTTGCCCGGCTTGATCAGATAGCAAGAACAGTGGGACGGTAGCGCCGAGGCAAGCGTCGGAGCAGCATTGGAGATTTGCTTCGCTTCGTTGAGTCAATCCCATTGATAGTTGACATCCAACGGCTCCCGGGTCTAGGTCTACGTTGCGTCCTCCCGACTGATCGACCCCAGCGCCTGCTGCGGGGGCGCTCGCAACTGCCGCAGACATCTGTAACCGCGGATACAGCATAGTCGCGGCTCGGCGCCAAGAAGCGACACCGCCAGTCGTCACTTTCTCTGCGACGCGCCCCTCCAACTGGTGAACTTGCCGCACTGGCCCCTCGGTCAGGCTGAAGATCGAGTACAGACATATGGTGGTTTCAAGGCTATGCCCGAGCAGTGGGAAGATACCCGGCCGGTGCAGCGTCCAGCGGCGGTTCAGGTCTCTCTAAGACTTCCTATTAGCCCGATGTGAGAGGCCATGATTTCGGCGATGACCTTGCCCTTGCGGGACAGCTTGGCCTGCAGGGCTGGTTTTGCTGCTCGAGTTTGCGGATTCGGGAATCATTGCGACGGGCGAAGGCGGCTGCCCCGTTCTCAAAGAAGGCCTTCTGGCATGAATAGAAGACGTTGGGGTCCAGCCCGAGCTCGTCACACAGTTCCGACGCCGGGGCCTCGTCCATGAAGTGGCGGCGGAGGATGCGGACCTTTTCCTCGGGCGAGAATCGACAGCGTTATTTTCCCATGGACTTTTTCTCCTTGCTGGTCACATACTAACAGAAGCCGGGGAAAAGTCCAATTCCGTCTAAAGCATGGCACCTGAATCAGCAGACGTCGGCAGGTGTTGGCGCGTCCTCAGCAGTCTGCAAGGCGTCAGAGCTCTCAGATTTCTAGCCGAAAAGGAGGCCCATGTATATCTGCTCAGAAAGAAGACAACACGCTCGGGCTCTGAAGAAGGCCTTGGCCACAGTTCTTGGGAAGCGTGTCTTTGTCGTTCCACGTCTCAATCCCGAGCGCATAGCACACGAAATGGTGAAGAGACTACCTAACATTCGCTGCAAAGGCAAGGAAGCGTGTGTAGCGGATTTCTCGGACGTGCATGAAGATACGATCGCGAAATGCGTCAACCTTCTACTTCATCTCCGCAACCGGGATGAACTGCTTTGGACGGGAGGGTTTCTGGCAATAATGCCCAGCCACCGGGCTGTGACGGAGCTACTCAATGCTGATCTGTTCGGATCCGGAAGCGACTCACGGACTTGTTACCGCCATTACGCCAACACGCAGAAGGCTCTTGCGCCGCCACTGGGCCTTTCCTCTCTTGTCAGTTCTCTATCTTCACTGAAACGGTTCCTGCATCGCCATTGGCAAGCGGAAATGACGCGAGGCCCCGCCCATTCTGTGCGCTGCCTTGCGAGAGAAGCTGAACGTCGTCTCAATGAAGACAGACCGGACTGGCAGGAACCTTTCTACTTGATGTTGGAGGGCTTCCGTCACGTGAAATGGTTGACTCTAATGCCACCTCATACATATGTCACTGAACGTCAATTAGTGGTTATGATTACCCGTAAGTCGAGAGTGGTAGATCGAGAGCGGGCTGCGGAACTGTTGAGACATGCAGACAGGGTCTTCAAGGCAGCTGGTCTGCCGCGGCGCACTTGAGTCTGCTACGGTGCTCGTTATGAAAGGATTCTAGGATGACTGCAAAAGCCTCTAGGTTGCGCGTTCTGGTTGTGGAAGACCAAGACCAGTGGAGACGCGCCATTATCAATATGTACAAGGATATCCTGGGCAAGGACAGATGTACTGCACATTCCGCTGAAACCGCCGAGGAAGCGCTCGAAATGCTTGAGCAAGGAGGTTATGATCTACTGTCTCTGGACATAAACCTCAGCGCCCATGCCAAAGGAGGCAACGGCATGGACGTCCTCGAGGACGCCGCAGCGGAAGGCTTGGCGAATGGCGTAGTTGTCATTACCGGAGCAGCCTACGATGAGGAACTCGAAGCTGCCATTTTCGACGCGGGCAACCGGAAAGTTGCACGGGTCGCGCTGGGACCCTACGTAAGTAACTGGTTCGAAGGCAAGAACACTGTCCTGCTGAAAGATCCGGACGACCCCATCGAGCAGCAAGTAGCCTTTTTCAAACGCCACTTGACAGCAGAGCTGCTGAAGAAGCTAGCCGCGGCGGATGAAGAGCCGCCTGCTGTCCAGCCGCCCTACACGCTGGATATCACATCAGGTGTGCCCCCCCGCGTGATCGTAAAGGGAAGAAAGGGTAAAGAAGGGAAAGAAGAGGTCGTCCATGACAAAGATAGAATGCTCCTCTGGGCACTGGCATGGGCCAGCCGAGAGAAGTACGATATGTTCTACGTGAGCAAGGAAGGGGTTGTTCAAATAGCGCGCGGCCAAGACTGGGCCGAAGGGCGCACTGAGGCAGAGATCAGGAGAGCTGCTGACACTGATATTCAGACAATGCGAGTAAGGCTTCGGACCAGAGGCATTTTGCCAGAGAAGCTAATTGTCGTCGAACGCGGGAAGGGATGGAGGCTCGACAGAACCGTTACAGTCGTTGGGCTTGGTGATGTAGGCGGAATCAATATGGGCGACATGGAGCGCTTTGCTGACCCGGGTTCCCTAGACTGAACCTACTGCCACACAACGGGGGCCCGTTGGGACGTAATGTTCACCTGATATTAGTCTTCTTGCCCCAAAACGCATCGCAGTCCGAGTGACGTGCCCCACTTTTTGTACCACTTCGAATGTTAGAGTTCAAGCTTTAATCTCCTCTCGCACCCCGGCGGAGAGGCGCAGCAATCCACCGGGGATGAGACTTTTCCACCGGTCATTAATGGCAGCGTGCCGGCGCAGGCGAACGATCCGCCGCCTTTGAGGCGGGAGGGCGCATCGAGCTTCTGTTGGAGCCCGGTGGGAAAGCCGTGGCTTGCACCTGTAGGCCTTGTCTGCCTGCCGCCTCCTTTCATTCATTCATACAGTTCTTCGCCGCACCTCAAGAAGCTCACACACGCGGCCAAGCGGATCGCCTCGGGTGCCGGCGGTCGATATCCCAGCAACATGTGCGGCCTCACGCGGCTGCATTCATCACGCCAGCGTGCGGTCAAAACCTTTGCCTCAGCCGCCGTGCCCTGCCTCCCTTCTTCTTACCACTTGGGGATTCAGAGTTCAAGCCCAACGTCTCCGATACGACCCCCAACACCGGGAGCCTCCGTGCCGCAGGCTTTTCAACCTGTTCCCAATGGCGAGCGGTTCGCGAATCGAAAGATCCGGCCGGTTTCGAGGCGAACGGGGGCGGGTCCAGCTCGGCATACCTCCAGCGATTCGCTTTGCCCGTTTGCGAGGCACCCTATTTCCAAGGGTTATTGCCTAGAGTCCCGCAACCGTCCCGTCCGTAGCTTTGAGACAGATGCAATACACTGACGCAAAACGTGCGATGGTTACGAAAAGGGTTGCGTTCGGGGACCCAATAGCGCCTTGGCGATGAAGGTTTCTCTTCTTCGAGAGAGGGGGCAATGGAGCGGTGCGTCAGGGAGTACCGTTCCACGATCGCAATTTGGGGGTGGGGGGGGTAGCAGATGAGCGCCAGCATCATCAAGCACGGCAGCCGCCGAGCCGGTCAAACGCAAGCTTCTCACCAACACCGTGCCTGTTGCCGACTAACGCGCCAAGATCGCATCGGGCAGGCAGCGGGAGGGATAGCACCTCGGCCATTCCTGGGCCAGCCGCCGGTCTCCGTCCATGCACGCCACGCAATACCGCGTGATGATCGCGGCTTTCGAAGGGTTGCGAGGTGCTCGACATGGTCACCCCTTGTGTAAAGAGCCATGCCTCGAGATAACTTGAGCGGCCCTTTGGGGGAAGGCGTCTATCGGTGGCGGGAATCGGCTCGGGCCACTCATGCAGCGCGTCCACTACTGACGGTTCGAGAGTCTTCGGTACCCACCCTGTGCCCGGTTCTTGGTTTTGGTGGGCCTGCGTAACCTCAGAAGTGAAGCCTTGCCGGCCGTCTGCAAAGACCCATTTTAGTACGCTTTTATCGTTGACCTCCCCGGCGCCTGATGATATACTTCGTATAATCAACGTTATGCGAACTGAAGCCCCAAAATCGAGGAAAACGGAGCAAAACATGCCGCGAAGGGGAAAGAAGCTACCGTTGGTGCTGGAACGCCACGAAGTCGAAGCACTCAAGAAAGCGCCGAATACACGATGCCCCACCGGGTTGCGCAACCGGGCCGTCATCGAACTGCTGCACGGCGCGGGTCTGCGAATATCCGAGGTGGTGAGTCTGAAGCCCGCCCACATAAACTGGCAAGCCTCTGTTATCGAGATTCACGAGGGGAAGGGCAGCAGGGACCGCAACGTTCCCGTGGGAGGGGATACATTGGGCTGGCTGCGGGCGTGGCAGGAGAAACGTCCGAAAAGGGCAAGGACCTTCTTCACGACGCTTGCCGGTGGGCCGATCTCCGCGCGATACGTCCAGCAGATGATCAAGCGGCTGGCCCGGCGGGGAGGCATTGCACGGGCGGAGCGGGTCACTCCGCATGTGTTGCGGCACACCTACGCGACTGAATTGCTCGACGAGGGCTTCACGATCCGCGAGGTCCAGGAACTTCTCGGGCATTCCAGCGTGGCGACCACCCAGGTCTATACACACGTGAGGCCCAAGGGGTTGGCCGCGAAGATAGCAAAGCGTGGCGCTGTCCAACCGAAACCAGAAAGCACCGTGGACCTCACCGAGCTCGCGGCAAAGCTCGCAAGCCTACCCCCGGACGCTCGGCAAGCGCTGGCCGACCTGCTTGTAGCGCACGGCTGACGCCTGCTTCTCCGCGTTGCGGGACCGACAAGGCTAGGTCATAGTCGTGGGCGAGGTCGAGTTGAAACGTTTCACCCTGCCTCACCCGACAGACCCATGCCGGCGCCAGAAGAGTGACGGAAGTGTTGAGTCGAAGTCGGACATTTACCAGGCAGTTTGTCGAGGCGTTTCCTCTGCGCTGCGATGAACAGGACGGTGCCAACTGGCATTCGAGCGTCTGCACAGATCAACAGCTCGCGACTCTGGCCACCCCGGCGATCCTGCCAAGCGCAAGCAGCAGGACTAACCACTTCCCCTATTGGCTTGTGGGGTACTAGCCCCAGCCCTACGGCGAAGGAGAACTGCAACTGAGAATGGACTCGGACCACACCGCAGTAGTCGGATACGATTGGCGCCTGCCGGGCGACGTGACCGGTGATTGCATTGTCAACGTGCTGGACATGATATTCGTGAGGAACCGTGCACGCACAAGCTGCTCCGAATAGAGTTGTGACGAAGGACGACCGCCGGACGGCCGTTGCCCAATACGACTGGCGGCTGCCCGGTGATTTCACTGGTGACCGCGCGGTCACTGTCCTCGACATGATATTCGTGCGTAATCACATGTACACAAGCTGTTCAGAATAGTGAGCGCCATGCTGAAGGGCAGCGGCTGGGGAGGTAGGCCTCGAATCCTTACCCCTGAAGCGGCACAAGAAATGGCCGCACGGCAGTCAGAATCACGCCGGGGATAATCGCTGTAAGGAGGAAAAGATGAACACTCGGCAACTCGGCATCACATGGTTTCGGGCGCACAAGGGTACGCCATCCGGACGCATTCACGTCTCCAAATACTATGATGGAGATGAATCTTGGACCCATCGGCCCGTCTGGTGGTTTGAGATATCGGCCTCGGTCCTAGAGGACGATGACGAGATTCATTTGCTTTGCCAGAAGGCGGATCCCCCGGAGGATTTCCATTGCCTGCGGGTCCCGACCGCTTTCCTGCGCGCCCGTCTCACCGACTTGTGGGTCCGCAAGGACAAAGGAAGACTATCCTTGTTTCTTTCAGCGGAAGAGCACAACAGGTTCGAGGAAATGAGAGGAAAGGGTGGGGTCCTGTTCACACAGTTCCTCGTGTAGCGGATCCGCCTTCCGGACGAGGCTCCTATCGATGGCGTGCGGGCATGACGTCCTCGTCTTAGTCATCCACAAGCTCAGAGGTCCGTTTTGCCACCTTCAACTTCTCGATTGAAACGTATCGCTGGTTTTGAGTGAAAGCTATTACGCGGCCACTGGCTGATCGCAGATCATTTAAGATTGGGGATTCCAGGTGGAGCGTCCTGGGATCGTCGGGCAGTGACAATAGAAGCACCTTGTACCTCAGGCCCTCATCCCGAAGTGCCTGATCAAGAAGATCATTGACCAGCTTGCCAAGCGC
>Ga0114922_10000470_pt1 | contig 38614 bp, 28 predicted proteins | sample AartaG_FD_100975 | JGI IMG/M metagenome (GOLD analysis project Ga0114922, IMG submission 100975) | Deep subsurface microbial communities from Aarhus Bay to uncover new lineages of life (NeLLi) - Aarhus_00045 metaG | ecosystem: Environmental > Aquatic > Marine > Oceanic > Sediment | place... | reverse complement strand
TACTTTGCCGTCCGCTGCGATTGTAAAGTACTCATCAACAAACTTCGTCGCATCTACCCCTGTGTGCGGATTCTTCCCGCCGAACTCCGGCAGATATCGCCACCACACAACCGCCTTTTCCGGCGCGCTCTCGATCAGAAATATGCGTGAATACGTGTTGACTATGTCAGGCCGTTGACGAGGTCCATCACCGCTTCGCGGTATAACCTCTTCAACAAATGTCTTACCTTTTTGCGTCTCCCAGTAGGGCAGATAACTCGAGCCACGCCAGAAGACAAACTTGCCCTTGTCCGCCTCTACAACGATGTCGGCGTACGGCCCCGTTCGAGAATACTTCTCAAACGCCTCGCCGGAGTCGATTTTTGTGTAGTAGGCCCTGAACTTACCTGCAAGGGCCATATCCGATGCAACCAGAACCGCGATACAAATAATAACAACTTTTAGCTGTGTCTTTATTTTCGTGTGCATTTTTGTTTTATTTCGTACACGACCTTTCACACTACTTGCCGGACCTGGAGATTGTAACTTCCATCGGCTTTACGGATTCCTTCCTCATCCATACAATAAGGTCACTGCCCTCCAGCCTGTGTCTGTGTCCAAACCGGAAATTCTTCCCGCGTTTGATTTTCTTGCCGTCTATTTTCAAAACGGCATCCCCCTTGCCCCAGTTCTTAATCACAAACGCCGGATTAACCACCGGCGATTCCGCCGAAGCAACAAGTTTACATTCAAGATTACTCCCGCCTTTCTCACGGTTGACAATATATGCCCGCTCCCTGAAGTTATACCCCTCACTGACAAAGCTGTTGCCCCTGACCTTCAGTTCCGGCGGGTATATCCACGATTTGGCCAGCGAAACCAGCGAAACAGCCGGTTTGTTCGTCATGCCGTATATAGCGACATTGTCCCTCGGCCCGCCCCACGCCAGCGACGAATGCGCCATACGGTCCGCCGCCTGTGCGTGCCTGCCGTCCGAGATGACCTGCGCAACAGGCCAGTGGTTCCACCACGGAAAACGCGAATACTCTGGCCTCACCTCGACGTTAAACACCTCCATATCCGACCCCGGCCTGAATATCATAAACGGCCTGTACTTCGCCTTCAAATTCGTCATTTGAATAAGTGCCTTCGCAAGGTCGAATTCCGGATAACCGTGTTCCCATGAGTAACTGCGGCTCTCGCCTTTCAGATTAACTAACGTAATAGCTTCCAGTTCACAGTTGTCCTCCGGCCTCGTACCCGGCGCACTGAAAAATATCGTCTCCTGCCAGCCCCCCGTGCCCGGCACCAGATTGCGTGTCCCAACGCCGTCCGGATAAATCGTATAGTACTCGTCCCCCCAGTAGCCCCACCCCGTCGTCGGGTCAACACCGCTCTGCCGATACAAAACATCAATCAGCGCATACCGCCAGTGAATCACCACCCTCGCATCGCTGCTCTCAATCAGCCGCACGTGAGAAAACCTGCACTGTGCGTCAGACATATGCTCGCAGCACCCCGTCGGCACCTCCTCACGCGGCCGCGGAGCGTCCCAGTTCTCGCCCGTCTCCCGGCTCTGGTCCGCCATCCACTTACCGTTCTCTGTTACCCAGCATGGTGAATATCGTGACCCTCGCCAGAACATAACTTTAATAGGTAGCTCATCAAACTCCACCACCATGTCTGAAAGGTCTCCCGTCCGCCACAGAGCGTCCCATTCATCGTAATACTTCAGCCTCGTATAAAACGCCCCAAACCGCCCCCTCTCAGGCGCAGTTGGAAACGACCTCGCCGCGAACTCCGGCTTATGCCTCGGCCGCCTGGCCTTATACGCCTTTCCAATCTCCTTATCGCTCAGTGCCCCGTCGTAAATCTTTATCTCGTCCATAATCCCGTCGAAGGAATACCACGAAGGATACGTCGCCCACGTCCGCACCGGATGCGTCGGCGCCATCGGCTTGCGGTTCCTGCCTATCAGAATATCCAGCTCCGGCGCGAACTTGACCTTACCCACGGCCGAGACCCTCCCCACTTCTTTGCCGTCCTTATAAATCCTCATACCCTCGCCCGACTCGTAAACAGCCGCAACGTGATACCACCTCCCCAATTCCAAATCCACCTTCGCCCCGACCTTGCCCTTCAGCTCCTCCCGAACCTCACTCCTGCACTCGACCCACTCCTCTCCAACCTGCACGCCCAGCCCGAAGCGCCCCTGCGAATCAATACCGAAATAGTATCCTCTCTCACCGTACTCGCCTTGGCTCACTATCGGGCACCAGTTCCACGGATACGCCCCCAGCGCGACCCACGCCTCTACACTAAACGAATCCCCCAGCCGCGGTGCCTCGCTCGCCTTACGAACAACCCGGCTCGTGAAACCATCCAACTTGATGGCCTTCCCCCTGACCCCTCTTACGTATCTGAAATTGCCGTCGATTTCGTCCCGCGTCCCGCTGACGCTGTCGATGACAGCGTCCTTCTTACCCTCATCAAACCTCCACCACGCCGCCGGCCCATTACCACCCGCAAAGCAGCCCATTGGCCGCGTCGCCAGTATCAGCGTCACACCCCCCAGGATAATAAGTTTCTTTCCGAGCAAATTCACGCTATGGACTCACCAGTCTCACCTCCTCCTGACCAATATACAGGAAAATTTCACCCTGTGCCCCTCCGTGGGCGTCACTGAGCAAAAGCTCCTTCACCTCTTGCCCCCTAAATGATACACATTTCTCCACACAACTAAAAGACCATTTTGCGTAAATCTTTTATCATTTTGCGACACCGGCCCCCTCGATATGCCAATAATCCCCATTAATCCCTCCGCTCGACAACCTCTTTCTCGCCCCCGCCGCTTGTATGAAAACAAACGGGGCCTACGCCGAAATTAATCAGCGTAAGCCCCGTATTGAGGCAAACTCAACGGCCTTGTATTAAACCAAGACCTGTTTCTTACAGCCACTTACGGCCACAGTAACGGTGCTTCGAGCCAGTGCTCTCCAAGCAAGTCAAAGTCAATGAAGTTAACTATATCAATGTTGCTCGGGTTGTAAGGACCTCCCGGAGGACTCTTCGGCACGACGTTGGCCAGCGAGGTGTTCGGTACGTAGGTCGGGATAACTATCCCGCTCAAATAGTACACCTCAGCCTCGGTCAGAGCTACGTCATAGATGAGTATCTCGTTGAAATCGCCGATGTGGGTTGCAAGGCCCATATCTTCCATGTGTAGAGAGTTGTAACCATCGCCGATTCGTACGATATCATAGTTGGCATCCGCCGGGATATTGGGGTCGAAGTTAGCCGGGGCAGCACCCTTTGTGCCGTCAAGATACACTGTGAGAAGCCCGGTGGTCCCGTTCGCATCCTGTCCGCCGTCGGCATCATACGTCGCCGCGACACTGTGCCAGGCTCCGATGCCTCCTAGCTCCGATGTTGCTACATCTGTCCCCGCCTTGAAGAAGTTGTCATAGTAGAGGGCAATATCATCGGGACCCGGGCCGCCGCTGTGCGATTGCTCTTGAAAAAGCATCATCGGAGAGTAGGTCTCAAACGCTAAATCAACGTTAACGTTGGGATCTTCCCAGTCCGTTGGAAGACAAGGGTCGGTCGAACTGATCAGGGCCGTCACAGCTTGTGCGCTTGACCTGTAATTGATGAATATCGAGAAATCATTTGGACCGTGAAATGGATTACTTGCGGCGAAGGGGATATCCACATAGCCGCCAGTGTTCTCAATCGTCAGATAACCGCTGCCTACACTCGTCAGTGTCGCGGTTGGCTGACCGTGATAGAACGGTGCGCCGGACGTATCATTGTAGTTGGCGTCGGTAGCGAACAGGTACTCGACAAGCAGACCGCTGCGGCTGGGCGCTACCGGGAAGACCTGATAGTCCTTGTCTAACCAGTCATCTGACATCAATTGAATGTCAAATCCGTCTGTAATGCAGTCATCTCCCGCGATGTCCCATGCGACAAGCTCCGGCCGGCATCTCTGAGGATGTAGCCGGATATCCTCGAAGTATAGCGTACCCGTGCCGCCCGCCTTTGACTGGCCGATCGGCACTCCACCAAAGCCGATATGAATCTTGTCAATATTCGCAAGGCTCACGCCGCTGAAATTCGCGTCTCCAAGGTCAATGTTCCACTCGGTCCACTGCGGAAGCTTCACATCGTTCGGGTCTTCGCCACCGCCGTCGCCGTATAGCTTGGTCCCGGTGCTGCTGCTCGTATCTTCTAATTGGACCCACATCCTGTCGTTGCTGGTAGCGCTGTTGCATGGGTCGCCGTAGAAGTATAGAACCATAGACTTTATCCCGGCGATTGTCCAGTCACCGCCGACTAACATATCAGCAATGTCCGCATCAATTTTAGCGCCGACCTTTTTATAGGCCGTGCCGCAGTCGTAGAGGTACTTCAGAGAGTTGCCGTCGCGGGTGAAGTTCGCGTCCCTTTCAACGAATACCTCCGAGCCCGTACTGTTCGTCCAGTAGTCGTCCCACACGTTCCACAGCGCGGCTTGGTTCGCGTAACGGTCGAAGTCCTCAACTTCAAAATAAGGGCCTGTCGTAAAGTCCCAGACCTCACCTTTAATCGCAGTCCCGCCGCCGTTCTTCTCGTCGATGCGCCAGTAGTGAGTCTTCAGCAAATCCAGCATACCGGTGTTGTAGTTCGCGTCAGAGACCGCCTGGTTGCCAATGTACTGGTTAGTAGAGCTCGTCGTCGCGTCGTTCACCTCGTCAAAGCTCGTCCCGAAGTAAATGTCACACGTCGTGGCATACCCGTCTGGCCCCCATTGTAAGAGGACCGGAGGAGGTATTTCGCCTGCCCCGTTGAGCGGATACAAATCAAGAGCTAAGCCCCAGGTGGTAAATTTGAAGTCAATCCCGGGATGCGGGGTTCCTGCATCATTGGTGTCCACGCGCCAGTAGTACACCGTCGCGTTGGCAAGGTCACCGGCGGCGCAAGGGTCGACGGTGCATGGACCGATGTTTGAGGCTATCTTCGCATTGTTCGCCATATTCGGGTCAGTGCCGAAGTAGACATCATAGGTCAAGGGGCCCGCAAGACACGGGTCTGGTGCCCAGTGCAGATCGGTATTCGGCTGCACTTGCTTTTCTTTGTGAGCCGGATCCGGGTTTCTGGCCTGACCGGCCCGCGGGATGCGGAGCCACTCTCGTCCTGGCCCCACCTCCGGGTCAGCGCCGTCATGGACCACCATGTCGACAACTATCTCGTCGATCTTCAACCCTTCGGTTCCGTGTTCATATCCGAACAGAAGAACATGGATATGCGAAATATCCTCCTCCTCCCTGAAATCCTCAAAGGTGTGCCTGTACGTGCTGTGTTTCCAGCCGGGCGCCATATTAACTTCCGCTATGGGAGAAATGTCTATGACGCCTTCCTCATTACCAATTGCGTCCATTTCATACGTATCCTGTCCCTCAAACGCATCCCGTTCTACCCCCTTTCCTACCCAGGCTCCTATGAGAAGTCCCAGGTAGTTCTCTCCGTTCGCATCGTTCGGTGTGTTCGGTCCGGGCCACCACATTACCTGAAGCTGTACCGTCAGGTTGGCGCCCTCTCCCTCGGGAATCGGTTGAATGACACTTTCCTCTTCTATAACCACGACTGTGGCGTTTGGGTCCCAGACCCAGGCAAGGTTTGGGTCATTAACCCCTTCCCAACTAAAACCAGCGTAACGGAACCCGAAGCACGCATCCGGCGGTTCCGGCCCGTAGAGAATAAGGCTCGGCTTGTCATTCGCCTCGGCCGTGGCAGAGTTGCCGTCCTCGAACTCCCACAGGACCGCGGCAGTTTGGTCGCCGCCCGCAAAGTCCGGCATCACCATATCGAACGCCAAAACATTGCCGCAAAGACCCAGCACCAAAACAAAACAAATTAATGAACATACTTTCTTACTCATAATCGTCCTCCTTTAAAGAAGATTAAAATATTAAAAGGTTCCTTAGCAACATAGCCAAACCGTTTAGTATTCTTGACAGGCACGAACCACGTGGACCATCCACGGGTAACCTTTGCACAGCTAATTAGCTTCGCACCTGCCTCCAATAGCTTTTCACCATATACAAAAAACATTCTCTTACCGCGAGGTGGGTTCACCCGTTGCGCCTCCTGTTTCGTAGCGCACCACACCTCGTCCATACAACTGCGTATTATACCATATTCCCCCGCACAAAAAACGCCATTTTGCGGAAATTTTTTGTCATTTTGCGACACTCCCCCGTCCTCCTCGCCTCCAACCCCCAAAAAAGCCGCTCTTTACCTCATTTTCCCTGCATTCTGTAAAAAATTCAGCCATCAAAATATTCTATGCTGATAAAAAAATTTTGTTTCCTGGCAAAAAAAATACTGCGCTGACAACAAAATTCTGTCTCGCAAAAAAAACTGCTCCCCGCTCATACACCACCCTTTACCCTGTGCGCCCTTACCTTGCGGCATTTCGCTCCCGCTTAACTGCCTGCATTTGTCTTTAGTAATCTGTAAGGTGTGCCATCCACGGGGCTTCACTTAGCCAATCATTGCGCTCCATACCGCCGGCCTTGGTCCACGGGCCGTTTGTCGCGAATTGTCGATGCCACTTCAGAGTCCACAATTCCTTCAGTCCAACGTTCCTGACAGTGCCGTCGACGAAACAACAGTTCACCGTATAGTCGTGGCGGTTGATTACGTAGCGTCTCATCTCTGGCTGGTCCAGACCCATCTCGCCTTCGTATGCCGGGGGGCGATGAATGTGTTCCGGGAAGCCTCCGGCCCATGCGCAGTCCAATATCATCGGTATAGTACCCGCCCCTTTCACGCTGGCCCTTCTCCAGTTCGCACCCTCGATACGTTCCCATCCCTCCGCTTGATTACCGATCCATTCGTTGACTCCGTAGCTGCCTTCGGGTTTGTACCAATCGTCCGGTTCTATTGTGTCTTGGCGGGGCCAGCCCCAAAGAGCAGCCTCGCGCTCGACAAATAGCGATTTCGTCGCCACCGGGCAGAAACGCAGCTTTCTATTGCCATAGTAAGGCATGAGAGTCACCGGCCAGTGATGGCCCCCCGCAAAAAAACCATCCTCCCCGGCCGCGTGCGGCCAGCCTGTATCGAAATACCCCTCGTTATCACCCACATACATTGAATAAACAGTGCCCCACTGTCGTAGATTCGATTGACACAGAACTTCCTTCGCCTGCTCCCGCGCCCGGCTAAGCGCCGGCATCAGTATCGACATCAATAGCGCAATGATGGCGATTACCACTAATAGCTCCACTAACGTAAACCCCGCCCGCTTTAACAAAAGTTTTGAGTAAACCCCCTTTTTTGTTACCTGCGTACTATCACCACACATCTTCATCTCTAACATTATAAATCTTTTTGACCTTTCCGTCAAGAGCAAAGTCGCGCCCGGAATTTTTACAGGCGCTCACATGTTCAGCGAGGAGGTTTTCCGAGTGCCCGTCCTCTTTAGTAGTCCCGTGCCCTTCTCATCCACTCCGGCCAGTCCTCAGGCTTTACGCCTCCCACCTTCGTCCACGCGCCGTTCGTCGCAAAATTCCGGTGCCACTTAAGCGTCCACAATTCCTTCAGCTGGATTCTCCTCACTGTCAAGTCCAGAAATACCCCGTTTATCGCCATGTTGTGACGGTTCAGGCAGAAACGCATCATCTCGCCCTCACCCTTGAACCAGAAAAGACCGTCATATTCCGGCGGGGGGTCCATGTGTTCCGGAAATCCCCCCGGGAAATCGCAGTCCAGAAGTAGCGGTGCATTGCTTGCCCCCCTGACGTCCGTCCGCCGCCAGAATTTCTCTGCCCCGCCGTATCCTTCACCTACTTCATCATTTACGTTCCCGGCCCACTCGTTTGCACCGTAGCTGCCGTACAGTCCTTCATACCCCTCAACCCATTCGTCTTGGATCCATCCCCAAGTGTTGTCTTCAGTAAATATCCCCCATGCCGAAAATGCGCTGTCCGGATTCGCACCCTCACTCACAAACCTGATTGCCGCAGGGCAAAGACACAAGTCCATCTCCCCGTAATACGGCAAAAGCGAAATCGGCCACAAATGCTCCGGGCCCCCCGTCGCAAATCCGCAGATACGACCCTCGTTGTCATCCGTGTACATCGCGTATATCGTGCCCCACTGGTGCAGGTTCGATTGACACAGAACGTCCTTCGCCTGCTCCCTCGCCCGGCTCAACGCCGGCATCAGTATCGACATCAATAGCGCAATGATGGCGATTACCACCAATAGTTCTACTAATGTAAATCCTCTTTGCTTGGCCATACCTAAACTTTTTTTGGCCTTGGCCGCTGGCGCTCTCAGAAATCGCGCGCCGTTCTCATCCAGTCCGGCCAGTCCTCAGGCTGCACGTCCCCCGCCTTCGTCCACGGACCGTTCGTCGCAAAATCGCGGTGCCACTTCAGAGTCCACAATTCCTTCAGATGAATCCTTCTGACGGATAAGTCTAGGAATACCCCGTTTATCGCCATGTTATGGCGGTCAAGGCAGTACCGCCCCATCTGCTGGTCGACAATGTTCCACTGACCGTTAAAAACCGGCGGCTCGTCTAAGTGCAACGGGAAACCCCCCATGAAGCTGCAGTCCAGAAGCATCGGTATATTCCCACCACCTTTCACGTCCATCCTCTTCCAGTGATTATCCGCTTCCGGTATGTTCCCAGCATATTCATTCATCCCGTAGCTGCCGTAAAGACCGTCATACCCGTCCACCCAGGCATCGTGCAGGAAGTACGCATTCGCTTTATAGATGCCCCACGCGCTGTAAGGACTGTCCGCAGCCCCGCCATCTGACCAGAGTTTTGTCGCCGCGGGGCATAGACACAAATCCTGCTCGCCGTAGAACGGAAAAAGAGCTACCGGCCACCAGTGTTCTGGTGCACCAGCGTCGTATCCAGGGATATAACCCTCGTTGTCCCCCGTATACATCGTAAGCACGACACCCCATTCGTGCAGATTCGATTGGCACAGAACGTCCTTTGCCTGCGCCCTCGCCCGGCCAAGCGCCGGCAGCAGTATCGACATCAATAGCGCAATTATCGCAATCACCACCAATAGCTCCACCAGCGTAAAACCCTCCGCTAAGCCCCTGCGCCCGCGATGAAACTTCTCAGATCCCAAATGTAACGCCGCCCTCCGAGTCCCTGTAATCGCACCCTTGGCCTCTATTGCAGAGCCTCCCCCGCACCGAATCTTTCCTCCTGACCGTCCAAATTCTCTTGTGCACCGCATATATATACCTCTTTTTACTGCCTATACTGTACGCGCTTGCCCACTCGCGCTCTCTTGTCAAGATGCGCACATCTGGCCTTCTGTTCCATACTTTTTCTTATTTCTTCTGTCGTCTTACCTCTTTTTTTCGGTAGTTTTCTTTCTTTTTCTTTTTTTATAACACATTTCAAACACTTTGAAAACGCCATTTTGCGGAATTTTTTTATCATTTTGCGACAAAACCTTGACCCCTCAAGAATCCCCCTGTATAATTAAACCCTTGAATACACTAAACTTACAACCGATTACTTGATGAAGCCCAAAACCCTAAAAATCCCGAAAATCATGGTCCTGCTCGAAAAATCCCGCGCCTACTCCCGAGGCCTCCTCCGAGGACTTGCCAAATATTCTCGTCTCCATGGCCCATGGGCGTTTTATGATGAGCCTCCGTTCTACATGAATTCCACCGGCGGGAAACGAACATTATACCGGATGAAGGATTGGGGTGTCGACGGTATCATCATGCGTGACACCCAAAAGATACAGCAGATGCTCGCAATAGGTTTACCCACAATTGTCACTGACCTGCGAAAGAAGTTCTCGGGTTCGCCTATTATCAAGACAGACGATGTTGCGATAGGAAAGATGGCCGCCGAGTACCTTCTCAAGCTCGGGTTACGGCAATTCGCCTTTTGTGGTTTTGACACTATGTTTTGGTCGCGTGACCGTTGCGAGGGATTTGCCGACAGCATCACAGAGGCTGGGTTCACTATTCGGTTCTATAAACAACCGAAGTCACGAGTTAAGCGTTTGCCCGCAAATGAGCTGATTTTGATGGCTGACTGGCTAAAGTCACTTCCAAAGCCGCTTGGGTTGATGGCTTGCAATGATGACCGGGGCCGGCAGGTTATCGAGGCCTGCAAAATCGCGGGCGTGCATGTGCCGGAGGATGTGGCCATTGTGGGAGTTGATAATGACGAACTGATATGTGAACTCTCAAGTCCCCGGTTGTCAAGTGTGGCGCTTAGTCTCGAGAGGTCGGGGTTTGAAGCCGCAGAGCTGCTCGATAGACTGATGCGCCGCCAAGAGAAGATGGCGGATCAGCAGATAATAGTTCAGCCAACGCGTATTGTAGCGAGGCAGTCGACCGATATCCTGGCGATAGAGGACAATGAAGTGGCCGAGGCCGTGCAATACATCCGTCAACATGCCAAAGAGGGAATCCAGGTCGACGACGTGGCGCGGGTAGTAGGCGTCTCGCGGCGGGGCCTGGAAAGGAGATTTCGCCAAGTACTAAGATGTTCAATCCTCAGTGAAATGAGACGTGTTCGTCTCGAGCAGATTATCCGCATGCTGGTGGAGACAAATCAGTCGATAGGACATATCGCGCTGGCCCTTAATTTCCCGAGCATTGAGCACATATCACGGTTCTTTCGCCAGCATATGAGAATCAGTCCGTTGGCTTATCGCAAGAAGTACGGCAGTAAATAAAAAAAACCAAACAGTCATTTCTTAAGACAGCGACGGGTCGGTGTCGCAAAATGATAAAACTTTTCCGCAAAATGGCGTTCCCACAAAGCACGTTAATCGGGTATATTGTAGTACATGGGAATGTTTGCAGAACTGGGTCTGCTTGGCGCACAAGCCGTCTCGTGGCCCATTTTGCGAGATAGGCCCATGTATTCTTGACCTTAGGGATGATGGGATAGCAGTTGGATGAAATCACGAGCCGGCTATTGACTTAGCTGTCCCTATATGTTAAAATGGTTGGATTCGATTAAGGGGCTTCTTTCTCACACCCGCAAACTACGAGAAGGGCCTGTTTTGTAGCCTAAAATGTCAGGAGGAGGCAGACGGTGATGCTAAAATCCACAGGGGCTATGCCACTGGCATCGGCGCCGAAAAACAAAAGCGGACTGTTGTGCGCGGGCAATTTATCTACCTTAATTTCCTGCCTTGTTTTGCTGTTGAGCCTGACAATTGGTGTGGCGAATGCCACATACACCGATTATATCGGTGCCGGTCATGATGCCGGTGTAACGGTGACGGCATGCAGCACAGATGATACGGCCACAGGACAAAAAACGGTGGATGGTTCCGGACTGTCTGGGGGAACCCATTCGACGGTCTGGGACGACGGATGGCTGGCATATCAGGGCGCATCTAATCCGAATCCTGCGCGCTCGAGTTATAATTACTGGATAAAGTATGATTTTGGTGAGCTTTATAACCTTGCGGATATGTGGGTATGGAACTCAAATGGTGACGTTGGGGACGACTATACCACGCGCGGCCTCAAGAATGTTTACATTGACTATTCGACAAATGGCAGCACTTGGACCGGATTGACAAGCACCCAATTCAGCAAGGCAACTAATTCAGATGCCTATGCGGGTTTTGCCGGTCCGGACTTTGCCGGGGCGACCGCGCGATATGTCCTGATATCCGCCGTGGACAACTGGGGTGCGAGTGATGGGTTTTATGGTCTGGCGGAGGTCAAGTTCAACGTAGGTGGCGCCGTCGGTCCGAACAACGTGGGGATTCTTGGCTTATGGACTGAAGGGACCAGCCACGCCGCCGAAGCTGGCAGCGACCGCTGCCTTATTTTAACAGCCCACACCGAGGACAATGACGCCGATATGGATATAACATCGGTGACCTACGGCGGTCAGTCGATGACCGAGATAATCGAGCGCAACTTTGGAACTAGTAACCGGGCGTACGTTGGAGCGTTTGTGCTTACCGAGTTGGGTATTGCCGCCGCAAGCGGCAGCACTTTCAGCGTCACGTGGGCTGAGTCGTCTTCGAAGACGCCGGCATATTCGAGTGTCTTCCTGGAGAACGTGTATCAGGCCAGCCCTATCGGACCAACTGCCAGCAACGGTGCTGGGGGTAGCGGGACTATATCTACGGCCGCACTTGGCACTGACGCCGGTGATATGGTTATTGTCGCCAGCTCCTCGGATAATACTGGTCAATATGATGTGCTCGGGGGCTTTATGGAGGCCGTCGAGTTATCATCTTCGCATTTTGATGGTGTGTGCGGATATAAGTCGGCGACCGGCGTTGACGAGACGCCGAGCGTTCAACACTCTACCACCCCTGCCCAAGCTATTATTGGTTTTGTCGTACGGGGCATCGATTCGGGTCCGCCTGATACGAATGCGCCGACGCCGGACCCGTTGACATGGTCTTCAGTGCCGTCGGCACTTAGCCACACGGCAATTGCGATGACGGCGACGACGGGCACTGACCCGGCAGGCGTCGAGTACTCTTTTGAGGAGACCAGCGGCAATCCGGGTGCCACCGACAGCGGCTGGCAGGCGAGCCCCAGCTACATAGACGGCGGCCTCAGTCCCGAGACGCAGTACACTTACCGCGTTAAGGCCCGCGATAAGTCCCCGAATCTCAATGAGACGAACTGGTCGAGTTCCGAGTCGGCAACGACGCTTGAGCCTGTGATGACCTGTCCGCCGGGCGATTTGACCGGCGACTGCGATGTTGACATATTCGACCTGCAGCTTTTTGCGATGCAGTGGGTGGATGAACCGGGCTGCGCCGGTCATCCCATCGATTGTGCGGACCTTGACCAGCAGGACGATGGTATCGGCTTCGATGATTATGGCGTGCTGGCCGATGACTGGCAGGTGGAAGGCCTGACGCTTTTAATTAACGAATTTATGGCGTCTAATGACTCGAATAAGGCCGACCCTCAGGGCGAATATGAGGACTGGATTGAGATTTACAACCCGACTGGTGTTACTATTGATATGGCCGGGATGTACCTTGAAGACAGCGGCAACAGTTGGCGAATTCCCGATAACCGGCCCGGTGAGACCACAATCTCACCCGGCGGGTATCTGCTGATTTGGGCCGACAATGATGTCTGCGACACGCCCGGTCTTCACGCCGGGTTCCGACTCAGTGCTGGCGGTGACGAAATCAGGCTGTACGCTGACGATGGTTTTACCCTTGTTGACAGTATCAGCTTTGAAGATATGTTCACGGACATATCGCATGGGCGGTACCCCGACGGCATAGACAACTGGTTTAATATGACGGGCACGCCCGGCTCAACCAATACAATCGGGATGGCAGGAGCCGTATGGTTTTCGCAGCCCGAAGGGACATTCGTCAACGACTTCAATCTTGGATTGACAACCGAATCATCTACCTCGGATATTTATTACACCCTTGATGAGAGTGAGCCGACTAATGGAAAAACACTCTATACCGGTCCATTTACGATTAGCAGCACCACCTGGGTTCGGGCAAGGGCCTATGAGTCGGGCCTGGTGGCTGGGCCTGTTATAAGCAAGCCTTATATCAAGCTCGACAGTGACCTGCAGAACTTTTATTCGAACCTGCCGATTGTCATAGTCGAGTCCTTCGGCCAAAACATCGATGAGTTGGACTGGTCGCACCATCCGATGCTGCTTGTCACTATCGATACGGATGAGATTACCGGCCAGGCGGCCATCACCGACCCCGCCGACTACGCCGGTTACGGTGGGATACACCTCCGAGGGGGAAGCTCTGCCGGAGAGGACTACCGAAAGAAACAGTACAAATTCGAGACCTGGGACGATAACAGGCCGGACCCGCAGCCGGGAGCTCAGTATTTAGACGACAATGTTTCGCTTCTGGGCCTGCCGGCCGAGTCCGACTGGATTCTCCAGGGCCCCTGGTCCGACAAGACCCTGATGCGAAACTATCAGATGTACACGTGGAGCAATATGATTGGTCGTTACGCCGCACGTACGGTCTTTGTCGAGGTGTTCCTCGATTATGACGATGACGGCAAAGTGTCATGGAACACCGGACTTGACGGTTCCACCACCGATTACCGCGGCGTATATGTCCTGATGGAGAAAATAAAACGCGACAACGACCGCGTCGATATTGAAAGGCTGACTCCGCTTGATGTCTGTGAGCCGGATATTACCGGCGGCTACCTTCTCAAAAAGGACCACGAGAGCGCGGATGAGGATCCAAACGTGAGCTTCCCAACCGCCACCTATGGCGACTGGCTTATCTACGCCGAACCGGAACCGGACGAAATCACCTCGGCGCAGAAGACCTGGATTAAGAATCACTTCGACGCTTTTGAGGCGGTACTGGCAGGAGGCAGCTTCGACGACCCGGTCACCGGCTACACTCAATACATTGACGTTTTGTCTTTTCTCGACCATCACATCCTTGTGGAGTTGGCCAAGAATGTAGATGGCTTTGTGGTCAGCACTTATCTGTTCAAAGACAGGCTTGGCAAAATCAACATGGGGCCAATCTGGGACTACAACGGCTCGCTCGGCGGCGCTGACTATGCGTGCAATTGGGACCCGAACGGCTGGCTTCACGACGCCGACGACGCTGATTGTTGTCCTACTGAGACCTGCTGTGTACAGGATGGTGCGTGGCCTCTGGACAATCCCAATGGCTACGCCTGGTACGAGCGGCTGTTTCAGGACCCGGAGTTTCTGCTCAAGTACGCCGACCGATGGTTTGATTTGCGAGAAGACCTGTTCAGCACCGCGAATGTGCTCGCTGACATCAACGACAACGTCAATCTGCTCACCGATGTTAACGATGTCAACAACGACCCCATAGGCAGAAACTTTGCTCGATGGGATATCCTTGAGGTAGGGGGCGTGGAGACAATCTGGCCCAACTACTATGACAACTGCTGGGCAAGCGGAGCCACATACATGGATTATGTGGACTGGATGAGGGACTGGCTGACGGCCCGCCTTGCCTGGATGGATAGCGCAATCGATGCCAATTATGGCGACACACCGCCGGTGATTAATCTAAATGGCTCACCCGCCGACCTGGGCGGCTATGCCAATGTCGGTGACTCGGTGACTATAACCGGCGGAACCATCTACTATACCCTTGACGGTAACGACCCGCGCCTGCACGGCGGCGGAATTTATGGAAGCCTGTATGGCGGTCCTATCTCATTAAACGGCAGCAAGCAGGTTAAGGCCAGAATCAATAGCGGCGGCTGGAGCGCCCTTAACGAGGCCGTTTTCGCGGTTACCCCCGTTAAAGACAATCTCCGCATCACTGAGATTATGTACCATCCGCCGGACGCGAACGACGGAAGCGACCCCAACACCGAATTCATCGAGCTGAAAAATATCGGAACGGAAACAATCAACTTGAATTTGGTCAGCTTCACAGACGGCGTCGATTTCACTTTCCCGGATATGAATCTGGCCGGCGGCGACTATGTGGTTGTGGTTGAGGACCAGAACGCATTTGCGTCGCGGTACCCGAGCTTTAGCGGCACTATCGCTGGCGAGTATACCGGAAAGGCAAGTAATGCCGGTGAAAGGGTCGAATTGTGCGATGCGCTCGGCCAGACCATATTAAATTTCAGATTCAAGGACGGCTGGTACGTGATTACCGACGGCAATGATTTCTCACTGAACATTATCGACCCCTGTGACCCCGATGCGAACAATTGGGAGTACAGCGAATACTGGCAGCCCAGCAGCGTTGCAGGAGGCACCGCCGGTGCTGACGATACCGGCCACGTTGCCGCTCCCGGCGCCATCGTAATTAACGAAGTGCTCAGCCATACCGATAACCTTGTCTATGGCGACTGGATTGAACTGCATAACACTACAGATGCCAATATCAGCATCGCCGGCTGGTTCCTCAGCGACGACCGCGACAATCTCAAGAAATATGAAGTTCAAGCGTCGGATCCGCGTGCGACTGTCGACGCTAACGGTTACGTGGTCTTCGACGCGGCAGACGACTTCCGCGATTCGAACGACCCGGGCAGTAATTTCCAGTTCGGCTTGAGCGAGCTGGGCGAGGCCATCTATTTGTCCAGCGGTTCTGGTGGTAACCTAACAGGCGGATACTCAGAAAGAGAGGACTTCAAGGCGGCTGAAAATGAGGTGACCTTCGGCCGTTATACAAAGAGCGCCGAGGCCGCTAATGATGTGGACTTCGTCGCAATGGCAAGCGCAACCAAGGGATACGCAAACAGCGGCCCGGAGGTAGGTCCGGTTGTCATCAGCGAGATTATGTACCATCCTGCATCCAACGGATACGCCGAATACATCGAGCTGTGCAATACAACGGGAAGCTCTGTGCCGCTCTACGATGTGGCTAATCCCAACAATACTTGGCTGTTTACCGATGAGGACGGTGGTATTGAGTATTACCTGCCGCCGGGCAAGAGTATACCGCCAAACGGATATATGCTCCTGGTGAAGCATTCAGTGGCGTTTAATTCGGAATTCACGCCTGCCGGCGGTGTTGAGATACTTGAGTGGGCTTCCGGCCGGCTAAGCAACGCCGGTGAGAAAGTGGAGATTCTCAAGCCCGGCGACCCCGAGCCTGACACCGGCTTTGTCCCCTATATCCGTGTCGACCGCGTGAACTACAGTGACGGCGGACATCCGGAGAATTTCCACGAGCTTGGCGCTGACCCCTGGCCGACTGATGCCGATGGTGGTGGTGACTCGCTTACGCGGATTAATACCAGCCTCTACGGCAACGACTTGGGTAACTGGGGCGCCAATACGCCGACGCCCGGTAATTAAAGTATGGACAAATCAGCTTAAACGGATTTAATTACAACAAGCCTAAAGCCCTTTACGGGCGCCTTTTGGTTTTGGCATAGATGCTGGATTGCGCGCAGATACTACGTTGAAAGGACAAAAAAATGAAGCCGGAAACAAATTACGCCCGTCCAGGTCGTAGCCTTTTGTCTTTGGTATCAATGCTGCAGTTTACATCACTGCATTTGCTCTGTGTTGCGGTCTTGTGCCTGGCTGCGGCCACATCATTGCGGGCAGCCGAGGCGAAGAAACCTTTGACGCAAGCCGAGATTCCCGTCGCACCAGACGAGATGCCTGACTATATCTTGGCGGAACTGAAAAGAGACCCGTTCATCAAAGAGCATTTTGGCTGGAAGCTGGCATTTTGTCAGCACCCAATGTATTTGCTGATTGACGAGGACAGGGGTGAGCCAACGGTCGGTGAAAGAGTCCCGCCCTGGGGTGCGGCGAGTGCAAAAGATTACGTGGAAAGGGTCAGGAGAAATCTGCGGTCATTGGAGAATTTGCCCGAACTTAAGCTCAATTATCAGTGGTCGGCGATGGAGCTGCGCTCGATGGCTCGAAAATTCCCTGATGTCTACGATCGGATAAAGAAGCTGCATGAGAAGGGGTCCCTTGACTTTCTAGACGGTACTTATTCGCAGGCGCATCTACATGTTCTTGGGGCGGAGAGTAACTGGCGACAGTTTGAGTACGGGTTGGAGGTTTACAAGGAACTGTTTGAAAAGAAAGTTGATGTTTACGCGCGTCAGGAGACAGGGCTGCATCTGCAGTTGCCGCAGCTTCTGAAACTGTTCGGGTATGAGTTTGCGTGCCTGCCTGCCTTTATCGGTACGGTGGCAGTTTTCGACGGCCAGTTCGAATTGGTTGGGCAAGAGGGTGTGTACGAGACAGTAACCGGCGATGAGTTTGTAGAGGCGGTCGGTCTTGACGGTTCGGCGATACCGATGTATCTGCAGGGCGGTCTCGGATGGGAAGAGGAAAAGGAACATCGTGAATTGCAGCAGGACTTATACAGCGGGCCCAAAATCTGGTTCACATTTCCCGACATGGCGGAAATCGACCGGGAGACTTTCGAAGAATACCGTTCTTTGTTCGATTGGGTGCTGCTGCGGGATGCTCTGGTGGAGAGGTGGCGGGTATCGCCGGCTCGTGCCAAAGCGAGATTATCTTCTTACTGGTCCTACATCGAAGGCGTCTGGGCTGAGGAACTGCTCAGGAAAATGAAATCGGCCGAGGAGATGGCTGTGCTTGCCGAGCAGATGTCCTGCATGGCCAAGCTCGCGGGACAGCAAGTCGGCAGGGCCGATGATATCAAGCAAATATGGAAGACAATCTTAAAGTCCCAGCATCACGATATAAGCTGGATTGAAGTCACAGACCTGCGCAGGAAAAGTATCAATCGACTGGATGGTAGTATAAAAGCTTGTACGAAGATAATGACGGAGGTTGGTCGCAGGCTCGTCGGCAAAGATGACGATTCCATGGCAGTCTTCAACGGACTGCCGCGAAAGAGAAGATGTCTGGTCGGATTGGATGGGAAAAAGGGCCTGGGGAAAGGCAAATTCCAGGAGTTTAAAGGCGATTCGTTTGGATTTGTGGATGTTCCGGCAGGGGGGTACAAGAGTTTTGAAGTTGTCCAGACTCCGGCGCCTTCGAAGAAAACAGCTTTGCCTGAGAAGCTCAAGACAAATCATTACAGTATTGAATTTTCTAAGGATGGATTAATAGAGCAGATAACGGCCCGCAATGGAAAGCAGCTTCTTAGTTGCGGTGATTACTTAGGCGGTGAAATCAGAGCCCGCATCGCGAAGGAGTGGGTGGATAACCGCAAAGCTAAATGCACATATTATTCGGGAAAGGTTGCTGATATCCTGGAACGCTCGACCTCGCTTGCGGAAATTCCCGTATTGGAACGGTATTACTTCTTCAAGGATGAGCCGGTCATAAAAGCTCAAATCGAATTCGACTTCAACGGCAATGAGGTCGGATATTTCTGGATTGATAAGACGAAAATAAATATCTACTACCCGACAAGGGGCTCTGACGTTTATCACGATATTCCTTTTGGGTATATAGCCGCCGAACAAAACAAACCCTTGTTTGCAACAAACTGGTTGTATTGCGGCGGGCTTGTATATGTTAATAGAGGCACAGTTAAGCACTGGGTGGAAGATGGGGTCTTGGCCAATGTGGTGGCCTGGGGCGGAAACCATTTTTCGAACAGGCTTCACTGGGATTGGCTGGAAAGCCCACAGTATGATATCCGTCTTTATGGAAAGCAAAAAATTGAATATTTCCTTATGCCCTGCGGTGAATTCAATGGCAGTACCATAGTGCAGAAAGTCGCCGATTTGATTTCCCCTGTGTTTGTGTGCGCGGGAACAGGTGAAAAGTCCTTCTATCAGATTAAAGATAAGAACTTGGCGGTCACCAGTGTGTATGAAAGGGATGGTCGGGTATGGACGAGAGGATATAAATTGCCATCTAAGAAAAAGTCCAGGTACCGCGAGTGGGAGATTTTTAATACACCAATCGAGAAAACCAAGCCGGGTTGGCTTTTTGGGATGTAGGTCTCCGGCCATCTGTCAAAGGAGGAAAATAAATGGCAAGCGAGGTTTTAAACAAATTGACACAGGCAGAATCGGCCTGCTGCCGGACTTCCCCGGAAAGTGGCGCCCGTAATGCAAATAAATTTTGTAATGCAAAGAGATTTCTTTTCTGGTAGAAATATAAGTCAGAGTCAATTTGGTTGAGAATTTTTGAAAGGAGACAGAAATGACCAGAGAAAAGAAAGTGGGTATGGTGGTTTTGTTGGTGGCAATGATGATAGTTATGAGCGGTTGCGCCCAGCAAGAAGTCAAACGTGTCGGAATGGTTGTCGGCATCCGGCCCGAAAAAATAGATGAGTATAAGGCCCTGCACGCCGATGACAATCCCGGTGTCCGCGACCTTCTCACCAAATACAGTATGCACAATTTCTCAATCTTCTTGCACAAGATTGAAGGCAAGTACTATGAGTTTGGCTACTATGAGTATACTGGCGACGACTTTGAAGCGGATATGGCCAAGTTGGATGCCGAACCGCGCAACAAGGAGTGGCTGAAAATTTGTGACCCCATGCAAGTCCCTCTTAAAGGTTATGATTCTTGGGCCGTAATGGAGCAGGTATATTATAACGAGTAAAGGCAAAAGCCTTGGCTGAATAACTCGGTTTTCATTTGTTATTTCTGGCCCGGATACTTCCGTAAAATTCTGGCGTTACTGGTGTGGTGATTTGAGATATTTGTCGAAGAGGCGAGGCACCAGTTTGTCCACTTCGTGTTCCTCCTCGAAACCGTGCCCCGCGCCTTTGACGATGTGAGATGTCACATCAACACCACTTTTCCTCAGTGCATCATAGAGCAACTGGCTTTGACAAAGAGGTACGATGGAATCCTGGTCGCCGTACACAATCAGAAACGGTGGGTCGTCTTTTGAAACATAAGTGATGGGATTGGCACGAACTACCTTCTCTTTGTTCTTCTCATAGTAATTTCCTCGCGCGTGGTTAATTATGATTTGGGCCAGATGGATTGCAGTTTCCAAAGATTCAGACTTCGAATCTTTGCTTGGCCTCCGTAGGCGAATATCTTAACTGACTTATCATCAGTGTCCAGCGGTGAACACACAAACATCGACATGCGGCCGTCATTTCCGAACACTTCAATGCTCGTGCGGTCAACCAGAATATGCAGCTTGAGCCTGCTGTCAATGGGTGTCAGTTTGACCTTTCTGCGTTTACACCGCAGCATCTGCTCTTTCGCATTATAGGCTAATCGAGCGCCGCGAAACCTAAAACCGAACCAACCGGTGCTGCTCAGCTCAATTTCACATTGAATCTCAAGCAGCTCGGCAGATATCTCCGACAGCAGATTTTTCCCTGGCTTAAGGTTGATGTCCTTCCATGAATATTCGACATCCCGTAGCCTGGCAATTTCCCGAACCGGCACCAGGCACAGCCGAATCCCTTCGCCAAATCTGCGAAGTGTCAGTTCACACGGGATAGACATCTGCTGGTTGAAAGGCATGCCCGGAAATTCGCCGCCCACCATCCAGCCAATTTGAATCCTTCGGCCGTCCGATTGGGGAATATCGCTCCACGTCTGCGCAGCATAGAAATTTCCGACTCGCGATTCAAACGGCCCGCTTTCCGGCGTGAATTTATGCCCATCGAAAGTGCCGAGCAGGTATCTGCCGTTAGCGCCCCAAAAGACCCAGCGGGTATCGGTAGGGTCTCCATCGACGGCAAGTTCAAAGAAATCCGGACACTCGCTGCTGTCAGGCAGCGTCAGTTTCTGTAGTTGGTTCCAGTCCCGCAGATTCTTTGACCGAAGAAGCATAAAGTCATTCTCATCAAGGTACAGAGCCATAATCCACCTCTCACTGGGTTCGTGCCAGATAACCTTGGGGTCTCTGTTAGCGCCTTTGATGTGGCCGATGATAGGATTGTCTTTGTACTTGACCCAGGTTCTCCCGCGGTCGTTGCTGTACGCGATGCTCTGGGTGTACGGTTTTTCCACAGGGGCGAACTCACCTGCTGAAGTATAAAAAGCGACCAGCACGTTTTCCTTGCCGGTTTGAAGGCCAGACGTATTGTTCCAATCCACCACGGCCGAACCGGAAAATATCGTCCCGAGTTCGTCCGGTTTGATGGCATTCGCCAGTTGTTTCCAGTGAATAAGGTCCGTACTTACGGCATGGCCCCAGGTCATGTTGCCCCAATTGATTCCGGTGGGGTTGTGCTGAAAGAACATGTGGTATTCACCCTTATAGTAAACCAGTCCGTTTGGATCATTGGTCCAGTTCTGTTTGGGCGTAAAGTGAAATTGAGGTCGATACTCTTCATTGTAAAGGCAAGTGGTATGCCCGCTTTCACGTTTTTCACCGGCGTTAATCAGACCTCCCGATAACTGCCAAACTCCCAGTGAGGTAGCACCCCAACCGACTTTTTTTAGAAATTCCCGCCTGGTTTGCCCGTGTGTATCCATCCTTCATTCTCCTTTGTCGTGATATATCAGTCTTTATTTTGGAGTTTTACTTTTCTACATCGATTATCGCAAAAGTGTAGGTCGGCATCGGCTTTGCCGGCTTAATTAGCGTCGATAATAATACTAATTCACCACCGGCGAAAGCGAAATCTTAATCGGCTTGGGGGCTCCGGTCTTAATGCACACAATCCGGCAACCGTCGTTAGTCGTAGCAAGCGGCTGAAACCTAAGTCCTTGCTGACTTCGCTCAGTTCTCCGTCGACGCTCAGCTTGTCTCTTTTATCGTTTCAGCCCTGTTGGTCAAGGCTGGATTGGCGCGCAAGTTTTCACTTGCCTGCATAGGGAGCTTTGCGAACGATTTTGAAGGTATAAGCATACTTGCACGGTTTTTTCTTTGGCGTCTCGATGACAAGCCCATCGTCTGTCAAACGCCATTTCAATTTCTTACCGTCGCCCAACATCGTGATGGATTTTATCTCCGATTCATACAGTAGGCGACGCTCCACCTCAACCTCGTCCTCCTCATCATCTTCTTCTTCCTCTTCCTCATCTTGCTCCTCTTGTTCTTCGAGTCGTTCCTGCAGTTCTCTTTGCTCTGCCTTCAATACCTTCATCTCCCTCAACAGCTCTTTCATCTCATCTTCGAGCTCTTCCACTGCCTCTTCGTCGTCTTCTTCTTCCGCCTCTGAGATTTCTTCCTCCAGAGCCTCAATCGCCTCTCGGATGGAATCTATCTCTTCGTCAAGCCCTTCCAGCGCCTCCCGCAATTCCTCCTCTTCTTCATCTTCCTCGTCATCGTCGGGGTCTTCCTCGTCATCCTCCTCTTGCCCGAAGGTCCTGATTACAAGCTCTTCACCAGGCCAGGCCAAAACCGTAGCATAAAGGGCATCACCCTTGGTCGTAAACCGTATGTCCTCCGCCGTATATTTGATCTCTGACTCGCTGAAACCGCCTGTCTCTTCCAGACGTGTTGGACCTTCCCCGGCAATGACCCATGGCGACGTCCCGTAGATAGCTTCGCCGTTGACCTCAAGCCATTCGCCCATCCCAAGCAGCAGTCTCTCTGCCGGCGCCGGAATCGTCCCGTCGGCTTTCGGACCTACGTTCAGCAGAAGATACCCGTTCTTGCTCACCCGGTCGACCAGGTTGTCAATCAGCCTGTCCAGAGGTTTGTAATTGGCCGTCTTGACATACCCCCACGCACCCTGGTCGTCAACCGTCGAGTCGGTAATCCATTCGTGGTAAGTAAGGTCACGCTCCTGACCAAGCTCCAGGTCAACCACGCCCGTGCCCGGCGCAAGGTCATGGTCCTTATATGTAACCACAACCTCTTTGCCGCTTGCTTCGGCCTTGTTGTAATAATACGCCAGAAAGTCCTTTATGTAATCTTCCTGAATAATGTCCAGGGCGAAGTCGAACCACAGAAAGTCCGGGTCATACTTGTCGATGACCTCGATGATTTTGCCGTGCCATTCCTCGATGAACTCCTTGGATGGCTTCTCGCCCTCGTCGTGGATAAGACCGTACAGCCCTGAGTACTTCGGGTCCGAACAGTCATATCGCTCGTCCCACACCGGAAAGAAAAACCAGTTCGCCGCGTGGTGAAACGCCGTAACATATTTCATACCACGCTTCTTGATTGCCACCTCCAGCTCGCCGACAACATCCCGCTTCGGTCCCATCCTCGCCGCGTTCCACTTAGACCACTTCGTGTCCCACATCGCAAAACCGTCATGGTGCTCCGCAACGGGCCCGGCAAACTTCGCGCCGGATTTTTCAAAAAGCTCCGCCCATTCGTCCGCGTCAAACTTCTCCGCCTTGAACATCAGGATATAATCCTTGTACCCGAACTCGTCCAGCTTGCCGTACGTCTCTTCATGGTGCGCACGCTCTTCAGATTCCGGGTCCATATAGATGGCGTGGCTGTACCACGTTGCGTTTCCGCCGTACGCCGGCACGCAATAAATACCCCAGTGCGTATAAATCCCGAACTTGCCGTCCCGTAGCCATTGAGGGGTATCGTGCTTCTTCAGCGACTCCCACGCCGGCTTGTATCTTTTTTGCGTTTGTTGCTCCACGGCCGTGCACGACACCAGCGCAAATGTGCCGACCACCGCCGTAACAATAAGTATCATCCAACTTGCTTTTTGTCCTTCAGGCGGTCTTGGTAACATATTTGTCCTCCTTTCGAGTAACTAAATTTATGTGATATTTACTATTTGGTCGCCCAGACCAGTTCATGAACCTTACTAAGATGCCAACTTCCCCTGATTCGTGCAACCTGAAACTTACAAATTTTTTAACCCACTAAAATTAACACTAATTTGGGTACGGCGAAAGCTAAATCTTAATCGGCTTAGTGAACTCGGTCCCAAGCCAGACAATCAGGTCGCTGCCCTTCAGCGTATGCCGATGTCCAAACCGGAAATCTTTGCCCCGGCTGAGCTTTCTGTCGCCGATTCTTAAATAGGCTCCCACTTGTCCCCAGTTTTCAATGACGAACACTGGATTAATCACTGGCGACTGGTCATCGGCAAGAATTTCAAAGTCGAGCTTCGTAGCAGCGCTGTCCTTTTTGTTCTTCAGCACGAAAGCACGTTGAGCTCGGTCATAATCAGCGTTAGAGTAGTCCCCTTTTTTTTTCAGTCTGACCAATTAGTTTTAACTCAGGTGAATTAAGCCATGACTTCGCCAATGGTACTAATCCCGCAACCGCTAAAGGCGGCAGTGATATTAACAAAGCCGAATAATATCAAACACTTCCTTTAGCCATTACTTGTCCTCCTGCTCATATTACCATTGTCGCAATCCTGCTTTTTTGTTCTCTGTTTCCGTTCGTGTCGTCCTTCTGCCATTATATTACTTATCTGTCGCTTATTATCCACTTTTTTCTTCTGCCTTTATCTTGGCTCCCCGAAAAGTAAAAAGCCCCCCGACCTTCACGCCCACGGCCCCAAATCATGAATCGAAACGCTCTCCCTGTCATCCCGTACCTGATACGGGACCTCCTCCTTCCCTCACCCCTAACCCCCCAACCCCTAATATTGCCTCCCCGCATCTACGCAATACCCATCACGCGCGACGCACGACGAATACTACCTCATCGGGCACGGAGCGCTTACTCAATTCTGCCCAAGTATCCCCCGCCATATCACGTTCGCGATAGACCGGTCCGCCATATTCACAACACCATCGCAGTTCACATCACAGTCGCGTAGCGTATAAGGCCCGGCCGAACCCGTCCGCCAGAATACATTCGCTATCGAACGGTCCGCAACATTCGCCACCCCGTCATTATTGACATCACCTAAAAGTGCTGTCCCGAACTGGCCCTCCGCTTGCCCCGTATTGCCGTAATCATCACAGCCACTATTACTTTGTCAGTAACGCCTTGAGCCTTGGTAGAGCTTGGTGGACGAGTTCAGTCAGTTTTTCACGGTGTTGGCCACCGTACCCACCCCACAGCCATATTAGAAGTTCCTGGATTTTCTCCGCGGACAGTTCTTGCCGGTCATTAAAAAATAAATCCTCGGGCAGGTTATTTTGCTCCGGATTAGCCAGCAACTGGAAAAGGGCGGCGGCGGCTCCGACAGCCATGTTTACCGGCTCGATTCCATACTCCAACGCCATTGACATCGTTCCGAAAATCCGGTCACTATAGCCTAACTTGCGCGCTATGTCCCTTCCCGCCCTGATGGTTGTGTCTCCCAAATACGGATTCGTCATTCGTTCAAGCAAATCCTCCGCATAGCTTCTATAACCACGCTCAGTAAAAAGTTCATCGCCGAGCCCGCAATATTTCTTTATTAGTGCAGCTCCTGATTCATTTAAAAATGCCTTTGCCGCTATTTGCATTAAGTCGGCATCGTCTTTAAGCTCGGTCATCTTTCTGTAACCTTTAGCCATGCCGAGATATGCGAGCATGGCATGAGTGGCGTTGTGGCCATAGAGCTTTGCTTCTTCAAAGGGCAGCAGGTCCTCTTTTTCGACGAAAACTCCAATGCCAGGTTCAAACTCCTTTATCGTGCATCGCGTGACAAGTATGCGGTTAAACTCCTCAACCAGAAACGCCCTCTTCGCGCCCGGGGCAATTGGAGTCAGCTTCGACTTTTCAATCTCGGCTGGGTCGCTAACGGCCCTGCTCATCTTGCCTATAACTGTGTTAAGCAACTGCACATTGTTGCCGGCAGCAGCAGACAATTCCTTGGTAACAGCACCCTCAAGTATCTCAGCAGCGCGATTGTTATTTTCAGCAGCATAGATGACCGTGGCGGCGGCTTTGCTGCTTCGCAGACCCTCTGCCAACAGCAGCGCAACATTATTGTCCCCCATAGTGTAAAATGACACTGATGGCAGGCAGGTTGTTATCTCAGTCGATTCGCTTAGGGCCTCAAGCAGGATATTTCTGTCATCATCAATATTGGGGTTAAATAGTTCGATATCGTCAACCTTTACAACCTCGATACCCTCAGCCTTTGCGACGTTGACAAAATACGTCCCATTGTTCGCCCTGACAGCATCGACGAGTTCCTGGTCTGTTTCTGCAACCACAATGCGACCAAAGTTGCCGCTTTGAAATGCTTCGCTTGCAAACAGCCCGCCTTGAATAGGGCCAAAACCAAATCCTGTAAAAACGTGCTGCCTCATAATATTGCGCCGGTGTACTTATAAAGACACGAATGGCTGTTGGTTTGTAAGAACTGCCATTTACAAATCATAAGTTCTGCTTTCCGGTCTTTCGCTTCAAAGGATTATTTGCCGATAAACCTGCCGTTTTAGCTCAACCCGGCCATCAAATCATGAAATGTTGCATACGACACGCCGCCGCGCACCACCTTGGCCATTTTCTCATAACTTTTTATATTGCGATACCTGTCACCAAGCGGGGCTTTAATAAAAAGGGCTGCGAATAGATTTCCCATCTGGATGGCTTCGGCGAAGTTCATGCTGCCGGTTGTAAACTCATCGAGATTGTGAGTGATGTAAGCAATCAGGCCGGCTCTAAACGAATCACCCGCACCTATGAGGTCAATGACATCGCCTGCCATAAAGTTTGACCCTGTCTTGGTTGGCCCTTCGACCGAACCATCCGGTAGCATGTGCTTTTCGTAAGCTCCGTTGCTGACGGTAACGCCGAACATTTTGGTCCTGCCGTTGTTTTTCCAGAATCGTTCGGCCAAAAAATCCAAAAAGTGCGAGTTTGTTTCAATCTCGTCAAACGTAGTCCAGTCGCGAGGGCTCCCGAGAGTATTCTCTATAATCCTGGCCTCGTCGCAGGAAGTAAAGAATAGGTCAACCACAGGCAAAACCGGCACCAGAAGTTTATATTCAGCTGCCGGTGTGCCCGAACTAATCAGCTTGTGAGGTTCACCTGTGAGTGTGTGACTGTCAACGATAGTGACAATTCCCTGCGCGCCGGACCATTCGATAAACTCAGCTAAGTCCCTGCCATTGTTGGCGTCACCTTTGTCTGACAGGCCGCAGTACATATAGTAGACGATTTTGGGATTTAAGCGGGTCACTGCTTGCTTAAAATAATCAAAGTCAAAATCATTATTTGCGTTGGGAAAATAAGCGATTCCACCCCGTTGTTTGCCCCCTCTTTCATAAATAAACGTCGTCCCGGTGGGCAGCTGCTGGTGGATGTAGGTCTCGGACATATCAATATTATTGTCGACCATCGTGTCATAAAAATAGCGACCCTGGGCATCCAGCCCGTCAAAATCTCCCTTGCCGAGGTTGACTCCTACAGCCACTCTCAGGCCGGTTTTTGCAATCAAAGGAGCCGTGTTACCAGGTCCGCCCGCAGTGGCAAAACCTTGTTTTATCCATTGATTAAATTGTTCTTGAGCATAATTCGGCATCTCTTCAGTGTTGCACTTGGCTAATCCTCCCGGGCCCACTAATCCATCGACGAACTCAAAGTCCCCCCTTCTAAAGTCGACAACTCCCGTATTCAGAATAAAAACATCTACGCTCACTATTTTTTCTCACTGCAGGCGGCTGTTCAAAAAATCCTCTTCTCGTTCCTTGCTCCAGTATTCAACACCTTGTAAAGGGGTCTGTTGGATATGCGGGTAAAGGATTGCCTTGCCGTCGATTTTTCTTTCTTTGATCATCTTCAATACGTCAATGGCATTGTCCAGCGAACCTACGGCAGCAACGTAATTGCCGGCGTCTATTTGTTTATTAGCTATTGCTTGAAGAGTTGCTGCCATATCACTGGGTTCGCCGCCGCTGGAGCCGACAAGTTTTATCTCATCGTAGTGAACAGCTAAAGTATCAAGCTCCAGAATGTGCTGACCGCGAGGCAGACCTCCAAAAAAATTTGCGACGCCTCCTTTGGCAAGCAAGCCAAGGGCATACTGTTGTGCAGCATTGTCCCCGACAGCAAGTATGATATCATCGGCGCCTTGCCCTTTGGAACATTTCTTAACCGCATCAGCTAATTTGTCTGCTGTAACACAGATTAATTTCGTGCCTCTTGCTTTTGCTTTTTCCCCAAGGGTTTTCATGGTTAGGTCCAGACGCGGTCGCGTTCGGGCGGTTATGACCAACACGGCAGGGCTGTATCTCAGTGATAATTCGGCATGTACCCTTCCCATAACGCCTGCGCCTATGACGACGGTTATGCCTCCGGGCAGAAGACCAAGATGAGGTTTACGGTCATCGTGTGGCCCATTTTTGACAATATGATAATTGCGCTGCTGAGCCGAGTAAACGCAACTGATGGGCTCCGTCATAGAAACTTCGAAATAACCCATACCTTCCTCGGCTAACGGCAAAAGGCAGTCAGCCTCCAGGACCTCTTCCTGGATGCGGATATACTGTGCGAGTTGACCGCCAAGCGTATAGCCGACTGCGCATTTGTGCATACCTTCGGCGTTGTTTTTATACCTTTCACGATACAGGATTGGAGCAACGTTTACAGCTGGTTGAATAGCACAACGCTGGCCGGCTTTATATTTATCCCTCAGATTATCACCAATCTTTACCAGCGTGACCGATCCTTCATCACCAAGGATTACAGGCCATTTTTTCATGTCCCAGCCGTTTATGAAGATATGATTTTCTCCCTGTTCGACCAGCTTTATTATACTTGTACACACCCCGGCAGCATCTACACGGGCCAGAAGCTGGTCCGGCCCAACATCAGGCACCGGTACTTCCTTTACCGCTAAATTCTCAAATCCACTGCCGCGAGCCACCAATGCCTGCATGACTTTGGGGATAACAGGTTCAGCCTTGCAGCGGTAGTCAGTATATTTAGACATATAACCAAAACCTTTTCCCGGCACACGATGGTTTAACACCATTATTTGTTGCCGTGAAGCGCTAATTTTTCATAACCAAAGGAAAGAAAATATTGTTCCACCAATCTCGAGACAATCGGCTCTTTCAGTTCATTCCGCCGGTATACTTCAGTCATGTAATCTAAAGTAGGACAATGTTCCCGCGAGTGTTCCATGGCTTTTTCCCCCAGCCAGCCATCTTCAAGAAGAGCTTTAATTTGCTCTTCAGATAATATCTTGCCAATATTTCTGATATGTGCTTCCGCCATGTTTTGGGCCGCCTCCGTCTCCAGAACCGCCCAGATATTGACCTTGCAGATTCCGTCATCTGCTAATTTGGGCAAATCCTCTTCTGTCAGCGAAGAAGTACCGTGCAGTACCAGCTTATTGCCAACTGCCGAACTGATTTCCCTTGCTAAATCACCGTGATACTTCAATCCCGACTTTGTCGCCCGGTGTTCTGTTCCAAGATTAACAACCATCAAATCAACGCCTGTCTCCTCCAAAAAGATTCTTGCCTCCTTTGGGTCGGTCAGTTGCATCTTATCCGTTTCACCGGATTCAACAATTTCATCCACGCAGCCTTCGATAATATAATCACCCTTATGCCTCTTAACAAATTCAGCCGTCCTTTTCCTGTTCTCATCTAAAGACAGACCCGAGCAGTCATACATAACGCATCCCCAGAAGTCCTTCCCATCCTCAAAAAGAAATTCGTCATCATCACACTGGCCATGGTCAAGACTTGGTATTGCCAAAACATTTGCAAATGGACCATCCGGCCGGCTCAGTCGTTCCAAATCGGAACGAAACGCCATAAATCCTTCTTCGATGCTCCCTAAGCAAGTATAGTTCTTGAACTGCTGCCTGCCGGGATAATTCGCAGTAACGGCAATAAACACGGCGACAGTCTCCAACCCCAGAGATTGCGACACTCGGCTTGCCCCGGCCAAAATGCCCTCCATGGTATATGTATTCTCGCTGCAAAAACACGGAATGGCAATCCTCTTCGATTGAAACTCTTCCAACAGGGTTCTTACCTTCTTGGCATCGCTTAATAAAGGCATAATTTCATCCGGCCTTATACTTATTTGTTGCTAATAGCTGCCCTGCCCGAGGCCCTCAAGCCATAACACGTTTTCACGCTAAAGCCCGTTAATCAAGTTGCCTAACGGCTTCAGCGTTTTATAAATCTGTGAGTAAATCCCAAAACGCTCACGATATTTTTTCACATTTTCTCCGCACGGCTCGTACGTGCGGATTTGACGCACCCACTCTTTGCTCATCTGTTCGACTGAATCGTTATGTCCGTATGACTTCGCCGCCAAAAGTGCCGCACCCAGGCATCCCGTTTCGCTGACGTCTAACGACACTATCGGAATGTCCATTATGTCGGACTTGATTTGCATCCATTTTGCACTCTTCGCGCCTCCTCCGGTAGCCCGAAGTTCATTAATTTCTATACCTGCACGCTTCAGCAGCTCAACATTCAGCTTCATCTCATACGTCACCCCCTCGAGGATGCCCTTTACAATCTCTGCCTTCGTGGTGTTGAGGTTAAGCCCGATTATCGCACCGGTCGGATGAGGGTCAAAATACGGTGTACCCGTAGATGTAAAATGAGGCTGAACAAATAGGCTCGTCGGCTCACTCGGAACCTCTCCTAAAATCAGCTCGTACACGTCACATCTCTTGCGCTCTGCCTCTTCAGTTTCAGACCTTCCAAATTGGTCGCGATACCACCGCAGCAAACTGCCGCCGGTCAGATTAAAAGCCACCGTCGTGTAGAACCCTTCACTAACATAAGGATACGTGGCCAGATTCGATTCTCGCATCGTTTCGTTAAGAATCAGCTCACTAAAAACCGGCGTCAGACACTCGACCGTCCCCGTTGCGTACGCCGCAACACCTGCGCCTGTAACGCCGGCGCCTAGCGCCCCGCATACTTGGTCGTGACCGCCCGCCGCTACAATAACGCTTGGACTAAGCCCCAGTTCACCAGCAGCGCTTTTGCTGATTTTACCTACAGGCGCACCGGCCGGGACCGGCTCCCCCAATAACTTCTGCTCAAGCCCAATCGCCTCCAAAATCGTATCAGACCACCGAAGCTCACTTACATCGAACAACATCGTCCGCGCAGCGAGACTGTAGCCGAGCGCTGCCTTACCGGTCAATTCGTAACCGAGCAGGTCACCGAAACAAAGCAGCCTCTCCGCTTTCTCGATAAGCCCCGGCTGGTTCTCTTTAAGCCATAAAATCTTAAACAAACTAAAAAGCGTGTGTGGCGAATGCCCCGTAATACTGTACAGCCTCTCCACGCCAAACGATTCTGAGAATTCTTCGACCTGTTTTTGAGAACGTGTATCAAAAGATACCATCGCATTACAGAGATATTCACCTCCCTTATCAAGCAGCGTAAACGCCTCCCCCTGGCTCGAAACAGAGAGCGATACAATACAATCGGTGTCTTTTACACTATTCGCACATTTCGAAATTACCTCTTTACACCTGGCAATTACTTCCCCGCAGTCAAGTTCAAACCAGCCCGGCCGTAGCGAGCTCGTGCAATATTCCTCATAAGCGGATGTAAGGACCTTCCCCGATTCATCGAATACCGACCCCTTGCAGCCCGTCGTCCCTATATCAACACCAAGAAAAGACATCTCTTTCTCCGAATGTCCGTACCAAGAATGCTCTTTGTTGGGGTAACCATAGTAACCGTTCGCCGCTCCCTCCTCAAGCCTATTTACCCTTCATTATCCGCTACTTGCGGCCGCTGTGGGTGTATTTGAAGAATTTCTCTCTCAGCCGTTTTGTAATCGGCCCGGGCTTCCCGTCGCCAACTGTCCTTCCGTCGATCTCGACTACCCCAATAACCTCAGCGGCCGTACCGGTGAGGAAAAACTCATTGCAAGTATACAAATCGCATCTTGTCAGATTCTTCTCGACCACTTCGAGATTCTCTTCCTTTGCGAGCCTGATGACGAGGTTGCGAGTCACCCCCTCGAGGGCGCCGGCCTCGACCGGCGGGGTGTAAATCACGCCGTCTCTGACAATGAAGACATTCTCGACGGTCGCCTCGGCAACGTACCCCTCGTGGTTATACATAACAGCCTCGGCAGCGCCGCTGTCCACCGCCTCTATCCTGGCTATGATATTGTTCAGATAGTTCAGGCTCTTGACCTGGGGGCCAATAGCCAGAGGGTGATTACGGACCGTCGTTGCACTGATTACCTTCATCCCCGTTTCATAAAGCTCTTCCGGATAAGGCTAAATCTTGTCGGCTATGATAATCAGCCCGCTCTTCTTGCAGACAAAAGGATTCAGCCCCAAAGTCCCCACGCCTCGCGTAACCACCAGCCTAATATACCCGTCCGTAATACCGTTGGCCTCGACGGTCTTCTTTAACGCCCCGGCAAGCTCGCCCTTATCCAATGGGATTTCCAGTCGAATCACTTTCGCTGACTCGTAAAGCCTGCGCAGATGAGCTTCGAGCTCGAATACTCTGCCCTCATAAACCCGGATACCCTCAAAAACCCCGTCTCCGTAGAGCAGACCGTGGTCGAAAACCGATACCTTCGCATCGGCCTCATCAACAAGCTTGCCGTCCAGCCAGATTTTAAGAGCCATGACATATCCTCATATACCGATATTTGCCATTTAAACGCTTTAAATGGTCTCTATAAGCCCTACACTATCAAAATCCAGTTCCTTTGTCACGCTTTACATGCCAATTCCGCCTTACACAGATGTGCCTCGCGAGCGTGCTTTGGCTTAGCTGCCCTCCGACGCGCCTAACGCGGTAGAGTTGTCGTTGAAATTTTTTCCCCTTGCCTGCCCCTCGAATGTCTTAGTCGAGGGTCTCCTTTATAATTCTCACTTCATAATTCTTAATTCCGCTTTACCGGCTTCTCCTCATCGTTACTACCAACTACTACACCAGCCCCATTAGACCTCCTTCACCTTCCTTCTCGTTCTTTGTCACATTCCCCCGCTACGCCTCCTTAACCAGCGATCTTGAACCTTCCTTCTTCGACGTTCACGCCCCCTCGAAGCGCAGCACGTCCTCCTTTCACTCTTCACCCTTCACCCTTCACTCTTCGAATAGCCTCCCCGACCTTCGACGTTCCATGTTCAACGTTCGATGTTCGACGTTCAACACCCCGCCTCGTGCCCCTCAACAGACATATCATTCACAATCCCCGCCCGGCTCCTTTATCTCAATGACCGCTGTGTCCGCCGGACTCCACGCTATCCCGCTCGATTCGCGTCCGTCTACACGACCGCGTAGACAACGATCGGGACCAAAATAGAAAAAGCGATGAGTACGCACCCATTTACAACCAAAATGACGCAGACGCGCTTGCGGCTTGTCCTAGCTGAGCATCTTATGAGCGCGATCCAACGATAGAAGAACCACGGCCAAACAACCACCAAAAAATACAGCGTTAATAGCATGTGCGGAATACCTCGCACATACGTTTCACTGACGCCGTACACAAAGTCGATAACCACCATTGTTCCGAGCGCATAGCACGCAATAGCCAGATGCTCTCTTGGCACAACGCCGACTCGACAAAGCCTGAATGATAGCATTGAGCCAACTGTAAGCAACAACGCAACTCCCATAATCGGGATCAGACCTATCATCAGCTTCGACACTTGCCCGCTAACAACATTGTCAACAGTGAAGTTACTCAAAATGGCTAAACTCTCCACATATTTGGCAACAGGTGTCCACAAAATTCGTGGAAGCAGTCTCGGGCTGTGTTCACCCAGATCGCGCAATGTCTCAGCCCATTTGAACCTATCTGAGAAAAATACAACATACACAATCCAGCACACCGAAAAGTATGTCAAAGGGCGAGCGAACTTAGTTACTGAGGTCTCACTCTCGTCTCTAAAAAACACCACTTCTTCAAAGGCCTTCCACCCTGCCATAACAGCCCAAAACGTGCGCAGAATACGTACAGCCATCATCAGTATACCGAGCAGCGCCGCCTCTATTCCCCTCCCGATATCCAACTCTTTTCCCTCGATAAGCCACTGCGACTTGTGATTTCCCATAGACCTTCTGCTCCTTACCTGCCTCCACACCCACTTACCCGCTCTCCAACTTTTCACGCCAAAACATTACCTCAATCCCCGTCAACCGAATTCCTCACCCACCCTCCGAACACTCGCTCCTGTGTCCTGTCCCCGAACAACCCCTGCATCTCTGCCCTCGGTCCCAATCGCGGGTCGCAGCCAGGGGTCTTATTCAATCTGCTCATACAAGTCCTCCCTCTCCGGATTTACTCCCTCAATGAATCTCATCTTCCATTGTCTGTTCCACCTCCTGATCTGCCCCTCTTGCGCCACCGCCTTCTCCCATCGCTAGCGGATTAGTTACTTCCCCCACATGCCGGTAACTCAAATACACACACAAAACAAGCCCAAGACACGCAAATCCAAATAGAATGATTGCCACAAGAACAAAGTTTCCTACCCACCCAACGATTTTGTCCTGCTCAATACGAGGACAGCAATATGCTGCGAGGCCTATGACAAGTATTACATTTAACAGAAATACCGCCACAACCCCAAGTCTCCTTAGTATTCTTAGAAACTTTACCCCTTTGTCTATTTGTTCTCCGATATTTTTAAATCCCATTTATGTAGCACCTTTTGCTTCATACGCAGAAATAGATTAGCTAAAGCTACTTCAGCACTAAGCGCACCCAAAATATAGCTGACGCACAAAGTAACCTCACGTGGCCAGTTGAACATTACCCCCGCACAAAGAAATCCAATGCACAGAACAAGCAATATCCGACTTGCCCATCTGAACCTTACAACAAAATATCGAATCAAAAATATTGCCAAATAATAAGCCTCCTTTTTCACCCTAAAATCTGAACTAGCGGCGGCCCTCCCAACGATTTTCTTCACCCGATCACTTGCAAGTTTATCCACAAGCTGAGAACAGTGCTGGAGAGACATCAATTCCTTTTCAGCTGTTTCTGCCCTCAGAAAGTCATCGCACTTCTCCTCGGCATACATTACGGTGTTAACATTCTTCTTCCAAGGTTTACCAAAAACCATCATCAAGCTCCATTCGCCGACTATTTCTGAACCGTTCTTTTCAAGACCTCAGCAATTCTCTCTGGCTCTTCCGGCTTAATTAATATTTGACTTATACCCACCCCTCTCATATCCGATAATATTGCACGATCCCGGATCACTGTAAGCACAACAATCGGAACATCAGGCTTGATTGCCCGTAGTTGCCGTACTACCTCTATCCCCGTTTTGCGGCCGTAAGATAAAGCCTTCGCATCCATATCTGCGCTCGGCGGCATTGCGATATCCATAAGCACCACGTCAAAGCTGATACTGGCAAGCGCATCTATCGCCTTCGCGATATCCGTAGTGGCCGTAACCTCAAACCCCTTTGCTTCAAGAACCGGGGCTACATTCTCCACCAGCTTCTTTTCATCGTCGATGAATAGAACGTTTATTTTTGTCATAAGATATCTCCTGTTATACCCAACTGGAATTCCGTCACAAAATCATACGTCCCGTAAACTGGTTCACATTTACAAGATATCTTCCCATAAATGTCCGCGAAGGCTTTAACAATCCCCAAGCCAATCCCACTGCCATCCCTGATGTGCATCTGGGCTTCAGGTGTACGAGACCCTCTTTTGTAGATACTCTCTTTGTACTTATCCTTTATTTCTATACCTCTATTAATAACAAAAATCCTACAGTTCGGCCAATCCGTTTTACCGTCAATCCTTACCTCCGTCCCCTCGCGAGAGTACTTCACCGCATTATCTAAAAGATTAAGCATCGCTTGGAAAAAGAACTTTCGATCAACCTGAATAGCTCGCCACTTTTTCATTTCCGGTGATACCTTTATGCCCACATTCTTCTCCTCAGCCATATACCTAACCATAGCGACTGCTTCCATTACAACCTCGTATACACCCACACGTCCAGTCTTGTCTAATTGCAAACCTTCCTTCCGAATCTGCTCGAGCAACCACACCCTCTCACTCAATTTGTGTATTCGTCGAACCTGCGCACCAATCGCATCCACCTGGCCGTGCCCCACCCCAAACTTTAACCGCTCGATCATAAACAGAAGGTTCTGTACAGGGTTTCGTATATCATGGGCCACATCCTCTGAAAACAGTTCCTGCGCTTCTCCTGCCCAGTGTAGTTCTTCTATAAATAAAAGAACATTGATTACAGTGGTAATATCACCGATAACCTTTGAAAGATCCTTCCTGTCCTGTTCCCGGAAATCCGATAACTGAAGTCCATTCTCCCTCCCCCCTATAAGAACACATGGAGACAGTCCCGCTTGGTTCAAACGTGTTGCAACACATTTGCTGGCTTGCTTGCCTCTCAACCATGTCGAAACCCACTCAAAAAACGGCAACTTCCTCCAAGGCCATAAATCAGCATCATCGAGTTCAGATAACCTCGAAATTTCTTCTTCTACTGCACGAAACGCCTCTTCATCAAGCTCACCCGCCCACATGCCCTTATCCCACGGCGATTTGCAAGGTGCATGTTCTAAGAGAAGTCTAAACGACGACTCTTCATTCTTTAAGTTCAACGCAAGCATATAATCAAGACCAAAATATTTACAGATTAAACCAGCCGCCTCACTTATCCCGCCAACTATCGAAGGAAGCGTCTTCCCAGGACGCTCAATGTCAACTTCTACATCCGCAACAGACCGCGCGACGGCACCCCTCAAACCAGCAACCGCCTTACTCTTCTCGAGCTCATACTTTGATTGGGCCAATCGAGACAGATGGTCACCCGCCTCTGTCAGCTCCCGCTGAATATTCCCAACACCTTCCGGACTCACCTCAATCTTCCCCCTACCCTCCCGAGCGTCCTCTTCCAACTTCTCAAGTAGTATACCATTGGTCATCCCATACGCTTGCTCCGCCTTCTCCAAAAGCTCAAGTGTAACTTTTCTGGCCTCAACGCCGTCCTTACTACATTTTTCCAGAGAAAAAACCCCGTCCTTCTCTACGAATTCCTTGTTCCATCGGCTCCCTTCCTTTGGTATCCTCTGTCCCGTAAAAATTACCGCTATAACTTCCCCATCAACAAAAATCGGCATCGCAAAATCTACCAATCCGTGCACACACATATACGCTATTACATTTACATTTTCCGCTTTCTCGACAAGCTCCGCGTGCCTCCGGTCACAGTTTTCACATTCCTCATTACCCTTACCACCCCCTGTCGACCGAATAGCCTTACACACATTTGTCCAAAACTTCTTGGACAAATCATTTAAATGATAATCGGCACACCCCCTCCGCCACTTCTTAGCTGCCTCCTTGCACCCTTCTTTATCCAACTTAGCATAAAGCACACCAAGTGGAATCAAATTCCAAGCACCAAATCCCATTTGATAGATCTTCAGTAGCTTCTCATTAACCAAACCTTCTTCCGCCTTTTTCTCATCAACAAGAACAGGAATCCGCCCCCCGCCATATTTGTCAATTAACCGCCGAACCTCGCCCGTAATCCCTCCGACTTCCCTCCCCTTCTCTAGACTTTCTTCTTCTCTCATCCTTCTCTTTCCCACCAAGCATTACTCCGGCGAAGCTCCACCTCCATGCACCTCAAAACATCATCCCTGCCCCGTGAGATGGCCCAAGCTTGCCCATTGCATAGAGTCCGCCGGTCTCTATTGCGGGCCTATCTCTCTGGGGCGACCACTTACCCTGCCCTCTGACTAAATTCCCGCCAAATACGACTTGCGGCATAAATCATATACTCGATGAAATTATATCCCACGTAAGTCTGCCTTCAAGAACTTTTTCTTCTTTTTTTAAAAAAAATAGCCCTTTATTTCCCACAATCCCTATTTTTCCCCCGGAAAACAAATTATTCCTTCTCTCCCTAAGCACTTGCCTGTGCCCCTGTGCCTTAGGTAAGAGGCACTTGTGCTGCCTCTCGAAGCCTAGCGAAGATCCTCGCATGTCGTTGGCGGGGCCCCAGCTTCTTTTTCATACCGTTTTCTCTGCACGCCTACGGCGTACTACTTTATGTTTCCTCGTTGCCCCTACGGCAGCACCGCGCAATCAGCGTCATCCGCGTCTAATATTCCCCCAAAGAACAATATTTGTCAAACCCCAAAAATCTGCCGAGTCCTCCCATCGGCACCCCCTTATCCAGAGTCCTCCGGACTCTAAGGGGGCCAATTCCACCCCTCGTAGCGCAGCTCTTCCTTGCCATTTAGCCCCCAGGTCGCACCCTGGGGGTCCCTCTACGCAGGATGTCGGGCGCGCGGCCCGTAACGCGGCAGATGCCCAAGACGGCCCCTCAAAACCTGTCGCAAATTGACAAGTTTTTTGTCAAAATGCGACACTTTCCTCCAAGATATACACTAGTTTAAATAGTGTATATTGAGCGCCGCCTCCCGCCCCGCCACTCCTTTGCCCCTCCAAACCCCCCATTTTAACGCTAAAATTTTCCTAAATTTT
>Ga0114922_10000469_pt1 | contig 38627 bp, 38 predicted proteins | sample AartaG_FD_100975 | JGI IMG/M metagenome (GOLD analysis project Ga0114922, IMG submission 100975) | Deep subsurface microbial communities from Aarhus Bay to uncover new lineages of life (NeLLi) - Aarhus_00045 metaG | ecosystem: Environmental > Aquatic > Marine > Oceanic > Sediment | place... | reverse complement strand
CAAGCTGGGTGAAAATAAAAGTCGATGTTGTTAGATTAATAAACTTTTTAAATAATTAATTAAAATAATATCCGAATTGTTTGATTTAGTCTTAGAATTCGGGGGGAGGTGGTGTACTTTTGAGACAACCCCATACATTAATTAATTGGTGCGTTTTGTTACCTCTGTTTGTCCTTCTTCATACGGATCTTCTCCCCTGAACATTTTAATTGTCTCATCCTGGAGAAGTGCCCATATTGAATATACCCCTTTGGCAGTACCAATAGGCACATTCAGGCAGTTTATTGCCGACATTACTATGATCAGTATTCTTGCCCACTGCCTGTAGCTGAAAAGGCCAATACCGCCTATAATACTCAGCAGTGATATCACTCCTATCATGGCAGGTATAAAGATCTTAACAGCTGTCAGCACTCTGACAGGAATCTCTTCTCCTTCAACAAAGGACTGGGCAAAATTAATTGACAGAAATACTACCAGTGCTCCTACCAGTCCGAGTATTGCGAAGCCAATATGCAATGCACCCACAACGGTTACATGCTTTTTCATGTCTCTTACTTTTTCCATGTTGCTTAGTTTTTCCTGCAAGTTATAAATTTTCTAAAATCCTAATGTTAATACACAGGTTTTATCCACTTCTCCGTCAAACCATATTTGCTTTCCGAGGCCCATAATATCCCTCTTTTCATTATCTCAAGTGCTTCATGCACCTCAAAATCTGCGGCAACATGGCCAAGTGAAGAATAAAAAACTCTTCCTTTGCCGTAATATTTCTTCCATGCCACAGGCACGACACAGCCGTCTATCCACTTGGCATGGCTGCCTTTGAATGTGGTAGCAGCCAGTACTTTTACATTCGGATCGACATGCATGTAATACTGTTCTGAATGCATCTTAAAATTACTTAAACCCCGGGTTACAGGATCCTCCCTGTCTGTAATATTAACTTCATAATCAATAACTCCCCCTGGATGAGCAACCCATTGCCCTTCTACCATAAACTGGTATTCAGTATTATTCCGGAATGAATCGCCCAGTCCTCCATGCCATCCGGCAAGGCCAACACCGCTCTTAACTGCATTCAGTAATCCCTGCGACTGTTCACCACTTATTGTTCCCATGGTCCAAACCTGTATTATCAGGTCCCTTGTATTTATCATTTCTTCATCCAGATAGGAGTCAAGGCTGTCAGATACAATAACATCAGCACCTGAGTCCCTCATCCAGGGTACAAATATATCACGGCATTTCCCCGGTTCATGACCTTCCCATCCTCCCCATACAAAAAGTATTTTTTTGTTTCGTAAATCCTCTCCGGTACTTAGCTAGACACTTAATCCCTCAAGGGGTATTGAGGCGGCAAGGATTGAACCTCCTGCATAAAGCGAGGCTTTTTTCAAAAATTTCCTGCGGTCCATAGGCAACTATTTTATTTTATAATTAGTCTGTATAAAAGAATATATATTAATAAAGACCGTTATATGGTTAATTTAATAATTTTGGTATACGGTAAAATAATTTTATAAGCTTCACTGTAATCAAAATAACCAATAATTTCATTAAACTAGTAGTATTATTCCATAAAATCAAACCAGGATGAAAAAGAAAGTTTTGTTTTTTGCTGCCTTCTTGGTAATTGCTGCAGGGATCACTTCCTGCGAAAAGATTTTGGAGAACTGCGAAATATGCAGGTATAATGTATATATTAATGGTGTATTTTCCTATTCTGAGCTTGAAGCAGAGTATTGTGGTTCAGATTTAGTTGCAAGAAAGTCTGCTCCTGACGTAATTACAGGAGAGGGCACTGCTCATGAAACACTTACCAAATTTGAATGTGATTAATAAATAATTCTGTTTTAAAATGAAGAAAATTGTATTTCTTTTGTTACTATTCGCTGCGGGATTAACTTCGTGTGAAGATTTATTTGACAATTGCAGGATATGCCGTCTTAATGTCTACGAAAACGGATTCCTGATTAATTCATTGCAGGAAGCAGAATACTGTGGGGCAGAGTTGATAACAATCCAGAATACACCCCCTCAGACTGATGGTGCTATAACTACCAAGTGGGAATGTGATTGAGTATTGTTAATACCTGATACCAATTACTGTTACATCATCGACCTGGAGTGTACTCCCTTTCCATTCTTCGAATATTTCACTGAGTTTCTCTCCCTGTTTAAGCATTGGCAGGTATGATAATTCTACGAATTTCTCTTTCAGGTTTTTCACCATGAATTTCTTCCCTTTCGGCCCACCAAACTGGTCGCCAAAGCCATCCGAAAACATATAAAGGCAGTCTCCCTTCTTCAGGTCGGTTTCCTCCATGCTGAAGGGTTTCATATTATAATGGATAGCTACCGGCATTTTGTCAGCCTTGAAAGTAAGAAGTTTGTTATCGCGAACAATACAGAGCGGATTATTGGCACCTGCAAACTGCAATTTATCATTTTTGAAATCAATTGCCGATACAGTCATATCCATCCCGTCCTTCACCCTGTCCTCTTCGATTGACTGTTTAAGCGAATCGATAATTTCATCCCTCAGGATATTTATTATTTCATCGGGCCGGGTAATACCTTTACCGTTAACTATTTCATTAAGCATTGTCACACCAAGCATGCTCATAAATGCCCCTGGTACTCCATGTCCGGTACAGTCGGCTGCAATAATTATTTGCAGGTCGTCCTTTTTGCTCACCCAGTAAAAATCACCACTGACTATATCAAGCGGCTTATACAGCACGAAATGTTCAAACTCATCACTGAACAGTTCAAGTGAAGGCAAGAGTGCAGTTTGTATGCGTTTTGCATACATTATGCTGTCGGTTATATGTTTTTTCTGATATGCTATCTGGTCCCGTTGTGTTTCGGCAACATCACGTTGCTTTTCTATTTCATCTTTCTGTGCAAGTATTGTTCTGTTTTTTTCCTCGAGTTTAATATTTGCTTCTTTCTTGATCCTGTACCCCCTGTAGATGTAATAAGCGAGAAAACTCAATAATACAAGGACAAATATTGCTGCATACAGCATTAATTTCTGCTTCTCAATTGATTCAAGCTGTATCTTGATCTTCTCTTCCTGCTGGTTTATAAGCTTAAGCTGTTCATCTATCTGGGCCAGCTGTTTGTCGATATTAGCTCTTTGCAGTGCCAGGGTGTCTTTTTGCGCCTGAACCTCGGTCTGTTGTTCTATAATCAATGCCTGCTGTGTACGTATCTCCCCTGATTGTTTCCTGATCTGCCCTGCCTGTATTTCCAGTTCTTTTTGTTTTGCCGCAAGGGTAATTTCCTTTGCTGATATTTCCTTATCGAGGCTATCGAGCAGGGCTTGTTGTCTTTCAATTTCTTCCTTCTGTTGCCGTATGGTTTCTTGCTGTTGCCGTACCACCTCAAGCTGGCGCTCAAGTTCCTCATTTGTTATATCATATAGCTTCTCCCAGTCCTCCCTTGTTTTTACAGCCTGCACCAATAATCCAACAGGAATAGTAAGTCCGGCTTTCTCTAATTCTACCTGATTAATCTCAAATTTTGGCTGGTTATTTACTGCGATAAAATTGAACATTGACTGTCCGAACTCATAGCCCTCTGTTATTAAAAGTGTTTTCTTACCTTCTATCATTTGCTTAACCTTATCCAGATTAAAGTTTTCATCTTTTGACACATACAACACGTTAGTATATTCAAGCCTGCTTTCATCCCTGAATACCACAACAACGAGAGGTTTTCCCTGTATCTCTTTCCTGGTTTTCGCCAGGTTAGCCATATCGAAATATAATTCATTATCTTTTGACAGCACCCCCACTTTAAACAAAGCCATAGTATCCAGTGCATCACCATAATCTACATAGCGGGCAACATCAAATATATAAAGAGCTCTTGTTCTGTTATCAAAGCCCTCCTGGGAATATAAGCCAGCAAAGCAAACCACAAACGCTGCAACCAGGATTAGAATTTTTTTATTCATTGGAGGAAAGGTTTATTTTGATTCTCTAATTTCAAAATAAATATCTGTATTTGCAAGTATTGAGGTTCTGTTATTTTTTTGTGAATATCTTGTTCACAATTCTGATTATTTAAAAGATTATATATATATTGATATCGTATTTTTGCTTTAGCAAAGACAAGAGTAAATGCATTCTGACCAACACAACTTAGATCTAACAGGGAAAACCGTAGCTGTTGTTGATGATGACCTGGCAACAATACGCTATTTTGAGATACTTCTCAAAACAACTTCCGCTGAAGTTTCCACCTTCCTAAATGGTACTGATTTCCTTAATGCAGTAAAGGAGAATCCCAAGAAATTTGACCTTGTGATGATGGATTATTTGATCCCTTATGTAAATGGTATCGAATGTGTAAAATCATTTCGCAAGTATAACAGCCATGTTCCTGTAATAATGATTACGGCATATTATACCAGGGAATCAAGAGAAGAATCAATACTGGCAGGCATCAATGAATATATACTTAAACCCGTAATACCGGAGAAAGTACTAAGCATACTCGAGAAATACCTCACAAGTAAAGAATACGCGTACTAGTATTTATCACTGCACATTACTATAAAACATTGCCATGTATTTCTGAAGCATAGCATCAACTTCTTTTGCCGTTTCTTCCAGCCCGTTACGCCTGCATGATGATGCTACTCTCTGGAGGAATCCAAAGGATAATTGAATCTCCATCTCCCCAATGCGCATATAATAAGCCGGCAGGGAAGTGTAATAATCCAGGTTTGTATTGTAATATTCTTTCATTTCCCCTATCAGTTCAAGTGCTGTTTCATGGTCACCGGCCAGCAGGTAAGCATCAATTATATCAGGCATATAATTATCCCATGGTAAATCATCAAGGGGTAATTCCTCCATAATATGATCAAGCACATCCACCGCTCTTTCATTATCTCCCTCAAGGACAAGAGCTTTTGCCAGTTTGGCATAATTAAGCCGGGCCCTTACAACCAGCAGAGTATGACGATGATAATTATCCAGGTACACATCCGGATCATTTGCATTTCCCCAGGTAAATTTATTAATCAGGTTATCATACAGTATGTCTGTGTCTATCCTTCCGTAATCAAGCCAGTTATAATTCCGGGATTTAATAGGAACAAGCCTGTATGCATTGCCTTCAAGCTGAAAATACTCTTCCAGTCCCAGTGCATCATTATGATATCCTGTAACAAAATATACGGGTCTTTCCCAGTCGTTCTGGGCCAGGAAGTCAAGCACCATCATCTGGCTCTTCAGTATATAGTTACCCTCAAGTGTAATATCGATATAAGGTACTATAAGGTCTGCATCTTCGGGCTTTACAGTACCTGATGCCAGTACTTTTTCACGATCGACAGGCAGACGTATTTTTCGTGTTGGCAGGTAGTCATGCTCCTCACCGTCAGGGAACCTGTATTTTGTGCCCTGGTTATCGCTCCTTATAAACTCCACAGCCCTGTCAATATCAACAAATCCCGTCAGCCGTGGATTCTCAATGATAAATACCTGGTTATTAACTCCGTCATAATATTTTGATTTTGGCATTGTGAGCTTCATAGGCTCCGACTCATAGGTTTTAATCTTCATCTGGTCTATATACCAATCGGTATTTAGCAACATGAGGTTACAAACCCTGACATCGGTCCTGACCCCTTCCACCTCCTGTGCATACCACAACGGGAAAGTATCATTGTCGCCATTGGTAAATAATACTGCATTGGGGGCTACTGACTTGAGGTAATTCGTTGCCACTGCAGTTGCAGTATGCCTCCCTGACCGGTCGTGATCATCCCAGTTTTGTGATGCCATCAGTACCGGTACTGCCACAAGGGAAAGGATACTCACGACTATTGCCGAAACTTTTTGGCCTGCAAGTTTTGTGAATATCTCATAAAGGAAAAGGACTCCCATACCAATCCATATTGTAAATGCATAAAACGAGCCGGCGTAAGCATAATCCCTTTCGCGGGGCTGATTGGGATATTGATTGAGATAAATCACTATGGCTATACCTGTCATTATAAACAGCAGTAATACCACCCAGAGATCCTTCTTGTTTTTGTTCAGCTGATAATAGAAGCCTGCCAGCCCAAGGAGCAGAGGTAATAAATAATATGCATTCCTTGAGGGGTGATTCTTCATATGATCAGGGATATTGTCCTGTGGTCCCAGTCGTGATTCATCCAGTGCCTTAATCCCCGATATCCAGTTGCCGTTAAAAGGGCCACCATAACCCTGTGTATCATTTTGCCTGCCGGCAAAGTTCCACATAAAATACCTGAAGTACATATACCCTACCTGGTATGAAAACATAAATTTCAGGTTTTCACCGAATGTTGGTTTACGCTCTATTCTTCTCTCTCCTGACTGGTCAGTAACCTGGACAGGTTTCCCTCTGAAATTATTCCATTGTTTATATACCTCCACATGATCTTCCTGCGGGCTGTACATTCTTGGGAAAAAGGTCACAAATTTTTCATCATACTCGGGCACAAGGTCACGGCTGGTAATCTTGTATTTACCGTCAATAGGGTTGTACGTTGGTTTTCCCCGTTCATAGGAAACAAAAGGGGCATTGAAATAAGGTCCTTTTACAAGTGGTCTATCGCCATATTGCTCACGGTTCACGTAATACAGGAAACTGAAAATGTTCTCCGGGTTATTCTCATCCATTGGAGGATTAGCATGTGAACGAATATAAATTGTAGCAAATGACGAGTACCCTATCATGATGACAAGCACTACTGTCAGTGCTGTATTCAAAGCTACCACTCCCCTGTCTGAGAAACGCCATACCAGGAATGCAAGGGAAACCAGCAAGAGAATATTAAAAAATGTGCTTTCTGTCATAAGCCACATGCCGCTGAACAATACTGTAGCAAGGCTGAAAGCTATTATTTTCTGTTTATTCGTTCCTTCAAGACTTGATCTTATGGCGAAGATTATAGATACAATAAACAGTATCACTAACAGGTATAAACCACTGTTGTACGGCAGTCCTATATTGTTAACCAGGAATAGTTCGAACTTGCTGGCAAGTATTATAAAGCCTGGTAACAGGCCCCACATAATAATTGCAACAAATGCAACTGATAATATAATTGCATAGGTAAATCCTTTCCAGGAAAATTCATATTTCCTGAAATAATATACAAAAACAATAGCCGGAATGGCCAGCAGGTTAAGCAAATGTACCCCTATCGACAAGCCCACCACGTATGCAATAAGGATAATCCACCTGTTTGCAAAAGGTTCATCAGCTTCATTTTCCCATTTTAATATAGCCCAGAAAACAAGTGCGGTCATCAGTGATGAGGTGCCATAAACCTCTCCTTCAACTGCTGAAAACCAGAAAGTATCTGAAAAAGCATAGGCGAGAGCACCCGTCAGCCCGGCTCCCATAACTGCAATCATACGTCCTGTGCTCAGTTCTTTATCTCCACCTGCAAGTAATTTCTTTGCCAGGTGTGTTATGGTCCAGAACAGGAACATGATTGTAAAAGCGCTTGCAAGGGCTGACATAATATTTACAGAAAGGGCAACCCTGCTGACATCAGAAGCAAAAAGGGCAAAAAACCTTGCTATTATCATAAACATGGGAGCACCGGGAGGATGACCAACCTCAAGCTTATATGAAGTAGCTATGAACTCACCACAATCCCATAAACTAAGTGTTGGTTCAACAGTTAATATATAGGTAATTGCAGCCACTAGGAAGGATATCCATCCAAGCGATATATTCACCAACCTGTACTGTTTCATAAATTGTATAATAGTTACAATATGTTAAAAGAGTAAATTTACAGTTGGCGAATTTAATCAATTTGATTAAACTTTTATATTTTTAGGTTTCCAAAACATATGAGACAGAAGATTGTAATAGTACTCAGCCTGGCAATGATAAGCCTTAGTATTAAAGGTCAATATTACGAGACGGGCCAGGAGCCAGCATCCCTAAAATGGGAAGAACTGGACTCATATCACTTCAGGTTTATCTATCCTGAATCCTATTCTAACCGTATATACAAGGTAGTCTTCTGTTTCGAAAATGCCTATGACCTTCTTAAGGGCTCATACAATGAACCCATACTGGATAAGATCCCTGTAATTATACATAACCATACAACAGAGTCAAACGGGTATGTGGCCTGGGCACCAAAAAGAATTGAACTATACCCTCTCCCTGGCCAGGATAATATACCAATGGACCATATTGAACAGCTGGCTCTTCATGAACTTATGCATGTATTGCAGATGCACTGTTTCAGGAGAGGTATATCAAAAACCGTATCATATATTTTCGGAGAACAGTATACCGGTGCACTCGGCATTTTTACACCTTACTGGTTTCTTGAAGGAGAAGCAGTAATTGCAGAAAGTGCATGGTCATACTCAGGCAGGGGACGAGTTCCTTCATTTGAAAAAAAGCTAAAAGCCGTATTGCTGGAGAAAGATAAAATATACAGCTACGATAAAATGCTTTTTGGCTCTTATAAAGATTATACACCCAATCATTACCAGTTTGGTTACCAGATGAGTGCATGGGCCAGGACAAAGTTCGGAGACATGGTATGGCAGGAACCAATGGATTACGTTGCCCTGAGGCCTTACACACTGAATCCCTTAAATGCAGCCCTGCGCAAATATACCAGCCACAGCAAGGAGGATATATATTTTGAAACTATGGTCTATCTTAGGGACAAATGGAAAAATGAAGAAGAAAAGGAGCAACGTGAGACATACAATATCCTTAATCCCCCAAAAAATAAAGATTATATAAACTATCATTCGCCCGTTGCAGCGGGAAAGGACAGCATTATTGCCATAAAAACATCCCTTTACCGAATTCCTTATTTTGTCCTTATTAATACAGACAAAGGGACAGAAACTAAACTTTATACCCCAGGTAATATATGGCCGTATAAAATAAATTTTGAAGGAAATACGATTGTGTGGGCCGAAAATTTCAACGACCCGAGATGGGCAAACCGTGAATATTCAGTAATTAAGACCTTTAATACAGAGACTGGCCTTTCACGTACTTTAACAGTAAAAAGCAGGTTATTCGGTCCTGATATATCCCAGGATGCAAAATTAATAGCTGCAGCTGAAAGTACGGTTGAATATAAAAACAGCCTGTTAATACTTGATGCACTGTCAGGAAGTATTATTGGCAGGCATGAAAGCCCCGGCAACAGGTTTATCTCTTACCCTTCATGGTCAGGAGATATGAAAGAGATTATATTTATCTCATCCAATGAAAACGGTGAAGGAATAATGTCTTTCTATCCTGAAACAGGTGAATGGAAAACCTATATTGAAGAAGGTAGAGATGACCTGCAATCTGTAAGCAAACATGGCTCATCAATATTTTTTGTCAGTTCGGCCTCAGGAATTGATAATGCCTACATGATGGATAACAACGGTGAGATTTATCAAATTACATCTGCACGATTTGGGATATCGGATATCTCACTTATTTCTGGCAATATTCTTTTCTGTGACTATTCTGCCGGTGGTAATAATATAGCCGTTGCAAGCATGGATCAGGTATCTGACGAAAAGAGAGGAGAGACAATAATAAGCGATCGCTTTATTGATAAGCTCAACAGGGAGGAAAAGCTGGTATGGACGGGCGATTATTCCCTGCCTTCAAACTATAAGAAGGAGAAATACAATAAAGTCACCAATCTTTTTAGGTTCCACAGCTGGATGCCATTTTATGCCGATATAAATAATATTTCCTTTAATGAGATCCCTGTAAGCCTGGGTGCCATGGTCATGACTCAGAATAATCTCAGCTCTCTTATCAGCACTGTTGGTTATGAATACACCAATAAGGAACACCTTATTCATTCAAACATTAGCTGGAAGGGCTGGTACCCGGCTATTGATTTTAATCTGAGTTATGGCGGCGAACCGGTCATCTCTAATAGCAATGACACAACCGCCACCCCATCAATTATCTATAACCGCCTGTCAACTAAAACCACTGTATACATACCGCTGCATTTTAGCCGTAGCAGGTTTATCCAGACATTCTGGCCTTCCCTTAGTATAAATTATTCCAACAAGTATGTACTTGACGAGGATAAGGAAATGTTTGATTACGGACAGACATTAATTAACTTCCGTTTATATTTCTCCAACTTCTATAAGATGTCTTACCGGGATATATGGCCCAGGTATGGACAGGTAATTGATCTTTACTTTACAACTTCCCTTCTTGACAGCGATCTGTATGGCCCTATATCCACTGTAAGAACAGCATTTTATTTCCCGGGGATCTTCAGGAATCATGGTATCAGGTTCATGTACCAGTATGAAAAGCAGGATTTCAGGCGATTGCTCATTCATAACAGGATATCCCTGCCCAGGGGCTACAGACATATAATATCAGAAAATCTTAACAGCTTAAGCTTCGACTATGCCTTCCCGGTGGCCTACCCCGATTTTCATCTTGGCAACTTTTTGTATGTCAACCGCATAAGGAATACGGTCTTTTATGATTATGCTATCAGCCGTGACCTGTATAATATCGAGGAAGAGGAACAGGTGGATGGAAAGGATTATTTTTCCTCAACAGGGATTGAATTGCTGGCTGATTTCTACCTTCTGAGGATACCTGTAAGGCTTTCGGCAGGTTTGCAGGCTGCATATATGCCATTTGAAAGATCATCACATTTTAACTTTTTGCTTAATATGGATGTTTTTGGCTTTGTCCTGGGTAAAGACAGGTCTTATTAAATTGCAGTGGCTGTTTTGGTAATAAGCTCCCATGCTCGTTTTATATTCTTCAATTCAACGTTGGTCTGGGAGGTGACCATCCTGAGCGAATACTTACCGTTTATCTTAGTGTGCGTCAGGTAAATCCTTCCTGTATCGTTTAGCTTATGATTGAGCTTCTCATTAATATCGTTCAGTGACTTTTCATCCCTGTTTGCCGGCATGTACCTGAAGCAAACCGTATTGAGGCTCAGGGGGGCTGTCATTTCAAAAGCCGGATGCTCCTTGACCCTTTCGGCCAGCCAGGCAGCATAGGAAATATGGTTCCTCACCTTCTTTCTTAATCCTTCCAGTCCAAAAGATCTTATTACAAACCACAATTTGAGGGCCCTGAAGCGTCTTCCTAGTGGTATACCCCAGTCACGGTAATCATTTACCTGTCCCCTTGTTCTTGTTTTAAGATATTCGGGCAATATTTCAAATGTTTGAATCAGTATACCGGCATTTTTCACGAAATATGCCGAGCAGTCGAAATTGGTAAACATCCATTTATGAGGATTGAAGACAAAACTGTCGATATATTCTTTACCTTCAATTAGCCAGCTATACTCTGGCAGAATCAGCGCCGTGCCCGCCAGTGCTGCATCTATATGCAACCAGATATTATATTTGCTGCATATTTCTCCTATTGCTTTAACCGGGTCTATGGCTACTGTGCCTGTCGTGCCAACGGTAGCGACAACACAACAGGGAATATACCCTGTTGCCATATCCTTTTCAACGGCTTCAGTCAGCTTATCAGGATCGAGAGAAAGATCATCGCGTACTCCCACCTTAACAAGGTTACTGCGCCCGAACCCGGCTATTTTAACTGCTTTTTCAATAGATGAATGGGTTTGTGTTGAGCTATATATACGATATACCGGTTCTCCATTGAATCCCTTTTCGTTTATCCTGAAATCACTTATTCTTTCCCTTGCAGTCACCAGGGCTGCCAGTGCGGCTGTTGAAGCTGTATCCTGTATTACTCCTTCGAAATTCTCCGGCAAGCCTATAATATCCCTGAGCCAGTTCATTACCCGTTCTTCCAGCTCTGCAGCAGCGGGGGATGTTTCCCATATCATACACTGCGCTCCCAGGGCTGCAATAAGCATTTCTGCCAGTACTGACGGTGCTGAGCTGTTTGCGGGGAAATATGCGAAAAAATTTGGACTCTGCCAGTGGGTTATACCAGGCATGATTATTTCATTGAAATCTTTGAATATATCTGTGAAATTTTCACCTTCCATCGGTGGCATCTGTGGCAGAGATGAATAAATCTCTCCTGGTTTCACCTGTGATTTTACCGGGTATTCCTCTAAATTCTCAAGGTAATAACCTATCCAATCAACTAATTCATGAGCCCTTTTTATGAATTCATCATTTGTCATAGTATCAAAAGATTTAAGAAAGGGGTATGATGATATCCCGTACAAGGGATAATATTCTCTTATCAGCTTGCGCTCTCGGCAAGGAGAATTATCGTGTTCTGCCAGACTTCAACAACGCCTCCCTCGATCTCAAACTCTGAGTCCCTGCCATTCATATCAGTAACAGTCACTTTCCCTTCAATAAGTGTTGATACTATGGCAGCATGATCTTTAAGCACCTGGAAAGCACCTTTCTTCCCCGGGACTTTCATTGAACGTATATCTCCCTGGTATACTGTTTTTTCTGGTGTGATGATCTCTATTTTCACTACCGTTGGTTTTTCTACGATTCAGAGAGGAGTTTTTCTCCTTTTTCTATTGCTTCCTCAATGGTACCTACGAGCATAAATGATGCTTCGGGATATTTATCAACCTCTCCTTCAATAATCATATTGAAGCCCTTTATAGTATCTTCAATTGTAACCAGTTTACCGGGGATACCCGTAAACTGTTCGGCCACATGGAATGGCTGCGAAAGGAATCTCTGCACCCTGCGGGCCCTTCGTACTATCAGTTTATCCTCCTCGGATAATTCATCCATACCGAGAATGGCTATGATATCCTGAAGCTCATTATATCTCTGCAATATCTCAATTACTTTTTGTGCACAATTATAGTGTTCATCGCCCACAATGTCAGCTGAAAGTATTCTCGATGATGAGTCCAGCGGGTCAACCGCCGGATAAATCCCAAGCTCTGCAATCTTCCTGCTCAACACCGTTGTTGCATCGAGGTGTGAGAATGTTGTGGCGGGTGCAGGGTCAGTGAGGTCATCAGCAGGCACATATACTGCCTGTACCGATGTAATAGACCCATGAGTTGTTGAGGTAATCCTTTCCTGCATAATACCCATTTCCGTTGCCAGTGTTGGCTGGTAACCAACTGCCGAGGGCATTCTCCCCAGCAGGGCACTTACCTCCGAGCCGGCCTGGGTAAAACGGAATACATTATCCATAAAGAAAAGTATATCCCTGCCTTCTCCTTTACCATCACCATCACGAAAATATTCGGCTACGGTAAGACCTGAGAGAGCAACCCTGGCGCGTGCTCCGGGAGGCTCATTCATCTGCCCGAAAACAAGGGCCAGTTTTGATTCTTTCAAAGCCTCGTAATCGACCTTTGAAAGATCCCATCCGCCCTTTTCCATATCCTTAAGAAATTCTTTCCCGTAATTAATAACGCCGGCTTCAAGCATCTCCCTCAGGAGGTCATTACCTTCACGTGTTCGCTCTCCCACGCCCGCAAAAACAGACAAGCCGGCATAAGATTTGGCAATATTATTCATCAGTTCAAGTATTATCACGGTTTTACCAACCCCTGCTCCACCGAAGAGACCGATCTTACCTCCTTTGGAATAGGGTTCTATAAGGTCGATAACCTTGATGCCTGTATGAAGAACGTCCTTCTCTGTTGAAAGATTTTCAAACAAAGGTGGCTTACGATGAATGGGATAACCCTTTTCTTTTGTCAGCTCCGACATACCATCTATAGCTTCACCTGTAACATTCATCAGGCGCCCCTTGATCTGGTCGCCGATAGGCATAGTAATAGATTTACCTGTTGCAACAACGTCCATTCCCCGCCTGAGGCCATCAGTTGAATCCATTGCAATTGTACGCACTGTATTCTCGCCAATGTCCTGCTGGCACTCTATCACCAGTGTTGATCCGTCATCTTTTTTTATCTCCAGAGCATCGTAAATATTTGGTAATTCTGATCCTTCCCTGTCAAAAGTCACATCAACAACAGGACCTATAACCTGGCTAACTACGCCTATGTTTTTTGACATGTGATAGTTATTTTTTAATGAATTACAAATTTAACAAATTTATCAAATAGCTGAAGATTAGGGGATCATTTTATGGTACATTTATTAATGTTACCTGGGATATTGGTCTTGTATTTTTAGTTATTTCATTTTACTTTGACTGTGAATAAGCCATAAATAACCAGAAAATGAAAAAAATTGCATTTATTGTTTGCATTGTAGCTTGTTTCACCGCCTCATCCTATGGTCAGTTGACCAAAATAGGAGGCGGATTATCCTATAATACCGGTTTCTATTTCAATACTGAAAATTTCAGTGACCACAAAACGGGCAATCCTGTTATATCAGCCACAGGTATTTATGAAATTTCTCTCCCTTTACATTTAAAGCCTTCATTAAATGTATTCATACCTAAAATTAGTAAGTTCGAAGATTTAAATTTTTCAGAAAAAAGGATAATATCAGCCTTTTCTCTGGATTTAGATGCTCATTACCTCTTCAATTATCTTGACAGATTTGAGTTTTATGGTCTTGCAGGCTTAAATATACTCTATGTTCGTATGAAGTATAAATATGACTTTGTGGGAGGAGTCTCTGATGTGCTAACCAGCAGTAACAATGCCCTTGGTCTTAACCTGGGAGCAGGATCATATATAAAAATTAAGGATGAATTAGATCTTTTCGTAGAGTTAAAGGCTATCCTGGGAAGGCAGATACAGGGAGTGGTGACAGCAGGTATTCTTCTGAACGTCGACTGGATGAAGAAGCATGAGAAAAGTGAGCTATAGTTTATTTTGTGCGGTAAAGCAGGTCAGCCGTCAGTTGCATTAATTCTTCCTTTTTCTCTTTTTTAACCTTTACCTCTTCAAGAGATGCATAGGCAAGATCAGTGTATTGTCTGACCATATCTTCAACCGCAGACCTTATATTTAATTCATTAAATATATTCTTTATTACAGCTATTTTCTCTTCATTATCAAACTCTCCCAGTTGCAGCTGATGATTAAGAGTATTAAGCTGATCACCTGAAGCCAGTTCGAGTGCTTTAATAAGTAATATTGTTTTTTTATTCGATACTATGTCGGTGCCTATTTTTTTTCCGAATATCTGCGGATCACCGTAGGTATCAAGCAGATCATCCTGTATCTGGAAGGCAAGTCCAAGGTTTCTGCCGAAGCTGTACATCTTTTCACTCTCTTCAGGGTCTGCATTACCTATAACTGCACCTATTTTCAATGAGGCAGCAAGCAGAACGGCTGTTTTTAATTCAATCATACGCAGGTAATCGGTATATGAAACAAAGCTGGTTTGTTCAAAATTCATGTCCATTTGCTGTCCGCTGCATACATCTATGGCTGTATCATTGTATATTTTCATTACATCCGTAAGCACAGATGCGGGAGCACCCAGGATACACTCATTTGCAATAAAAGCCATCACGTCACCTGATATTATTGCCTGGTTAACATCCCATTTCTTATGAACAGTAGCTGAGCCCCTGCGTACTTCTGATCGGTCCATAATGTCATCATGCACGAGTGTGAAATTGTGAAACACCTCTATTCCAACGGCTGGCAATATGGCCTGTTCAACTTTACCATCAAATAGATCACATGCCATCAGTGTCATTACCGGACGTATTCTTTTACCTCCCATTGACATCAGGTACTTAACGGGATCAAACAGTTTTTCGGCTTCATAATCATATGACATATTTGTGATAGCCCTGTTTATTATATCTTGAAGATCTTCGTATTTATACATAATGATATAGAATCAGGTGCAGTTTCAATGGCCGCCGAGTGCTTCTGCACCATTAACAACTTCCAGTATCTGGTTTGTTATGCTAGCCTGGCGGGCTTTATTGTATTCGAGATTAAGATCCCTGATCAATTCTGTTGCGTTATCAGTTGCCATATGCATTGCGGTCATCCTGGCTCCATGCTCGGCAACGTACGAATCAAGTACTGTCCTGTAAAATTGTATCTTAAGTGTTTTTGGGATTATCTCATCTATTATTTCTTCCTTAGATGGTTCAAAGATATACTCTCCGGTTTGGATATCATCCCCTTCTTGTTCTGTCTCAATGGGGAGGAAAGTTTCAAAGCTGAGGTCCTGTACAGCAGCATTTCTGAATTTATTATAAACGAATTCAACCCGGTCGAATTCTTTTTTCAGGAATGCGTCCATTATTTTATCGGCTATAACTGAACAGTTTTCAAAAGTAAGATTATCAAACAGGTCACTGTGATTTTCGTATATCTGGTAATCCGTCTTCCTGAAGAAATCCCATGCTTTCTTTCCTATTGTCATCAGCCACAATGTATTATTATTATACTGTTTATTGTATTTCTCATCTGTTATCCTCATGGTTTCCTTTATCACGTTCATATTGAATGATCCGCACAGGCCCCTATTTGAGGTGACTACAATGAGTAATACTTTTTCATTTTCTGAACTGCGACTGTATACATGTTCATTTTCCGATTCTTCGATTTTCATACTTATCCCTACAAGCAGTTCATGCATTTTGGCAGCATAGGGCCTGAGTTTTACTATTTTATCCTGTGCTTTACGCAGGCGGGCTGCCGCAACCATTTTCATTGCTGAAGTGATCTGCCTTGTTGACTTAACAGAAGATATCCGTCTTCTTATTTCCTTTAAGCTGGTCATAAGCTATTTCTTCCGCACTTGAGGTTATTTCTTTTCGAATTTTGAACTTATATCTTCAGCTACCTTTTCAAGGACAGCTGTTATTTCATCATTTATCGTTCCCTCCCCAAGTTTCTCAACTATATCAGCATGCTTCAGTTCAAGATACTCGAGGTATTCCTTTTCAAATTGCTTCACTTCATCCACGGGAACTTTCTTGAGCAGGCCCTTTGTACCACAGTATATAATTGCAACCTGGTTTCCTACTTTCATTGGTGCATACTGTTTCTGCTTCAATATCTCGACATTCTTTGATCCCTTATCAATCATTGCTTGTGTAGAAGCATCGAGGTCAGAACCGAATTTTGCAAAAGCTTCCATTTCTCTGTACTGTGCCTGGTCTACTTTAAGTGTACCGGCAATTTTCTTCATTGATTTTATCTGGGCATTGCCTCCAACACGGGATACAGATATACCGACATTAATTGCCGGCCTCACTCCTGCATTAAACAGGTCGCCTTCAAGGAAGATCTGTCCGTCAGTAATAGATATCACGTTTGTCGGTATATATGCTGAGACATCACCTGCCTGTGTTTCAATTATAGGCAGTGCAGTAAGAGAACCACCTCCTTTGATCATTCCCTCCAGTGATTCGGGCAGGTCATTCATTTTCAGTGCAACCTCATCAGATTCAATGATCTTGGCAGCCCTTTCAAGCAGCCGGGAGTGCAGGTAGAAAACATCACCCGGATATGCCTCCCTTCCTGGAGGGCGGCGTAGCAGCAATGACACTTCGCGGTATGAAACAGCCTGTTTGGAAAGATCGTCGTAAATGATCAACGCATCTCTCCCCGTGTCTCTGAAAAATTCCCCGACAGCGGCTCCGGCGAAAGGAGCATAGAACTGGGAGGCTGCAGGGTCAGCAGCGGTAGCGCAAATGATTACGGTATAATCCAGTGCCCCGTGTTCCTCTAGCACTGATGCTATATTTGCAACAGTTGAACCTTTTTGTCCTATTGATACATATATACAATAAACAGGTTCCCCCCTATCGTAATTACTTTTCTGGTTAATTATTGTATCTATGGCTATGGCTGTTTTACCTGTCTGGCGGTCGCCAATAATAAGTTCCCTCTGCCCCCTGCCGATAGGGATCATGGCATCAATAGCTTTAAGCCCTGTTTGCAGTGGCTGCTTAACCGGCTGGCGGAATATCACACCCGGGGCTTTACGTTCAAAAGGCATTTCATATAATTTACCTTCTATCGGGCCTTTACCATCAATTGGCTGTCCGGTTGGTATTATAACCCTTCCAAGCAAGCCTTCACCGGCCATTATTGAAGCAATGCGCCTGGTTCGCTTGGCAATATCACCTTCTGTAATACCCTCAGACCGGCCCAGGAGCACAGCACCGACATTATCTTCCTCAAGGTTCAGTACAATTGCCTCAACACCATTCTCAAATTCAATAAGCTCATTTGACTGTACATTTGCAAGCCCGTATAGTCTTGCAATACCGTCACCAACCTCCAGAACAGTTCCCACCTCATCAAGGGCGGCACCGGTCTGTATTCCTTCAAGTTGTTGTTTGAGTATTTTTGATACCTCTGCTGGTTTTATACTTGCCATAGTTTAAATAAAATATTTCACTGCGGTATTAACCACTACTTATTATTCCTTAATCAATTCTTTACGTATTTTTCGCAGCTGTGTCCTTAAGCTTGCATCAACATACAGGTCCTCCACCTTCAGTATGTAGCCACCGGCTATCTCTTCATCAACTATCTCCTCGAGGTCAGCTTTTGTATCCAGATCCCCTTCTATTATCTTAATGAAGCTGTTCCTGTTCTTTTCGCTTATGGGTACATGTGTTTTAAGTTTCACTTTTGTTATCCCTTCATGTTCGTCGGCCCGGTCAATATAACACCTTGCTATACCAGCCAGGAATGATTCCCTGTTATTGTTTACACTAAGAGCTATCAGGCTGAAGCTTATATCACTGACATTATCTTTGAAAAGGGCAGTCATAACCTGTCTTTTCTTTTCATTTGTTATAACAGGGCTCTCTATGAAATCCCTGAAATCATCCATTGCTGAAAGCTTGAGAACAAAGAGCATATCATTCCTTACCTCTTTAATCTGTCCCCTTTCCTTTGCTGACAAAAAGAGTGCTTTTGAATATCTTACTGCTATTTTGCTTTCATTCATTACCTGAACCTCTAATTTTCTTTCAGATTCATATCATCGAGGAGTTTTTCTATAAGTTTATTTTGCTCCCTGCTGTCTTTAAGTTTTTCATCAAGGATTTTTTCAGCAATTTCAACTGACAGGGTGGCTATCTGGTTCCTTACATCATTAATAGCCATTGTTTTTTCTCTCTCGATACCAGTGCGGGCTCTCTGTATCATCTTATCCGCTTCGGTTTTTGCCTGTTTTTTTGCTTCGGCAATCATTTTATCCCTGGCATCGCGTGCTTCCCTGAGAAGTTCATCCCTTTCGTTACGTGCCTCCTCCATTATTGCTTCATTATCGGCTTTCAGGCGTTCCATCTCTTTACGGGCATCCTCAGCTGATTCGAGTGATCCCTTTATACTATCCTCCCTTGCTTTAATAGCCTGCATTATTGGTTTCCATGCAAATACTCTCAATAGGGCCAGGAGTAGCATGAAAATTATTGTTGTCCATACTATGGTCCCCAGTTCGGGTGATGTAAGACTACTAGCTAATATCATGGTTCTGTAAATTTTCTGATAAAAAGGCAGCTCTGTGACCAACCGTCACAGGCTGCCATTAATTTTACTCTGCAATAAGAGCTACAACTACTGCAAAAAGGGCAACCCCTTCAATAAGTGCAGCAGAAATAATCATGGCTGTCTGGATCTTGGATGCTGCTTCAGGCTGGCGTGCAATTGCTTCCATAGCCTGTCCTCCAATCCTGCCAATACCCAGTCCGGCTCCTATTACTGCCAGTGCTGCTCCTATCGCTGCTAAAGTACCTGTCATAATCTTTAATTTTAGTTAGACAATATTTGGTTTAATGATGTTCCTGTACAGCCAGCCCAATAAACAGAGCCGACAATAATGTAAATATATATGCCTGCAAAAATGCCACAAGAATTTCAATACAATCCATAAATAAGACCATTACGATTGAAATGGGTGCAAATGCCATCGACTTAAAAATAAATATCAGGCTGACCAGGCTCAGCACAATGATATGTCCAGCCGTGATATTGGCAAAGAGACGGATCATCAGTGCAAAAGGTTTTGCAATTACCCCTATCAGTTCAACTATAGGCATTAATGGTAAAGGCACCTTCAGCCACCATGGCACTCCTGGTGTATTGAAGATATGTTGCCAGTAACTTTTGTTCCCGTTGAAATTAATTATTATCATGGTAAATGCAGCCAGGGTAAAAGTAACTGCAATATTCCCCGTTACATTTGCTCCGCCGGGGAAAAAAGGTATTAGCCCCATAAGGTTATTTATGAGGATAAAGAAAAATACGGTCAGCAGGTAAGGCATATACCTTGAATACCTTTCCTCTCCTATATTCGGTATGGCAATATCATCTCTTACAAAGAGCACCACGGGTTCCAGAAAACCCTGTATCCCCTTTGGTTCACTAATTCCTGTTTTACGATACGACCTTGCCAGTGATATAAAGAGCCAGAGCAGCAGTATTGATACCACAAACATGGCAGCTACATTTTTCGTTACTGACAGGTCAAGGGGTAAGTTTTCTTCATTCACATTTCCTTCGTCATCAACTTCCACTATTTCACCTTTAAGCTCACCCTCGGCCATTATTATGAAACCCCTGTACTCGTGACCATGAGCAAGGTGCTTTGAAGAAAAAACATTCAGACCTTTTGTTTTATTGTATACTATAACAGGAAGGTATATACTTACATGATGCCCGCTGGGTGTTGTAAAAAGATGCCACTCATGAGAATCACCTATGTGGTCGAAGATAAACTCCCTGGGATTAAACTCTTCTTTAACCTCCCCTTCTTCTTCATTATGCTGATCTTCAATATTGGATACTGGATTATCCCCGGGATGATCTTGCGGATGGGCAGACAGGTCAGACGAATAAACTGCAAGACTGAAAAAAAGAGAATATATTATAAAAATGTTCTTTAACTTCAAGCCTGAACTTATTTTAAAGATTTAATTTTCAAGATTTTAACAATACCCCTAAGAAGGTAAATGGTGAATGCTAAATATAATAAAAAGAATAATATGATATAGCCTAGTGTGGTATTTTTCAGGACTATAAAATATATAAGTGCGAATATCATAGACAGGAAAAACTTAAGACCCAGTGCACCCATTGTATATAATGGCTGGCTTTCCGGACTTTTAACGGTACCAATAAGAAATACAAGCAATGATAAGGCAGTAATAACCAGGAATATGAATCCGGGGAGCACGAGGTCAGTCAGAGTTATTTGTATCGGGAATACAAGTATGGCCATCGCCATAACAGCAAATACTACCAGGGAATAAATAACAAGGCTAATGAATTTATTCGCAGCCGTTTTCATCAGGTCATTTTTTCCGGATGAAATCCCTCAGCACGATATATAATGCTGCTAATACGCCGAGCAGGGACAATATTGCAGTAAATATAGGTCTTTCGCCGCCCCTGCGCTCATCCAGTTTAACACCCACAAAAGCCATTATCCCAATAATGATGATCATCTGAAAGGCCATGCCTGTATACTGGGCATAGGTTTTCAGATCATCATTCTGCTTCTTCTGGGATTTCTTTTTTTGTGACTGGTTGTTTTGTTGGGATTCTTTGTTCTTCCTGCTCATTATCATCAGTCATATTACAATTGCCGGTGAACCTTGCTCCAGGCTCTATTGATAATTTATCAGTAATAATATCTCCGTTTATACGCGATGATATCTTAAGCGTTAGTAAATGGGTTACATTTATCTTACCATCTACTTCCCCGCATACTTCCGAGTTTTTGCACAGTACTTCACCTTTTACTTTCCCTGTGTTCCCTATAACAACTTTCCCCTTTGTTGAAAGGTTTCCAATCAGTACCCCATCTATCCTGATATCTCCTTCTGATTTAATGTCGCCAGTAATTTCTGTACCGTTACTTATCAGGTTGATAGTTGAATTTTCCGTTTCATTAACCTTTGCCATGACTTAGATAATTAATTTAAAAAGATAACTCTCAAAGATAAAAAGTATTGTATCAATAATTAAGTATTTATTTATTTTTTAGTATCATACGCCCATTTCAGGTATATTGATCCCCAGGTAAACCCCCCTCCAAAAGCTGCCAGTATAATATTATCACCTTTCTTCATCCTGTTTTCATATTCCCACAGGCATAATGGTATTGTTGCGGCGGTGGTATTACCATATTTCTCAATATTAATCATTATTTGTGACGGATCAAGTCTCATTCTTCTGCCTGTTCCATCAATTATCCTCAGGTTAGCCTGGTGTGGTACCAGCCATGCAACATCTTCAGATTTGAGATTATTTCTCTTCATTACTTCCACTGCCACATCTGCCATATGTGATACCGCAAATTTGAAAACTGTTTGTCCTTCCTGGAATATAAAATGTTCTTTTGCATCAACAGTTTCATGGCTTGCTGGTTTTTCTGATCCTCCGGCTTTCAAATAAAGATAATGCCTTCCTGACCCGTCAGTGTGAAAAATGTGGTCTATTATTCCAATATCATCTGTTGTTGGTTCAAGCAGCACTGCTCCTGCGGCATCTCCAAAGAGGGGACATGTTGTCCTGTCAGTATAGTCAGTTATTGATGACATCTTATCGGCACCAACCAGTATTACTTTTTTATATCGCCCTGACTGAACGAATTCTGCTGCAGTTTGTAAAGCAAAAATAAAACCTGAACATGCAGCATTAATATCAAAACTGAATGCATTCTTTATGCCCACCTTATCGGATATTATGTTCGCTGTGGCAGGGAAGAACATATCCGGAGTAACGGTTGCACAAATCAGGATGTCAATTTCATCGGGGCTGGTTCCTGTTTTTTCGAGTAACCCTTTGACAGCTTCAGCACCCAGGACAGATGTCCCCTGGTTCTCGCCCTTAAGTATTCTTCTTTCCTTTATTCCCACCCTCTGCATAATCCATTCATCAGAGGTATCAACCATTGTTGCCAGTTCGTCATTTGTTAACCTGTACTCCGGAAACCATGCGTTTACACCGGTTATTGCAGCTTTTAGTTTTTCCATGTCAAATTTCTTCAATGATTTTTTTTGCAAGATCAGCGTTTATAACATCTCTTGTCTGCAGAATCATATTCATAATAGCCCTGCGGCGGGATATGCCATGTCCTATAACAACATTGGCATTTATCCCAACAACGGGGGTACCACCAAAATTCTCAAAATTCAGGTGTTCAAAAAATTCGTCTTTCAGATTCCTTTCTTTATATATCGAGTAAAAAGCCTCGCCCTGTTTAATTATTATATTACCCACAAAACCATCACATACCACCACATCCGTCATTTCACCTGTAAAAAGTACGTTCCCCTCAACATTGCCAACAAAATTAACTGTAGGATTATCTTTCAGCAATTCATAGGCACCTCTAACTGCAACTGATCCTTTTGTTTCTTCTTCCCCGATGTTTAAAAGTCCCACGGTAGGATTATCTATCTCCAGGACATACTTTGCGTAAAGGCTGCCCAGTTTTGCATATTGCAGAAGTACATCAGGCTTACAGTCAGGATTCAGCCCTACATCGAGCAACACCGACTGACCTCCGCCTGATGTAGGTATGGCTATCACCAGTGCCGGACGGAATACTCCCGGTATAACATTCACAGTGTAACTGGCACCGATAAGCATTGCCCCTGTATTTCCTGCGCTGGCAAAACCATGAATACTACCTTCTTTCAGTAGCCTGTACCCTACTGCGATGCTGGAGTCTTTTTTCTGTGAATATGAACGGGCAGGATGCTCACCCATTTCAATAACTTCGGTAGATGGTACCAGATCAAATGCAGAAAGATCCATACCCTCCTTTTTTGCCCCATCCCTTATTGCTTTCTCGTCACCTATCAGTACAATTTTCTCTCCCGGTAAAAGGGACTCTAAAGCATCAAATGCACCTTCGAGGATTGCCCCGGGTGCATAATCTCCGCCCATTACATCGAGCCCTATCTTCATACCTTATATTTATTTAGCAGATACTTCCTTCTCTACAGCCAGCTTGCCCCTGTAATGACCACATTCAGGACATACCCTGTGAAACCTTACTGCTGCACCGCAGTTTGAACAAGTTGACAGTGCAGGCGTTGTGGCTTTATAATGAGTTCTGCGTTTATCCCTTCTTGTCTTTGATGTTTTTCGTTTAGGATGTGCCATCTCTTCTGTATTTCTAATTATTAATATCTCTTAACTTCTGCAGTTCTTTCCATCGTGGGTCACCCTTGCCCTCTCCATGAACCAGGTGCTGCTCAAGTTTTCTAAGCATCTCCGGGTTACATGTGCTGTTGCCATGTTCATCATCAGGATGCATTTTTTTGAGAGGTAAACCCAGGTGTGCAAATTCATAAATAAGCTGGTCTAATTTAAATTCACTCTCACCAAAGGGTATCATTATTATCTCGTCATCAACCTCTTCCCATTGCTCCCCAAACTTTATCAGTATCCTGTCTTCAGTACTGAGCTCCTGGGTATACAGTTCAAGACACCTGTCACAAATAAGAATGACTGTCCCGGTAATCTTTATTCTGACTTCCATGTGAGATGAACGTTTAATAAGACTGACAACAGCCTCCAATTCTGCCTCATGTATCTCAGATTTTTCAAAAGAAGCAAAAAATTTGCTATCGATTTTAAAATCATACAGATGATTACCCTCTTTCAATCCCGTTAACGGTATGCTGTATATACCCTGCATGATAATCTAAAATTGGTCTGCAAAAATATAAAAGCTTATCCAATTATTAAAGATAATAAGCAAAAAAGTAGGAAAATATCCAATAAGGAGCCATTTACCGATGAAAAACCGCTTTTTGCCGATTAAGCATAGCATAGCAAGGTTGTTAATAGTTATTTTTGAATCATGAACCAAATCTGTATATCATGAAAGATAAAAAACATAATCCTGGCCAGAGCATAGGAATATTTCTTATTATACTGGGTTTATTCCTTGGGGGTGCCATGATTGACGTACTTAACCTGGGAAGCTTCCGGGAGTATTTTGTATGGCCTATGCTGGTAATATTTGTCGGGGTAGTTGCCTTTTTCAGCAGTAATGCTGCAGCAGGTATTATCCTCGTAGCTGTAGGAGGGTACTTCTTCCTTCCCCGAATAGATTTTGAATTACCTATAATCTATGAGAAGCTTTACTGGCCGGCAGCCGTCATACTGGCCGGGCTGGCAATGATAGCGTCAGGTATTATCAGACGGTACCGGAAAAATTAAATTATTAATTATACAAAAACCAAGAAAAATGAACAATATGAAACATCATTCGAATTTTGATCACAGACCTCATCGCAGTTATTCAGCCACAAGCAAGATCGCAATAGGTCTGGTGCTAATCCTGGTCGGCTTTATGCTTATAATAAGAAATACCGGACTTATGCCAGACTATTTTCAGGACATAATATTCAGCTGGCAAATGTTGCTTATCGCTATAGGTTTTATAATGATACTGGGTACCGGTAATAAAGCACCCGGACTTATAGTGATGGCTGTTGGAGGATTCTTTATACTCCCTGAAGTTTTTGATATCCCTTTCAGAACCTACCGCCTTTTCTGGCCTGCAGTGCTTATAATCATAGGTGTGATAGTACTGTCGAATGCCAGGTGGTTCAGGAAGGAGAACTGGACATCCAAATCGAGTACATCAAGCGATGTTATTGATATGGTAAACATTTTTGGCGGAGGCGAGAGGCGACTGATGAGCCAGAATTTCCAGGGAGGTAAAATATCCTGTGTGTTCGGCGGTGCTGAGATTGACCTCACCAAGGCAAAACTGGCTGAAGGTATCAACGAACTTGAAATTTCATGTGTCTTCGGTGGAATATCGCTTATAGTTCCACCTGACTGGAATATTATCATTGATGTAACGCCCGTGCTGGGAGGTTTTTCTGATTCGCGAAAAGGTTTTTCATCAACTATCGACATGTCCAGAACACTTGTTATTAAAGGAGCTACTGTTTTTGGTGGAGGTGAAATAAAAGGTTACTGATAATGATACATCCCATTCTCAGCAAACGCAACAGGTTACTTGTTTACTGGCTGATCTGGCTCATAATAGGGCTGGGTCAGTCATTGCTGATCACCTTTTCATCAGATATAAGTGTTTCTGCATCATTCAGTGATGGCTTTTTCTCAGCTGTGATATTTGCAGTTATTGCCGTAGCCCTGTGGTTTCCTGTTAACCAGTTTAACACCAGCCGGAACGGTTTACCGATGGCTATCATTAATCATCTGATTATGGCAATTATTGCACTTGGTATATGGGTGTTTCTGACTAAATTCCTGGTGCTGGCCTTCTTACAGGATAATGCCTCCTACAAGTCATTCTGGGAAAATTCTATTTATTACCGCCTGGGCGCCGGGGCATTTATGTATACAGTGGTAATATTAACTTATTACCTGATGATAAGCATTGATAATATTGCAGAGAAGAATATGAGAGAAGCCAAACTCGAAAATATGCTCAAAGAAACAGAGCTTATGATGTTGCGATCTCAAATAAATCCTCACTTTCTTTTCAATAGCCTGAATTCAATCAGCTCACTTACAATATCAGATGCTGAAAGGGCCAGGGAAATGGTAATCAAGCTGTCAGATTTCATGAGATATGCCCTTTCTCGAAAAGAGGACCGTACAGTCATTCTGCAAACTGAACTCGAGAACCTGAGACTCTACCTTGATATTGAGAAAATACGTTTCGGAGAAAGGCTGGTACTCGAAGAAAATGTCCAGGATGAATGCCTGGCCGTGAGGATCCCTAATATGATATTGCAACCCCTGTATGAAAACGCTATTAAGCATGGTGTTTATGAAAGCGCAGACGCTGTAAGTATAAAACTCAATGCAAAAAGGGTTAATGGAGCAATAACCATCAGTATCAGTAATGATTTTGATCCTGAAAGCATACCTGCAGGCGGCACAGGTACCGGCTTAAATAATGTAAGGCGTAGACTTGAACTGTATTATGGCAACAGGGCATGGCTGAAGACGACAAAAGAGGATAGTGTGTTTACCGCAGAATTATATATACCCGAACAAGCAGATATAAAGATATGAATGAAAAAGATCAAATAACAGCTCTGATAATCGAAGATGAAGAACCGGCAAGAAGTATAATCAAACATTACCTTGATAAACACGATACAGTTAAGATTGTAGGTGAATGTGCTGATGGCTACTGCGGACTTATGTCTATAAAGGACCTGAATCCTGACCTTATCTTCCTGGATATCCAGATGCCCAAACTAACAGGTTTCGAATTGCTGGAAGTATTGGAAGAAAAGCCCGAGATCATATTTACCACTGCTTTTGATGAATATGCAATAAAAGCTTTCGATATGAATGCCGTGGACTACCTTCTCAAACCGTTTTCAGAGAAACGCTTTGATGATGCGGTTGAAAAAGCAATAACCAGGATCAATACAGGTGGGGATTCATCCGGCTATATCCGGAAGCTCACTGCCGGGGGGATTGAAAGATCCACCCCCCTGAACAGGATAGTTGTAAGAAAAGGCAATGCCATCAGCTTTATCTCCGTTAAGAACATTCGGTATTTGCAGGCTGAAGATGATTATGTTATGATATACCATATAAACGGGAAAGCGCTCAAACAACAAACGATGAAATACTATGAAAGCAACCTTCCTGCGAATGAATTTATACGTATCCACAGATCATATTTAGTATCAATTGAACATATAGGAAGGATTGAACCATACGGTAAAGACACATATATTGCTATTATGAAAGATGGTGAACGCTTGCCTGTAAGCCGCTCGGGCTATAAGAAGCTGAAGGAAAAGATCAGTTTCTAATATCATCGCTTTAACCTGTTTGACCTTACCCATTTACCGGTATATGGTATCCAGGGCCTGTACCTTTTAACCCATATCCTGGGGACCGGATCATAACCATGTGTGCCCCCGGGCCGGCACCTTGCGAAACGATTTGCTGCCAGGCAAAAACCCCTTAATGGTCCATGTAGCTTAAGTGCTTCAATGGCATATTTCGAACAGGTGGGTACGTGCCTGCACGACGGTCCTGTAAGTGGAGAAATGAACCACCTGTAAAGATAAAGTGGAATAAGTATTATGTATACGAGTATTTTCTTAAAGGCGGCCATATCAGATGCAAAGATACCGAATATTAGAATGATGGAACCGAGGAACCTGAGATTGCGAAGCAAACGAGGGTGACGAGCTCGGCGAGCCCTGCTTTAGCAGGGGGAGTCAATAATGGAACCGATGAGCCTGAGGTTGTAAAAACAAGCGAAGGCGCCGAGCTCGACGAATCCCGCGGTATGGATCAGAAAACCGCGCCAGCGTGGTGAGTCAATGATGGAATAATGCGGTTGGGGCATTAATTAATTATTTGAATAATTTGATATTATCTGGTAACTTGTATATTTATTAATCTCGCTGTATTTAAATAAAACTTTTTGCTATGAATGAAAGAAGAAATCTTAATAGGGGTTATATGAAGCTTATAGTCTGGCAAGATGCAAGAGAATTATATAAGCTAACATGGAAAATTTTTAAGGTTTTTCCATTCGTATTAAAGAAAGTGGCTTCAAATCAAATATCTTCAGTAGATTCTGTCCACAGGAACATTGCAGAAAGTTATTGCAGAAAGAGTCTTTTTGAGTATCTGAACTTTTTAAATTTTGCTCAGTCTTCACTTGGTGAATCGGTATCGGGAACTAATACATATTATTATTCTGATCAGATTAGTAAAACCGACTATGAAGAATGGGATGTATTAGGATATAAACTTGAAAATGGACTGAAAAAGTTGATTGAAAGCCTCGAAGTAAAGAAACATGCTGGTACCTGGAAAGAAAGCCAAATAATTGAAGAGTCAAACGCAATCTACCAAAACACTTGAATATATTTAACCACGACCCCAGTATTCCAATATTTCATTAATCCAATACTCCAATTTTTGGGATCATCTTCCATGGACATTCAGCCAGGTGGTGTATTTTTTCAATATTCTCAGGATAAGCCATGTAAGAAAGCCGAAGGCAAGAAGTAAAGCCCACATTGGGTGAACACTCAGACGTCCTTCAAGGGTGTAGTTGCGAATAATATCCAGAAGTGCAAATACTATGAATATTGTACCAAAACCATTATACTCTCTTTTAAGAACATTCCTTAAAGAAAAGGGCAGGTCAGACCTGGTATAATTCCTGAATGAGGGGATGAATGACCTTACTCTTTCTGACCAGAGGTCATATGATTCACTGAACTTTCTCCTCAGGAACTGCTCTTCTGCAAACATTATCCTTTCATAATACAGCCAGTATGCAAGACAAAAAACAACAGCAATCCAGACCGATCTCAGGAATATTACAGGTCCGAGCCACATAAAAAAATTACCAAGGTACAGGGGATGCCTGACCACTGAATAAATACCTGTAGTATTGAGGTTTTCAGCAAGCTGTTTATTGATATTTCTCCCCGAGGTATTTTTGGGCGTACGGCCAACAGTTATTGCTCTTATTGCCTGACCAAAAAGACTGACAGCAAGAAAAGCTATTTCCAGGCCCGGCCTGTACTCGAGATGTTTTGCACCTGAAAGGTATATGTAAACCAGTGAAGGGATAAAAACAAACAGCGGCAGCCAGCCTCTCCTTTTAAAAAGCCAGTTACCACTCTTTTCAAATTCATGTACCAGGGCCATAGATCAGTATTTTTTCTAATGGACCAAATGTATTAAATAATTCAGAAACTGTATTTCATCCTTATAAACACCAGGGTCATCCTGGTTCTTTCATCATTCAGTTCAGCATTGAAATATTGCCATATTAATGAGAAATCAAGGTTCTCGGCCAGCGATATATCTGCATTTGGACCTGCATAAAATCCGTCGAGACTTGGGTACCACATAGCTGACATGCTGAGGTTAAACAACGGGGTTACCGGGTAAGTTATACTTCCGAATAATGAAAATTTGGAAAATGCCAGGTCTTTTGCCGACAGGTTTTCGGAATAAAAATCATCAAAATTGCTGAATGTAAGAGGTTCATTGCAGTACATTGCCTGTAACTGTACCATGCCGGTTCCGGAGAATCCTCGGTCGAAGCCTATGGTGAAAAGCCCAGTCCCTGTAGTGTCTGAAAAATTATCCTTGGGCTGAAACCAGCTTATCTCTCCCCTGAATGAAGTGCTTCCAAAAGCTCCTGACCAACCAGCTCCGAAAACAATATCTTCACTGTCAACCATCCCTGCCAGGAATTGAATATCATATCCCCATTTATTAAACCTGTACATTCCTGCAAGGGTAAGATCTTCTTCACTGTTCATGGCTGCTGCCACCTCAATGGTGGAAGAATAACTTGGGTATACCTGTAATCTCAGAGCATCACTGCCCGGCCTTTCCGGGTAATCAATATCGAAATAGGAATAAGCATTAAAAATATCATTGGGATTCCATACAAAGGTCTGACCCCAGTTAATCCTCTGTCGACCCACCTTTAGCTGAACAGGCCCCATTACGATATCAGCCCAGAAACGATCTATTTTGGTATTCAGGATAAAAGAATTTTCATTGAAAATATTAGTTGTAAGATCCAATAAACCATTGTCAGCAGCCAGTCTCCCTGAATAGTCCGGATCCAGCCTTACCATATCACCGGTAAAAAACCGGTTTCGCAATTCTACTGCAAATGTAACTTTTGTACCTGCGTACAACTTGAAGTTTAACCTGTTATGTATCAGGTTGTCATTGATCCAGTCTCCTTCCAGGTCTTCAAAGATCATACTCTGCATATTGCTTACGTAACCGTTTAAGCTTACCGGGGAAGGCTTATCCTGTCCTTGTGCTATAGTCAGTTTAAAAAGGAATAATATAATCAGGATAAATAGTATTCTCATATTAACGTCTTGTTTTATCGGATACCACTTTCCCGTCTTCAAGGGTAATAACTCTCCTTGCTTTTTTTACTACCCTGGCATCATGTGTTGAGAAAATGAAAGTAATATTCTCATCCCTGTTGAGTTTTTCCATAATATCAAGCAGGGTTTCTGTTGATTTTGTATCAAGGTTAGCAGTCGGTTCATCTGCCAGTACAAACCTGGGTTTTGAAGCAAGGGCACGGGCTACCGCAACCCTCTGCTGCTGGCCCCCTGATAGTTGTGCGGGACGACTGTTGATACGGTCTTCAAGTCCCACCGCTTTAAGTAATTCCATTGTTCGTTCATCCCTTTTCTTTCTGGACCATTTCTGGAGGTTCATTATGAACTCTATGTTTTCTTTTGCCGTAAGAACAGGAATCAGGTTATATGATTGAAAAACAAAACCTATATTCCTCATCCTGAAATCTATGATAGCCGATGATTTCAGTGTCGACAGGTCAGTGTTGTTAACCAGTATCTTGCCTTCGGTGGGCATATCCAGCCCTCCGATCATATTCAGCAGTGTTGTTTTGCCTGATCCTGAGGGACCTACAATGGCAGCAAATTCTCCCTCTTCAAAGTTAAGGCTAACATCATTTACTGCATGCACTTCAATATGAGTGGTGTTGTAAACCTTATGCACATTATTCAATTCTAGTACTTTCATTTTTCTAATATTAATATTTTATTGTTTTTCTATTCTGTCCTCAATGCTTCAGCCGGATCGAGCTTCAGGGCCTTAAATGCCGGGTAAACCGAAGATAAAACACCTGTTATTATTATTAAAAGGGTGACTATCAGGAAAAAGTCTATCCCTATATCAGGGTATATATGTGATGAAAAACCCATGGCTTCAAAACCTTCCTGCATGGATCCGAAGTTTATGCCTCTGGTGGATGTGATTCTGATTATTATCCAGCTAACCACCATACCGGACACACCCCCTGCAAGTGAAAGGAATACTGACTCGGTCATTATCATCCTGAATACTTTCTTTTTATTCATTCCAATGGCAGTGAGCATTCCCAGCTCCTTAATCCTCTCGAGCACTACCATAAGCATAGTATTAACTATGCCGAATGCCAGTGCAGCAAGTATTATAACCATGAAAAAACCATACATTACCCCAGCAAAATCCGACATCATTGCCATATCAGGTTGTATCTCCTTCCAGTTTAATACTTCTAGCTCAGGAAAATCAGTCCTTAGCTTTTTTGTCATGGACCTGGTATCATCAACATCTTTTAGCCTGATTACGATTTGATGAGCCGTATTTTCCGGAAATTCAATGAGGCGCCTTAGAATTCGGTCCTGAACGAATACCTGGCTTGATTCAAACATACTGTTGGGGATATTATATATACCGCCTACCCTGAAGACGCCACCTGTCAGTTGATTATTACTGTCAACAAAAGTAAGGGTGAACTTGGCCCTTTCCCTGAAGGTCTGAGATTTTTCGAGTATGAGCTTACCGTATCCCGACTCATTCTTGGCTGATATAACCGATCTCATTGCCTTTTTAAAACTCCGCTCATTGTCAAACCTCTCTCCGGAGAATTTGCTTATTTCTGTTAATATTTCTGCAGGCAGTCCTGCTGATTTTAATTCATCTATCACATTATCATTGATCTCATATCTTATTATGTTCAGGTTTTTTGCCAGGTCAAACCCGATATATGCCAGTTCCTCCCTGTCGGGATCACCAAAATAATCACCGGTACCTGGTTTAAGCTCTTTATATAAGCCGAATATTTCTTTCTCTTTATCAGGATCTATTCCAATAATATTTACACCTGTACTTTTCCTGGCTGTATTTGCCATACCTACAACGAATAGCCTGTCGCTTACAGCTTGAACTTCTTCTATCCCTGATATATATTCCTCTAATCTGCTTACATCTTTAATATTGCATGCCAAATCATTATTTGACCTGAAGTCGGTGTGAGTAATCTGTATATGAGATATCTCGTTATCAATCACTTCATCGATTCGCTGATCGATTGCGCCATTCATTACACCAACAGCAAATACTCCTGCAAATATTCCTATTGTAACTGATGCAATTACTACAAGGCTTCTTATCTTGTTACGCCATATGTTTTTCCATGCAGTTTTTGTTATCATTTTATTATTGTTTTATGCTTTAAGAGCGTTTACTTCTTTCATCTTCCTTATCTTCACAACAGGATATATCACTGCTACAAGGACAATTATTGCTACCACCAGCGATTGAGAAAGGAAATAATTATCAATCCACTGAAAAGACATAACAGGTTCAAACCCGTAATCTTCCCATATCTTAGCAAATTTGCTTGGGAAATGTATCGGGTGATGATAACCATAAACTATCGATGGTAAGGCTGCTGCCACACCAGCCAGGATGCCAAGCAGGCCTATGTAAAACATCTCGTATACCATTACGCCGGCCATTTTCGTTTTCTGCATACCTATGGCTATAAGAACACCAAACTCCCTTCTTCGCTCTGCTGTCATCATCAGTACAGTGCCAAACACACCAAATGCAATTACGAGGTAGAGGATACCTATCATTATCATTCCACTTTTATTATCAGCATCCAGTTGCTGTACAAGTGTCTCATTCATCTCTTTCCAGTCGAGTAAACGATATGGGCTATCAATACCTGAATCAAGCCGGATCAATGTGTTGTCTATTGATTTATCATCATTATCCTTAAGATGAACCACCAGTGAAGTTAGCATACCATCTGCATAATACAGACTCTGGCATACATCAACCGGCAGGTATACAATTTTATTATCAAGATCAGGATTAGGTATCTTTATTATCCCATTTATAACATATTTACCGGCAGCAGTATGGCCATGGTAAGCCTGGCCAACCAGGATAATGGTATCTCCCCTATCAAGCCCCAGGTATCGTGACAGCCTGTCTCCAACCAGGACTGCATTATCACCCATACTGAAATAGCCGTTATCAACACTCGCATATTTTTCGAATAATGGCATAAGTGCTTCTTCATCGCTCTCCTTAATACCAAGGTCGATCTGTAACTTGCCGTCTGAAGAATAAGAATTCCCATGGAAAAGGTCCATGTTCTTTGCCAGGTAACCCGGGATTTCCTCAGATTTAATGGCACTGATAGCTTCATCCGTAAGACGGTATTTAACCAGTTTATCTTCTACATTTGATAATAGTTTTTCTTTTTGCGGGTCTATCCCCATCACCATTACTCCCTTTGAGCGGGAGCCACTTGATGCAAGGGCAAAGGATTCAAAACGGGGAATTACATCTTCAACATTTCTGTCTTTAATAATTTCCCCCCGCAGTTCTTCGGTATTTTTAAATATATTATCAACTATCTTGTTTTCCCAGAATTCTTCATCCTGTACCTGGATATAACCCGAATAAGATTCAATTATATTCTTATACATCGAATCATAGGTCCCCAGCTGCAGCGACCTCATTACCAGGGCAAAAAATACTGCGAATAACACTGAAGATGCCGTAATAATAGTCCTTCGCCTGTTCCTCCAGAGATTCCGCCAGGCCATTTTATAATTTTTCATATCTGTTATTCTTTTTGTAGTTTATCTAACCCTCTTCAGATTCTGCTGTGAGAAAAAACTGTCCTCGATAGCTATATTAAATTCAATCTCTTCTATTTCCACTATGGTTTTATAACCCTCTTCGTCTTCCGGTATTAATTCCAGTACAGAAGGAATAAGCCTTCCATCCATGGTTTTAATATTTTTACCAAGCTCTGTCCTTACAAGGTACCCGTCTTCATCGTAGAGTTCAGCTTTCATAAATAAATAATCCTTCTTGTCAATCCATCTTACCTGGTGTCCCCAGATTACCGGAGCATCTTCCCTGGCTGTCATTTTTATACGATAACACAGGCGCCCTTCTATCTCATCCTCTCCGGTTATCTCATGTGTATAATCTTCCACGACAGAAGATTCATTGAGGATATCATCATTCGTATAATCAGATCCCATCCATCCCTGTGACATCATTGAGGGTGGAAGTTTGATCATCCTGTTGATCGTAGGGTTCCAGCTCCACATCTCTGATCCCCTTTTCAGGAAACTCTGCCCTTTATCCCTGGCTGGAGCAGTAATAAGGGTGAGTGCATAATCAGTACCCATTGTCCAGTTTTTGAATTCCAGTGTTCTTTCCCATTCGGGTCGTATAATTGTCATTTTCATAATCCCGTAACTCGATTTCTCACCGTTTATCTTGTCATTTGCCTTTTTTACTATTTCACTGGCATCCTGTGCTGGCAGGTTTAAACATGAAAAAACGAGTAGTAAAAGTGTAAACAGTTCTTTTTTCATTTTGAATTCATTTAGCTATATTTTTTTAGTATTCTTTTCTTTATTTTCTCTACCGGGAATAGTTCGGAATTGGCTACATAATTCATGCCTATTCCATCAAGCATGGCTCCGAACAACAGGGCCTCGGTGTATGGATCTTCGAATCCCCGTGATTCAAAATAGGCTGTAAGAAGTTTAATATAGTTCTTTAAAGCTTCGGCTAACCTGTCCTGTACCAGCCTGATTACGGGCTCCTGTACAAATAGTGTGAAATACAGTTTCCAGAATGACATATCATCCTGGAGCAATTCAAAGAACCTGTTGAGCAGGAATTCCATTTCATCACCTGTAAGTACTCCATCCTTATTGGGATCCATCAGCTTGTCAAGATTCTCGAGACCTGAATAAATAATTGCCTTAATCAGTTCCTCCTTACTCTCAAAATAGTTATACAACAAGCCTTTTGATATCCCGGCATCCCTGGCTATGCTGCTTATTGTGGTGCCATGATATCCGTTGGTGGCAAACAATTCGAGAGCAACACGCATTATCAGGGCTTTCTTTTCCTCCCTGATCCCTTCAAATTGCTGTGGCGTTCTTGGCATATCTGCTTTTGATTAAACGTTCAGTCATTAATCCATCAAATAAAATACCGTTTTTGAATGAACGGTCAGTCAAATATAATAATTTTAATATATCATTGTCAAATTTTTATTGTTAATTTTTTGTTAATCCTCCCTCCCAGGGAACATTGGAATACTGGAATATTGGAACCGAGGAACCTGAGTTTGCCATAGGCAAGCGAGGGTGACGAGCTCGATGAACCCCTGCAGCACGGTTCTGGAGAACCGCGCTAGCAGGGTGAGTCAATGATGGAACCGAGCAGTGTGAGGTTCTTGTATTCCACCGTTCTAATATCCCTAACATTCGCCCACACAATAATAATAAATCTTTCATGTTATATTTTTGAAAGATTTTTTATCTTTAACAGGTTATATACAAAGATTTTCAGCAATGGCTAAGCTCAAACTGTCACTTGGATTAATCCCCTCAACATCAAAGATAGAGCAGGAAGAAAATGCCCTTATCGAAGAATTTGAAAAACTGAAGAAATTCAGCGAATCAGACGAATTGAAGCGGTTCAATGAACTGGATGCCCGGGTTAATTCAACCGATTTCAAAACAAAAAAGAAACATATTGAAACCCTTAGTTTCAAAGATTCTGAAGAATATAATAAAGAGCAGGAGTTTAAGCGCCTGGATAAGAGTAAGGACCTGGTTATGTATTTCAAAACACGCGACGGCGTGGATATGAAGAAATACCATGAACTGGAGGGCTCGGATAAGATAAAGCGCTATGAAGAACTCAAAAAAACAGTTAATTCAGCCAGCTTTAAGGAAAAGCAGAAAATGAAGCCCATAACCTTCAAAAGGACTGAAGAATACAATAAGTTCAAGGAATATAAGAAGCTGAAATCCGATTCAAACGTTAAAGCATATAACAAGCTTCTCAGAAAAGGTAAAACAGAGGAGGCTGAAAAACTTGTTGGTGTAGCCAGTATCAGCAGGTACCTCGGGCTGGGCGAATTTATCAATTCGGACACTTTCCTTGAAAAGAAGAATATGAAACCAATCACTTTCAAGGACACCGACGAATATAAACAACTGCAGGAATATAAAAACCTGAATAACGATCCCGACATTAAATTCTTTTATAAGTTTAAGTCCTCAAAAGAACTTTCAAACTTCAATGCGCTCAATGGCTCACAGAAAGTATCAAGGCACGGGGAATTGAAAGAATACCTGCAGACTGACAAGTTCAAAGAAAGAAAAGAGTACCTGCTCGACAGGAAACGCTATGAGAAGTCTGATCTCTTCAAGGAAGAGCAGGAATACGAAAAACTTAAGAAGAGTGATGATATTGTATGGTATTTTAAGGTAAAAGATTCAGACAAATTCGATGTTCTCAAACACAGGGAGCTCACTTTCCGTGATGAATTTGATGAAAACAGCCTTAACACAAAGAAATGGCTCACCAACCATTATTGGGGTGACAGGCTGCTTAATGAAAGGTATTCACTGGAAACAGACCTGCATTGCTATACTGAATCAGAGAATTTTGATATAGGCAGCAGTATCTTCAGCATAAGCACCAGGACACAGAAGAAAGAAGGTAAGGTATGGAACCCTGATTTTGGCGGATTCAGGAATAAAGAATTTAACTATACCTCAGGCATCATAAATACAGGTAAAAGCTTCCGCCAGAAACATGGAATATTCCAGGCAAAGGTAAAACTGAATACCGCTGTAGGTCCAAGACATGCATTCTATCTGCTTGCTGATAAGGTAACTCCTCATATTGATGTTTGCCGCACAGGCAAAGGCAAGGTATGGATGGATTTCTTTGCTAATGGTAAAAAAGCAGCCAGAACCTCAATCAGTGGGAAATACGGAAGGGGCTTCTATATTTACACCCTCGAATGGACAGCAGATAAACTTGTCTGGAAGATCAATGATTACGAAGTATTCAAACAGACAACCAATATACCCAATGAGCCAATGTATATTAATTTTTCAGGAGGACTCGACAAACCAATGTCAGGATCAAGTTCAATGGAAATCGACTGGGTAAGGGTGTACCAGTATAAAAGCTAGGAGCAGGGGGCAGAGAGCAGGGAAAAGTTAGTTCGTTAATTGGTTAATTTGTTATTAATATAGATAGTAAGTCATCTATTCCTTATTACCATAATCCCAGTATATAATTCTTAAATCTTCATTCTTTATTCCTCCCCGTGCACCCTGCCATGTATACAGCCCTACAACATCCTATTCCACTGCCATTATATTAAAACTATTATGTAAGTTTGGTATTATTAAAAACACAAATCTTACATAAATGATACGAAAAATTGTTTTCACACTGCTTATGGTTCTTTATGCAACTAGTGTTAACGCACAGAGGTTTCAGCAACCTCTTACAAGGCAGGATACACTCCGCGGTTCCATAACACCCGAAAGGGAATGGTGGGATCTTACTTTCTACCACATGAATATCAAAACCAGCCCGGCAGACAGTAGCATAAACGGGTATGTTCTGATAAGGTATGATGTGATAAGCCCACGTGACCGTATGCAGATAGATCTTCAACCGCCCCTGGAAATAAACAGGATCACACAGGAAGGGAAGGAGCTTGAATTTAAACATGACGGGAATGCATGGTTTATACAGATGGATAAAGAACAGGTGGCAGGTGAATCCAATGAGCTAATCGTTTACTATGGAGGTAAACCGAAAGTTAGCCTGCGTCCACCATGGGACGATGGCCTTACATGGACTTATGATGAGAACGGAAATTCTTTCTACGCCACTTCATGCCAGGGAGGGGGTGCAAGCATATGGTGGCCATGCAAGGACCACATGTATGACGAACCCGACAGTATGCGCTTCAGCATAACAACACCGGGAGACCTGATGGATGTATCAAACGGTAAGTACAGGGGAGTTACAGAGAACAAAGACGGGACAAAAACATGGCACTGGTACGTTTATAATCCTATTAATAATTACGGTGTCAACATAAATGTTGGCGATT
>Ga0114922_10000468_pt1 | contig 38630 bp, 22 predicted proteins | sample AartaG_FD_100975 | JGI IMG/M metagenome (GOLD analysis project Ga0114922, IMG submission 100975) | Deep subsurface microbial communities from Aarhus Bay to uncover new lineages of life (NeLLi) - Aarhus_00045 metaG | ecosystem: Environmental > Aquatic > Marine > Oceanic > Sediment | place... | reverse complement strand
AGCGTACGGGCTACTGGTGAAGGTGAGGCGATAGCGTACGGGCTACTGGTGAAAGTGAGCCGATAGCGTACGGGCTACTGGTGAAGGTGAGGCGATAGCGTACGGGCTACTGGTGAAAGTGAGGCGATAGCGTACGGGCTACTGGTGAAAGTGAGCCGATAGCGGCTGGCGCAGACGGCGCTGCGGCATGTAGGTGTCGAGGCCCCGTGAGAGCGCTTTGAGAGTGCTTTGGGGCGCGGGTGAGTTTCTGGATAGCACGCGGCTGCGCCGGGTCCGCCACTGCTCAGTAGTCACTACTCCATTCCAGCGGGCGGGTATTTCCACTTCAGTGGTGTTGGCTCTGGATCTTCAGCCGGTTGTGGTAGAAGCCGTGCGTCTGTGGTACGCCTGATGAATCCTGCGATATCGTCAATCTCCAGAAATGCAATCGATGCCTGTGGCTGTCCGTGCAGGTGAAACACTTGCTTGTCAAATGACTTCTTGTAGGGCGCGTAGGCACTGCTGCCGCCATAGGTGCCGTTGTTGGCCACGATAACCATCTGGAACATGTGGTAGTGAAGGGCCAGCGCCATGTTGTCGAAGGTAGTGACGTCCTTGTTGAGTGCCGGGATGGCGAACACATCCGTCTGGTCACGGAGATCCGCGGCTAAACGAAGGTCGGTAGCATCGTAGCAGATCGCCGCGGTCAGCCAGAGCGGCCTGTTCTGCCCAGGTTCGGACCACTCGTAACCCACGAGCCACTGGCAGGGCCGGAATCCCTGCACCGCGGCCGCATCGCCCAATAGCCTCTGGTCTGGCGCGATGTGGTACTTTCCCTGTTCGTACATACGGAGTTGTAGACCGTGGGCTTCAGACCGTTCAGGAATCACCCAGATAGCCGAGTTCACTAACCCCTGGGCGCCCCGCGACGTGTGATATGTCAATCCCGCCAGAATGATGGTCTTGTGGGCCAGAGCAAATGGCACGAGGTGCGTTGTAACATCACGCGGATGAACTGAGATCTCCGGCAGAATCAACCAGTCCAGACTGTGGTCACGCTCTCTGTGCGTCTCACGCAGATCAAGCATTCGATCAACCGCCGCCAATGCCGCAGAGAGGTGCCGGCGGTGCCGTTGCCGGATCAGCGGACCGGGGAGAGTCGGGTCAGCGAGGCCGAAGTCACACGGTGCCGGAATCACAGTCTGCACCACACATGCGCGGAGTCGACGGTCCTCAGATGAGTTAACCAGCCGCGGAGCAGTTATGGGAAGCATTAGCACGCTGTTGGATATGCCCTGCATGTCGGACAGATGGCGAAGGCGACGGTCAACGGACTCGCGCGTCTTCTCGATGCCGTCACGCACCCACTCGGTCATTTCCCAAGTGCGACACCCTGGCCACCTTAGCAGGGCTGACAGGAGTCCCTCGGTCCAGTCCGAGATGGGCAGCCAGTCATCGCCGAATGCCGAATGCTCGTTGTTTAGCCCGTATAGCCGCTGATACCAGTGACTCTCGGGAATCCTGTAGATCGCTCTGCCCTCCTTCCAGTGTGGGGGACGCACGATCTTCGTGAAATCCGGCTGAGCCGCCAGGATGAAGCGCAGGAGATAACCGAGGTGGAAACGCCATCGCTCACCAGGGGAACACCAAGACGGAGGGCGGTACATTGAGCCCACTGGCGCAGCTGGGCTTGGCTCGATCTTCACCTCATCGACTTCCCAGATCCCGCCTTCCGCAGTCGGCGGCTTTAGCTTCACCAGAACGTCAGACGGGGCGATCGCCTCTGTCGCCCGGTCCTCGGCCTCGGGCCATGCCTCTAGGAACTCACGTGCGAAGCGTAGCAATGCGAGCTCGTTCCGAAGGCGGCCGTTTGGTTCGCCCTGGAGAACAATTTGGGAGAGCGGCTCCCAGTCATCGGCCCTGGCCTGGCGATCTCGGCAGAGATCCGCGTGTAGTCGGGGAGACAATCCCTTGGAAAGAGTGGGCCTGGATTCCAGGATCTCCAGCGCGAACGACGGGTCTGTCTCACCGATCAGCTGCAGTCGCTTCCCGGTGATCCCCTTATTGGCTAGTCGAACAGCTGTCTCCCGTCCTCGGAACGATCGGCGTGTCAGCACGGCAAGTGTCGCGAAGTCCGCGTCTGTCATGCCACGCCGTCTGCCTCTGAGAAAGCGAATCAGCTCCCGGTAGTGTCTTGTCTCGGAGCTGCGCCCAATGCGGAAAACGGAAGCTTGTGTCGAATCGTTCGCTGCGAGGAACAGGAGCACTTGCTGCCTGAGATACCAAGGCAGCGTTGACGCAGGCGGCGCGGCAAGGCGAATAGCCTCCTTTCGAAGGGTCGAGCGATAGGCGTCGATATCAATCTTCGATGGCAAGGGCTCGCCATCCTCAACGAATCCAGTCTCAGTCGCCCCGGCACGGAAGATCTCCGACAAGCAGTACAAGGCCACCCGTCGCGGAGCCGTGCGTCGCCCGCCCTTCATTGTGAACGGCCGCAGCAGGGCAAGAACTCGTTTCAGGACATCATCCGCCGGCCAGAGGTCGAGCCCGATCCGGAGTAGACGCACATTGGAGGGGTTTTGGACCCAATTCTCGATGAGACCCAGGGCGAATACTCTCGCTTCATGATCGATCTCTGTCTGAGTGCGAGGCACGAAGGAGCGACCTGCGGTCGCGTCGCCAGCAGCATCCTCGTCATCCACCGGCCCATCTTCGTGGTGGTCTGCCAGGAGCGGTCTTAGCGATCGGTAGGTGCTTCTGAACCGCACCGCCGCGAAACGCGCGACAGTCTCATCGCCCACGTCCGGGATCGGCGAGAGAGGCCAGCCTTGGTCCTTAGTGCGATCCTCCGCATACCGGCGCTGCGAGCGAATCAGTCCCTGGACAGCATCCAGGATTTCCTCGCCGCCGATGGCATCGAAACCGCCTGAGATCGCGCTCTGGATGCGCGCCATCTTTCGGCTCTGGCGTACCCATGGCCGTTCGTCACCCCCAAATACGGCAACTGTGGTCTTGTCTTCCGATGCCTTCAGTCCCTTCGCGTGTCTATCCAACAGCTTCTGAATCCAGTACGTGATGTGCTGCTGGACTTCACCCGGTTCCGTGTCGCCTTTGACGGTGAGGACGATATGAAGATCGTCGACATATCGACAGATATCCTTAATACGAATCCCCGGGGCAATGTTACGAGACAACGCCTTTCGCAAAGCTCCGTCGAAGTCCAGCAGTACCACATTCGCGAAGAAGCCGGCCGCGACCAGTCCTTGGGGGAGCGCGATCCTTGAGAAGTCCGAGATCTCCGCCTGCTTCGCGTATCCGGTCACTTCGCGCGAGTCTCTCTTGTGCCACGCCCAGCTCAACAGTCGGCTGGCTAGTGCATAGAAGTCCGGGTCGTCGCCTGGACGCGCGAGTGCAGCAAGCTTCTGCGCAAGAAGCTCCGGTCGTACCCTGTCGTAGAACTGGCGCAAGTCCGAATGTACGATCAGGATTCGTGCATCACTGCTGCGGCTTATCGCCTCAGCAACAATCTGTGGCCGCGACACAAAGCTTCGATAGTCCTGATAGTACTTGCGGTACAGGTTTCGCGAGCCCCAGCGGTGGCGGAGTTCTTCGCCGATTGCATCACAGAATAGGCGGTTCCCGTACGAGATGACCCGTTTGCGCTGCTTGGCATTCGTGATCGGTGCGCGCGGGTCGCCCTGAAGGGTTTCGACTGGATCCGCCAGGCACAGCATTACCGCAGTGGCAGCAACCTGATCCTTCAGACTCACGTGGGCCAAGGGGCGCAGATGGGCGGCTACCTCGCGAGCGTCCACCGGCTTCCAGCGGCCATTCTTCGGGTCCACGAGCCACGGCTGGCTCTTGGGGGCAGGCACGATCCGCAGCGGATCATTCAGCCACTGACCGGGCGCCTTCAATTGCTCGGCGAGTTCTTCGAGGAAGCGCGGAAGGTTGATCGCGGCGCGATCCAACTCAAGCGTATCCGAATACCAGTTGTGGCGGCGGATGTAGGACGCAGTCTTCTTCCATGCCTGAACCAGGACATATTCCTCGCTTAGCAGCCCGATACGGGGTTCAAGAACGTCAGCAGGTGTGCGAATAGGTCTCATCCAGAGCGCTCCCCTCGGGCCCTCGCAGCGAGCAGAGCCCTATTCTCGCAGACCCATCAGGGCCCGTGCAACCTTCACAGATCTCACGGAGGCGCTCCGCGAGGATCTGGCATATAGCCATTCGAAGTAGTCATTTAGCCGCGAAACCAGGCCAACCTTTGTCTGGCGGTATCTCTCGCGCATCGAGGGACCTGCATCTCGCTGGCTGACAAACCCATCTGTAGGTTCTGAACATCCGCGATGCCGCTTTGAGAGTGCTTTGGGGCGCGGGTGAGTTTCTGGACACCGCGGAGTCCCGGCACCAGGAACTGATGAGGCGACGGCCGAGAGGCCGTCGCCTTTGCCGCGCGAGAAGCCGGACGCCCCTTGGCAAGAGCCTGTGCAGCCGGCCTGACACTAGGCAGTCAACGGGAATACTGTGACCTACGGGTGCGGGAAGGGCATCGTGCCCCTGATCCGGCGGCGCGTCAATGCCTGCCGGCACACGGGGGGACAGGCAGGATGCCGCCGGTCCACACAGAAGTTAACTCCGACGGAAGGCGCTATTGCCCTGGGGAATCACTGGCTGTCGTGACCACACGGGTCAGCTCTGGTGTGCCACGACTCGGAAGGCCAGGACCAATTCGATCCATGAAGTCCGAAGTGCTACGCTGGCGGATGAAGATGCACCGGGCGTTCTCGCTTCCTTCGTGTCCCCAGTAGTTCGGAAAGGATGCACCATGCATGCTACCATTCAGAAGCCGCTCAAGGAGATCCTCGACATGATCGAGGATGGGGAAAAGGTGTTCGTCATTGGCTGCAACAACTGCGCGGCCAAGTGTAAGTCCGGGGGTGAGCCAGAAACGAAGGAGATGGCGCGTCAACTAGCTGCCAACGGCGTCGAGGTGACCGGGTGGGGCCTGCCGCCAGAGGGGAAGAGCACCTGCGTGCTTTCGATGGTCCAGGAGATCCTGGGGATCCAGCACAAGGAGGAGGCGGAGGCGGCAGATTCCTTCCTGGTTCTTGCCTGCGGCCAAGGTCTGCACACAGTCATCGACGCGACGGAGGGAGGGCTGGCGCACCCGGGCTGCGACACCATCTTCGGGGGGGAGACTGTGAGTCCCGATTTCATCACCGAGTACTGCTCGCTCTGCGGCGAGTGTGTGGCTGACCGTACAGGCGGGCTGTGCCCGGTAACCCTCTGCGCGAAGGGCCTTCTGAACGGCCCCTGCGGCGGGGCCAGCGAGGGCAGATGCGAGGTCTTCAAGGAGCGCGACTGTGGCTGGCAGCTCATCTACGAGCGGCTCCAGAAGCTGGGGAGGACGGAGAACATGTACGAGTACGTCCCGCCTAAGAGCCACATCAAGTCGACCAGGCCGCGCAGCATCAGGCTCTTCGCGGATCACGCGGAGTTCAGTTTCGCCAATATGACGCATGCGATCCCCGCAGAGAAGGAGGGAGAGTCCGAATGAAACTCTCCAGGCTGTTTGCCGACGGTAAGTTCGTAGTCTCCGGCGAGGTGGGGCCGCCCAAGGGCGCGGATGTCCGCGAGGTCATCGAGGGGGCGGAGGTGATGGCTCCGTACGTAGACGTGGTGAACGTCACTGACAACCAGAGCGCCGTGATGCGGCTGGGATCGCTCGTCGTTTCGCATTTGCTCCAGAGGGAGGGGATCGAGCCAGTATTCCAGCTTGTCTGCAGGGACAGGAACCGGATCGCGCTTCAGTCGGACCTGCTCAGTGCCGCGGCACTCGGCATTGAGAACGTTCTTGTCCTGACCGGGGACCACATGGTGCTCGGCGACCACCCAGAGGCCAAGCCCGTTTTCGATCTGGACTCCGTCCAGTTGCTCAGAGCGGCAAGTGGTCTCAATGAGGGGCATGACCTGGAGGGACACGAACTCGAGGGCAAAGCCGCTTTCTGTCTTGGCGCAGTGGTCAATCCCGGTTCCGATGAAATCGAGACGCAGCTTATCAAGATGAAGAAGAAGATAGATGCCGGCGCGGAGTTCTTCCAGACGCAGGCCGTCTATGAGCCGGAGGTCTTCGCTCGCTTCATGGAGAGGGCAGAGAAGCTGGGTGCGCCGGTGATGGTCGGAATAGTGCCCCTGAAATCAGCCGGCATGGCGCGCTATATGACGGAGAATGTTGCCGGCGTCCGCGTGCCGGACGAGATGATCGAACGCATGAAGAAGACTCCCAAGGAGGACCGGAAGAAGGTATCAGCTGAGATGTCGGTCGACCTTGTGGCGAGGACGAAGAAGATGTGCCAGGGCGTGCACCTGATGCCGCTGGGGTGGGATGATCTGGTGCCCGAGATCGTCAAGGGTGCGGGGCTTAGGGATTCCTGAAGTGGTTGTCCCCCCGAAAGACACTATCCGGGCCTATCCCCGCAGCCCAGCGTGCGGGTATCAACTGGCGATGGGACACCTCTGACAGCCCTGCAGGGTTGTCTCCGAACCTGAGATATTCTACCAGATGGGACCATTTGCGCATGTGCATGTCGAGCGCGCGTGAGACCGCTTTGAGGGCACTTTGGGGCAGGGGCGAGTTTGTGGAAGCTGCGGGCATGTGCGCTGCCAGAGACCAGGCCAAGCGAAGGCAGCTAGAGTATCGTCTCCACCTCTAGCAGCCTGCGAGCACGGTGCAGGCGTGGGTCGAGCTCCAGCGCTAGACGAAGAGCAGCTTCCGCTTCGGAATCCCGGCCCATGGCTTTCAGCGCGAGCCCCCGGCAGAGGTGACCGCCAGCATCTTCGGGCGCCTCCTTGGAGCGCTCCTCCGCGAGCTTCAGGCTCTCCTGCAACAGGGCTTTGGCCTCGTCGTCGCGGCCGAGCTTGCGGAGGCTGAGGGAGCGGTAGATGTGCAGTTCGCTTGCGGGCTTGTGATAGTACTCGGAGGCCGCCGCCTCCCAGTGCGAACGGGCGGCGGGCGCGTCTCCCAAGGCTTCACATGCGACCCCGGCGCACCAATGGCCGCGGGCGTCGGCGGGCCGCGGGGGTCGGCCGATGCGCAGGTTCTGCGGGTATTCGAGCGCTTGGTCGAAGTCCTCGAGAGCGCCCTTGAAGTCGCCGCGGTCGAAGCGCGCGCAGCCGCGCCCGAGATAAGCTTCCAGGTAGATGGCGCGCATGCGGAACTCCAGCTCCCAGCGGTGGAAGGTGCGGCTGGCGAGGAGGGAGATGGCGCGGTCCCACTGTTCGAGCTCCAGGCAGCAGACAACCTGCCGGGCGGCGATGTTGCCGCGCCGCTGGACGCTGGCGGGGGCTTCATCCAGCGCGGCCAGCCGATGCTGAGGGTCCGCGCGGCGCTCCCGTAGGACTTCGTCGAGCTCCAGGTACAGACGAAGATCATCGGGCTTCAGCTTCACCGCGCGGCGAAGGGCCTGCTCTGCTTGGGGCAGGTCCTGGTGCACTTCTCTGTAAGCCAGTCCGAGATTGCGTTGCAGGACAGCGTGATCTGCCATCCCCTTGGTGGCCGCCTGCCACTCCCTTAGCCCTTCCTCTCGCCTGCCCTGGCTGTAGAGGAGTGTGCCCAGGTGGCAGTGTGCGCGCGCATCGTCTGAGTTGCATGCGATCGCGTCGCGCAGGACGGCTTCTGATTCCCAGTGGTGGGGAAACACGAGTTCCGGGGGCAGCTCGGCGGCCCGCCGACGGCTGGCGGCCGCCTCCTCGTCTCTCCCCATCCGTGTGAGCAAGTGCGCGAGCAAGTAGTGCGGGAGCGGAGATCGCTCGACCGGAGGGACTCTCTTCATTGCCCAGCTCAAGAGCTCGGAGGCCTCAGTCCAGAGCCCTGCCGCGAGGTAGTCGAGGGCCAGCTCGATCCAGGGATCGGTTTCCGTAGGCACCATGTCCCGAAGCCGGCGCAGGCATCGCGCCGCCACGCGGGGGCGCCCCAGGGCCCGCGCGCAGAAGTGCGCTTCGGCAAGGGCAAGGCGGTCGAGAGGACCGGCTTGGAGCTCTCTCTCCCCCTCTTTCGCGCGACCGGCGCGCCGCAGGGAAGCCGCAAGCATTGCGGCAGCGCGTGCATCTTCCGGCTGATGCCGGAGGCTGGCTCGCAGCATCTCGGCCGCTTGCTCCCAGTGGCATCTGCGCATCGCCATCAGGCCGAGCTCCACGCGCGCGGCGTGGGCGAACTCCGGCCGCTGGGCGGCGCGCGACAGCTCCACTTCGGCCTCTTCCTCTCGGCCGACACGCACCAGGGCGAGGCCAAGGTAGTAGGCGGCCTCGGCGCTCTCCGGCGCGAGGTCCGCGGCACTGGTCAGGCGGGCGACCGCCTCAGTGGGGCGAAGCTCAACGGCGAGCCGGCCCAGCGCGATGGCGGCGGGAACGCAAGTGGGGTCAAGTGCCAGCGCTTCCCCGTATAGCTCCCAGGCGCGCTGGCGCTCATTCAGTGTCTCGGCCCGCAGCGCGCGCTGGCAGAGAGCGCCCGGGGTCGTCCCGTCATGCTCGGCATCGAGGCGCACGGGTGTGGTGCGCGGCTTCTGGTTCTCCGTATATCGGATGAGCTCTCCGTTGTTGCGGTCGAGCACGATGAGGGTGACGGGCTCGCCATTCGCCTTCCCGCCCGCAGCAATCTTCATGCGCAGTGGGGAGTCGGGGGAGAGGTCGGCGCGCTGCTCGTAGACGACGCGCTCTCCGGCGAGGAGACGCACCAAGGCATGGGGGTAAGCGCGGGTGACTGCCACGCCGCATTCCATCTGTGCATCTCGTTTCGTCAGGCGAACGGCGGCCTCCCGATTGGCCCAGGAGAAGCCGCCGATGGCGCCGACTGGATACCACCATTCCACCCATCGCTCGAGGAAGTGGGGAGGCATTACCCGCAGAATGGCCTGGGTGAGGAAACGGCCGCTCTGGATCTCGCAGTATGGCCCGTCGGTGTCGGTGAGCGCGGCTGCCCACACCTTGGCATGATGCGCGGATCCCCAAGTGAAGAACTTCTTGCCGACCGAGTCGTGCACATCGGCGAAGTGGACCACACCGAAGTTGCTGTCCTCGTAGTAGACGCCGAAGAAGTCCTCAAGGCTGTCCACGATGAAGACGTCATTGGCGCTCTCGAAGGCGGTGTAGCGAGACAGGTCCTTGCCCTCGTGGAGGGGCCAGCTAATGTCGGGGTTGCCCCAGGTGAAGGCGCGAGTGCCGGGGTAGATGAGGCGCATGTCGTCGCGGGCCGGTACCGCGACATTGGCCCAGAAGTAGTATGGGTGAGGCAGGGGGGTGCGGTTGGCGAGCGCGATCTCGGTTTCGATGGCGGCGCTTCCCGGGCGGAGTCGGATTCCAACCGCCCAGCTCATGCGGGTCATCTGCTCTACATCACCGACCCAGATGACGGCGCTGCCGTCTTTCTCCTGGACGGCTCGGGCGTCCACAGGCGACACAGTAGTAACCGCATGCCCCCGGCGCGGGAAGTTCCACTCCGCTCCCCCACTCACCCAGGCTCCGCGGAGGCCGATCAAGCCTGGCTTGACTACGGTGTTGCGGTGGAAGACCTGCTGGCCGCTGGGCTTGTGCAGCGCGGAGTAGATGCGGCCTCCGACATCGGGGAGCACGGTGACCCGCAGGTACTCGTTCTCCGCCACCAGCGCGCGGTAGCGAACCGGGCGGGCATCTTCTGTGAGGTCGTCGAGCAGAGGATAGGGGTAAGTGCTTCCTTCGCCCTTCCGCTGGAAGGGCGGGTTGGGGTCCGGCGGACCCCAGACATAGGTCGGCAGCTCCAGAGTTTCCTCTCGGACTTCGACAGTCAAGCGCGCGCCTTTCCTGCGCCGCTAGAGCAGGCGCTTCACGAACGCCAGGTTGCGCGCGGCGTTCCCGACAGGGTCCTCTCCGGCCTCGGTCTCGAGCGCCAGGTAGCCGTCGAAGCCCACGCGCTTGATGAGCACACCGTCCATCACTCCGATCTTCATCTGTTACCGGGATTCCCCATATCAACCAGCCTTTCCTCCCTTGGGGTTGTACCCCCGAAAAACACGGTCCGGGCGTTCTGGGGCACTTGCTTCCGTCCGGGGTCGCCAGTATCCTGGGCGCCGTGAGCGCACTCTGGCCAGCGGATGAGTTTCTGGACAGGACGCCCACCAGCGCATTCTTCCCTCACCCAGAGGATAGGTCGCTATTGACCATGCCATTGGGGAACGGCCCGAGGAATAACCACTATCCCTGAGGCGGTTACCTCCGCGCTGCCCCGATAGTCCATCTTCCCGGCCTCGATGCTTGACCCAGCTGGAATCACGTTGTCTCTGTCGATAACCGCTCTCACGATCCTAGCGCCTTCTTGAATCTCGACCCGGTCCATGACTATCGATTCCGTAATCTGGGTGTTTGGCCCGACTCTGACTCCCGGCGACAAGATCGAGCGAGAAACCGTGCCCTCGTCAATGATACAGCCCTCTCCGATGATCGACTCCCTAATCTGCGCCTTGAAGACGATCTTGGCCGACGGGAGCTGTCGCTGGATCGTCCGCCAGTCTGCGCTGTAGATATCAAACGGCGGCTCGGGATCCAGCAACTGCATGTTCGTCTCATAGTAGGACTCAATGGAACCGATATCTCGCCAGTAACCCGTCTGACCCGTCGTGCTGTCCCTGAACATGTAGGCATACACCCGCCTCCCGTTCCGGACCATCTTAGGAATGATGTCTTTCCCGAAGTCATGGCTGCTGCCGCTATCGGCTATGTCCTCTTCCAGCTGTTCAACGAGGGTGCGGGACCCAAAAGCGTAGACCGCCATGGAGACGAGCGACTGGTCGGGCTGACCAGGCAAGGTCGCAGGGGTCGCCGGCTTCTCCTCGAAAGCGACCACTCTCTGCTCATCGTCAATCGCTATGACCCCCAGTCCTCTCGCCGTCTCCTTGTCAGCCTGCACTCCAGCGATTGTCAATTCAGCTCCCTTGTCAACGTGGAAACGCAACACCTTCCTGTAGTCGAGCCTGTAGACTTGATCGGCGGACAGCAGCAACACATATTTCGGGTCTGCAGTGGCCAGGGAGTAGAGGTTCTGGTAGACCGCATCAGCGGTGCCTTGGTACCACTCATCGGAAACCCGCATCTGGGGAGGGACAGTTCTCAGGTACTCGCCTCTTTCAGGGTTGAAGATATCCCAGCCGAGGTCCAGGTGGCGAAGCAGGGAGTCGTACTTATACTGCGGAATAAAGATGATGGTGTTCAAGCCAGAGTGTATGCAGTTGGAGAGGACGAAGTCGACGATGCGGTATTTGCCGCCGAAGGGGACGGCCGGTTTCGCCCGATGCTCGGTCAGTGGCAGCAGTCTCTCTCCTCTGCCGCCGGCCAAGACGACCACGACCGTATCAGCTGGCATTGGCTGTCCCTCCTAGGCGTCGAGGTTGGCGAACCCGGAGTGAATCGAGGTGTCCGGCGTCAGCAAGAGTGGGACACAACGGGGGCTGCATTAAGCTGTACCTCGGGTGTTCCGGCCCCTGCATCTTGAGTCCCTTCCCCCATCCGTCGGTAGTACTATCGCCGGGCCCCAAGGGCCCTCACCTGGAACGCCTTTCGCCGCGCCAGGATGGCTTCCTTTCGGCCGAAGCAGACATCGTCCGGCGTCACGTTCCTCAGCGCTTCGTGGCAGCGCTCGCGGTTGTAGTGGTCGACGCAGGCCGCGATCGCGGCGCGCAACTCGTCTGGGCTGGTGGTTCTGCCCGGTCCGGGTCTGCCTGATCGCCCTGTCCGCCTGGGAGGCCGTCCCAGAGGTCCGCAGGCTCACCTGTGGAGCCAGCCGGAAAGGCCGCGGGGGATGACAGCGATCTCGCGTGGCGGGTGCAGCAGGAAGCAGGAAAGGTCTCCCCCGATCCATGCGACCGTCGAAAGGGGAGAGGAGAACACCGACTCACCTTCTTCCGTCGTCCTGGCGAAGTCCTCTGGCCCGCATGGTCAGGAGCGCCCCGCTTACCGGCGGTCTGCGCAGCTTGCTGTTGAGAAGCACACTCGCCCCAGCCATGGATGCGCAGTGCCTTCAGGTTCACCTGGCTGGCCTGGCCTGCTCCGCGAACCAGGCGGGGTCGATCTCTGCGAAGGGACGATCCCGGTCCTGAAGCTGCCGGAGGTAGTGCCACTCCTCCTCCGTGACTCGTTCGCCCCGGCCGTACCTGCGGGCGATCCCGGCCACTCGCTTGAAGTCAGAGTGATGGCAGTGCACACGCTGGCTGGCGTAGTCACGGGCTGACCGGGTGGTGATGAGAAACTGCCAGTCCGAGGCCTGCAGCAGCACCAGCTGGCGCAGCGCCTGCTGGATCAAGGCCCGCGTCGCGCTGTCGTGGCCACACCCATGCTCGTTCAGGAGTGCCTTCGCGTCCAGCTCGGCGTCATGGATGCGCTGCCAGGTCCAGTTGGTCTCATCGTTAAGCCAAACCCCGTGGCCGCCACCTGCTCCCCAGGATGCCTCGGGGAGGGTGATCGCGGTCTCGGGTGAGTGGCGGGCCAGGTAGTCACTGCCGGTCAGCACCTCGATCTCGGGGTCCTGATGCATCCAGCGCAGAGCATGGGCCAGGAACCGAGGACCCTCATGCCACCAGTGGCCGAACAGTTCGGCGTCAAAGGCCGCTACCAGCACGGGAAGCCGGCCGCCGGGACGGGGCTGGGCGCGCAGTGTCTCCTTCACGGTCCACAGGAAGTTGCCAGCATGCTGGCGAGCCTTCCCCTCCGCCCAATCCGGGTGGTACCAGTCCTTGTCACCGAATACCCATTCTCCGCCGGTGACTCGCCAGTAGCGAAGGGTGCCCGGAGCATGCTTCTTGTGGAAGTCCAAGTAGTCGGGGTCGCCCGGATAGCCATGGTCAGCACTCCACACCTTGATCCCGGTTTCGGGGTCTCTGGCAAACACGGCTACAGGCGGATGGTCCTCATAGTAATGCCCGACGAAGTAGGGGAAGTAGGGCCGTTTCTCACCGGAATAGGGCCGCGGCTCGCGTGCCTTGCGAATCCCTCCCCACAGCTTGCCCAAGGTGTGTTGCCAGTCGACTTCGATAGGCTCTGGTCCCCCGCCTCCCAGCATATGGGTGTCGATGATGAAGTAGTCGATGCCGTTCTCTGCCAGGAATTCCTCGATGCCCTTGCGGGGATACGGTGCCTCCGGGCCCGCGATCTGTGGGGCCGGTGCCCACATCGCCCGCGGCCGGTAGCCGCATTCGGGCAACCACATCGCTCGCGGCCAGCGGCCAAAGTGCTTCTCGTAGGTGGCCACGGCCAGCTTGACCTGAAGCTGCACGCTGCCGTCTTCTCGCAGAAGCGGCAGGTAGGCATGGCTGGCTGCACTCGTCATTATCTCAATGTGCCCGGCCTCCTGATGCCGCCGGAAGGCCGCTGGCAAGTCGCGGTTGTAGCGGTTACAGAAGCTGTCGCGCAGGGCCTCGTAACGCTCCCGCCAACGGCGGGCCAAGAATGCGGCGTGCCCGTCGCCGGAGGATCGGAACTCCCGCTCGTTCTCCGCGGCCCAGTGGATCGTGCCCTGTAGGTAGTCGACGAACCATTGCTTGAAGCCATCATCGGCAAGCTGTTCCAGGAGGACGGGGGAAAGGCTGATGACTACCCTGGCCGGTATCTTTTCCTCAGCCAGCTCCTCCAGGGTCCACAGCAGCGGTATGTAGGAATCGGCCGCAGCCTCGAACAGCGTCTCGCTACCATGCGGCCAGCCGCCGTGCTCCAGCACATATGGGAGGTGTCCATGCAGCACCAGTACGAAGCATCCAAGTGGCTCGGCCATGCCAGATCTCCTGCGAACCTGCGCGGGCTCAAAGTGGCGCACGTTGTGCCTCTTAAGCGACGATGGAACCACCGAGATGAACATCTCCGGGCTCGTCGTCGCGTGCCGGGACAGCGGCTCGAGCGCGGAGGAGTCAGGCAGAGATTCCACATGTGCACAACTGTGTCCTTGTCAGGGGTCCGTGGTGCCGGCCTGACATCACGCCGCCCAGGATATTGGCGGCCGTGGACGGAAGCAAGGGCCCCAGAACGCCCGGGTAGTGTTTTTCGGGGGGACACGAGGAGGTTGAGGGCGATGAAAGCCATCCTGATTGTGGCCGACACGCTGCGGAGAGATCACCTTGGGACCTACGGAAACACATGGGTCCATACCCCCAATCTGGATGCACTTGCCGCCGAGGCGTCGGTATTCGAGCAACACCACATCGGATCGTTCCCTACGGTCCCGAATCGGCGCGACATGCTCCTGGGGCTTGGCGACAAGGGACATCCGTTCAACAGATGGCGGGGCATCGATGGCGACGAGGTGACGCTTGCGGAAAGGCTGCGGGGTGACAAGGACATCCCCTGCATGATGGTCACCGATGTCGCCAACACGGTGAGCGACGGCAGGAACATGTATAAGGGCTTCTCGGCCTGGGCCTGGAATCGAGGGCAGGAGGGCGATCCCCACTGGCTGGATGAGGGAGTCCCACTCGAGTTCTCGGTGGAGCCAGATCTGATCCGATATACGGGAGAGATGTGGCACCGCGTGCTCGTCAACCGCGCACACCGCAAGGTCGAGACCGACTGGTTCGCGCCCCGGACCTACTCGATAGCGATCGACTGGCTGGAGCGGAACTACACGCGGAAGGACTTCTTCCTCTACCTAGATACCTTCGACCCGCACGAGCCCTGGGATCCGCCGCCGTGGTACGAACGGCTCTACGATCCCGGCTTCGAGGGTCGGCGGTTCGAGGCCCCGACCTACGGTGTTCTGAAGCGGCTCGGCATCACGAAGCGGGAGCTCCGGAACATCCGAGCGCGCTACGCCGGGGAAGTGACGATGGTGGATGCCTGGGTGGGCCGACTGCTGGGGACGCTGCAGCGACTGGGGATCTACGAGGAGACGATGATCATCTTCACCACGGACCACGGGGCCTACTTCGGCTACCCAGGCGACAACGGGATGATCTGCAAGGCGAACGTGCTTGGCGCCGACGGGAAGATCATGGCCGCGGGGCGGCCGATGAAGCAGCCAGCACAGTACTTGCCGCACTGGGCGGGCGTATGTCGGATTCCCCTCATTGTGCGGGCACCTGGGCAGCGAAGGAGGAGGCGCGTCGGCGCCATCACTCAGCCGTGGGACATTGCCCCAACGGTGCTGGAAGCGTTTGGCATTGCGAAGCCGCAGGAACTGTGGGGCAAGTCACTGGTGCCGCTGATAGCAGGGAAGGCTGCGAGAACGCGCCGAGCGGCGGTGCTGGGCAACCCGCATCACGCACAGGTGATGACGCCGCGCTGGCTGTACGCAGTGTGGCGCGGTCAACGTTCGCCCGTGCTCTATGACCTGAAGGAGGACCCGCACCAGACCAGAGACGTCCTCTCAGAGCACCCTCAGGTAGTGGCGCGCATGCAGCGCTGTGTTGAGGCATACCTGTGTCAGCAGGGGCTGGAGGAGTTGGTTCAGGAGTACGGATTCGACCGATCGGGGAAGAGCAGCAGGCCGATCGACTCTGGCACGCTCTGGTATGAGTAAGTGGGTGAGTTCCGGCCCAATGGTCAATCGACCGCGAGACTGCTGGTCATTGTTGGGCGACCCTGCGACCGTTGGGATTGGCATCAGAAGAAGCGATATCAGCCCACTCAGGCCGGCTTCACGGGCCCTTGACGGGCACAGGGGAGGCTAGTGGCGGGGTTGTCGGAGCTGGCGTTTGCGGCGGAGGAGGCGGGAGGTGGTGGATTCTTCGGGCTCGCGGGGAGGGGGAGAGGCCGGTTGTTCGGCGGAGGGCTCGGGTGCTTCAGGTGAGGGGGCGGGCCGGGCCTCCGGCTCGGGGGGGGCGATTTCGATCGGCTCGACTGGTGGCTGAGGGGCGGCGGGGCGCCGCGCGGCCTGCTTGCGGGTGAGGAGGCGCTCCAGGGTGGCGGGGCGGGTGACGACGCCGGTGACGCGGAGGCGGCGGGCGGCGGCGCGGAGGGGCTGGGTGAAGAGGGCGAGGTCTTCGCGCCTGATGACGAGCCGCCGGACGGCCACGTCGAGGGGGAGGAGAAGGGCGGCGATCCAGAGGAGAGTGCGCCAGATGTCGACGGGGACACGGGGCATGACGGCGGGGCGCTGGAAGACGCCCTCCGGGTCGGCGAGGATCTTGCCGCCGGTCTGATCGGCGATGTAGTTGAGGAAAGACTCGCTGGGGTGGGTGTCGGCGAAGTCGGGAGGGTAGGAGACGGAGAAGCCGACGGTCTGGCGCGCGTCGAAGTCGCCGGGGCCGGAGGCAGTGAGGCCGACGACGTAGGCGCCGCGGTCGGGGGCTTCGATGGATGCTTGGTAGCGGCCCGGGGCGGTCTGGCCGAGGACGACCTGGGCGCGGCCGCCGGTAGGGGTGCTGACGGTGGCGCGCATCTCGAGGCCGTTGAGGAGCGAGCCGTCGTCGGCGACGGCGTCAACGACGATGTGGGCCTTGTCGCCGGACAGCTCGACGCGGGGGTACAGGACCTCGGTCGAAAGCTGGCGGAGGGTCCAGCGGACGGCCTGGCCCCAGAACTGGGGGAAGCCTCGCCAGCCGAGCCAGTGGGCGGCCCAGTGGGCTTTGGCATCAGAGGTGAAGGCGATGCTCTTGCCGAGGCCGTACTGCCAGTGGGCGAAGATGGGGTCTTCCTTGTGGGAGATGAGGGGGACGCGGCTGAGGGATTTGGGGGAGGTGGCGACGTAGCCGAGCAGGGGTGGGGCAGAGGACCAGTCGAGGCCGTGCATGACGGGGGTGGTGTCGGCGAGCCTTGGTTGGAACTGCTCTTCGACGAGTACGGAGCGGGCGACGGTGAGGGTTTCGCGGGTGAAGATCTTCTTCAGGTCGCGGGCTCTCTCGGTGAGGTAGAACTGGCCGCTGCCGGAGGCGGCGACGTTCTTGAGAAACGGGACGTGGGGGCCATCGCCGAAGGCGACGGCGGTGAGGGTGATGTTCTCGGAGGCCATGCGCTGGACGAGTGGGACGGAGCCGGGCTGCTGGTCGCAGTCGCTGCCGTCGGCGAGGAGGATGATGTGGCGGACGGCGGAGTCGTTGTCGCGGAGGACGTCGTAGGCGGCGCTGAGGGAGGGGTAGCAGGCGATGCCGCCGCCGCCGGCGCGGACGGAGCGAATGTCTCGCTTGATGGCGGCTTTGTTCTGGACGTGGCGGAGCTTGCAGACGAGGGTGGGCGTGGGGTCGCTGGCGATGAAGCCGATTGAATCGTAGGGCTGAAGGAGGTCTACGATTGCGCAGGCGGCTTCGGCGGCGAGCTGGATCTTCTCCTTGCCGTCCTCAATCATGGACATGCTGCCGGAGGTGTCCATAACGAGGAGGACGGAGGAGGCGGGGAAGACGCGGTGTTTTCTGACGTCCATGTCAACGGGGAGGGCTTCCTCGATGGGGGTCTGGTAGTAGCCGCCGGCGCCGAAGGAGTACTCGCCGCCGATCATGCCGAGGCCGACGCCGAGGTCGCGGGTGGCGTCGCGGAGCATGACCATCTGGTGGGGATCCATTCTGTAGGCGGGGTAGTTGGAGAGGAAGACGGCGTCGTAGCGCTCGAGGTCGGCGGTGTTGGTGGGGAGGGCGGCGGGGCCGCCGACTGCGACGAGGATGTCCTGGGCTTTGAGGGTGCGGGAGAGGGCGGCGGCATCGGCGGGGTCGCTGTCAACGATGAGGACGCGGGGCTGGCCCTTGATGCGGACGAAGGCGGCGGCGCGGTTGTTCTCGCGGGACTGCTCGTCGGGGGCTTCGAGGAGGACGTCCACCTTGCTGAAGCCAGCATCGGAGATGGAGAGAGGGATTCTGAGTGCGGTGGTGCCGGCGGGGAGGGTGACGGGCTGCTTGTAGATGGGCTGGTCGTTGACGAGGATGGAGAGGGAGGCCTGGGCGGGTTCGGTGGCTTCGACGGTGATACGGACGGGGAAAGGCTCTTCGCGCCTGGCTTCGGAGGGGATGCTGACCTCTCGGACGAGGACGTCCTTGGCGGCGCGGGTGGTGAGGGGGAAGACGTCGATGGGAACGCGGTTGGCCCCGGCGAGGAGGGCTTCCTGGGCGGCGGCGCCGACGTTCTCGTTGCCGTCGGAGAGGAGGACGAGCTTGCCGGCGGCGTCGGGGGGGATGAGGCCGAGGGCGAGGCGCAGGGCGGCGGCGATGTCGGTGTGGGTGGGGGAAGGGCGAGAGACAGTGGTGACGTTGGAGGGGGTACGGAGGTTCTCGGATTCGACAACGGCGTCGCGGCCGAAGAGGACGAGGGCGCCGCGATCGCGGGAGCGACGGCGCGTGAGGGAGTCTCGGATGAAGTCGAGGGCTCTGGCGCGGTCGTCGGGGGAGACGCTGTAGGAGATGTCTGCTGCGAAGACGACGACCATCTGGTCGCTGCGCTTGACGAGCTGCGCGCCGGCGAGGGCGAAGAGGAGGGCGAGAACGATGAGGGCGCGGAGGGTCCAGGCGATCCAGCGTCTGGCGCCGGTGAGGTCGGCGAAGCTGACGCGGGCGGAGTGCCATAGGAGGGCAGCCGCGAGGGGGAGGAGGAGCAAGTAGAGGGGGCGTGAGAAAGAGATCCACATGCGTCAGTACCGCCGGTGGTAGAGGTGCCACTCGCCGAGGAGGAGGGCGAGGGCGAGGAGTGTGAGAAGGGGCCAGAGGTGCTGCTCGACCTTGGGCGGGCCGACGCCGGCGGGGACGGTCTTGGGGCCGAGCTTGAGTTCGGAGGCGGGGGAGAGGTTGGACTCGCTGGGGCTGCGGAGGTCAATGGCCCAGCGCCACTGGCGGTCGCCGGCGAGCATGCGGTAGGGGCCGACTTGCTGTGTCTCGGTGAAGGCGACGAGGCCGTCGTGGGGCTGGAGGCGAAGGCGGCGGCCGTCGGGGAGGGAGACGTCGGCGTGGCTGGCGTCGGGAGGGAGGGAGAAGTGGAGGACGTCGCCGGGGCCGACGCGCTTGGAGGGGGCGAGGGCGCCGGTCTGTGAGAGCCAACGGATAGAGTTGCCGAGGAGGACGGGGAAGCCGACGCGGAGGGGAAAGTCGGAGTCGAGGAAGTTCCATGCCAGTGCCAGGATGCGCGCGTCGGGGTCATCGCGGGCGACGATGAGGGGGGAGTCGCCGGACCGGGCCAGCACGACTGCGCCGAGGGCCGGGCTGAGAGTCTTCGCGGAGGCGATCTGGATGGCGCCGAGGTTGACGTACTTGAGGACGGGGTGCTGCTCGTCCCAGCGGGTGATGGTGGGAGCATCCAACTCGGGGCCGAGGGAGGCGACCAGGGGGCCGGGGCTTTCGGCTATGACCATGGCGGCACCGGAGGCCGGAGGCTTGGGAGCTGCGACTCGGTCGAAGATGATGACATCGTGGTCGCGGTAGGCGGCGTCTGCATCGTCGGGAGAGAGGGAGGCGGCCTTGTAGACTTCTACGTCGGGGAGGACGAGGAGGGCCTGTTCGAGGAAGAGGTTGCCAGGGGTGACGAGGAGGACGGAGGTGGCGGAAGCCGGAGAGGCAAAGGCGTAGGCGACGTTGTCTGTGGAGAGGTCGTCTTCGACGTCGAGGTGAGCGCGGAGGAGGCCGGGCTGGTCGAGGCGGAGCTGGTAGGTGCGGGTGAGGTCCTGGCCGGAGGGGATGTCGATCTGCTGGGCGTCGAGAAGGTCGTCCTCGTGGTAGATAGAGAGAACGGCGCGTTTGGTGTCGGGGGCGTAGTTGTGGGCGCGGATGAATAGCTGGTGCTCGGGGGCGGCGGGGGGCCTGGCGGCCTCGAAAGCGAGAAGGGCGACGTTGTGGTTGCGCGCGCCGACGCGGAGGAAGCAGACCTCGGCGGGGGAGGCGACCTCGGGGAGGGCGGGGAAGGCGCCGTCGCTGATGACGTAGACGCGGGCGTCGGGGCGCTTGCCGGCGAGGCTGATGGCGAGGAGAAGGCCGTCGCGGATGTTGGTGGGGCAGTCGGTGGGAGGGATGGCGTTGAGGGATCGAAGGAGGCGATGCTGGTCTCGGGAGAAGGGCAGGGCGACGCGAGCGCGGGCGCCGCAGACGACGAGGGCGGCCTCGTCGCGGCGTCCCAGTCCTCTCACGATCTCCTGCGCGCGGCGCCTGGCCTCGTCGAAGCGGGAGCCGTCGGCGTCGGTGGCGTTCATGCTGGCGGAGGCGTCGAGGACGATGACGGTGCTCTTTCCGCCGAGGCGGGAGGCGAGGAAGAAGGGAGCGGCGAGGCCGGCGACGAGGCAGGCGAGGGCGGCCAACTGGAGCAGGAGGAGGAGGTTGCGGCGGAGCTTCTGGAAGGGGGCATTGGCCTGGACGTCCTGTACGGCGCGGCGCCACAGGAAGACGGAGGGGACTACGAGGTCGCGGCGGCGGGGCTTGAGGAGGTAGAGCACGATGATGGCAGCGGCGAGGGGGAGGAGGGCGAAGAGGGCAATAGGGGCGAGGAGCTGCATTACCTGATGACCTGGAGCTGGCGCAGGGATCGGAGGATGACGTCCTCGACGGACTGGTTGTTGAGGGTGAGGAGGTGGGAGAAGCCGTAGCGATGGCAGCACTTGCGGGCGGCGTCGAGGAGGGCATCGCGCTCGTTGGTGTAGCGGCGGAGGACGGAGGCGCCCATGGTGATCTCGCGGGCCTGCTGGGTTTCGGAGTCAACGAGGCGGAGGTCGCCGCGAGCGGTGGGGTCGAACTCCTCGCGGGAGAAGATCTGGAGGATGCAGGCATCGCCCCTGGCGGCGCCGAGGCGGGCCAGCGCGGGCTCCCAGTCCGGGGTGAGGAGGTCGGATAGGAGGAAGGTGATGCCGGGCGCGGGGAGCGCGGCCTGGAACCAGCGTACGGCCTTGGTGAGGTCAGTTGCGTTGTCGGCGCGGAGTTCGCTGAGCCAGCCGAAGAGTTCGGGGGCGGAGCCGCGGCCGCGGAAGATGCGGGATCGGTGTCCGCTGTCGGCGGAGTGTGCGAAGAGCTGGACGCGGTCTCCGGAGGAGAGGGCAATGTAGGCGAGCGCGGCGGCGGCCTGGGTGGCCCACTCGAGCTTGGTGGGAGAGCCGAAGTCCATGGAGCGGGAGGTGTCGAGGAGGAAGTAGACGTGGAGGTCCTCTTCCTCGATGAAGAGCTTGAGGAAGAGACGCTGGAGGCGAGCGTAAGCGTTCCAGTCGAGGTACCGGAGGTCGTCGCCGGGGACGTAGGAGCGGAAGTCGGCAAACTCGACGGAGGTGCCGCGGCGGGCGGAGCGGCGCTCGCCCTTGGTGCGGCCGACCATGATGTGCTTGGAGACGATGGCGGCCTGCTCGAGCTTGCGGAGGAACTCGGGCGAGAGCAGGTAGCGATTGCTCGCGGAGGCCTGGGAGTGGGTCATCGGCGGATCACACGGGGAGGTCCTGGTTGGACTTGGCGGTGAGGCTCTCGAAGGCATCGCGTATGCTGTCGTCAGGGTCAACGGCCTCGGCCTGGCCCTCGAAGTTGAGGACGAGGCGGTGGCGGAGGGAGGGGAGCGCGGAGGCGCGGAGGTCCTCGACGGCGACGTTGAAGCGCTCGCCCATGAGGGCGCGGATCTTACCGGAGAGGATGAGCGCCTGGGCGGCGCGGGGGCTGGCGCCGTAGCGGATGAAGCGCTTGACGGAGTCGGGTGCGTCCTCCTGGTCGGGGTGGGTGGCGAGGACGAGGCGGAGGGCGAAGTCCTGGACATGCTGGGCGACCGGGACCTGACGGGCGACGAGGCCGAGGGAGAGGATTTCCTCGCGTGTGACGACCTTCTCGGCGGTGGGGGTTTCGTGGCCGGTGGTGCGGTTCATAATCTCGTGGAGCTGGTCGAGGGACGGGTAGTCGACCTTGATTTTGAAGAGGAAGCGGTCGAGCTGGGCCTCGGGGAGGGGGTAGGTGCCCTCCATCTCGATGGGGTTCTGAGTGGCGAAGACGAGGAAGGGCTGTTCGAGGGAGTGGGAGGTGCCGGCGACGGTGACGGAGTGCTCCTGCATGGCCTCGAGGAGAGCGGACTGGGTCTTGGGGGTGGCGCGGTTGATCTCGTCGGCCAGGAGGAGGTTGGCGAAGATGGGGCCGGGCTGGAACTGGAACTCTCGCTCGCCGGAGGGTTTCTCCCAGAGGACGGTGGTGCCGGTGATGTCGGCGGGCATGAGGTCGGGGGTGAATTGGATGCGGGAGAACTTGAGGTCGAGGGCATCGGCGAGGGTGCGGACGAGAAGGGTCTTGCCGAGGCCGGGGACTCCCTCGAGGAGGACGTGGCCGCCAGCGATGAGGGCGATGAGGGTATCCTCGACTACGCTCTCCATGCCGACGATGACGCGGCCGACCTCTCGTTTGAGATCGGCGACGAGCTGGCGGAAACGGACGGCCTGCTGCTCGGCCTCTTCCTGGGTGCGAATCTGTGGGTCTGCCAAGGTGGGGCCTCCTTTACGCTAGAGCGTCATGGTGCGGGCTGCCGGTCAGGCGGTTTCTCGCCCGACTGGAGCGCGCTGAAGTAGTTGCGGACGGTGGTCCGGTATGTGGGCGGGACTTCTTCGCGGGAGAGGGCCTCTTCGGCGGCTTTCGAGTAGTCGGCGATGACTTCGTAGTAGGGGACGCGGGATTCAGTCACTTTGACGGGGGCTCCCTTCTCGGTGATGGCCATAATGCGTCCCTGCGGGCCGACGCGAGCGCGGACGCGCTGGAGGGGGCCGGAGGTCTCGGTGGTGCGGGGAGCGTAGAGCTTGGCGGCCTCGGCGTTGAGGGGGATGAAGGGCTGGTCGGTGATGCCGCCCGCGCAGGTGCCGGCAGAGGCGCCGGTGGCGCGGAGGGGACTGGCGAGGGCGCGGCCGCGGAGCCTGGCCAGGATGCCGGCCAGGCCGCCCTTGCAGGAGCTGCAGGCGGCACCGAGCTCGCAGGAGGCGAGCTTGCCCTGGCACTGGGCGAGATACTTGGCGGCTCCCTCGCAGTCGCCGGCGCGGAGGCACTCGGCGGCCTTCTTGAGGAGGTCGGCGACCTCGGCCAGGTCGGTGTCCTGGAGCATTTCGGCGAGGGCCTCAAGCTCGTCGGCGAGGGCGTCGAGCTCTTCCTGGGTCAACTGACCGGACCACTCGGCGGAGGCCTCGGCGAGCTGTTGGAGGGCATCCTCGGAGAGGTTGAAGTCTGCATCGGCGAAGGCCTGTGCGAGGGCGGCGAGGAGCTCGGGCGGGAAGTTGAGGGGGGCGCCGAGCTGGGAGGCCCGGTCGCTGAGGCGGGAGGCAATGTTCTGCAATTGGGCGAGGTTGTCGGCGCGGCGGGCCTCACGGGCGAGGCGGCGGAATTCGTCGGCGGACTCGCGGTCGCCGCTCTTCTCGGCCTGCTCGGCCAACTGGATAGCCTTCGAGGCGGTGTTGTCGCGGGCGGCCTTGGTGAGGTCGTCTGCGGCCTGGGCAGCGGTTCTCCGGGGGGCGCGGGCGAGGCGGTTCTCCGCCCGCTGGAGATCTGTGTGTAGCTGGGCGAGCTGAACGAGGGCCTGGCTCTTCTGGAGCTGGCCGCGGTCGAGCTGCTGTGCGAGCTTCTTGAGCCTGCCGGCCAGGCGCTCGGCCTCGAGGTCCTCGTTTTCGCGGGCTGCATCCTCGAGGCGCTGGGCGAGGGGGTAGAGCCTGGCGGCTTGCTCGTGGAGCAGGGCCTTCTCGTCGCGCTCGCGGGGGGAGAGGAATAGGGCCGGTATGGGGAGGAGTTGAAAGGAGAAGAGGGCGGCGAGGCAGAGGGCGGCGGCTTTGGTGGCGCGGTATGCCCGCACGGGGTAGCCCTCGGCGGGGCGGGTGCGCTGGAGGTGGTGGAGGGCGTCGGCGACCTCCGCCCGCTGCATGGCGGAGGGGAGGCCGGCGCGGGCAAAGAGGATGGCGCTGGCGATGCGGTCGGCGAGGCCGAGGCGCCTGTCGGCGCTGAGGGCGAGAGCGGAATCGGGCAGCGGCCAGACAAGCCCGAGGAGGAGGGAGGTGACGAGGGCGGCGAGGAGGGCGGCTTCGGGAAGGAGGGGCGGGTACCAGATGCCGCTGAGGCGGGCCAGTAGGACAGCGGGCGCGGCGAGGCCGGCGATGAGGGCGATGCCGACGGCGGCGAGACGGAGGGCGAGGAGGAGGCGAACGCGGCGGCGGAGGGAGCGGAGGCCGCGGCGGAGGAGTCCGCTTGCAGTCTGCGGGGAGATGGCGACATAGGCATCAACGGTCATGGTCGGCCACCTTCAGGCGGTGTTGTGGGTCTCGCTAGGGCAGTGCGCTCCGGCTCCATTATACCTCGTCGGCGGCTTCGGGCGCACCCGCGCGGGGAGGGGTTTTGACGGAGTCGAGAGAACGGCGGCTGCGCTCGAAGTGCCAGCATGCCCCCGCCAAGACGAGAATGGAGTATCCGAGGCCGTATATGACGGCCTGGTCGGGGGAGAACTGGTGGAAGATGGAGCCGCGGCGGCCGGAGGTGAGGACGGTGGAGGCGGCCGCGGCCGGGGAGGCGAGGACGAGGGCGGGGGTGGTGGGGGGGCGGCGCATGACATCGTGGCCGGCTAGGTAGATGACGCCGAATGCGTTGATGGCGAGGATGACGAGATAGGTGGCGAGAGCCACCTCGCGTCGGGCGCGGTGGATGACCGCGAGCACGATGCCCAAGGAGGCGTAGGCGAGTATGGAGAGTGCGTATATGGCCAAGGCAATGAGGAGAGGGCCGGGGAGGGCGTACGATAGGCTACTGAGGGCGAAGACGGGAAGCGCAAGTTCTGCCACAAACACGGCGGAGAAGACGCCGAGGAGGCCGGCGACCCAGAGGCAGAAGCAGAAGCCGAGACCGGCGGTGGGGTGGCGGCGGAACCAGTGTCGGGGAGAGAGGAGAAGGATGAGGTGGGCGCGGGGGCCGGGCGGGGGCGGGTAGGAGACGAAGACGGGCAGGAGGGCGCAAGTCCAGACCCAGGTGAGGATGAGTGCGAGCATGAGTGATTGGTGGGGGATGTGGGGGAGAATGGTGAGGGCACCAGTGAGGGCGCTGGCCATGAGGAGGAAGGCGAAGAAGGAGGTTGTGGCGATGAGGAGGCCGCGAAGCCAAGCGCTGCGCTTCGGGCGGTAGTAGAGCATGGACTCTGCGGCACTGACGAGGACGAGGCCGGTGAGGAGGAGGTGGTAGGGGAGCGCGATGAGCCACGGGGAGAGCTGCCGGCCGAGGAAGTCGAAGCTGAATGAGGGGTCATCGGCGAAAGGGGCAAGGGCCGGGTTCAAGAGGCACATGGGTTGGTCGAGGTGAGGCCCCATGAGCAGAACTGAACCGAAGTTCTCGAGGGCGATGGCGACGAGGGTGACTGCGTAGGCGGCGGTGGTACGGCCGGCGGTGATGGAGATGAGGATGCCGATGGCCGCCCAGAGGGGGATCTTGAGGGCGAGCATGCCGTAGGAGAGGCCGATGATGGCTGGGGAGGTGCCGCCGAAGACGAGGCAGAGGGCGGCGAGGGGGGCAGAGGTGAGGAGCAGCACGAGGCAGAGGAGTGTGATGGAGGCGATCTTGCCGAAGACGATCTCGGCACTGGAGAGGGAGGTGATGGCGAGCATGCTGTAGGTCTGCTTCTCGCGCTCGAGGGAGATGGCGGAGGCGCTGTAGGCGATGACGACGAGGGCGAGGAGGACGAGCTGGGTTTCGAAGATGCCGATGAACATGTACTGGCCGTAGCCGGAGAGGGAGACCGCTGTCCAGGTATAGGAGACGTGCTGCTGGTAGTAGATGAGGGCGGCGATACACATGGCGATTGCGAGAGCGATGAGGTAGCCGAGCAAGAGGAGGAAGGCGCGACGGCCGCGGAACATGGAGCGGATGTCGCGGAGGAGGACGGGGTTCAGCGCGAGCGAGAGGAGGCGGGAGGAGGCGGAAGCCGCGAGGCGACCGGGGGCTGTAAGGTAGGTTCTGTAGATGGTCCGTATGGCTGGCAACGCGGCTGTTCCGAAGGGCGGGCTAGTATCGGTAGCGCAAGGTCCTGACGGAGAGGACCCATAGGTTGGCGGCGAGGGTAAGCAAGGCGATTCCGGCGACGGCCCAGATGTAGAAGTTGACGTTGGCTGCGGGGGCAGGTCCGGGGGCGCCTGCGAGCATCTGGGCGAAGCTGCCGTCCATGACGCCGGCGAGAGCGACATAGGGGTTGAGGACCATTATCCACTGGACGGTAGCAGTCGAGATGGCGGAGTAGAGGGAGAAGGTGAGGTGGTAGAGCAGCCCGAGCCAGGCGGCGAGGGCGGCTGCGGCGAGGAGGTTGAGGAACAGGCGGCGGAGGCGAGGGAGGAGGCGGGCGAGGAGCGATCTGGCGCCGAAGAAGAGCAGCCAGCCGGAGAGGGCTGCGATGGCGACAAGCACGGCGAGGGCGCCGCCGGCGCCGAAATAGGCGGCGGTGCCGGTGCCGAGCGTGAGGGCCATCATGAGGAGGCTGGGGATGGTGACGGATAGGACGGCGAGACCGATGAGGGTGCCGTAAGTGGCGACGATTGCGGCGAGGGAGCGGCTGAGGGTGGCGGAGAAGTAGATTCCGACGGCGGAGACAAATGCAGCGACGGCGAGGAGGTAGGTGTAGGCGAAGAAGAGATCGCTTGGTGCGATGCCACCGAGGAACATGCACCAGGCGGCGACGGGGAGGGAGGTAAAGAGCAGCATGAGCGCGACGGCGAGGATGACCAGGAGCTTTCCGCTGACAATGTCGGCCGGGGTGAGGAGGGAGGCTTTGAGCATTTCGAAGGTGCGCTTTTCGCGCTCCATGGCGATGGTACCGGCGGAGTAGGCGGGGAGTATGAGGAGGATGAGGGTGAGCTGGGTGTGAGCGAGGACGGCGAAGAGGATGCGTCCGACCTGGAGCCTATCGGGGCCGTACGCCATGGAGCGCTCGATGGTTATGGGAATGAGGGCGAGGAGTACGGCGCCGGCGGCTATCAGGGTGTAGAAGAGGAGCACCAAGAAGAGACGGGAGCCGCGCATGCGCATCCTGAGCTCGTTGGCGGTGAGGCAAGGGTTGAAGCGGAAGACGCGGTAGAGGGCGTGCTCGAGGAAGGCGGTCATTGGGGGGCGACTCCGCGGGTGAGCCTCATGTAGAGGCTCTCGATGTCTGCCTCTTCCTCGGCGAAGGACTGGACCTGGAAGCCGGCGTTGACGAGGTCGGCGAGGATGCGGTGGTGGTCGCCGGGGGGTCCCTGGTAGACGGCCTCGACGCGATCTTCGAGGAGGTCGGCGCGGAGGATGTCGGAGCGGCCGTCGAGGAAGGCGCCGACTTCCTGGAGGCGGGAGGCGCATTTTACGACTAGACGGACGCCGCCGGCGAGCTGAGCGGAGATGTCCTTGACGGAGCCGGCGAGGATGATCTTGCCGGCTTCGATGACGCCGATCTTGTTGCAGAGCTCGGAGAGTTCGGGGAGGATGTGGGAGGAGATGAGGATAGTTTTGTCCATTTTGACGAGCTCCTGGAGGAGCTCGCGAATTTCGATGCGGGCCCTGGGGTCGAGGCCGGAGGCGGGCTCGTCGAGGAGGAGGACCTCGGGGTCATGGATGAGGGTTTTGGCGAGGCAGAGGCGCTGCTTCATGCCGCGGGAGAGAGATTCGACATACTCGTCGCGCTTGTTGGATAGATCGGTGAGTTCCAGGACGTCGCGGATGAGGCCTGCTCGCTGGGGGCGCGGGACGCGGTAAGCGGCGGCGAAGAAGTCGAGGTACTCCCAGACCTTCATGTCGTCGTAGACGCCGAAGAAGTCGGGCATGTAGCCGATGCAGGCGCGGACGGCCTCGGGGTCTGTGGCGATGTCGTGGCCGTTGATGGAGGCGGCGCCGGCGTCTGGCGGGAGGAGGGTGGCGAGCATTCTGATGGTGGTAGTCTTACCGGCGCCGTTGGGGCCGACGAATCCGAAGGCGTCGCCCTTTTCGATCTTGAAGGCGATGTTGTCTACGGCGGTGAGGGCGCCGAATCGCTTAGTGAGGCCGTTGATCTCGATCATCGGTGTGCCCCCTAGAAGGTCGTGACCTCGGCGGAGAGGTCGAGAGTTTCGAGGTAGAGGTCGCCGGAGGGGATGGCGATCTTCAGGAGGACGCGTCCATCGCGACTCATGCAGTTGGCAGGGTCGGGGAAGGTGATAGGCTGGACTGTGGTGGGGAGCGTCTGCCAGAGGTCGCGGGCGAAGTTGTAGGCAGAGATAGTGACGCCGGGGGTCTGTCCGGCGCCCGGTGCAGGGAGAGAGAGCCCCGAAACGGGGCCGCGCCACCCCGCGCGGCGGCCGCCCGTGCCGCGGCCGGGGCCGGAGGTGGATGGTGAGGATGCGGGGTGGGCCTCGAAGGGGGAGACGAGGGAGAGGGCGGTGGCTCTGCCTCCTCGCTCGCCGAGGGGGACGCGGAACTCGAAGACTGCGACGCCGTCCTCGAGGGTGAACCCGGGCTCCCATCGGTCGTGGGCGGTGAAGCCGGCGTCGGAGACGATGAGGCGACTGGTGATCAACCAGGGAGGGACGGAGATGTGCTGGCCGGCGACGAGCCGGACGGGGAGTCTGACGATGATGATGTTCGTGTCGTTGAGCGTGGCGCGCCTGCCGGCGAGCTCGACGGGGACCAGTGGATCGTCGGCGATGGCTACGAGGTAGGGATGGGCGCTGAGGGAGGCGGCGGGCGGCGCCGGACCTCCGTAGGCTGCACGCTCTTCGCTGAAGAGCGCCTCGACCGCGATGTCGGCGATGACCTCTTCGACGTTGGTGCGCGTGTATCTGCTGCTGTGGCGATGCCAGGACTGGCCCATGATGGGGCTGCCGCCGCCGAATGAGAGCAGGACTTCCTCGCCGGGGCGTATGTTCTTCTTCTGGCCCTCAGAGTGCTGCTTGATGATGCGGCACTGCCTAAGGCGGAGTCCGGTATTGTTGGTGACAGTGGCGCGGAGGTCAGCGTTGTCGTACTCGAGGACGCCGCTGATGCCGTCCTGCAAGTCCGTGAGGAACTCGACGCCAAAGGCTCGCGTGCTCCACATATTCATGGCGACGTCGGCGATTTGAGGGGCGGGTCCGTAGTGAACGGTGGGGGTTCCCCTGGTCCGCTCTCCGGCGAAGGCGAGGTCGCGCGCTCCGGCGGCGGCGCCCTGAAGGAGGAGGTCATAGGAGGTGCGGCCGGGTGAGAAGATGCCGATGTAGCCACGCCCGCGGGCGAGGCCTGCGCCGGAGGCGACCTCGATGACGCCGAGACGGTTGAGGACGATCTCGCCGCCGCGGAGGCTGTAGCCGACGCCGTAGGCGACGAGGGTGAAGACGACAACGATGACGGGGGTAGTGAGCCAGGCGAACTCTCGCCGGTCGAGCCGCTTGAGGAGGTAGTAGTTGACGGGGACGAGGACGATGATGTAGGCGGCGAGGAAGCCGAGGATGAGCCAGATGGGCGGCAACTCAGCGGCGGGTGTGTAGGTGGCAGCGTCTCTGAGACTGGGCGCTGGGTCCCAGCGGGCGGAGTGCTCCGCGGGGGCGGCGAGGGAGGGAGGGGCAGGGGCCTGGGCGAGGAGGCGGGGCCACATGGAGGTCTGGCCGTCCCAGTATTTCACCGGGGCGGCTGCGAAGTCGAAGGCTGTGAATACGACTTGGCCGGAGCCGACGGGTCGGGCTGCGATGAGGGGCTGGGCGCGGGTGCCGCAGAGGAGGTCGGCGTCGGGGCGAAGATCTCCGTCGGCGACGAGCACCGATCTAGGATCGATTGGCTGTTCGGCCCACCGGCCGAGGGGGGCGAGGTCGGGGAGAGTGGTGGTGGCCGTGATGGAGATGGGGAGCAGTTGGGCGATGGGGCTGGCGGCCATCTGGGGAGAGAGGGCGCCGCCGGGGACGACGAGCGTGCCGCCGAGCTGGAGCCAGCGAAGGAGGGCGTCGAGGGCCTCCGGGGAGGCGGCGCGGAAGTCGGCGTCGCCGAGGACGACTGTGTCGACGGCGTCCCAGGCGAGCCAAGATTCAGGGAGTCCGGACCAGTCGGCGTGGCCGACCTGGATGTCACCTTCCGAGGGAGACAGCGGTGTGCCCGACTGATAGCCGAATGGTCCAAAGTCGTATTCGCTGACCGGGAGGCGGTCTGCCCACTCGATGCCGGGAGCAGCTCTGGTGCCTGTGAGGAAGTTGAGGAGACCGGGATCGCCACCCAAGACGACGAGCAGAGAATCGTATGGGGAGGCCTCTCTGGTGGGAGGGAGATTTCGAGACTGGAGACGGAGGCCGTCGAGTTTGAGGTGGACCTGCTCAAGGTATTCGGAGGGCACGCAGAGGGTGTAGCGTTTCTTGGAGTGGCGGGGGAGGTTGACGGGGACGGCGTAGTTGACGGATCTGACGGCCGGCCGGCCGTAGGATACGGGGACGAGGAGCTCACCGGATCGGGAGGTGTCGTCGTTGGAGATGTCGACGGAGATGGGGGTCCAAGCGCCCTCTTTGAGGGTGTTGTCGAAGCCGACGGTGACCTCCCAGCGGACGCCCTGGGCCGCGGCCGGGGCGGCGAGATAGGCGACCACGGCGACGACAAGGAGGAGGTGAAGCGCTTTGGACGTCATGGGCTGAGCCCCCCGCTGGGATCCGTTTCGGAAAGGTACCCGTTCTGCGCCGATGTTGTCAATGGCCGACCGGCGATGCTGTGATCTGCGACGGCAGTCTTGGACGAGATCAAGCGCCGGCGGACGAGGGAAGTGCGGATGCTTCCCGAGTGATATGACGCTTTGCAGAGGGAAAAGGTTCTGGGGCCGCCCCCGGCACACGCAGAGAATGCCACGATATGAGTTCTGACAGGGCTCTGGAAGGCAGATGAGTTTCTGCACAGCACGGCATCGGACTCGTGTGTTGCCGCCGGACGATTCGCCTGAGCTCCGACCGGAGAGGAGCCAGCAGGCGGACGAGTAAGTGGCGTCTGGGTGAGGGTTTCTCAATCAGCGACATGAGGGGTGCTGCACCGGTCTCGCCAGGAGAGGCGATCCGCTTCGGCGAAGTCTGCTGACCGGCGACAGCGTCAGATCACCGGCTCGACCGCCTCGGCGCGAGTGAACGTCATACAGTAATGGCTGAAGATACCACTGCAGAGGACTGCGATCGAGTGCGGGACGGCCAGCCCTGGACGGCCGCCGTCATAGTATTTGTCTTCGTTCTGTCCGGCTTTGCTGGTCTGGCCTACCAGCTGGTGTGGACCAAGCACCTGATGCTGGTGTTCGGTGTCAGTCACCAGGCCATTTCCACCGTCCTCGCCGCCTTCATGGGAGGCCTGGCCCTGGGTAGCATAGTACTGGGTCGCCTCGCCGACCGGGTGCGCCATCCCCTTCGCCTCTATGCGCTCCTGGAGCTCGGCATAGGCCTCTCGGCAGCAGCGCTGCCCTTCGCCCTGTCGCTGGCGAACGAAGCCTACGTGTCCCTCGCGCGCTCGACGCCCACTCACTCCTGGGTCTTCGCGTTACTGCGATTCCTGCTGTGCTTCGCGATCGTGCTCGTCCCGACCACGCTGATGGGCGGCACCTTGCCGGCGATGAGCCGACAATTCATCCGCCGCGCCGAGGGCGTGGGGCTGGGAAGCGGGGTACTGTACGGTGCGAATACTGTCGGAGGGGTTCTCGGTGCAGCGGCCACCGGATTCTTCCTGCTGCGCGCACTGGGAGCGCACCGCACGACATTGATAGCAGTCGGCATCAACCTGGCTGTGGCGCTGATAGCGCTGGTGCTATCGCTGAGAGTCCAACCGGCACCCCCGAGCACCCCAGCACCCATCCCGGCGGCAGCGACGCCTCCCGCCATGAGGAAAGGATGGCTTCCCACCTTCATACTGCTGGCATTCGGACTGGCCGGGGCCGCCTCACTGGCCTACGAAGTGCTGTGGACTCGCCTCCTCGTCTACTTCATGGATCTGACCATCTATTCGTTCACCACGATCCTCGTCGCTTTCCTTACGGGTCTCGCCGCGGGATCGTTCATCTTCGCCCGCGTGGCCGATCGCACACGTAACTTGCTCGCCTTGTTTGGTCTCATCGAGGCGGGGATCGCCATCTCTGCGGTCTACCTTCTCCACAGCATGGGCAAGCTGCTGCTCGTCTCGACGCAGCTGAGCCACTGGCTGGGCCAACCCAGCTACGCCGACGTGGTCGTCACAAGATTCGCCGCCGCCTTCGTCCTCGTGCTGGTGCCCACGGTTCTCATGGGCGGAGCATTCCCTGTCGCTACCCGCCTCTTCACGCGCGACCTATCGGTGCTCGGACGAAGCCTGGGCAATCTCTACGGAGCCAACACCGTCGGATGCGTGATTGGGTCGCTTGGGGCGGGCCTCGTCCTTCTGCGACTGGTCGGAGCGCAGCAGGCGGTGGGCCTGGTGGCAGTGGTGAACGGGGCTCTCGGACTGACCTGCATCCTGCTGTCGTCGCATCGCCGCAGGGCAGGCATCCTCGTGGCCGCCACCGTGCTTCTGGGGGCGGGAGTGATGCTGGCTTGGCGCGTTCCACCGGCCGTTATGTTCTCCCCTCGCGCGGTGTCTATCGACGCAGACCTGCTGTTCTATCGCGAGGGGCCGGAGGCCTCGCTCGCAGTGCTGCGGAGTCTCGACGGTAACAGAGAGATAAACCTCAACGGCCACTCCACAGCCTACAGCGACTACGGGGACATAATTACGCACAAGATGCTCGCCCACCTCCCGGCCCTGCTCGCAGACGACCCGAGGTCGGCCCTGATCATCGGATTTGGGATGGGATCTACCGCCTGGTCTATTGCTCAGCATCCGTTCGACAAGATTGACTGCGTGGAGCTCGTGCCGGCGGAGCGCGAGAGTGCTCGCTTCTTCTTGCCCGAGAACGGCGGCGTGCTGTCCGATCCCCGCTTCCAGCTCATCATCGCCGACGGCCGCAACTACCTGCTCACCAGACCACAGCAGTATGACATCATCAGCTTCAATGCCATCCACCCAGCACTTAGTCCATACCTCTACACCCAGGAGTTCTACGAGATAAGTCGCTCCCGACTGACCGACCGGGGCGTCATATGCGCCTGGATACCCACCAACTCAGCCTACTTCCCGTCCCTGCTCCGCACGTTCCAGGAGACGTTCCCTCACACGTCTCTCTGGCTCGCCAACTTGGGTCACCTAGCGCTAATCGGCATGGCGGAGCCACTGCGGGTGGACCTGGAGCAGCTCACCGATGACATGTCACCTGAGGGGGTAACACGTAGTCTCGCGGAGACGCACCTGGACGATCCGCTGGCACTGCTGAGCCACTGCATCATGGATGAGCACGCCGTTCGCAGATACGTCGGCGACCACAAAGCGCGAATCAATACTGACGATATGCCTTACGTTGAGTTCGAGGTGACTGTCAGCGCGAAGACCTCTTGTGTCGACAATGTTGAGAGCCTGCTCCCCTATTGGACATCTCCGTCCGGTCTGATCGATGAGGCTAGTTCGCCCGCCAACCGGTCTGCGGAACTGCGGAGTACCCTTGAACGGTACGCTGAGGCCAGGAAGCTGACCATGGACGCCGCTATTGAGGCAGCGCGAGGCAGGCTGCGAGAGGCGCTCAACACGGTAGGGCAGGCTGTGGCCGTCTGCCCTGAGGACGAGCGTGCACAGTACATGCAGGCCGTTCTCTTCAGCGATCGTCGTTTGGAGCGGCTGCCGCAGGAGGTGCTCGGCCCTGGGTTCAACGATCGTGCGGCAGAGGTGATAACACAGGTCCTTGAGGAGCAGGTAGATGGCGCCCAGGGCAGTCCGGGCCTCCCCGAACGCTATATGATAGGCCTGAGGCTCACATTGGCCCGTATCCTGTTCCAGGGGGGCGACATCGAAGGGGCTGAACGGCAGATCCGACGCGTTGTGGCTGCAGAGCCGGGGGCGCGAAGGGGCCAGAGATTCCTTGCCGATCTCGAGCAGTTCAAGGCGGGAGGCCGCCCGCCGCCATGACTGCTATCGATCCCCGAGTCAGTCTGTTCGTCTCCTCCCTTGCCCTTGTCAGGGGCCCGTGAGGCAGTGATCCTAGGCTGCAGTGGGCACATAACTCGCTTTTGGAGGCGACAGACGCGTGTGCGGTCTGCGCACACGGCACTGCATCGGACTCCAGTCACCGCGGTCGCACGGCCGCCCGAGAAGAACTGCGTGCGGCAGGTTGCGGCCACATCTGGCCCACGGTCAACTGACACTGACAACGAACCGGTGCTCAGCTAGTGTCGGGACAGTACGGGGATGAGATGCGATCCGGGGCCGTGCGGCATAGGGATATGCCGCACGGCCTTGCTTCTCGCTGTGCACGAATCGGCACAAGGAACTAACGAACCGTTCTCAAGAGTGCCCTCGTATTGCGGAACCAATACTGTAGACACAGGACCGGGCGAATCCGGGATGCACCGGATAGCCGGGTCCTCGTTCTTTGAGGACTGCGAAAAGCGTCCCGATAAAGGCAAACCGGCCGAAAGGCCGGGACGCAAAGCTCTGGACCTAAGGTCTGCTGTCCGCGGGCGACGGTTGCCAGGCTACCGAAGACGCTCCTCGTCAGCTGGGTCAGACGATGACCCATGCGAGGCGGCTTGTCAGGGAGCCTGGCATCTTGTCTGTGCCGGTCAGGAGGCAGCACAGTGTCCGTCAAGGTGATGATTGTCGACAACATAGAGCCTCGGCGCCAAGCGGCGGATGACACGTTCCGCAAGGCCGGCTTCGAAGTATGCTCAGCCAGCGATAGCCTCGGGTGTTATCTCAAGCTGCGCGCGGAGCGGCCCGATCTTGTGATACTGCAAACGAAGCTGCCCTTCGTTAGTGGGCTCCAGGTACTTCAGAGTCTGCGCAAGGGCAAGCAGACTTGTACTATGCCTGTGATCGTGCTCGCAGACGCTGATGAGATGGAGTCTCTGTCTGATGCACAGGCGAGCGCCCGCGAGCTCTATATATCGAACCCGGTGTCGCCAGCGACGCTGGTGGCCGAGGCTACACGGATGCTGGCGAATAGCGAGTGGCCCTCGGCCGAAGACACAGACTCCCCGCTCCCGTCAGGTGAGGGGCCGTGGGGTGACCGCTGGGTGCGCCGGTGCTCGATCCCTGTCCGCGATTCCGCCTAGCCGAGGGCGGTCCCCTCGGTGCGCGTCAACCGCGAGTGGGGTACTCTTAAGGGCCTCGTGCAGTCCAGAAACCCATCCGTCCCCCGAAGTGCCCCCAAAGGGGTCTCACGGGCGGTCGACACACGCAAATGGTCGCATATGGTGGGATGATCCTCGCCTGCAGACAAGCTCAGATGTTGCTCAGGGGTGTCCCATCGCTACTTAACAGGGATAACCCCTCCCCGAGTTGGGCTAGAGGCTAATCCACCCCCAGCTTTGCCAGAAGCTCTCCGACCTGCTCGCGCACTGACAGGAGCAGCAGATTGTCGCGGGTGTGGATCAGCGGGGTCGCCGCAACCTCCTCTCTGACCCGCGCCAACAGCGCCTTCGCAGCCTCATGGTGGCGCCCATCGCCCTTCTCCGCGGCCTGCTCCAGCAGGTAGAGATACTCGAAGTCCTCGAACCCTTTGCGCACCACTTCCCAGCGGACGCTCGAGCAGTAGTCGTTCTTCCCCGGGTAGACGATGTGCGGGTCACCAGCGGGTAGAGGGTTGCGGTCGGCGCAGTAGATGCTGCCCGCGCTGGCGTCCATCCACGGCGAGATGTCCACGCGGACCGGCACCCCCTGCCAGGCCCGCCACGAGTTGTAGCCCCAGTGCAGGAACCCCTTGAGCTCCAGGCTCCAGCAGAGCCAGAAGGCGATTCGGTTGCGGATCGAGGGATAGTCGAGGAACCGGTTCGGGTACTGCCCCTGTGGGAACAGGCAGGTGTAGGTCCAGAGATCCTCGTCGGCGTGGCGCTTCCGCTCCGGCCCCGCCTCCTGGATCTGCGGCACCGGCCAGTCCACGTACCCATGCAGGCCTTCGGTCTCGATCGCATCGATGGTCGGCACCCCTGGGAGCCACTCGCGCACCTTGCGCGCTCGGTGACGCCAGCTCTCCTCATTCGCCGGAATCGGCTCATCCGCGACATGCTGAGCATACCGCTCCGCCCACCCCGTCTGCGTCAGGTGAGCGTGGATGCTCTTCAAGAACTCCTCGACGTAGGGCTCGAAGGCCTCTTCCGACAGCTTCTCGCGGGAGACGTCCACCGGCTTCCCGTCCTCCCCCATCACCGGAAAGCGCTGCCACACGAAGTCACTCTCCCACCCACCCCCGCGCCCCGCCACGTGCGCCCCCTCGATCCAATCCACCCCCGCCTTCTTGAACGTCCCGATCCACCGGTCGAGCTTCGAGAAGTCGTACTCGAGCGCACCACTGGGCGTCTGTCGCACCTCGACGAGTTCGGGGAATGGCGTCAGGATCATGTCCTGCTTGTGGCGCGCCATGTCTGCGGCCGCCTTCTCGATCCACCCCCAGAGCGGCTCAGACCACGGCTCGAGGTGGTAGTAGTCAGCGACCGCCTGCGGCCAGAACCACTCCGTGTGGTGCAGGTGGAACTCGTCCGGCAGCGTGAACGGCCACACGGTCAGCGTGATCGGCACCTCGAAGTGGTGCTTCTCGGCATTGCCATCGACGAGGTCAATCGCCAGCGCGCCTGTGTACTCACCCGGCGTGGTGCCCTCTGGAACCGTCACTGACACCCAAAGGGGCTGTGTCCACTCATCACGGATCGCAATCACCCTCTCCTCGAGGAACGCATCCGGGAAGAAGCCTGGAGCTTCGCGCAGATAGCTCGAGGGCTCCTTGTTCTGGGGCGGGTTGTTCAGGACGTACACGTACCACTGCCACCACCCGGAGAGCTGCTTCTTGGGGATCCTCTCTCCGCCAGGCCCCACCAGATCGGAGAAAGCGAAGCTCGCCTCCCTTACCTCGAGACCGCGGGGTACGTGCAAGGCGACCTGCGCGTCTTCGGTCTCGTTGCGCGCCGCCTTCAGCGAGATGCTCTCGGCCCCCCCGCCGGGCTTACGGCTTTCCGGGAAGAGCTTTTCGAGGTTATGTGTCACCCAGAGCTCGATCGCCATCCTTGCGCCTCCACTCAACTCCGATGTCTCTCGGCTGCGCCTCTTCTCTGCCGACCGTGGGTGCACCTGCGCAGCACTGGGACCGGCAGTCGTTGTTAGGGGGTTGTGAGACCTGCTACCTGTGTCGAGCGCCCGTAGGACCGGCTTGGGCGCATTCCGGGGCTGGGTCCGTAATCGGTGCTATGGCGCCACTCGGACGTTCGCCCGCACTTGGGGTGGACCAGGAATCGGTGTTGGCAGCCGGTGCTTGGGCAGGACTCTCGGCAAGGACAGGAGTACCAATGGGAAGGGGCAGGGGCTGACGGACTGACGGGCGGCCCTGGATGCTGGCATCGGGAGGGCGACAGGATGCTACCGCGGGTCAGGTTCGTTTCAGCAGCGGCGGTCTTTTCTGTAGTGTGTCTGGTGGCTTCAGGGCACTCGGGCGAGTCGCATGCAGGCGACGAGGAGGCAGTCGTGACGGCAAGTACGCCGACAGGGGAGATCAAGGGACTGCGGTGGGAGCCGCGGTGGATATCAGAGATGGGGTGCCTGCGGCCCTGTCTCCAGCAGCTGGGACGCGAGGTCTCGTGGCCCTGGCTCTACGGCGGAACGGGCTATGCCTTCCTGCTGAACACCCACAACGAGCTGTGCCCAAGCGGATGGCATGTGCTTGAGGTCCCGGTCGGTGACCTCGGGGTGAATCTCGGCATCCAGATCACGTCGTTCACGCAAGGGGGACACGAGTTCCCGGACGATGAGGACCTCCCACGCAGGCAGAAGGAGGTGTGGGAGGCGACCCGCGAGGCCATCGACCGCGGGCAGCCATGCTACGGGTACAACCTAGAGATCGGCGACTATTACGTGGTGTACGGATACGACGATGTCGGCTACTACTATTCGGGCGTCATGTGCGACACCGGAAAGGGGCCGTTACCTTGGCAGGACTACGGTCCAAGCGGCGACGTCACGGGGCTGTTGTGCATGGGCGCGGTGGGACTCACCCATCCCGCGGACGATGTGAACACGGTCCGCGATGCCTTCGCGTTCGCCGTCGCGCAGGCCAGGACTGCGAGCCAGCCGGACGACGTGTACCGTGCTGGGCTGGCGGGATATGGCCAGTGGATTCGAGCGCTGAAGTCGGGCAAGGCCGACACGTGGGGGGCTGCCTACAATGCGGCGTGCTACCTCGAGTGTCGGCAGGCAGCGGTTGGCTTCCTGAAGCAATCGAAGGAGCGACTGGGAGAAGAGCACGCGGGGCTATTCGATGAGGCCATCCAACACTACCAGGCGGTGGTGACCTCCCTGCAGGAAGTCGCGGCCGCGTTTCCCACCGAGGGCAACAGCCCGGAGCACGTCAGCGACCAGTCGCGCGTCCGCAAGGGGACGGAAGCACTGAAGGCAGCCCAGTCAGAGGAGGCAAAGGGGGTGGGGGTGTTGGAGCACCTAGTGGCCGCTCTAGGGTCCGAGTAGCGCTCCTGCTCCCGAGCAAGAGACGTCATGCCCTTTGCCGCGGAATGCGCTCCGCCACAACGCATCAGGCGATTGGAGCTACCCCGCGCCGGGGCTCCGGCTGGGCTGAATACCGCCGTTCAGAGAGGCCACTGGACATAATCGATATCCACACCCATCTCATTCCGAATAGCGCGGCCTCGGGCTACGGTCGCTGCGTCACACCAGAGGAGTTGATCGCGGCCATGGACGGATGGGATGTCACGCGGGCGGCAGTCCTGCCGCTTGAGAGCCCGGAGTGTGACACCGAGT